>Ga0255220_1000024_pt1 | contig 63750 bp, 48 predicted proteins | sample Miss_Colum_RepB__FD_188423 | JGI IMG/M metagenome (GOLD analysis project Ga0255220, IMG submission 188423) | Freshwater microbial communities from Mississippi River, Louisiana, United States - Miss_Colum_RepB_8d | ecosystem: Environmental > Aquatic > Freshwater > River | place: USA: Louisiana...
GCACCGGCCTCCGGCACGGCGGGGCTGGTGAAGGCCACCATCGGCGGCATCACCGGTCAGGCGCGTGTGCGCGTCGTGCCGGCCTTGCCCTGGTCGATCGACTTTGAGGGGATGAAGGCGACACCGTCGTGGTGGATGTCGAACCTGAAGGGCTCGCCGCGCGAACTCGACGGCACCACCGCGCTTGTGCGGCCGCGTGACGACACCGTGGGCCGCCGCACGAAGTTCCTGATGGGCAAGCCGGAGTGGTCGGACTACACCGTCGAAGTGGATGTGCGCGGCGTGGAATCGCGACGCCAGCGCGGCGACGTGGGCATCGTCAATCAGCGGTACGTGCTGATGCTGTTCGGCAACAATCAGAAAATTGAATTGCAGCCGTGGCAGGCCGCCAATGAGATGACGGTCAGCGTGGACAAGTTCGACTGGCCGGTGAACACCTGGTACCGCATGAAGCTGCGTGTGCAGAACCGCCCCGACGGCACCACGCTGGTGCAGGGCAAGGTGTGGCCGACCGGTCAGCCGGAACCGGCCGCGTGGACCATCGAAAAGGTGGATCGCATTCCGCACCGCGCCGGCGCACCGGGCCTGTACGGCGACGGCATCTCGGACGTGTTCTTCGATAATTTCAAGGTCTATCGGAATCAGTAGGACTCCCTCATGAAGACATTTGCGCGCTTCGTTTCCCCCGCTGCGGTCGCGACCGCGTGTGTCCTCGCCTTCACCGCCTCATCGTCGGGCGCCGGCAAGGGCGTGACCGACTGGCCGATGTGGGGCGGGTCCCCCGATCGCAACATGGTGTCGGATGCCACGGGCATGCCCACCACGTGGGACGTCAAGACCGGCGAAAACATCAAGTGGGTCGCCGCGCTGGGTTCGCAGAGTTACGGCAATCCTGTGGTGTCGGGCGGCGTGGTGCTGGTCGGCACCAACAACGAGGCCGTGCGCGACCCGAAACAGCCGGGTGACCGCGGCGTCCTGAAGGCCTTCCGTGAATCCACCGGCGAATTCATGTGGCAGGCCACCTACGAAAAGCTCACGTCCGGCCGCGCGAACGACTGGCCCTTCCAGGGCATCGCGTCGTCGCCGCTGGTGCTTGGTGAGACGGCGTTCTTCGTGTCGAACCGGGGCATCGTGCACGCCGTGGACGTCCAGGGATTCCACGACGGCGAAAACGATGGCGCGAAGAAGGACGAAACACGCAACGGCATCAACGACCCGGACATCCTCTGGGAATTCGACATGATGGAAGAGGTCGGCGCGTTCCCGCACAACCTCGCGAATTCGTCGCCGGTGTTTTTCGACAACCTGATCTACGTGTCCACCGGCAACGGCCAGGATGAGAGCCACGTCAACATTCCATCGCCGAAGGCCCCCGCCATCATCGCGCTCGACCGCGTGACGGGCGAACTCGTGTGGGAGGACGCGTCCCCAGGTGACAAGGTCCTGCACGGCCAGTGGTCCACACCAACAGTCGCCACGATCGGCGGCGTGGTGCAGGTGATTCATGGACAGGGTGACGGCTGGGTGCGCGGGTACGAAGCGAAAACCGGCAAAAAACTCTGGGAGTTCGACACCAACCCCAAGGACGCCGTCTGGCCGAAGACGCGCAACGAGATCATCGCCACGCCGGTGGCCGTGGGCGACGTCGTCTACATCGCGAATGGTCAGGATCCGGAACACGGCGAAGGCGTCGGCCACCTCTACGCGATTGACGCCACCAAACGCGGCGACATCACGACAACCGGCCGCCTCTGGCACTACAACAAGATCCGCCGGACGATTTCGACGGCCGCCGTCAAGGACGGCATCATTTATTACCCCGACTTCTCGGGGTTCTTCCACGCCCTCGACGCCAAGACAGGCGAAGTGCTCTGGGTGCACGACATGTTCGCCGCGATGTGGAGCTCGGCGTTTGTCGTGGACGGCAAGGTCTATCTGGGCGACGAAGACGGCGACATCACCATCTTCCAGCACGGCCGCGAGAAGAAAGTGCTCAACGAAGTGAACATGGGCAGCTCGGTCTACTCGACCGCCATCACCGCCAATGGCGCGATCTACTTCATGACGCGCAACAACCTCTACGCCATTCAGCAAGGCGCGAAACTGAAGTAGAGCCGCGTTGTTGAGGATTGAGGAATGAGGATTGGGATTTCGGCAATTGCCGGGCTGGTGGCGATGGCTGCCAGCCTGCCTCTGCTTGCCGCAATCCCTCAATCCTCAATCCTCAATTCTGCAACGTCGCTCAACACGCAGCCGGAGGCGGCGCAGAATTGGCCTCAGTTTCGAAACACCCCGACACTCTCGGGCGTGACAGCGGCCGCGGTGCCGGCGGCGCTGCGGTTGCAGTGGACGTTTGACGCCGGAGCGGCGGTGGACTCGTCGGCGGCCATCGTTGATGGCGTTGTGTACGTGGGGGTCGGCGACGGCAGACTGCTGGCCATCGACGCCGCCACCGGCAAGCAGAAGTGGGCGTACCGGGCCGTGTCCGACGACTACGGCATCGGCGAGTCGTCGCCGGCCGTTGCCAACGGCATCGTCTACATCGGCGACCTGAATGGCGTGTTTCACGCTGTGGATGCGGCGACCGGCAAGGCGCGCTGGACGTTCAAGACCGGCGCCGAGATCAAGTCGTCTCCGGTGGTCGCGTCAGGCAAAGTGCTGATCGGGTCCTACGACGGACACCTCTATGGCCTGGACGCCTCCACAGGGAAGCAGGCGTGGAAGGTGCAGACCGACAACTACGTGCACGCCACGCCGGCCATCTGGAACGGCGTGGCCTACTTCGGCGGGTGCGACGAGTTTTTCCATGGCGTGCGCATCAGCGACGGCGCGCACGTGGTCTCGATGAACACCGAGGCCTACACCGCCGCCTCCCCCGCGATCGCCAGCGGTATCGCCTACTACGGGACGTTTGCCAATGAAGTGGTGGCGGTGGACATCGCCGCGAAAAAGGTGCGCTGGCGCTTCATGGACCCCGACCGGCAGTTCCCGTTCTACTCATCCGCCGCGCTCGCCAACGGGATGATGGTGCTCGGGGGGCGCGACAAGAACGTCCGCGCCATTGACCTCGGCACAGGTAGAGAGCGCTGGGTCTTCCCGACACGCGCCCGCGTCGAATCCTCCCCCGCCATCGTCGGCACGCGCGTCTTCGTGGGATCAAGCGACGGCAAGTTCTACGTGCTGGACCTCAACTCGGGCAAGCGACTCTGGGACTTCGAAGCCGGCGCGCCCATCACCGCGTCGCCCGCCATCGCCGGCGGCCGTGTCGTCATCGGAGACGGCGACGGCCGCATCTACGCCTTCGGGCAATAGCGTTCTCGCGTTTCACAACGAGACTCGGAGGGCTGGGAGTTCTCAGGGGTACGTAGGGCGCGCTGGGGTTGAGCGCGCCAGCGCAGCGACGTCGTAGGCAAATCGCAACAGGCCGCGGACGCCGGCGGATGTGTTGACCTGGACGGCGACGGTGGTGCCGGTGCTGCGCACGTGTACCAGCTCAGTCAGGTAGCCTGGGAAAAAGCCGCTGTGGCCCACGACGGGACCGACCGGAGTGGTGGGCCGTACGATGACACCGAGTCCATACTGCACCTCTGGGCCGAGACGTGCCGGCACTGCGGAGTCGAGCATCAACGCTTTGCCCGGCGCAGACAAGGCGTCGCCGAGATACAGCGCATGTCCCCACCGTGCGAGGTCGCGAGGGCTGGTCGCAAATCCGCCGCCTCCCCACTCGAATTGCGGGTTGATGACGATCAGGCCGTCCTTGATCATTTCATCCGGAAAACCGAGTGGGTCCTTGGGACCAGCGTAGCCCTGCGCGAGCCCCGGGATTCTCCGGCTCGTCTGAGGCACCACACGCGTCAACTTCAGCGGACCCAGAAAGCGGGCTGCGATTTCGTCATAGGCCCTGGTGCCCATGACCTGTTCGAGCACCATGGCGAGCACGATGTAGTTGGTGTCCGAGTACTCCCAGCCCTCGCCCGCAGCAAACGCCGCTCTGGTGTCGAAGAGATACGCGAGCTGGTCTTCCGGTTTCCACACCCGATCGGGCTGGGCGCGGAGGTCGGCCGTGAATGCCGGATTCATTTCGTAGCGCACAAGGCCGCTCGTGTGCGTCATGAGATGGCGGATTGTGATGTCCCGCGCATTCGGCAGCCGGTCGAACCACGGACGGTCGCCAAGGTAGTTCGAGACTTTGGCATCAAGATCGAGACGCCTGTTGTCGATAAGTTGCACCGCGAGCGCGGCAAAAAACGTCTTGCCTGTGCTTCCGGCGAGGAGAAGGTCGTCAGTCGTGAGCGGAGTGCCCGTTGTCCGATCCGCGACCCCCGCCGTCGTCGCGTACACCGCGCCGTCCTTCGTCACGAGCCCGACCGACACGCCCGGGGCTCCAGAGGCCGGTTGCCACTTCGCGACAAGTTGCTGAAGCTGCTCCTGCAGCGAAGCCGCGGATTGTTGAGGTGCCTGCGCGGCCGAGAGGGTCGCAACGCCGACCACCACCGCACCGACCCATTGCGTCATTCCATTAACCCATTGCCCCATTGACCGATTCCATTGCCTCATTGTCCCGTTGCCCCATTGCCCCATTTTGAGAACGTCAGCGCCCAGAGCCCTGGCGCCCACGCAAGGGTCCACGCCACCAGATGCCACACGTAGTTGCGGCCACCTGCGGGAGCGTGCTCGGTCCAGATGCCGGAGACGAAGTAGAAGGCAGCGCCACTCGCCACCGCGGCGACGACGCCACGTGCGATCCACTCACCGACCCGACCCACACCCTGCCGCAGCCACGCGTTGATAGCCGCGAGCACGATCCACATGAACGCCCAGGCGGCGATGAGTCCGCCGAGGTATCCCAGCGTGCCGGCGACGGCATAAAACGCGAGTGCACCAGCAACGCCGGCCACGATGCCGCCGAGGGAGCCACGCGCCAGCGCACCAGCGGCGTGGCCAAGCACAACGCCGACGGCGAGCAACAACGCTGCACCATGCACAATGCCGGCCGTCGTCGTATGACGCACGCCGTATTCGAACCAGATGTAGTCGCCGATGGTCGCCACCAGTGCCACGACGAGCGGCCGGACGATGTGGGACATCGCCGCAGATTATGTCACCGGGCTCAGGATTGGCGAGCGGGCGGTGGGACGGGCGGACGTGGCCTCGGGGTGCGATGGGACGTCGGCGGTTCAGCGCCCGGCCAACTGCGTACAACAGCCGCCCGCACACCGAAGTACGCCAGCAATCCGATCGGGCCGGCCAGGAACGTCAGGCCCAGACACGGCACCACGTACCAGTGCGGCACCTCAAGGCGCTGCGCGTCCCGCACTTCCCACGCGCCGACAAACAAATCGAACGCCAGGTAGTGCACCCACCCCGCCAGCAGGAGCCATTCATTCCGAAACATCTCACCCACGTCGTGAATGGACGAGAAGCCACCCTTGACACTTCCGACGTCACTGATCATGACGACGAAATAGAGGAGCGAGAGGAGCCCCGGAATCAGATACGCCGCGAAGATGCGCGTCCATTTCCAGAGCGGCAGCACCACCAGCAGTACCCAGCCGGGCAACACCAGCGCATTGCTGATGGTGAAGATGTCCGCGACAGTCAACTGGGACACAGCTCCATTTTACTCCCGGCTTACCGCAGGCGTGTCACCAAGTCCGGCGGCAGTTCCACCGAGCGGACGCCCCGATCCGGCACGGTCTCTACGCACACGGAGGTCATCGCTCCGGTCGCGAGGATGTCGGTGCCGCGCCTCAGGGTGAATCCGTATCTGAGCGAGCGACGCCCTACGGCCTCGACTCGTACGTCCACCTCAAATTCGTCCTCGAAATGCAGCGGGCCCTTGAAGTCACACGAGGCAGACACCCGCGGGTATCCGAGGCGGCCCCCCGGAGGCGCGATCTGCAGGCCCAGTGAGCGCCACAATGCGTGCTCGGCTTCTTCCATGTAGCGGAAATACCAGCTGAAGTGGACAATACCGGCCATGTCGGTCTCGGCAAACTGCACGCGGCGTCGGTAACAGAACTCAGCAGGCATGGTCTTTCACTATACTGACGGCATGCGTTTTTTGATTCGGTCCCTCGCCCTGGCGGCGATCCTCCTCCTGACCGTCACGCGAACGGTCTCGGCGCAGACGGGCGCCACGCTCTCTGGTGTCGTGCAGGACGGCTCGGGCGGAGTGCTGCCTGGCGCAGTCGTCGTGGCGCGCCAGGTCGCGACCGGTGCCACTCGTGAAACGGTGTCCGGGGCCGACGGCCGCTTCGCGATGGGCAGTCTCCAGGCCGGAGCCTACGAGGTGCGGGCAGAGTTGAACGGTTTTCGCCCCCTCCTCAGATCCGGCATCAATCTGACGGTCGGTGAAAATGCCTCGCTCACGCTGACGATGACGGTGGGCGCGGCAGAGGTCGTCACCGTGACCGGTGCGGCGTCGCAGGTCAACACGCGAACCTCCGAGCTCAGCTACCTGGTCGATCAGCGCACGATGGCGCAGATTCCGGTGAACGGCCGCAACTACACCGACCTCATGTCGTTGCTGCCGGCGGTGACCCCGTTCCCGCATCGCGACAACGGCTCGGTGGTCGCGCATGGCCTCGCGATGAGTGTGAACGGGCAGGACCCACGCGCGAACGTCTACCTGCTCGACGGCACGTTGCTCAACGACTTCACCAACAGCCCGGCAGGATCGGCAGCAGGCACCGCCCTCGGCATGGACACCGTGCAGGAGTTCCGGCTTGAGTCGAACACCTATCGCGCGGAGTTTGGCCGCAATATCGGCGGACAGATCAACGCGATCACCAAGTCAGGCACCAATCGCCTCGCCGGCAGCGCGTTTGAGTTCCATCGCAACGAGGCGCTCGATGCGAAGGGGTACTTCGACACCGGTGACAAGCCCGACTTCATGCGCAACCAGTTCGGCGGCACGCTGGGCGGTCCGGTCCGTCGCGATCGGCTGTTTTTCTTCGGCGGCTACGAAGCCCTGATCGAAAACCTCGGCCGCACGGTGGTGACGACCGTGCCCGACGCCAACGCACGGCTCGGTGTGGTGAATGGCGTGACCATCCCGATCAATGCGGCGGTGGTCCCGTTCCTCAACGAATTTCCGCGCGCCAACGGCGAGTCGATCGGCAGTGGTCTCGCACGGTACACCTTCCCCTTCGATCAGACACTCCGGCAGCACTTCCTGCAGGGGCGCGTTGATGCGGTGCTCGCCAACGGTGCGCAGCTCTTCACGCGCTACACGTTTGACGACGCCGAGCAGCGGCTGCCGACCGACTTTCCGCAGTTTCCCCGGTCGTTCATCTCGACCAACCAGTACCTGACCGCCGAGTACCGCCAGTCGTTGTCGAGTTCGTCGTTTCACACACTGCGGGCCGGCTACAGCCGCACGCGTGTTGGACAGGACATTGAAGCCAACACGGCAACACCGCTGCCCGTCTTTGCGCCTGGCCGCGAGTTCACGGGTGCCATTGATATCGGCGGCATGCCGCGCTTCGGCCCCCAGCTCTCGGCCCGCCTGCGCCTGCGGCAGGACGTGTTCAGCCTGAACTACGACATCACGCACACGCGCGGCAAACATCTCTTCAAGGCGGGCGTGGTCGGCGAGCACTACGTGTCGAGCGAGTTCAACCCGACGTTCAGCCTCGGTGTGTTCCGGTTTGCCAGCATCAGTACGTTCCTGCGTGCCACGCCGGCGTCGTTCATCGGGCTCACGCCGCAGGGCGACACCAACCGCAAGTGGCCGTTCACGGTGTATGGCGCCTATCTGCAGGACGACTGGCAGGTGCGGCCCAACCTCACGCTGAACCTTGGCGTGCGCGTTGAGGGTTCCACCATGCCGGTGGACGAAGGCAACCGCGACATCAACATGCGCGACCTGCTCGGAGTGCCCGAGATTGGCCGGCTGTACAAGAACCCGGCGCCGACGATCTCTCCGCGTGTCGGTGCCGCGTGGAATGTGCGCGCGGACGGCCGCACGTCCATCCGCGGTGGCTACGGGCTGTACTACAACACCAATAACCATCAGAACCTGATCGTCACGGTCACCAACCCGCCTGCGACTCCGCGCGTGGTCATTGCCGCGCCGTCGTTTCCCGTCCCGCAGTTCGAGCGCCTCTCCGGCATCTCGATTCGCCCGATGCAGTACGACATCCAGTTGCCACGCGTCCACATGTGGAACCTCAACGTGCAGCAGGAGCTCTTCGCTGACTGGGTCGTGATGGTGGGTTACGCCGGGTCGCGCGGCAAGCACCTGTGGCGCAACTCCGATGTCAACGTGCCGACGCCGACGACGCTGTCGGACGGGACGCTGTTTTACGCAGCTGGCCTTACTCGTCCCAACACGCGTTACTCCGCGATCGAGCTCAAGTCGAGTGACGGCAACTCCTGGTACAAGGCGTTCATCGTCGAAATGAAAAAGCGATGGAGCAATGGGCTGCAGGTGCAGTCGTCCTACACATGGTCGGAGTCGGAGGACACCACGCAGAACTCGACGTTCTTCTCGGACTCAACGACCGCCACGACGTCGGCGATGCCGGAGTTCATCAAGGACTACAACAAGGGGTATTCGGACTTTCATGCGAAGCACAACTGGGTGACCAACTTTGTGTGGGAGCCGTTCAGCGGATGGCGCCTGTCGGGCATCTACCGCATGCGGAGCGGCAGCCCGCTCACGCCGTTTGTGCAGACCAACCGATCGCGTTCGCTCTGGTCGCCATCGCTCGGGCCGGGCACCGGTCCCGATCGTCCCAGCTACGCGCCGGGATACGGCCCGAACAACGCTGTCACGGGCGACCCGACGCGCTGGTTCAACCCGGCGGCATTCCGGCTTCAGCCCATCGGCACGTTCGGCACTGTGGGCCGCAACGAACTGATCGGACCCGACCTGCAGACGATGGACCTGGCGCTGAGCAGGACGATCGGCCTGCGCCGCCTGTCGATGGGCCGTGGGACGATCGAACTGCGCGCGGAAGTGTTCAACCTCTTCAACCGCGCCAACTTCGGCCCCCCGTCGCTGGTCGCCTTCTCCGGCACCGCCAACGACGAACCCGTCTTGTCGTCGTTCGGCCAGATCCGCTCGACGATCACATCGGGACGCCAGGCACAGCTGGGTGTCAGAATCTCGTTCTGACGCTCTCGGTCCAGGGTCCAGTAGTCCAAGGGCGCGATACCTGGTGCCGTACGTAGGTACCGTACGCAGGGCCGCCTGAACTTGAGGCGGCCATCGTGGCGCGCTCAAGTTCAGCGCGCCCTACGACGAGGCGCGCTCAACCCCAGCGCGCCCTGCGACGAGGCGCGATCACCCCCAGCGCGCCCTACAAGGAGACGCGCTCACCCCCAGCGCACCCTGCGACGGCCCCTGGACCTTGGACCCTGGCCCCTGGACCGCTAGTATGTAGTCCATGCATTGGGTGGTCTTCGCGTTAGGAGCGGCGTTGTCGTGGGGGCTGTATGGCCCTGCGCTTCACCAGGGACAGGTCAAACTCGGCAGCCCGTTCAAGGCGCTGCTCTGTGTCGGGGTCGCCTACTTCATTGTCGGCGTCATGGTGCCGATGGTGGTACTGGCGTCTCAGGGACAGCTCACCAAGGGCTGGACAATGGATGGCGCGATGGGTGCGACAGCCGCAGGGATGCTCGGTGCCATCGGCGCCGTGTTCATCATCTATGCGTTCCGCGCAGGAGGGCTGCCGACCTACGTGATGCCGTTGGTCTTCGGCGGCGCACCTGTCGTCAATGTGTTGTTCACCATGTACCTCCACCCGCCCAAGGAATCACCGAACCCGCTGCTGTATCTCGGGTTCATCCTCGTCGCGGCGGGGGCGTCGCTGGTGTTGTACTTCAAGCCGCAGGCGTAACGACGCCGGGTGTCTTTTTCGCTCTCAGCGTCAGCAAAAAAGACACCCGACGTCTTGACCATCGGCGCGCTTCAAGTTCAGCGCGCCCTACTTCACTCGGCAGGTATCGAGCCCGAGCAGATAATCCAGTCCGAAGTCCCCGATCGGCGCACCGGGTGGCGGCGCCGGAATCGCGGCCGGACGAAGTTCCGTGTACGGGCGGTCGAGGAAGCGCTTGATGTCGTCGGCCAGGAGCTGACGATGGGCGCGCTCGGCAGCGTTGGCCGCCGCCGACGGCAGCAGCGACGCCCGCGTCGGCAACGCCTTCAACGTCTGCGTCGCAATGGCGCGCACCTGCGTCATCGGCGCCGACTCCGCCATCGTCATCAACCGCGACACGAGCGCGCGTTCCATCGCGCGATTGATCTCCGCCTCGTAGCCGTTGGCGGGACGCGCGTCAAACACCGTCGTATTCAAACGCGCGAGGACATCCTCAAGACCGGGCAACGACGCATCCACGGCCTTCTGCGAGACGAGTCGCGCGGCGCGGGTGTTCGAGAAGATCCCGCCCAACACGACCTCGGTCGCCGTCACAGCCGGAGAGACCGGATCAAACGCGCCGCCGGTCATGCGCGGGAACATTTCGCGGTTCGCGCCGAATCCGGGCGGACGAGGCGGGATGTTCTGCACGACGGCTGACGGCAACACCAGATCCGACAACCGCAAGGCGCTCATCAATGCATCCAGCGCCTTCGTCTGGCGCGCAGCGGACGCCCAACGCACGGGCGTCCGGCCGTCGCCACGCATCGCATAGATGTATTCCTGCCCTCCGAGCGCGGTCACCGCAGAATCCACGGCGTACCGGTGGTGGAGATACACAGGTACGAGCGCTTCCTCAATGAGGGCCATCGGTTGGCCAACCTTGATGGCGCGCTCGCCGAACCCTTCCATCGCCGCGCGACGCAGCTGGAGGATCCGCGTCAACTCGGCCGCTTCGTCCGTGCCGTTGTTCCACTGGTCCACCTGTGGATTCAGGTCCATGTCCTGGTTGGACATGTAGCGGATATCCTGCTCCCACGCGTCATCGAGAATCTTCTTCAGCGCTGCGGCTTCATCCGTGCCCGCCGGAAACTGCGAATACCCGTACTGGATCGCGACCTTGTCCCACTCGCCGATGCCCACATCGTAGGCATCCGAGAGATCCATGGTGCCGTCTGGACGCAGCGTGATCAGCGGATGCGGGTAGTCGAGCGTCGAGATGCGGCCCTTGGTGCTGTTGTAATAGTTGTGGCCAAGGCCGATCGTGTGGCCAATCTCGTGCGCGGAGAGCTGGCGGATGCGCGCAAGCGCCGTCTGCTCAAGAATCGCAGGCGTCTCGGCACCCGTCGCATACGGCGACAACAGCCCCTCGAAAATCAGATAGTCCTGACGCCACCGGAGGGACCCCAGGCTCACGTGGCCCTTCAGGATCTCGCCGGTGCGAGGATCCGTGATGGACGACCCGTAGCTCCAGCCACGCGTGGACCGATGCACCCAGGTGATCGTGTTGTAGCGCACGTCCATCGGGTCGGCCCCCTCGGGCATGACCTCGACACGGAAGGCGTTGCGAAAGCCCGCCGCTTCGTACGCTTCATTCCACCAGCGGCCGCCTTCAATCAGCGCCGTGCGGATGGGCTCGGGTGCGCCGCGATCGACGTAGTAGATGATCGGTTCAACTGGATCACTCATCGCCGCGTTGGGATCCGCCTTCTCCAGGCGATGGCGGTTGATGTACCGCACCTGCAGGTCGGCGCCCAGGGGCTGCGCATAGTCGGCGTAGTTCACGCCACCGTAGCCCGATCGAGGATCCATCAGGCGCGGCTTGTAGTTGCTGTCGGGCAATTCGATGATCGAGTGGTGCTGCCGGACGGTGACGGCCGCAGGATTCGGAGCCACATCACCCAGCCGGCCGCCAATCTGGCCGACGCCGCCGCCACCGCCGCCACCGCCGCGGCCACCGGCTGCGGCGCCCTCACTGACAAACGTCGAGATGACATCGATTTCGCTGTTCTTCGGGAACCCCTTGGTGCCCTCAATGTTGACGGCACTGCGTGTGCGATCAAACCGGTGTCCACCCAGCCGCGGTCCCACGTTGTGCGTGTCCCGCATGATGAAGTCGCTGAAGTCGACGAGCACACGACCACCGGACTCGGCGGCGACCTGGAAGCCCCACAGAATGGACTTCGCGAACGCGTCCTCCATCGCCTTGCGCTCAGCGGGATTCTGGCTGTTGGCACGCCATTCGTAGTTCGGCTGCACCATCAGCACGCGCGGGCCGACCCGCTGGAAGCTGACGACGGCTGTCCCGCCCAACTGGGCGCGGTCGAGGCCAATGTCATTCGACCCGACGCCTGCCGACAGGCCGCTCACGTAGAGCACTTCCTGTCCGAGTCTCGGAATCTCGAGAAACAGCGCGCCCGTAGCTTCATCCCAGTAGAGCGGGAAGAATCCGTCAATCTTCTGCATGGACGCCGTGCGATCGGCGATCTCCGGAATCCGGGCGGCCTGTCCACCGGCCCGGCCCTGAGGCGCACCGCCTGCGCCCTGGCCCGAAAGGCCCGCCGGCGCCGCCAGCGCGAGCGTCAACACACAAGTTGCCGCGGTCAAAACACGTGTCGCTGTCGGTCTCACATCCACCTCCGGTTCGGCACCCTGCAAACCAGGGTGCCCTCCATGTGCGGCACCCTACAACCCAGGGTGCCCTACATGTCTTGCACCCTACACCCCAGGGTGCCCTCCATGTGGGCAGATTGTAGCCCCAGACGTCGAACTTCGCCCCCACGTCGCTGCCGCATTCCTGGCACTGGTGGGGGCCGCCGCTGTGACCAACCTCGTGCCGGCACGACGGGCGCTTCGCGTGTCGCCTACGGTGGCGCTCAAAGGCTGACGTGGGACCGCCGGGTTGAAACCCGGCGGCTCCGAAGTCCCCTGATCGGATAATGGGGTCGTGACAATCGAAGACGAGATTTGGCAGCGGCTGCAATCGCCGCTGCCCGGCGCTGATACCCATCTGAAATTTGCGCCGACCCCCAGGATCAAGAGCTGGGACCCTGGTGCGTATCCGGCTCACGCCCGGCGGGCAGCCACACTGCTGTTGATTTACCCGGGGCCCGATGGCCCCTCGATCGCGTTGACGCGGCGGCGCGCTGACCTGCCGGACCATGCGGGCCAGATCAGCCTGCCCGGCGGAGGCATCGACGCGGGTGAATCTCCCGAACAGGCGGCGGTTCGCGAGGCCCACGAAGAAATCGGCGTTCCGTCGTCCGCCATCAGGCTGGTCGGCTCCCTCTCCACCCTCTGGGTCATCGTCAGCGGCTTTGTCGTGCATCCGATTGTCGCGGTCGCCGACGCACGGCCACTGTTTGTTCCCTCACCGCGAGAAGTGGACACGATTATTGAGGCGCCGGTGGCGGCCCTGCGGGACCCGTCGGGCGTGAAGTGGGGCCGCCGCGTCCGGGACGGCATCGTCATCGCCTGCCCCTACTTCGCGGTCGGTGACCACCACGTCTGGGGTGCCACCGCGATGATGCTCGGCGAATTCTGCACGGCGCTGGATCCCACATTCCTCCCACCACCAGTGCCGACACCGCAGGAACTGCAGTCACTGCCTGCGATCTAGGTCCACCAATCCGCCAATCGCCCAATCCGCCAATCGCAAATCCTCAATCCTCAATCCTCAATCCTCAATCCTCAATCCTCAATTGCGTTAGCATTGCCCCCATGACCCGATCGATCCGTCCCATGCTGTTGGTTGCCGCTCTGGTCTTGTTGCCGGCGGTGATGTTCACTCCGATTGCCGCGCGGCAGGCCGCGCAGGCGGCCGCTGCGACCGGAAACCCGGAATGGGCCGGACTGCGCTGGCGGAACATCGGGCCGTTTGTCGGAGGGCGCGTCACGGCGGTGGCCGGCCACCGCTCGCAGCTCAACACCTACTACATGGGCGGAACTGGCGGCGGCGTGTTCAAGACCACAGACGCCGGTGTGACCTGGCGCCCGATCTCTGATGGTTTCTTCGAAACCGGCTCGATCGGAGCGATCGAAGTCGCAGAGTCCGACCCAAACATCATTTATGTCGGCACCGGCAGCGTGGCTATTCGAAGCAACGTGATCGAAGGCCGGGGGGTGTACAAGTCCACCGACGCCGGCCAGACCTGGACGCACATCGGTCTGCGCGACGCCGGACAGATCGGTTCCATACGTGTGCATCCGACAAATCCGAATCTCGTCTACGCCGCCGTCCTTGGCAGCGCGTTTGGGCCTAGCGAGACGCGCGGCGTCTACCGTTCGCGTGACGGCGGCCAGACGTGGCAGCGGGTCAAGTTCGTGAGCAACCGGACCGGCTTCGTCAATCTGGCGATGAATCCGTCGAATCCGAACGAGATCTATGCGGCGTCGTGGCGGGGCGAGCGCAAGCCCTGGACCATCATCAGCGGCGGTCCGGCCGAAGACGGCGGCCTCTACAAGACGACCGATGGCGGCGAGACCTGGACGCGTCTCGGCGGCGGTCTGCCTCCGGGAATCATCGGCAAGATCGACGTCGACATCGCGCGGTCGAAGACCACGACGGTGTATGCGCTGGTGGAGGCGCCCGGCGCCGAGGGCGGTTTGTATCGCTCGGACGACAGCGGCGCCACGTGGCGGCAGACGTCGAACGCGCCGAACCTGCTCGCGCGACCGTTCTACTACACGTATGTGGATGTCGATCCGAAGGACCCCGAAACCGTGTGGGTGAACAACCTCTCGCTGTTGAAGTCGACCGACGGCGGTCGGACGTGGCGCTCGGTGCCGACACCGCACGGGGACAACCACGGCATGTGGATTAACCCCGACAATCCGAACTACATCGTGCAAAGCAACGACGGTGGCGCCAATGTGTCCATCGATGGTGGCGCGACATGGTCGACGCAGCTCAATCAGTCCACGGCTGAGCTTTATGGCGTCGAAGTGGACGACCAGTATCCCTACCGCGTGTACGGCGCGCAGCAGGACAACAACACGTGGATCGTCATGAGCCGTCTGGCGGGTTCCGGCAGCGGATCACAGACCAACACGTACATGGCAGGACCGGGATGCGAGACGGGTCCGATCAAGCCAACACCCGGCAACCCCAACATTGTGTACGGGGTGTGCAAGGGCGAGTTCTATCGCGAGAACCTGACCACGGGTCAGACGCAGAGCAACTGGAACTACCCGCAGAACCGGTACGGCCACGCGTCGCGGGACATCGCCTACCGCTTCCAGCGCACGTCGCCGTTCATGATCTCCAAACACGATCCGCGCATGATTCTGCACGGCTCGCACGTCGTGCATAAGACGATGGATGGCGGGAAAACGTGGGAGATCATCAGCGGTGACCTCACGTTGAATGAACCGGGCCCGCAGCAGGACATTGCCGGCGAGCCCATCACGCGCGACATCACGGGTGAAGAAGTCTACTCGACGATCTTTGCCATCGAGGAGTCGCCGGTCGAGGCGGGCGTCATCTGGACCGGGGCCAACGACGGCCCGGTGCATGTGACCCGCGACAACGGAAAGACGTGGATCAATGTGACGCCGCCGATGATGCCGCCCGGAGGCCGGGTCACCAACATCGATCCGTCGCCGCACCGTCGGGGCTCGGCATACGTCGTGATGCACCGACGGCTTCTGAATGATCCGAAGCCGTATGTCTACCTCACGAACGACTACGGAAAGTCGTGGACGTTCCTGACGCCGGGCACCAACGGCATACCTGCCGATCACGTCATGCGTGTCGTGCGCGAGGATCCGGACCGGGAGGGCCTGCTCTACGCCGGCACACAGTTCGGGTTCTTCGTGTCCTTCAATAACGGCACCACGTGGCAGCGCTTCCAGCAGAACCTGCCGGTCACGCCCGTGACCGACATCCGCGTGCACCAGCAGGACCTCGTGGTGTCGACGCTGGGCCGCGGATTCTGGATTCTGGACGGCATCACGTCGCTGCATCAGACGCCGCCAGCGGGGTCCGCCGGATTCCTCTATGCGCCGAAGGTGGCGATCCGATCGCGCCATGCCGCGATGCCCGCGTCGTTGACGACACCGGAGTTGCCGGGTCCTGGTGCCATCATCGACTACACGTTGCGTGAGGCCTCGGCCACGCCAATCACGCTCGACATTCTGAGTGCCTCGGGTGAGGTCATGCGGACGATCCGCTCGGTCGCCGGGGGCGCGAACACCGGCGGTGGATTGCCTGTCGCCGCGGCGTCGGGCATGAGCGAGCCGCCACTGCCCGGGCAGGGCCGGGGCGGGCGCGGTGGACGCGGCGGTGGTGCGAGCGCTGCGCCCCTGACGGCGCGCGCAGGCATGCAGCGCTACGTGTGGGACATGGCCGCCGATAACGGGTTGACCGTCCCGCCTGGCCGCTACACCGTGCGTCTGACAGCCGGGGCCTTCACGCAGACGCAGCCTCTGGAAGTACGCCTTGACCCACGGCTCACCGCCGATGGCGTCACCACCGAAGACCTCGAATTGCAGTATCGCTTCAACGTCCGCCTGCGCGCGGCGATTGCCGACGCTCAGCAGTTCACGTCGTCCGTCCAGAAGGCGCTGGCCTCGGCCACGCCTGAGTCGAAGGCCGCACTGACGCGCATTCAGAAGGCGCTGGTGAACGAGACAGACATCGCGTATCCGCAGCCGATGTTGAACGCGCAGCTTCAGGCGATCACACGCGTATCGAACGTCGCGGACGTCCGCCCGAACAACGATGCGATCCGCCGCCTTGATGATCTGGAGAAGGAACTCGCCGCGTTGAAGGCGGAAGCGGCGAAGGTGGGGCTCAAGTAGGGCCCGCTGAACTTTCAGCGGGCCAGTGGCACGCTGCAACCCAGCGTGCCCTACGTACTGACGCGCTGGCAACCCAGCGCGTCCTACGTACGGCGTTCGACGTACGAGGGCGCGCTACAGCAGTTCCCGCCCGTGAGTCTTGAGCCACGCTTCCGCCTCGCGCCACTCGGGGCAGACGATGGCCACTTCGCGCCAGAAGGCGCGTGAGTGGTTGGGGTGCCGCAGGTGCATCAACTCGTGCAGGATGATGTAGTCCGACACAAACGCCGGCATCAGCACCAGACGCCAGTTCAGCGCGATGGTGCCACGCGAGGAACACGACCCCCAACGTGATCGCTGGTTCCTGATGGAGACGCGAGTGACCGTGTGTCCAGTCTGCGCCGCCAGTGCCAGACATCGCGGCGGCAGTTCGGCTGCCGCGGCCGCGCGCACCTCGGCCACCGGCAGGGGCGTACCACGAAAATTGATCACGGCTCCCGACGCACGGGTGTGTGTCTGGGCCTGACGCCGCAGATGTTCGCGGGCGATCCAGGCGCCCTGCGTGCGCACAAACCGCAAACCGGCGTCCACCGAGGCGCGTCGTGGCACCGTCAGACGCAACCCGAGGGCATCCGTCATGCGCAGAACATATCGACGGGCCTTGTGGTGACGCACCACGGTCAGCGGCCAGGCACGCCCCCCCACTTCAATCGTGGCCGGGGCTGTTGACCGACGCACGGCGGTCGCATCGTCCCACGGGAGCCGAAACTGGAAGCCAAATGCCACGCGGGACAGCGTACACCTGCGCGCGCGATCTGAAAAGAACATCAACTTTGTGAAAATCGAGAACAATCTAGGTGATTTGCACGTAAATAAAGGCTTTTGGTGGTTAGTTTGAACAACCAAACAGCAAGCAAGTAACCACTTGCTTACAACACAACATCCACGATAGGGTACGGTCCATGGTCGCCACAGACGTTCGTGAGTCCCTTCTGAAAGCCGCCTTGAAGCTCTTCGCTGAGCACGGCAGCCGCGGCGCCACCACCAGACGCATCGCACAGGAGGCCGGGGTCAACGAAGTGACCCTGTTTCGACACTTTCCCAACAAGCAGGCGCTGCTCCACGCTGCGCTCCGCGCGTTCGCCGAGCAGACGCCATATCTGCGCCTGCCGGACACACCCAGGGATTTGGCCGCAGAGCTCGAAGTATGGGCCCGCGACCATCACAAACACCTGTACAAACTGCGCGCGCTGATTAGGACGTCCATGGGCGAGTTCGAAGAGAACCCCGAACAATGCAAGCAGGCGATGTGTGTGTCGATCAGCATCGCCAACAAACTCACGGATTACCTGACGACTGCGCAACGCGCCGGACTGGTGAGCCCGGACTTCACTCCTTCGGCGGCGACGGCCATGCTGATGGGCACATTGTTTGGCGACGCCATGGGCCGGGATCTGATGCCGGAGCGTTATCCCTACGCGATGCGCGACGCCATCACCCACTACGTGCAATTGTTTCTGCGCGCCATCGGCGCGCGCGAGGTGAAGTAATGCGACCGCGTCTCTCCGGTGCCCTTGTCGCCCTCGGCCTTCTGCTTTCGCCTGCGCTGGCCTCTGCGCAGACAGTCACCGTGCTGACACTCGAAGAAGCCCTGCGCCGCGCCGAGGCACAGAGTGAATCCCTCGTCATCGCCGGGGCAGGCTCGGCACGCGCGCAGGCCGACCTGAAGCGCACAAACAGCCAGCGGTATCCGCAGATCAGCTTCAGTGGCAGCTACGACCGCACACTCGCGTCGGAATTCAGCGGCGTCTTTGGCGGCGGCGACCAGGGGGGCAGCGACATCGACTTCAGCGATCTGCCCTTCGGGCAGGCCAACGCCTACCGGTTCACGCTGTCGGGCTCCCAGTTGCTGTACACCGCTGGCCGCGTGAACAAACAGCGCCAGCAAGCCGACGTCGGCATCAGGAACGCGGAATTGACCGTCGCTGCGACCCGCGCCGTCGTCCAGTTTGAGGTCACCGAAGCCTTCTACAACGTGGCGCTCAGCGAACGCCTTCTGGGCATCGCGCAATCGGGGTACGACCAGGCCGATGCGGCCTATCGGCAGACCCGCCAGTCCTACGACGCCGGTCGTCTGCCGGAGTTTGAAGTGTTGCGCGCGCAGGTGCAGCGCGACAACCAGCGGCCGGTGGTCATCCGCGCGCGCGCCAACCGGGACCGCGCGATGTTGCGCCTCCGTCAGCTGCTCGAATTGCCAGCGGACCAGCCCATTGAACTGGCGGTCGATCTCGACGCGGCCGACCTCGCAGCGCCTGCTCCTTTCGCCGAAGCGCTTGCTGCGGTGCAGCAGAACCTTGACCTGGCGTCCCGCACATCACTGGCGCAGGCGGAACTGGGTGTGCGGCTCCGCCAGCTCGGCATCGAGGTCGTCCGTTCCGCGAAGCGGCCCACGGTCAGTTTTGTTTCGCAGTACAGCGCGACGAACTATCCGTCATCGGTCCTCCCGGACTTCGGCCGGATTCGAAACAACTGGACGTTGGGCGCGCTTGTCACCATGCCCGTGTTCGCCGGATTCAGAATTCCCGCAGAGGAAGCGGCCGCCAAAGCTGACCTGACCGAGGCGGAGGCGCGGCTCAAACAGGCTCGCGAGTTTGCGGCCCTGCAGCGCTCAACGGCGCTTCAGGACATGGAAGCCGCACGCGCAGCGTGGGAGGCCACCGCGGGCACCATCACGCAGGCCAGCCGCGCGTACGAGATCGCCGAACTCCGGTTCCGCGAGGGATTGTCGACACAACTTGAACTGTCAGATTCACGGCTTGCGCTGCAATCGGCGCAGGCCAACCGTGCGCAGGCCGCGCGCGACCTGCAACTCGCCCGCGTGCGCGTGGCGCTCTTGCCGGACTTGCCGATTCAGTAGCGCCGGGTGCGCAGTGTTTGAGGAGAAGATGATGCGTAGAAGGACGAACATTACAGTCGCGGCCCTCCTGGGTGTGACGATCGGCACCGTGGCGTGCGGCGGCAACAGCGCGCCTCCGCCGGTTGCGGCGGATACCGCACCCGCGGTGGTGCAACTGGCGCCGGAGAATGTTGCGACAGCGGCGCTCGCCGACCTGACGTCCGGACCGTTTGTGTCGGGACAGCTCACGCCGGCCCGCGAGGCCACCGTCCGCGCGCAGACGGGCGGCGCGCTGGTCAGCCTGACAGTCGATCGCGGCCGGACCGTGCGGGCCGGCCAGGTCATCGGCCGCATCGCCGCGCGTGACCTTGACGATGCGTTGGCGTCGGCACAGGCGGGCGTCAAATCCTCGGAAAACGCGCTGGCGGTGGCTCGCAGTGAGGCCGCGCGAACCGAGGCGCTGGTCAAGGGTGGTGCCCTGGCGACGCGCGACCTCGAACAGGCGCGAAACATGGTGGCCGGAGCCGAAGCCCAGGTCGCCGCCGCCAACGCCCGCGAGAAGTCAGTGCTGCAGCAACTCGACGACACGAACGTGCGTGCCCCCATCACCGGCGTCGTCTCCGACCGGCCGGCGAGCGCGGGCGACATCGTCTCGCCCGGCACGCCGCTCGTCACGATCATCGACCCGACGAGCATGCGTCTTGAAGCGGCCGTGGCGTCCGATCAGATTTCGCTGGTTCGTCCCGGCGCCAGGGTGAAGTTCCGTGTCCGCGGACTGTCGACGGACGTCTTCACAGGCACGATCGACCGCCTGAGCCCTTCCGCCGATCCCGTCACACGCCAGGTCACGATTTTTGTCACGCTGCCCAACCTCGGCGGCGAGTTGATCGCGGGCCTTTTCGCGGAAGGGCGCGTGGACGCCGAAACCCGCCGAGGCGTCATTGTTCCGCTTGGTGCCGTTGACGAATCCGGACCCACACCGCTCATCACGCGTATTCGCGACGGAAAGGCCGAGCGCGTGCCGGTCGTGCTCGGGCTGCGCCAGTCCGAAGCCGAACTGGTCGAGGTGACCAGCGGCATCGCTGAAGGCGACGTGGTCATTCTGGGCGCCGCACGCACCCTGTCGTCCGGCACACCCGTGCATGTGGTGGGCACGATCACGCAGACGGTCGCGATGCCGTCGGGGCTGTAACCCATGCTGATATCAGATTTCGCCATCAAGCGGCCGGTCATCACGGTCGTGTCGATGGTCGCGCTCGTGGTCTTTGGTCTTGTGGCACTCACCCAACTCGACACCGACGAGTTCCCGGAGGTCACACCCCCGATCGTCGTGCTGGCGGTGCCGTATCCGGGCGCGTCGCCAGACAACGTCGAACGCGAAATTGTCGAGCCTATCGAAGAGTCGCTAGCCGGCATCAGCGGTGTCCGCAAGATCGAATCGTCCTCGCTCGACAGCTTCGCCACGATCACGATTCAGTTCACATACGAGAAGGATCTCCAGGAAGCCGTTCAGGAAATCCGCGACGAAATCAACGCCATCCGCAACGACCTGCCGGCCGAGATGGAAGAGCCCGTGCTCACCAAGATCAGCCTTGACGACTTCCCGGTTGTCTCGCTCGCGCTCGCGTCGAATACGCTGTCGATTCCCGAACTGACCCTGCTGGCCGACCCGGGCATCACGCGACAGATTCGCGCGCTCGGCGGCGTCGGGTCCGTCGACATCTCCGGCGCGAACACGCGCGAGATGTCGGTCGAACTGCGTCCGAACGCGCTGCAGACCTCCGGGGTCAGTGTCGCCGAAGTGGTGGGAGCCCTGCAGCGGCAAAATCTCGCAGCGCCTGTCGGACGCCTGCAGGGCGTCAACGACGAACGCACCATCCGCCTTCGCGGCCGCGTGGAGACCGCCGACGACTTCAGTCGCGTGGTGGTCGCCGATCGCGGCGGACGCGTCGTTCGCCTCGGGGACGTGGCGAATGTGCGCGTGGGCATCGAGGAACCGCGCACCACGGCGGTCTTCTCCGGCCAGGACGCCGTCGGCATCGACATCAAGAAGTCGCGCGGCTTCAGCACCACGGCAGTGGCCGACGCGATCCGCGCGGAGGTGGAGGCCATCCGCCCCACGCTCCCCGAAGGCGTGGTCCTCCATATTGTCCGCGACGCGGGCACGCGCGTGGAGAACTCGGTCGCCAACGTGCAGTCGGCACTGATTGAAGGCGCGGTGCTGACCGTACTCGTCGTGTTCGTCTTTCTCAACTCCTGGCGGTCCACGGTCATCACCGGTCTGGCGCTGCCCGTCTCGGTGATCGCATCGTTCATCGCCGTGATGGCGTTCGGCTTCACGCTGAATACGATGTCGCTGCTCGGACTCTCGCTCGCCATCGGCATCCTGATTGACGATGCGATCGTGGTGCGCGAGAACATCGTGCGCCACGTCGAAATGGGCAAGAGCCACTTCGACGCGGCCCGGGAAGGCACGTCGGAAATTGGTCTGGCCGTCACCGCCACGACCCTCTCCATCGTCGTCGTCTTTGTGCCAATCGCGTTCATGGGTGGCGAAGCCGAACAGTGGTTCGCCCCGTTTGCGCTGACGATTGCGTTCTCGGTGCTGGTCTCCCTGTTCGTGTCGTTCTCGCTGGACCCGATGCTGTCGGCCTACTGGCCAGACCCGCACACGCCGATCGCGGAGCGGTGGTTCATCTCGCGTGTGCTCGACCGGTTCAACCGCTGGTTTGATCGGCAGGCCGACCGGTACAAGCGCGTGATCGGCTGGGCGCTGCAGCATCGCCTGGCCATGGTGGCGCTGGCAGTGGGGTCGTTTGTCTTTGCGCTGGCGATGCCGGCGCTGGGGCACCTCGGCGGCGGGTTCTTCCCGGCACAGGACGTCTCGGAGTTCATCGTGCAGATCGAGACGCCCCCGGGGTCGAGCCTCGAATACACCAAACGCAAGGCTGAGGAAGCGGCCGCGCTGGCACGGGCCAAGACGGGCGAAGTGGCATACACGTACACGACGATTGGTTCTGTGACCGGCGCGGTCGATGACGGCGCGGTGTACGTCCGGTTGACACCAAAAGCCGAACGCGCGCGACATCAGGACACGATTGCAGCGGAACTGCGCGAGGACTTCAAGGCGCTGGGCGGCGTGACTGCAGCCATTTCGAGTGGCCGGCTCGACAACCAAAAGCAGATTCAGGTGCAGGTGCGCGGGATGGACACGCGCGAACTGACACGGATCGCCGACGAGGTCATTACGCAGGTCCGCCAGGTGCCCGGTGCCGTCGACGTCGGCTTCTCTACGCGTGGACAAAAGCCGGAACTTGATGTCCGGGTGGATCGCGCGCTTGCCGGATCACTGGGCATCACGGTCGCGGACGTCGCGCAGACCCTGCGACCCGCGTTTGCCGGCATCGACGCCGGGGACTGGGTCGATCCAACGGGCAAGACCCGCGACGTCACGGTCCGCCTGTCGGCGGACGCCCGTCAGCGCGCCAGCGACCTTTCAAGCCTGCCGATCGCCATCCAGGATCCGCAGGGTCGTCCGGCCTCACTGCCCCTCGGCCAGGTCGCGACCATTACGCAATCGCTCGGACCGGCGCGCATCGATCACCTCGATCGCGATCGCGTCATCTCGGTACAGGCCAACACGCAGGGCCGCCCGTTGACGGAGGTCATCGCCGATATTCAGCGCCGGATTGATGCGATTCCACTGCCGGCCGGCTACGCCATCACCCAGGGCGGCGAAACCGAGGACCAGCAGGAAGTGTTCTCGCGCATCTTTATCGCGCTCGGCGTCGCGGTCCTCCTGATGTATCTCGTGCTGGTCGTGCAGTTCGGCTCGTTCCTGGATCCGCTCGCGATCATGTTGTCGCTGCCGCTGTCACTCATCGGCGTGGTGCTGATCCTGATGGCAACAGGCGACACGCTCAACATCATGAGCTTGATCGGCGTGATCCTGTTGATGGGGATCGTGGCCAAGAACGCCATCCTGCTGATCGACTTCGCGAAAATGGCTGAGGCGCAGGGCATGCCGCGCCAGCAGGCAATCATCGAGGCCGGCCGGCAGCGCCTGCGGCCGATTCTGATGACGACGTTTGCGCTGACGGCAGGCATGGTGCCCGTAGCCCTGGGCATCGGCGAAGGCGCCGACTTCCGGGCCCCGCTCGGCCGCGCCGTGATCGGCGGCGTCCTGGCGTCCACGCTCCTGACGCTCCTGGTCATCCCGACGTTCTACGACATCCTGTCCGGCGGGCGTGCCCGCCTCGGCCGCATGTTCCGCCGCGCCTGAAAAAGACGTCGGGAGACTTTTTCGATAGAGTGCTCGCATGCGCGGATGGGTGACACTCGGGGGACTTCTGACGACGGTGCTGGTCCTGGCACCAATGCCGGCGGACGCTCAGACAGCGCCCCGGCGCTGGCAGGTGGACGTGTTCGGTGGCGTTTCGCTCTTCGAATTGCCGACCTCCGGCGAGGCCGCCCTTCCCCCGGCCGGGCCGACGCTGCCGACCTCCGGCCCGACCAATCCGAGCCGGCGAGTCCCCACGTGGTTTCTTGGAGACGGCGCGTCTCTGCTCAACGGCACCAATGCCGAGTTCGGCGTCGCGAGCCGCCTGGTGCCGCTGGATGCGGCGCTGGGTGCCATCGGGCTCTCCGGCTCTGATGCGCCGGTGTTTGGGGCCCGAGCACGGCGGGTGCTCACCCGGCGATGGTCCTTCGAAGTCGGCGCGGAAATTCATACCGGTGCGGTCGAGTTGGACTCACACCTTCTCGACACAATCGAACAGGCACGCGCCAGTTTTGGTCCAGCGTTTACCGGCCTCTTCACGAGTGGACCGTTCACCGGAATCGCCGTCAATGCGACGGCCGAGATCACGGGCGCGTCAAGCCGCGAACTCGCGCTCACAGCCGCGATTCGATTCGCGTTGGCCCAGGGACACTTTGCGCCGTATGTGACGCTCGGTGGTGGGCTCATTCACCGGCTCGGAGAGTTGCCGCAAGCGACGCTGGCCGGCACCTACCAGTTCCGCGTCTCAACAGCCCAGGGTCAGGCCCTGTTCTCCGAATCCGACACGTTGACTGTCCGTTACAACCAGAGCGCAAATCTTGTCGGCATTGCCGGCGCCGGATTCCAGCAGCGCCTTACCGACCGACTGTCCCTCGCGATTGACGGCCGCGCGTACGTGGGCCGACAAACACTGACGCTGCGACTTGACTCGGCCCCCGTGGTCACCACGCAGACACCAGGGGCATTCATCGAGTCCTTCACCACGCCCGCCGTCCAGTTCAGCAACAACACGGCCACAGGCCGCGCATCCACATTGAGCGGCCTGCCGCTGAACGGCTTCAAGGCCTTCTCCACCAACGGCCTGCAGATCCGGTATCAGGTGACCGCAGGCGTCTCCCTGCGCTTCTAATTGATCTTCAGGGAGAAGATTCCCAGACCGTGTGTCGCCGCCACGAGCACGCCTCGCTCGGGCACAATCTTCAAGTCGACCATCACGACTTCAGGACATCCCGCACCTGCAATCGCCAGGTGTGATCGCATTCAGCGTCTCGAGACGCACAAGGGAAATCGGCATTCGCATGGCCCTGGGCTCCTCGAGGGGTGCGGTCGCACACGGTGTGCTGCGCGAAGCCCTGATGCTCGTCGCGATCGGCACGATCGTCGGCGCGGGAATCGCGGGCCTGGCACCCAGGCGTTGTCCAGTGTGCTGCTAGGGGTGACGGCCCTTGATCCGATCGGTTATCTCGCCGCCGGGCAGCGTCTGTCGATCCGTTGATCGCACTGCGGACGCTGCAGGTATCAGCCGATCCGCACGGCCATCATCGTGGCGTCGTCGCCGGGTTCGCGGGTACCTCGGAAGGACGTGACTGCTTCTTCGACCTGCTGCAGGACGCGATCGGGCGTCGAGGGGCCGCACGATCCGATCGACACGAGCAGCGCCTCGAGGCGATCGGTCCCGAACATCTCGTCCGCTTCATTCTCAGACTCGACACAGCCGTCGGTGTAGAAGAAGAGCAGGTCACCACTTGACAGGGCGACGTCGCGGTGGGAATAACCGCGCCCGGCGAGGAGACCAATCGGAATACCGGTCGCGTGCATCTTCTCGAGCGCCTGACCTGGACGCAGCACAAATTGAGGGTTATGCCCCGCGTTAACGTACTGCAGGCGCCGCGTCGTCGGATCGAAGATGCCCAGGAACAACGTCACGTAGAGCCGCGTCCCAGCAGCGGACGCCATGTCGCGATCGAGCGCCTCGGCGATCGCAGAGAGGTTCTGCCCCATCGCCAGCCGCGTGCGCAGCGACGCCTGAATGTTTGCCATCAGGAGCGCGGCACCGACACCCTTGCCGGACACGTCGCCGACCAGCAGGGCGACATGGCCACTGTCCAGCGCGAAGTAGTTGAAAAAATCGCCGCCGACCTCACGCGCAGGGATCGAGACACCCTGCACTTCCGTCAGGCCGAACGACATCGGCGCTCTCGGCAACATGTCGCTCTGTATCTGGCGGCCCAGTTCGAGCTCGCGACGCAATCGTTCCTGTTCGCCGACCGCATGCTGATGGCGCTCAACGTCCTCGGCCATCTTGTTGAACGCTGACGCCAGCTCGCCGACTTCGTCGCGGCTGCGCACCGGCACGCGCGCGCGATAGTCGCCGTGCGCAATTCGATCGACACCTTCCGTCAGGTCGGTCAAATCTTTTGTGAGCTGGCCCGACAATGGCACGACGCCGACGATCAGAATCCCGATCAGCAGCAGGCCGAGACCCGCGTTCCGGCCCGCGGTGCGGCGCAAGTCACCGAGGGAATCGCCAACCGGACGCGCGATCCCGAAACGGAGCCCGGATCCCGAGGGGTCGGCCGTCATGAAGACCACCCAGTCAGGCAACACGGTCTTGCCGAGTGGTCCGTCCGGGCGCGCAATCGGCCCCAGGTCCTCAACCGTCTTGTGGTCCGCGTCGTTCGCGGTATACACCTTGCCGTCAGGACCAACCGCAAAGGGCACTTCGCCCTGCTCCCGGCGCGTCGGCGAGAACACAGTGGCCAGCACGTTCTCCAGGTCGATCGTCGCATTGACCTCGCCAACGACCTTGCCGTCCTGCATCAGTTTGACGTCAAGTTTGTTCCCCACCAGCGTGGAGGCGCGGGTCACCGGCCGTGTGGGTGCCGCTGGCGGCGCCGGCGACGTGCGTGGTTCGGACGCTGGTGCCGGCGCATCGGCCGCGGGCGTCGATGTCGATGCCGTGGTGGTCACCGCAGCCACCGGCGGCACGACGGGATTCCCCGGAGGTGGCGCGACCGCCGACGGCTCATGCCGCACCGCATCCGACTTCTTCTGCAACTGTTCCGCACCGATGCGGATGCCTTCGGCAATGCCCATCATCCGCAGGTTCACTTCGCGCGCCATCTGCTGTCGCTGCTCGGGCGTCATCTTGTCAGCGCCACCATCGGGCACGTACTTGCTGAACATCTCTCTGGCGATCGCGCCCATGTCGATGACGACACGGTCGGGTGCTGCCGGCGCGGCCGGCGGCGGCACGGCGGGCGGCGCGGGGACACCCTCGGCGGGCTTCACCGGATCAGGAGGAACAGTGGGCGGCGTCTGTGGCGGGCGGGTTCCCCGGCCGCGGCCCGGCGGGCGGAGACCACCTCCGCGCATGCCCTGGAATTCGACCGTCTGCAGCAACATCGCCGCGGCCCCGAGCGCCTCGGCCACCCGCGCCCGTTCCGTCGACGTCGCAGGCTGGGACGCGACGGCGGTCGCCGCCACCTGTGCCGCCTCGGCCACCACACCCAGCTCCGTCGTCGGGGCGGCCGGGCGGGTTGGTTCAGAATCTGCGGCGGCGGACTGTGGCTCCGGCCGTTGGGCGACGCGCACCACGGGGGGCTCGTTCATATCCGCCAGTTGCTCAACACGCGCACTCAACTCCGCCGTCACCAACTGCATCCGCTGCGTCATGTCCGACGACAGCGCATCCGCCTCGCGCGTGGCCAGATCCTGCAACGCCCGCACCTGACTCGTGTACGAAAAATACGTGACGGCGGTCAGCGGCACGACCGAAAGGACCAGGAAGGCGACGATGAGGCGGGTCCGGAGTTTCATGATGTGTCTGAGATCAGGGCGCGAACGTGGCCACAACGGGCGCGTGGTCGCTCGTGCCGAACTCCCGGCGCGACACGCATGTTACGGCAGTTGCACCCACCGCAGTCGTCGCCAGCACGTAGTCGATGCGCCAGCCGATATTGCGCTGGCGGAGGCTGCGCCACGGGGCCCACCACGTGAACAACTCGCTGTTGTCGGGATCCAGCGCGCGTCCGACGTCGGTCATGCCCGTGTTCAGCACCTGGGCAAAGAGGTCACGTTCCTCAGGGCGTGTGCCGATCTGGTTGACCTTGCGTTCCTTTGGATGCACGTCCCGCTCCTCACGCGCCACGTTGATATCCCCACAGAGCACCAGCGCCGGGCCGGTCCGGGTCGTTTCAGCGAGCCACTGCTGGAGGTCCCCGAAAAAGCGCATCTTCGCCTCGTAGTCCTTGCCTCCGTTGGGCACATAGACCGAGACGAAACGAAGCGGTCCCTGGTTTACTCCGCCGGCCACAGGCACATCGGCCACGACGATGCGGTTCTCGAAGTCGAAGTCGGGGTGCCAGAACCGTGGCGCGTCGGCGGCAAACGTCCGTCGAATCAACAACGCGACGCCCGAATACCCTCCCGCTCCGTGCCAGACCGACCAGTACTCTCCCGGATTCACCAGTAATTCCGGCACCTGGGCCGGAGTTGCCTTGATCTCCTGGAGACACAACACATCGGGCTGCTCCGTCTCGAGCAGCTCCTGCACCTGGGCCTGGCGCGCCCGGATGCCGTTCACGTTCCACGTAATGACCTTCACGCCAGTGCCTTTAGTCCCGCCACCAGGCGGCCCACACCCTCAGCGGCGGTGTCCTTGTCCAACGCCCCATAGGACACGCGCAGCGAACAGCCGTCCGTCGCGCCAAACGCCGACCCGGGGATGACCGCCACGCGATGATCCCGGATGAGTCGTTCGGTGAACGACAGCGCGTCCCGGGTGGTGTGCACCGTGATGAAGTAATAAAACGCGCCAAGGGCCGAAGGCACATCACACGGAACCGACGGATCCTCCAACGCACCCGCCATCATCATTCGCATCTCATTGAGTCGCGTGAGGTGGCCGTCGCAGTACGCGCGGCCGACCCGCATGGCCGCCAGCGCCACGCGCTGCGACACGACCGGCGGACAGACGAGCAGCGTGTCCTGAATCTTGTTGACCGCTTCCCACAACGCCTCAGGAATCACCATGTATCCCATGCGCCAGCTGGCCAGTCCGTACGCCTTCGACAGCGAATACATCGAAATGGTATGGCCTGATGCGCCTGCAATACTGCCGGGCGAAAAGTGCGACGCGCCCGCATACAGAAAGTATTCGTACACCTCGTCGTGCACGTGAAAGATGCCTCGATCGCGGCACAACGCGTTGACGGCCCGGAGTGCGGACTCCGGATACACAACACCCGACGGATTGTTGGGCGAGACGGTGACGATGGCGCGGGTGAGGGGGGTGATGGCACCCGCAATTGCATCGAGGTCAAGTTGCCGCTGGGCGTCGGTGGGCACGGGCACGACGCGCGCACCGGCCATCTCGATGGCCATTTCGTGATTGAAGTAATACGGCACGGGCAGAATGACCTCGTCGCCGGGGTCGGTCACCGCGAGCATCGCGTTCATGAACGCCAGATTGCCGCCGGCCGTCACCACCACACGGCTGCCGTTCGTCACCTCGATCTGATTCTCAATACGCAGTTTGTCCGCGATCGCCGCCACCAGTGAAACTTCGCCTTCGACGGCGCCGTACCGGTGGTCAAGCGGTGACTCCGGGAACGTCGCCAGCGCCGCGACGGCCTCAGGCGGCGGGCCGTACGATACGACCCCCTGGCCGAGCGACACCGTGCCGGGTGTCTCAGCGATCCACCGGCTGACGATCGGAATGATCGGTGTTTGCACCGCCGCCAGGCGGCGGGACTGCGCGTGATGACTCATCGAGCGTCGGCCTGCGACACGATGGCGATCCAGCGGCCATCCGGGCTCACCGTCAGGCGCGTGATGTTCTCCACACCCTGCTTCGTGAGGTCGGCAATCTCTGTCCACGCCGCCTGGTCTGGGCTTGTCGAAGGCCGCCACATGAACAACTTGCCTTTCTGTCCCATGACGATGGCGCCGTCGGGAGTCCAGGCAAGGTCCTCGCTTCGTTCGAGCGTGGGCGTCAGCGTCGTGATCTGCCGTGTCCTGGGATCCAGCTCACGAATCACCCAGGGGCCGTCGGCCGGCTTGTGCACGAAGCTCACCGTGCCGCGCCCGGGGCGCAGCAACAACGACCGGCCGATGCTCTTTTCGATGACGTCACTGCCGCCGGTGCGCAGGTTGAGCAGCTGCAGCGTGTTGGGTTCGCGCTGGGCGCCAAGCACGAACGTGGCCATCTCCGATTCGGAGATCCACACGTGGTACCCGATCAGCCCCATATGGGTCCAGGCGAGGCCCGCGTCGGTGCCGTCCATCATGAACCGCCACAACTTCTGCTCGGCGCCACGCACGGTCGAAAACGTCCGCCCGTCCGGCGTGAGCGTCGGCGAGTACTCGTTCTCCGCGGTGCGCGTGACCTGCACAGTCCGCTTCTCGGTGATGTCGTAACGGTAGATGTCGGTCTGGACGCCATCCCGCTGGGACGAAAACAACACGCCGCTGGAGTCCGCGAGAAACTGCGGCTGGTTGTCATACCCGCGGTTGTTCGTGATGTTGAGCGGACGCCCCACGGTCACTTTCGCACCGGCGGTCGTCAGCGGCGAGAGAAAAATCTCGGTGGCCGGCGGCGTCTGCGCCCCCAGCACCACGCCCCCGGCACCCAGGACCACACAAAGCACCCAGCACCTGGCACCCAGCACCAATTTCATAACATCCTCCGTGAGAGAGCATAAACCGCGACGGCAGTCGCCACGGCGACATTGAGCGAGTCGACGTCGCTTGCCATGGGAATTCGTGCTTCGACATCAGCCAGGCGCCGTGCCTCGGCCGACAGACCTTCGCCTTCGGAGCCGACGAGAAGCACCCATCCGCGGTCCGGCGAATGGAGCCCAGAGGCTTCAATATCCGGCGCTGTCGGGTCCGGCGTCGTGGCCACGAGCCGGTGTCCCGAGGCCTTGAGCTGCTGCAACACGTCCGGCCACGGTGTCGCCGAGACAACCGCAGAGGTCAACACCGCCCCCATCGAGGTGCGGATGGCCTTGCGATAAAACGGGTCGGCACATTCGGGCCCCATCAGCAGCGCCCGCGCGCCCATCGCTGATGCACTGCGCGCGATACTGCCGACGTTGTCAGGATCGCGCACGCGCTCCAGCAACACCGACAAGCCGCCGGTGGTGTGTTCAGGTGTCCATGCAGGCAGAGGTTCCCGCTCGGCAAAAGCGACGCAGCCTTGATGCAGCCGGAACTTCGTGAGCGCGTCCAGATCAGCCTGGGACTGCACCACCACGCGCGGCCGGCGCAAGGGCGGCAGCGCGTGAATCACGTCTGCGAGTGCGGCTTCAGCCGTCGGCGTGACCAATAACCCGACCACCGTAAATCGCGGCGTCGCAAGCAACCTGCGCGTGACGTGCCGGCCTTCGGCGACAAATACGCCCCGCGCCACCAGCCACGCCGGATCAGCGGTGTGCGTTGCAATCTCGAATAGATCGTCCGTCGTCACGCACGCGTCACCTGACGACGACTGCGATGGGCGTCCAGCACACTCAGGCCGAGAGGTTTGCTCAAATAGACTTTCGCGTCCATCACGTCCGGAGACACTTCAAGTTTGATCACGTTGAACTGCAGCGTGTCGAGCGCGCCGCGCATGTCGTAATAGCGGTTCTTGGTCTTGACGACCACCTCGTCAAATTCGCGGGAGACCGCCCACACTTCCTGCTCTTCGGTGAGCGCGCGGAAGTGGCCCTGTCCGCGCCAGTCCCGGCGCGTCGCGCCCAGCCAGTTGTAAAGAATGCGCCGACCGCTGAACACAACAGATCCCGTCAACCGCCGCACCAGGTCGGCCAGCGCAGGATCGGTCTCGTCGGCGCGAAGCTCGTGCGACACCTTGTAGGACACCGGCACCACCGTGCCGTCTTCCAGCGGAGCCTCAGCCATCAGGATCTGGCATTCGCGATCCTGCAGGCGTGTGATGATGTCGTTGGCCGTCTTCCGCTGTGGGAATTCATTGAAGAACTCCTCGATGTAGGCAATCTCCAGGGCGCCCTGTTGGAGGGGATATTCGCGAAGGTGATAATCCGGCACAGCCCGGCAATTCTATCGCGGGTCTCTGTCGGCGCTGCCTGTCAGTCGCTTCGGAGCGATACGAGGAGCGGCAGACGCCGCACCGCCCTGGTGGCAATCAGCGCCGCCACCACACCGGCGAGCGCCACGGCAAGCAGCCACACCATCGACAGAGCCGGAGGACGACCACCGCGGGCGATCAGAACCGGGGCGATCGACACGAGCGCGGCCACCACGCCGACGCCAAGGCCAATCGCAACCAGACCGAGGTTCTCGGCAACCACCATCACGGAGAGGTCGCGCAACCGGTAGCCGGACGCCGACAACAGTGCGAGCTCACGCCGGCGTTCAAGCACATTACGCGCAGTCACGGCCGCCAGCCCGATCGTGCCGAGCACGAGGCCAAGGCCACCAAGTGTCTGGAACGTCGACAAATACGTGTTTTCGACGCGATGATACGCCTCGAGTCTCGCCAGGGCCGACTGGACGTCGGCCCCGTACGGTTCAAGCCGCTCCTCAATTGCCGTCGAGACGTCGTCCGCACGCCCGGCGGCGGCCACCTGGATCAACATGACGCGATAACCGGTCGACTCGGGAAACACCTGCGCGAATGCCGACTCGGCAATCATGATCTCGCCCTGAAGCACACTGTCGGACAACGAACCGACAATGCGCAGGCGCACGGGTCGCGCGGTCTCAGCATCGATCGTCACGATGTCGCCGACCGCTGCGTGCAGCACGTACTGCAGTGATGTCGCGTCGACAATCGCGGGCACCACGCCGTCAGTCAATTCGCCGCGCAGCAGGCGCCAGGGGTTTTCTCGCTCGGCGTCGGTCGCGGCCACGGATTTCGCAAACGTGAACCGCCCTGCCTCGATCAGCGCCTCGGACACCCCCAGCACCCGCGGCTGTTTCGGCTGATAGAGATTCAGGCAGCTCGCATCGTCTCCCGGACGCAACCGTGCGCCGAACACGGAGACGCCGACAAACACGGGATCGTTGGCCTGAAACTGCATCCCGAGTTCTTCGCGCCCGGCGCTCGTTGATGGGTCATGCACAAACGGGAGCACGGATTCCGCGATGAGCGCGAACCCGCCGGTGCCGCCGCGCGGATCAGCCGCGGCATGTGTGTCCTTGCGGAAGGAATCCACCGACACGAGCAGAAACGCCGCAACCGCGACCAGTCCTGCAGATGTCATGCTGCGACCCGGCCGCCACGACGCATTGCGCCACCCGAAACCCGCCAACGCGGCCAACCCCGAACCCCCGAGCACACCGGACTTCGGCGTCCGCAGGTGCGCTCCAAGCGCCATCAGCCCGCCAATCAGGATCAACGCTCCGGCGCCGAAGAAACCGGCCGCCGCCGGCACGGCCCCAGTCGTGGTCACCGCTGCCAGTGCGACGGCGCCGGCGAGGATCACGATCGGCGCCAGACGACGAATCGCCGATGGCGTTCGCGTGACGGTCGCCGCCGCGCTCGTGCTGCCGCTCAGCAGTTCCCGCGGAGAGTACTTTCGGACGGCGCGCACCGTCAGCCAGATACACACAAGCGCCGCAACCACGCCGCTCATTGCGCCGCCGGCCAAAGTCAGCTGATCGACGTGCAGTTCGAGCGCGGTTGTGCCCACGGCCCCCACCCACCAGGTGCGGAGGCCGTACATCATCAGCGCCGCCCACCCGATGGCCAGCACGACACCCACCACCGCGCCGGCCACCGCGACGACCACCCCCTCGATCAGGAACAGTCGCTGAATCCCCGCAACACTGAAGCCGGCAGCCCGCAGGACCCCGATTTCGCGCAGCCGTTGCTCGATCCCAAGCCGGAAGAACAGCGCGGTCAGCAGGAGCGCCGACACCACGAGAAAGAAGCTGAAGTACGAGAAGTAGGCGCCGAAGTCTGTCGCGCCAACCGACGCGGAGACGTTCTGCGTACGGACGTCCACAACGGTGAAGCCGGCGCGGAGAGAACCGATCGCGCGGGGTATCGAGGATTCGAAGTTCCGGAGTTCCGAGGTTCCGGGGTTCCGAAGGCGCATCGAGGAGATGGCGCCGTACCTCGTGCGCCAGAGTTCCTGCGCGATCTCGAGGGGCACAAACGCCTTGGCCGTGGTGCGGTACCTGTCCCAGTAGTCCTCGTCCACCTGACGCACGAGTGCCAGATTGATCGGAAACGGCGGGTCCCATTCGCCGACGTTCTGAGCGTCAGTGATGCCCGGGTACGCAGGAGCCAGCCGCCGGTCGGCAGCCAGGCCCTCGATCGGCACGACTCCGGCCACCCGAAAGATCGTCTGCTCAGTGACCAACCGGCCTTCATCAGCCCAGCGGTAATACTCAAGCTGCAGGTCGCTGCCCACCTGGGCGCCGAGATCCCTGGCCGCCCAGTCGTTCAACACAATCGGTGGCGCACCGTCACCCGTGTCGCGCAGCAACTCCGCCAGCCGCGTGTCGCCGCCCGCTGCGGGTCCGAGTCCCGCGACCAGCGAATACGGCACGGTCCGTTCGCCGACGGTCAGTGTGTTCGCCAGCCAGGTCAACACTTCGGTGCGCTCAAGCCCCTGACGCGTGGCGATTGCCGCCATCGTGGTCGCAAGCGGCTCGCTGATGAGGCCGCTCGCGGTCTCCACAAGCAGTGAGCCCTGCACCGGCTCGGTCCTCAGGCCCAGGTCATCCGCGCTGATCGACGCGTCCAGCGCCTTCACGACGTCGTCTGCGGCGAGTGGCCCGGAACCTCGACTCACCAGCAGGGCGTTCACGCGCCCGGCCTGATCGAGGTCGCGCTGGAGGCGCGGCAGCGGCATGAACAAGGCACGGACGGGCCCCTGACTGGGCGAGAGCGAGAACTCGCCAATCTGCGCGCGCGATAACGTGCCGCGCACCGTCAGACGAATCGCGCGCCCGGTGTCGTCCTTGCGCCCATGAAGCGAATCGAGCGGGATGTCGGTCGGTCGCGCCACCCGAAGGACCACCGCGTCGTCACCCACGGCCCCGAGTTCGGCCGCGAGATCGGGACTCAGCCAGATCCCGCTTCCCGCCGGGGCCTCGGCCTCGACACCGTGAAACGCAAAAAAACGTGCGTCCACGCCGTACACGCTCACGTTGCCCGCGCGGCGACCACTGGATTGATGCGTGGCAATCCCTTCGAGCGTGAACACGGGTGCCACCGTCGCACGGCCCTGCAGCTCCGGTTGTTCGACCAGGCGGGCAGCCAGTGCTTCAGTAAATGGACTCTCGGAGGCGATCACGAGGTCGGCCTGGCCGAGACGCGCCGTCACCAACGCGGACAGACTCGCACGCACTGACGAGCCGACCAGCAGCGATCCCGCAAGCACCGCCACCGCGCTGGCCACACCCAGCACGACGGCCAGATGCGTGCGTCTGTAGTGGCTCAGACCGGCCCACGCAAGACTGGCGAGCGTCATGCGCCCACAAACTTCCGGTCGTTGAGCTCGTACTTTCGCGGAAACCGGGACGCCAGAGCGGCACTGTGCGTAACGACCACCAGCATCATGTTGTGAGACGTCTGCAGGTCTGCGAGCAGATCCGCCACAGCATCAGCCGACGCGCGGTCCAGATTGCCGGTGGGCTCGTCACAGAGCAGCAGCGCGGGCTGCCGAATCAACGCACGTGCGATTGCGACGCGCTGCCGCTCACCGCCAGACAGCTCTCCCGGTCTGTGTTCGAGCCGATCTGAGAGTCCCACCTGTGTCAGCAGCATCGTCGCCCGTTGTCGCACCGACGCGGCCGGCTCCGGCCTTGACGCCACCAGCGTTGGCGCGATCACATTGTCGAGTGCCGAGAGCTGCGGCAGCAGCAGGTGATCCTGAAACACAAAACCCACATGCATGTTCCTGAACGCGGCCTGCGCCGGCTCGCCGAGCTCGAATGGATTCTTTCCATCGAGGGTCACGGCGCCCGAGGACGGCTTCTCGAGGGCACCGAGGATGTAGAGCAGGGTGCTCTTGCCGCATCCGGATGGCCCCATAATCGCCACCGCGTCTCCTCGTCCGACCTCCAGCGACACATCGTCAAGCACGGGCACCCCGCCGCGTGCCGTGTCGTAATGTTTGGCGATGTGTGAGGCAATCAACATCAGCGAATCACTCCCTGGTAGATCTGTTCAGCCGTTGCCGCCGCTTGCGCCACCGTATAGTGCTCACGAACGCCGGCCGCGGCGGCCTGACCGAGCTGCGCGGCACGCGCCCGATCGGTGATCAGGGCGTAGAGCGCCTGCGCGAGCGCGGCGGGGTCCTCAGGCGTGACCAGCAGTCCTCCGCCGGTACGATTGACAATCTCCGGGAAGGCGCCGTGGCGTGGCTCCACAACAGGCAAGCCGTTCGCCATGGCTTCAATCAGGAACAAGCCCTTCGGATCGGCGTACGTCGTCGGCACCGAGAACACGTCGAACGACTGGAGCAGCGCGATCTTCCCGGCCCGATCCGGCGCGCCTGCGTATGTGAAGTGATCGGCCAGCTCCCAGTCTTTCATTCGGGTCTGACACGACGTCAGGTATTCGCGGTGTTCATCGAGCAGATAGCCGCCGGCGACCAGACGCGTCGGCGGCACATCGTCGCGCTTTCTGAGCAGGTGGTAGGCGTCGCACAACACGTGCAACCCCTTTTCAGGCGCGATGCGCGCGAAGTAGCCGATGGTGTAGGGCGGCTGTGAGCGCAGCGGCGTGGCCTCATGACCGGTGAGATCGATCCCGAGCGGCACGACGGACATCTTCCCGGCGGGAATGCCGAAGTGCCTGACCATGAACCGTGCGTAGTAATCGCTGACCGCGACAAAATGATCCACGTGCGGCACGGCGGCCCGAATCAGCGCCATCGACTCGGACTTCCACGGCTCGCGCAGCTGATCCAGGAACAGGTCTTCGCCCTGCAGCGTGCAGACGACCGGACACCCCAGCGCGTCCTTGATGGGCTTCGCGAGGCTGATGAGCAGCGCAAACGGCAGGCTCACCAGATCGAACCGCGATTCGTGTTTCAACCATTCAACGAGCTTGCGGACTTCCTTCTTCTGATACCCTTCCGTGCCCTTGAGCATTGACACGGTCATCGCGCCAAGGAATGTGGGATCAACCTTGATCTGTTTCTTCGACGCGAGCTTCAGGACCCACTCAGCATCCCACAGCCTGTCGATGAACGCGGGCGTATGCCGGAACAACGGCACGTTCTGCTCGAGAAACACGCTGATGCCGCCGAAGAACACCTTTGTACTGCTGACGTTTTTTTCGTCCGTCGTCGTCGGCGTATAGATCGGCATCAGCACGACGTCGTGCCCGCGTGCCATGAGCGCCGTCGCCAGCGCGTTGTCGCGCAGACAACTGCCGCAGTACATTTCTGCGGCGCCCGCAGTCAGATACAGCAGCTTCATTGGCCGGCCTATCCCACTTTCTGGAACGCCCTTCGGGCGTACAGATGATCGAACAAGTTGCCTTCGTGGGGCTGGTCCCAGGCGATTCGGTTTGTCTGGAGCGGGCCAAGGTTCAGGCGCCCGATCAGGTCGGAGTCGATGAGCCGCTGCGTCAGCGCAGCGTCGTTGGTCAGCGCCGTGACCGCCAGCGTCGATCCGAGGCACTCGGGCATCGCCGCCATCTCGTCATCAGTCACGTCAACCACCGACACAAACGGGAACAGGAATTCGCGATTGGCCAGCGGATGGTGGGAGGAGGCACAGTGGATCACCGTCGGCAGCAGGAACGTGCCGCCGTGGGCCTTGACCAGGCGCGGCCCTTTCCGGACCTTCATCGTCACGTCCTCGGCGCCGGATTCCAACAGCGCGATATCAATTTGCTGCGAGATGTGTTCGGCAACACGAGGATCGACAAACGGAGAGATCTCGGCTTCGGGATCATCTTCCGCGCGTGGCTGGATCGTCACCAGGCGCTCCGCGAGCGCTTCCACGAGTTCACGCCCGTGGGAGGGGGTCCACACGCCGGAGGCGTTGACACACGACCTGCCACCGTTTTCGGCGACGGACAACGCGATGACGTCCAGGTATTCACGCCAGTTCGGCGCGAGGTCGGCACCGAACACGAGTTTGCTGTAGCCGGGGCCGTGCAACTCGACCCGTGGATCGCCCGCCACGGAACCTACGGCAGTCACGTCGCCAAAGAACATGCTGCGTCCGGTGCGACGCACAATCTCGCCGGCTCCGGCGTGGTCACTCGGGAAGAAGTTGAACGCGTCACCAGGAATGCCGGCTTTCATCAGCGCCTGAATGATGCGATACGGCGACCACGGCTCGGTGCCGCCGGGACGAAGCACCAGCGGCATCTTCATCGAAATGGCCGGAATCCAGAGCCCGTGCACGCCCGGTGAGTTGCTCGGCAATACGACACCGAGGGCCTTTGCCTTCGGAAAGAAACTTAGGGCCTGACCGTTCACCTCGCCGAAGCCCTTGTCCAGGATCTCGAGGTCCAATCCACGTGTGAGTCCACGCAGAATCTCCGGCACGTTTTCCATGACGGACACGATGCGCTGCATGTTGCGGCGCACCATCACGTGCGGCATGCCTGTGGTCGACGACAACTGGCGCACGTAGTCGTCGGGTGTCTGCTCGGTGTCGCCGAGCGGCAGCGTGTCGTGCACAAAATGATGTGCGGCCGCCCTGGTCATCTCCATCAGGCGCGCGACGGGAATTGCCAGCAGCGACGCCCGCATCGCGTCCTGCGCCATGAGGTCGCGGCGAATCAGGCCGGCGTTGGCCTGGCTGATTTCCGCAAACGGTTCACGGGTGGCGTGGTGGGCGATCGTCACAACGTCAACGCTGCGGTAGTTCTTGCCGCGGCGAATCAGGGGGAGGTGGAGCATCACCACATTCTACCGGGCTGCTGGACCGGTGGGCAGATGGGCAGCCGCCCATTTTGATAGTCTTCTGTCCTGATGCAGCCCCAGACCAAAGACGCCCTCGACGCCCATGTACGGGAGATCGTGCAGTGGCACTTCAACCCCGAGACCGGCACGCCCTTCTGGCTGGATTTCGCCACAAAACTCAACTGGGATCCGCGCAAGGACGTGCGGACGTACGAGGACCTCGACCGCTTCGGCTTTTTCGAAGACGAGTGGCTCCGTGGCGGCCCGGTGCGGCGCTGGGTCCCGAAGGCGTACGCGAACAGGCCGATTTACACGTTCGAGACAGGCGGGTCGACGGGCGTCCCGAAGTCACGCATCAACATCGACGACTTCCGCATCGACTACGAGATGTTCAGTGACACCCTGCCTGACGAACACTTTCCGAAGGGCTCGGACTGGCTGATGGTCGGGCCCTCCGGCCCCCGGCGTCTCCGACTGGCGGTCGAACATCTCGCGCAGCACCGCGGTGGCATCAGTTTCTGCGTGGACCTCGACCCACGCTGGGTCATCAAGCTGGTCAAGAGCCGGCAGATGGAACAGGTCGAAGCCTACAAGCGGCACGTCATCGATCAGGCGCTGACGCTGCTCAAAGCGCACGACAACATCAAGTGCATGTTCATCACGCCGAAGCTGCTGGAAGCGCTCGCGGAGCGAATCTCACTCAAGAAGGCCGGCATCACAGGCATCTTCTGTGGCGGGACCGAAATGACGCCGCAGTTCCATCGCTGGGTGCGTGAGGAAGTGCTCGACGGCGTCTTCTTCGCACCGACCTACGGCAACACGCTCATGGGTCTCGCGGTCGGCAAGCCGTTCGACCCGGCCGACAATCACGCGATCATCTACTACCCGCCGATCCCGCGCGCGGTGCTCGAGGTCGTGGATCCGGAACACCCGACCAGAGTCGTGCCTTACGGCAAAACCGGCCGCGTGCGCCTCACCACGCTCACCAAGGAATTCTTCATCCCGCGCTTCCTCGAACGCGACGAAGCCGAGCGTGAGCCCCCGTGCGACACCTATCCCTGGGACGGCGTGCGGAACGTGAGACCGTTCAAGAAACTCGGCACGTCGGTCACAGAAGGCGTTTACTAACGGGGTCCAGGAGTTCAGGAGTCCAGGAGTCCGGAATTCGGGGACCTTTGGACCTTTGGACCCCTGGACCACTGAACCCCTGGACTACACCGCAGCCGCAAGCCTCTCGATGTCCGCGTCCTCGTTGTAGACCTGGGCGGAGACGCGGACCCACACCCGGCCGGCGCGGGCGTGGACCTGCACTTCGATGTTGTGTTCAAAAAGCAGGCGTTCGCGCAAGGCGACGGCCTCGGGTTTGGTCGTGCCGCACCGTGCCGGTGTCATCACGCTGACCATGCAGCCGACGACAGATTCGTCGATGGCGAGCGGCGTGGACCAGCGGTCCGTCAGATACCGCGCGGCGCGCCACGCAAGATCATGGTTGTAGCGAAGCACAGCCTCGAATCCCAACGCCTGCAGGAACCGGATGCCATCTGGCGCAGTCAGCCACGGCGTGGGGTCGCGTGTGCCGACCCAGTCAAATTCCCGCGTAAAGCCGGTGCCGTAGCCCCACGAGATGACCGGTGGATGCATCATCGGCTGATGTTTGGGCTTCGCAACCAGAAAGGCACTGCTGCGCGGCGCCATGGCCCACTTGTGCAGATTCGCCACGTAGAAGTCCGCATCGATCGCCGACACATCCAGCGCGAGGGACCCCGGCACATGCGCCCCGTCCACGAGAACCAGCACACCGCGCGCATGACACAACCGGACAATCTCCTGCACCGGAAACAGCAGCGCGCTTTCAGCGGCAATGTGGTCGACGATCACCAGTCGAGTGCGGGATGTAATCGCCGCAGCCAGGCGATCGAGGCACTCGGCCGCATGAAACGCCGGATACGGCATCTCGACCGTCACGACGTTCGCACCGGCGCGTCCGGCCGCATGCCTGATTGCCGTGACAATGCCCCCGTAGGCGTGGTCGGTGACGATGATGTCGTCGCCGGCCTGAAACGGCACCGACTGCAGGACCGCGCTGACACCCGTGGACGTGTTGTCCACGAACACGAGATCCTCCGGCCGTGCACCGACAAACGCCGCGACGTCACTGGCCGCTTGCCGCATCAACGACAGCGTCCCGTCAGCCGACCCGGTGAAATTCCAGAGCTCACGCAACATGAACCGGCTCGGATGGCGCTCCATTCGGTCGCGCCACCGCTGTTGCGCCTCAAGCACCTGTACAGGTGCGACACCCACAGTGCCGTGATTCAGATACGTCGCCGCCGGATCGAGCGGCCAGAGCGGGAGCACGGATCGGCCGAAGAGCATGGGACAGTTTAGCTGGGCGGGTGGGCAACTGGGCGGGTGGACTGGCGCTGGTCGATGCGGCCTTTCCAGTACGTGAACAGCCCGGAATCGAGGCGCCAGGAGACTTCGCAGTAGGTCGGCACCAGCGTCCCGTGGCGCAGCGCCCAGTCGCGGCAGGACACTTCCCACGGAGTCGGCACGAACGTTCCGTTGACTTCTCGCGCCCGGGCCGGGGTCCATACGCGAGTCACCGTGTGGTCCGCGGCGAATTCGAATACAAGCGACACCACGGTGCCCCGGTCACTCAGTGTGGCGCGCGCCGAATGGTCGTCGATCGCCTCCCAGGTGACCTCGCGTCGCTGCAGGGCGTGCGGGAACCACAGCGCCTCCGCCAGGTAGCGCTGGAGGTCGCCGGCGTTTCGTCCGGAGCGTTGGCAGACAGTACGTGTGCGAAGTAGCCGGCAACCGGGAGGGGAATCGGGCTGGTGAACTTCGGAACCTCGAAACATCGCTGACGGAGCCGGACGTGCCCACCGGTGTATGCGCCAAGGCCACTAGCCGCCCGCTTGCGGCCTCGGTCGCGTGGCGCCAGCGCAGTGCGCCGGCACCTATCGTCGGATGCAGTCCCAGGACGAGACACATCACGACGTTCAGGGCGAGACCGATGCGTGCGTGTGGCAGTTCGATGAAGCAGAGCAACCCGGATATCAGGACTACCGGAAGTGCGGCCGTTGCCGCCCACGGTGCCTGTCTCGCCAGCCCGACCGCGGTCGCCATCACGGCGAACCCCGTCAGGAGCCACCCGATTCCGATCGCTCGGATCCCCGCCTCACCCACTTCCACCCAGCCCCACAGCAGCGTCGTCTTAAACGGCAGTTCGGGTGATGTCAGCCATCGCCAAGGCACCAGGAATCCGGGCAGGTGCGCTATGCCGTACGCCGCCAGCAGGGCCGGGATCGCATACCGCACGTCCCGACCTCCGTCAGCGACATCCAAGTCTGCATATCCGGTGCCGTCAGGAACCCTCGAATTCCTGTGGCGTCCACGGGCCGCGGCAGGAGTTTTTCGTGAATTTTCTCGGGTGGTGGGGTTTTTTCGGCGCTCGGCGACACCTCAGAGGATCAACCGCGTCGCACCGAAGACAGAAACAGGGCGCGCTCCTTCGTGACGGCCAACGACGGCCACTCGTCGACCGGCCAGGGCAGCCGCCACGTCCAGTTGTGATCACCAACCGTCGCCGGCGTGTTGATGCGGTCGGGCCAGCCAAACACGTCCTGCATCGGAAGGAAGACCTGATCTGATGCGGCCATCATCACGGTGCGCAGCAGGGTATCGCGCAGCGCATCCGACCAGGGGCTCGCGGGGTCCCAGTGGCCGTGCCCCGTTCGCGCGAGCAGATCGACCACGGCGACGCGTTCTTCAATGTCGGCCTGCGCCCACCAGAGACTGATCGGCTCAGTGTCGTGGGTGCCCGTCGTGGCCACCGATCGCCGTGGATAGTGTGATGGCAACACAAACGGCCGGCCTGGTTCATGCCAGATGCGCTCCCAGCGCATCACCTTGTAGCCACCCACGCCCAGCCGTGCGATTGACGCGCGCACGAAGTCAGGCACGGTGCCGAGGTCTTCGGCCACCAGGGCGGCGCCGGCGCCGAGAAACGCGCGCATCACCTGCTCGCCCTGCCACAGCTGCGCGGCTTCGTTGTCGGGCAGGAAGAACGTCTCGCCATTCGGCGTGCGCCCATAGGTGCGATAGAACCCGACGAGATGGTCCACGCGGAAGCCGTCGTACAACGCGGCCATCCGTCGCGCGCGCTGGTGAATCCAGGCAAAACCCGAGGGCGCGATGACGTCCCACCGATACATGGGCAGGCCCCAATCCTGGCCGTCATCGCTGAACGCGTCAGGCGGCACACCTACCGACACGTCCGTCAGGAACTCATGCTGCCTGGCCCACACGTCTGCGCTGTGCGTATCGACGACAAACGGCAGGTCGCCGTACAACGCAAGACCTCGGGCTTGCAGCGCCCGCCGCGCCGCCCGCCACTGTTCGTCGGCAATCCACTGGACGTACTGTGTATATCGAATCTCCCGACTCAACTGGCGCCGCAGGTCGGCCAGGGTGCGCTCGTCTCTGTGCGCAACGGCCTCAGGCCACTCCCGCCACGACTTGCCCGGCCACAATGTCTCGCAGGACCGGAACAGGGCGTAGTCATCGAGCCACCACTTCTCGCGAGACGTGAACCCGGCAAACGCGGCGGCCCGAATCGAACGGTCCGCCCAATCTTCGCGAAGGAACCGATCGAAGGCCATCCCGATCGCCGCCTCCTTCACCCGTCGGACATCGGCAAATCGCACCCGCGGGCTCCTGCGAATCTCGGCGATCACACGACGGTTGTCCTCACCCAGACCCGCAACACCACCGTTCAGGCGGAAATCGTCAATCGCCTCAACCGACACATAAATCGGATCAATCGCCATCGCCGAACACGCCGAGTACGGCGACGTCTGCCCCGTCGGCATGGTCCCGATCGGGAGCAGCATGAGCCGGTCGCACCCGGCCTGCACGAGCCAATCCGCAAGACGCTCCAGATCGCCGATCTCGCCGATCCCCCACGACGCCGAGGACGGCATGGCCGACAGTGGCAGACTGATGCCAAGGTGACGCGTCACGCCGACACCTCCATCACGCGGGTAATTGCGGCCTGAAACACCGCTGGCTCCGGGAGCAGAGAGACGATGAGGTGGGATCCGTGAGACATGTCAAAAAAGTATCCGGGATGGACGATGATCTGCGCCTCCTGCAGCAACTGCAGCACCAGCGCGTCCTCACCGATGGTGGCAGGAACCTGAAGCACGGCGGACCACCCACCTTCGGGCGGCAGCACACGAATGGCAGGATGCCGTTGGGCCGCGGCCAGCAACGATCGGTAGTTCTCCATCAACCGTGCCTGAATCGACGCACGAATTGACGCCCCTGCGGCGATCAGCGCGGGCCCGGCCACCTGTACCGGCGTCGAGACGGACAGGTAGGTGTCACAAATCACCTCGAGCCGCTGCAACGCGGATGCCACCTGCCCGGCCGGGCCGGATACGACAATCCACCCGAGTTTGAGCTGCGGAAGCCCCGCAGACTTGGAGAGCCCCCCGAGCGTGAACGTAAGCACCCGCTCCTCACCGAGCAAGGTCGATGCATCCGGACGGGGCTGAATCGGATAGTCGGCAAACACCTCATCCGAGATCAGCGCCAGTCCGCGCTCCTCGGCACACGTCACAAGCCACTCCCGATCGTCGGCTCGCAACATCGACCCGGTCGGGTTGTTGGGCGACACCACCAACAGGGCGCGGGTACGCGGGGTGCAGGCCGCGCGCACGCTCTCGCGGTCGATGGACCAGACGCCGTGATGTTCCAGCCGATACGGAGTGGCCTCAACGCCATCCAGGCGGGTCAACAACTCGAACAACGGATACGACGGCTCCGGTGTCAGCACCCCGTCGCCGGGATCACACAACAGCTTGAACAGCAGCGAGTACGCCTCGCTCGTGCTGGCGGTGAGCACCACGTGGTCAGGGTTCCGCCAGATCACCTCGCGAGTGGCCCTGCGCCCAAGCGGTGTTGGTGTGTAGACCAGACCCGACGGATGTGCCAGTTCCTGCAGAAGGCCCGCGGGATAGGCGAGCCCCACCGATGTGGGGTTGGTGACTGTGAGATCGACCAGGGGCACGCCCTGGGTCCGCAGGTCGGCGATGGCCGCACTGAAGGCGTTGGCGGAGAGTTGACGAGGAAGCCGGGAGGAGAACACGCCGCTGACAACGATACCCCGAGGCCGTACACTGGAGCCATGACGAAGGCACGTATCCTGGCAGGCTTCAGCCTCCCGATGGCGCTGGTGTTTGCCCTGACCCCGGTCTCGGCCCAGCAGCCCACGCCGAAAATCTCAGCCCCATACGAGATGTTCACGCTTCCAAACGGACTCACAGTGATCCTGCACGAGGATCACACGGTGCCAATGGTGTCGGTGAACGTCTGGTATCACGTCGGTTCCGCCCGTGAAAAATTCGGACGGACCGGCTTCGCCCACCTCTTCGAGCACATCCTGTTCGAAGGGTCCAGGAATGTGAAAGAAGGCGACTTCGACAACCTGCTCGAAGCCGCCGGCGGGTTCAACAATGGTTCGACCACCACAGACCGGACGAACTACTACGAGTCGCTGCCCGCCAACGCGCTCGACCTCGCGTTGTTCCTCGAGTCGGACCGCATGGGCTTCCTGCTCGATGTCGTCACGCCGCAACTGGTGGACGGCCAGCGCGACGTCGTCAAGAACGAACGCCGGCAGAGCTACGAAAACGCACCCTACGGCGCGGCGAACGTCCGGATCACCGAGTTGATGTATCCGAAGGAGCATCCCTACCACTGGCCCGTCATCGGCTACATGGACGATCTCTCGGCGGCGACACAGGACGACGTGAAGGAGTTCTTCACGCGGTATTACGCCCCGGGCAACGCGAGTCTCGTGATCGCCGGCGCCATCAACCCTGCCGAGGCGCGCAAGAAGGTCGAACACTGGTTCTCCGACGTCAAGGCCGGGCCCAGACCGGCGCCGGTCGTGGCACCGCCGGTGGAGCTCACATCCGTCGTGACCGAGACGCTCACGGACAATGTGCAGTTGCCGCGGCTGTACCTGGCGTGGCACTCACCCGCGCAGTTTCAGCCTGGCGACGCCGAGATGGACGTGCTCGCCGGCCTGCTGACCAGCGGCAAGAACTCGCGCCTCTACAAGCGGCTCGTGTACGACCTGCAGCTGGTGCAGAACATCAGCGCGTTTCAGGGCAGCGCGGCACTGGGATCGCGGTTCCAGATTGTGGCGACGGCGCGACCGTCCACCAATCCGCCGGCGGAGGTCCTGGCGAAGATCAAGGCCATCATCGACGAGGAAATCGAGAAGTTGAAGCAATCGCCACCCGAGGCCCGCGAACTGCAGCGCGTGCTCAACGGCGTGGAATCGAACTTCCTGAACTCGATGCAGCAGAGCCTGGCCAAGGCCGACCAGATGAACGCGTACTACTTCGCCACGGGTAATCCCGACTACTTCCAGGAGGACCTGGCACGCTACATGGCCCTCCAGCCAAATGACATTCAGGCTGCGGCCAGACGGTGGCTGTCAACTGACAGGCGACTTGAGCTGTCAGTGCACCCCGGGAAGAAATGAGGCAATGAGGCAATGAGGCACTGGGGCAATGGAGTTCAGCGAATGAGGCAGTGGGTGAATGGAATGATCGGAATGGGCGCGGTGGCCATGTTGCTGGCGTTGCCGCTGGCGGCGCAGCAGGCGCCCGACCGTTCAAAGGCGCCGGCACCCGGACCGGCTGCGGCCCTGGACCTGCCGGCCATCCAGAAGCGCACGTTGGCCAACGGACTGCCGGTCTGGATTGTCCAGATGTCGAAGGTGCCGGTCGTGCAGGTGAACCTGATCGTACGCGCGGGCGCGTCTGCGGATCCGGCGGGCAAATACGGGTTGTCGAGCTTCACGTCGGCCATGCTCGACGAAGGCGCCGGTACGCGCGATGCGCTCGCGCTCGCTGACGCGATTGAATACCTCGGCATCAGTATTTCCACGGGCAGCTCGTGGGATTCCTCCACGGTCGGCCTGTTCACACCGGTCTCGAAACTCGACGACGCGCTGCCGCTGATGGCGGACGTGGCGCTGCGTCCGATGTTCTCGGAGACTGAAGTGGAACGACTGCGTCAGGAGCGCCTGACCTCATTGCTGCAGCAGCGGGACAACGCCGCGCAACTGGCCACCCAGGGGTTCGCTCGCCTCGTCTATGGCCCCCGCCACCGCTACGGCACGGGCGCCACCGGCAACACGGCCTCCAACGGCGAGATGACCACGTCGGAGATTCGGTCCTTCCACGCGCAGTATTACCAGCCGCAGCACGCGCACCTGCTCGTCGTGGGTGACGTGATCGCGGACGCCATCCTGCCGAAACTCGAAAAGACCTTCGGTGGCTGGAAAAACGCCGGGGCTGCCGCCGCACCGCCGGCGCTCGGGACCGCGACACAACACGGCGCGAAGCAGATCTATCTGATCGATCGCCCGGGCGCGCCGCAGTCGCAGATCCGCATCGGCTGGATCGGCGTGCCGCGCAACACGCCGGACTACCACGTGCTCGAGGTCATGAACACCGTGCTCGGCGGGTCCTTTACGTCACGCCTCAACCAGAACCTGCGCGAGCGGAACGGGTACTCCTACGGCGCCAGTTCGTCGTTTGACATGCGCATGACAGCCGGCCCGTTCGTCGCATCGTCCGGCGTCCAGACGGACAAGACCGCGGAGGCCCTGCGCGAGTTCTTCAACGAATTCGACGCGATCCGACGGCCAGTGACGGCCGATGAACTCGCCCGGGCAAAAAACTACCTGGCACTTGGGTTCCCGGCGGGCTTTGAGACGACGGGATCGATGGCGTCGCAGATCGGCGAACTCATCGTGCACGGACTGCCGGAAGCCACGTTCAAGGAATATGTGGGCAAGGTGCTGGCCGTCACCGCAGCCGATGTGGAGCGGGCGGCGAAACAGTACGTGCAACCGGATAGGTTCGCGGTCATCGTCGTGGGCGACCTCGCCACGATTGAGCAGCCGATCCGCGCGGCCAATCTCGGTCCCGTACGCGTGGTGACCGTCGACGAGATCCTCAAGTAGGTGATCGTCGTCATCGGAGCGGGCGCCGCGGGACTGGTCGCATCGATTTTTGCGCGGGCGGCCGGTCGCCCGGTGCGACTGCTCGAGCGGACGAGCGACGGTGGACGCAAGATCCTGATCAGCGGGGGCGGCAGGTGCAACATCCTGCCGTCCTCCCTGCAACCCGAGCGGTTTGTCACCGACTCCCCCGCCCACCTCATGCGAGGGTTCTTGCGATCCTGGCCGCTGACCGAACAGCGTCGATTTTTCGAAGAGGACGTCGGGCTGCCGCTCGCGCTTGAAGCGGAGACTGGAAAGCTGTTCCCCCGATCCAATCGAGCTCGCGACGTGCGCGAGGGACTCGTAGGGCTCGCCACGACACGCGGTGTGGAGATTCAGTACGACACCACAGTGACCGGGCTGACGCCGGGTGCGCCATGGCTGGTGGAGACGTCGCGGGGCCCACTCGACGCGACGGCAGTGATCCTGGCGACGGGCGGGCTATCGGTGCCGCAGACCGGCAGTGACGGCACGGGCCTGCGCATCGCGAAGACACTCGGGCACGAGATGCATTCGCTGTACCCCGCGTTGACGCCTTTGACGGGCGGAATGCCGGGTGGTGCGGACCTCGCGGGCATCTCATTGTCTGTACGCATCAGGGCAAGGGCCGACGGCAGGACGCGGGAGACGGCCGGTGGGTTTTTGTTCACCCATCGCGGATACAGCGGTCCGTCTGTACTCGATATTTCTGACACGGTGACCCGATCGTCGGCGCCGGCACCGACCAGCCTGCGCGTCAACTGGACTGACCGGACCGAGGCCCAATGGCGCGACGAGATCGCGGCCACGACCGGACGCGTGGCGAGTGTGGTTGCGCGATACCTGCCCGAGCGACTGGCCGAAGCACTCTGTATGGATGCGGGGCTTCCTGCGGATCGTCGCGGGCCGGAACTGCGCCGGGAGGAACGACTGGCGCTCCTCGAGCGGCTGACGGCCTACGCGTTGCCATGGACCGGCAACGAGGGTTACAAGAAGGCCGAAGTGACCGGTGGCGGCGTCGCACTGACAGACGTCAATCCGCGCACGCTCGAAAGTGTCCGTCACCCTGGCCTGTTCATGTGCGGAGAAATGCTCGATGCCTTCGGCCCCATCGGCGGCTACAACTTCGCCTGGGCCTGGGCGACTGGCCGGCTCGCTGGATTGGCGGCTGGGCAGATGGCTGGATGAGCGGCGAGCTACCCGCCGCACACCCGTGCCGGCGGCGTCGCTGACGCCGGCTGCACCGACAGGTGCTGCACCTTCGGCGGCATCGTCGGGGCGAGCGTGATCGCCACACGCAACGAGCCCCGTTCACACGCGAGCGTCCACTGGCCGCGAAGGGCGTTCTCCACGTCGAAGGGCGCATCCATCCTGCACACGCCGACCTGCTCGCGCAGGCGGGTGATGTGCGCGCGACGCCTGTCCTTCGACTCATCCAGGAACAGGTTCATCGCGGCCACCCGATCCGCGAGCGCATCGTCCCACGTGTTGATCAGGCGAGTGACGTCGGCCTTCGCCGCGAGCAAGGCCGGACTGGGTTCGGGCTGGCGACGAGTCAGCGCGCCTGTCGCAGCGAGCGCGGCGGTCGCCTGATCAAAGACCCCATCCCACCCGGTGTACGTCAGGTTCCCCATGGCGATAAGGGCGATGCCCTCCTCAGGCAGCCATCGCATCTGCGACCCGAATCCAGGCAGTCCCCCGCTGTGCGACACGATGTGCCGATAGTCGCAGGTCTGCCGGATTCGGAGTCCGTAGCCGTAGCCCTGCGCTGAGAGCTGAACGCCGCCGCCCGTCGAGGCCGTCGCGGGGCGGGTCCGCGACACCTGCTGCATCTCACGAAGCGACGCGCGCGACACGGGGCCTGTATCCGCGCCGTCACGCGCAGGCCACGCCCGCATCTGGAATCCCACGAACTTCGCCAGATCCTCAATCGACGTCAACATGCCGCCCATGGCGCCGAACGCCCCGTCGGGCAACTGCGGCTCTTCTTTCCACGTGTTGTCTTCCCAGCGGTATCCAAGCGCCAGTCGATCACGCGGCACTGCGCGAGGCTCGAGCGTCGTCGCCGACATCCCCAACGGCTGGAGAATCGTGGCGCGCACGTAGTCCGCGTACGGCACGCCGGACACGCGGGAGACGATGCGCCCGAGGATCGCGAAGCCATAGTTCGAATATTCATAGGCGACGCCGGGTGCGTTCGAGAACGGAATACCGCTCCTGAGCAGCGCGGTGAATTCGTCCTCGGTGACGGCGAGCTGCTGATCACCCCATGGATTGTCTTCCGGGAATCCTTCCGCATGTGACAGCAGGTGGCGAATCGTGATCCTGGGTGAGTCGGTCGTCGGGTACTTCAGCGCGGCCAGTTCAGGCACGTAACGCTCCGCAGGATCATCAAGACTGAGGCGGCCCGCATCGCGAAGCGCCAGTATCGCGAGGGCCGTGAAGCTCTTGGTCATCGACGCAATTCGGAACACCGTGCCCGGCAGCACCGGAGCACCGGTCCCGCGATCGCGTGTGCCGACGGTGCCTGTATGCACCAACTCACCATCAATCAACACGCCGTAGGCGATGCCCGGCACACGCGTCCGCTTCGCAAAGGCCTCGAAGGCCGCATCCACGGCCGGCATGGCGGCGCGCAAACGTGCCACCCGATCGACCGGGGCCGGCTGTGCGGACGATGTGACCGACAACATCGAGACAATGGCCAGGAGGCTGAGAAGACGACGGGAGGGTGGAGTCATGGTCCGGCGACTCTATTACAATCCTCAGCGGAGGATTCAACCCATGTCCCTGTCCAGACGAGACTTTCTGGCCACAACCGCCGTGGCACTTGGCGCCGGCGCCATTGGCTGGCCGACGATCGCCGCCGCCTGGCAGCAGGCCGCAGGCGGTGCCCCGCAGGCGCCGCCCCAATGGACCCCGGTCTTTACAGAGATTCGCCGAGGTGCCGGGTATTTCCTGGGCCGTGGCGGCACAATCGGGTATCTGGTCGATCCGGGCGGCGTGGTCGCGGTCGACAGCCAGTTCCCGGATTCGGCGCCGGTGTTTGTTGCGGGACTCAAGGAGCGCAGCAAGGATCGCCCGGTCGATCGGTTGTTCAACACGCATCATCACGGGGACCACTCGGGCGGCAACAACGCGTTCCGCGGCGTCGCCAGGCGCGTGGTCGCGCACGAACGCGCAGCGGCGCTGATCAAGGCGGCGGCTGAACGGCCGAACGCGGCTGAACAGCTCGTGCCTGATGCGACATTCACGGACGTCTGGCGTGAAGAAATCGGCGGCGAGTGGGTCCGCGCCAAACACTATGGGCGCGCACACACGGGCGGCGACGCCGTCATCACGTTCGAGCGCGCCAACGTCGCGCACATGGGCGATCTGATGTTCAACCGTCGGGTACCCGTCATCGATCGCGTCAACGGCGCGATTGTGGCGAACTGGGTCAAGGTCCTCGAGCTGACGGTGGCCGACCACTCAGCCGATACGATCTACATCTTCGGCCACGCCGGCGGCACCAATCCGGTCACTGGATCGAGCAAGGAACTGCTGTACTTCCGCGACTACCTCACGGCGCTGCTCGACCACACACGCGCGGCAGTGAAGGCCGGCCAGACGAAGGAACAATTCACGGTGACCAAGCCGATCCTCAAAGGCTTCGAGGACTTCGGTCCGCACGCAGCCAACACGTTGGGGATTGTCTGGGACGAAATCACGATTGGAGCCGTCGGGTTTTAGCCCGACGGTATCGCCGGGCTGAAGCCCGGCTGCTCCTGTCACCGTTTGTCGATCACGAACACCTTGGCCTCCCCTGGCCCGAGGCGGACACGCCAGCGGGAGCCGGTGGCGCGGTGGAGCATCGACATCATGCTGCCGTCGAAGAGGTTGAGCCATTCGGCATTGGGCACATCGGTGGGGAAGGTCGCCGACGTGTCCACAGTGCGACCGGCTTCGGTGGACGCGTTGGTGGCGATGATGACCCAGGCCCTGTTGTTCTCGAGCAATGACAGGTCGAGCGCCTCATCCGGCGTCTCCACGGTCACCGCAGGCCCTCGTCGAAGGCTGCCGACCAGCGATCCGTTCGCCGTCAGTTGGTGTGCGAGCGCTGCCGCCACGGGCACCCACTCGGGCGTTCCGGACTCGTTCCACAGGCCCGTGCCTTCGGCAAGGCCCGCGTCAAACGACACCACGCGGGCGCCGTGGGCCACCGCGCGCCAGAGCAGCGCGGTCCACTCGCCGCGGGGCGTACGGGTGACGAGCAGGTCGACTTTCGGCTCACCCGTGATGGACAGCGGAAACGTCAGCGGGACGGACTCGGATCGGACCACTACAGTCAGGCCGAGCCGCGACGCCATCCGCTGCAGTTCCATGGCACCGCTGACGTGTTGCAGGGGCCACGTGACCGCATTAAATCCATTGGCGCGAATCGCCTCGAGATCCACAAACCGCGGCACCCCTGACGGCAGGCCGCGATACCACACACTCGCCAGCACCTGAGCCGACGCGGCGGCGGGAACAAGCGTCAGGACGAGGACGATGGCCGCGGTTGTAATCCTCCGCATATCCTCAGCCCTCAACCCTCACTCCTCAATCTGTCCGAGATGATGCACCGCGTGGCCCGCCAACGTCACGATGAGATCGGTGACGTCGATGCGTCCTCGCTCCGGATGTGTGACCACCGTGGCGCACACTTCAGGGGAGAGGCCCTTGACCAGGGCGATATTCATCGAACGCACAGCATCAAATGCGGCAGCCGCCGTCGCGACGTCCACAAACGGCGCTTCAATGTCGAGCAATGGATCCTGATCCATCGGTTGCACGACGTAGCCGGGAATGGCGAGCGCCATGCGCACACGGGTGCTGAAAATGAGCTCCCACTGCACGACGTGCACGAGCACCTGGTGGCGCGTCCATTTCCCTGGGGCCCATGGGGATTGCCATTGCTCCGGCGCGATGCGGGCGAAGAGGGCGCGGTAGCGCGCGAGCGTGTCGGAGAGCACGGCGAGCGGCTCGCGGCCGTCGATGTATTGCGCGTAGGGGGTCGGCATCCGCCTACTTTAGGCCCTTACGCGGGCTTCGTGCGGGCTTCCTCGACGATGGCTAGAAGCTCCTTCAACCGCGGTTCGGGCACGTGGCCAAGTTGTCGTTCGTGCAGCTCATCCACCGGGCCGTCGAGTTCATTCAGCAGCGCCAGGCCGGCCTCAGTGATGCTGGTCCGCACCACACGACGATCCTCCGTCGATCGTCGGCGTTCAATCAGCCCGCGTTTGTCGAGACGATCGAGCAATCGGGTCACATCGGGATCGTGCTGCACGAGGCGGCCGGCCACATCACCGCAGGTCAGGCCGTCGTCACCGGCACCACGCAGGACGCGCAGCACGTTGTACAGCGCCGGCGACAGGTCGTGGACCTTGAAGAGTTGGGCGAACCCCCGCTGCAACTCCTCAGAAAGCCGGACGATTTCGAGGAACGTGGCGGCCTGGGTCCTGGAGCGTTTGCTGCGCGGAGCGGGAGGCGCGGGCTTCACCCCATCATGGTGTTTGTTGTAACGATATTTGTCAACGGCCCCGCCGAAGGACCTTCCCCGGCCGCGCGGACGTGGCCTCCCCCGAGCGCACCACAGGCTGACCATTCACAAGCACGTATGCCACGCCTGTGGGATACGCATGAGGGGCATCAAACGTGGCGGTATCCCCGACCGTCGCGGGATCAAAGATCACCAGATCGGCGGCCCACCCTTCGCGAATCTCTCCACGCTCCGCGAAGCCGAACTGACGCGCGGGCACGGACGTCAGTTTGCGCACGGCCTCCTCGAGGGAAATGACACGCCGCTCGCGCACGTACCGGCCCAACACACGCACAGTGTTGCCGTAACCGCGTGGATGCGGCACCCCCGACCCGAACACGTTGATGCCGGCGTCAGACGCAAAACCTACCACCGGGTGTTTCATGATGGTCTCAATGTCGGCCTCACTCATGAAGTGATAGACCATTGATGCGCCGCCATTGATCATCATCTGGCGCGCCGCTTCCAGTTGCGCATCGGCCGTGTCCGACCCGAGCATCCGCTGCGCCACAGCCTTCATCGACAATCCGTTGTACTCAGGTTGCGGGCCATAGGTCGCGACCGTCGCCCACGACAAGTCCGCGAACCCACGGTCGGCCAGCAGTTGCACAATCTCGGCTTTGATGCGCATCCAGGTCGGCTCGTCCTTCAGACGGGCTGACACCTCGGCGGTGGTTCCCTCCAGCGCCCATGACGGAAAACGAATCGCCAACCCCGAGGACCCGGCCGTATAGGCGTACTGATCCGCCTCGACGTCAACACCCCGACGCCGCGCATCGTCAATCAGGGCCAGCGCCTTCGCGCTCGCGCCCCACTGTTTCGGACTGTCCACCTTCAGATGGGAAATCTGCACAGGCATCCGCAACAGGCGACCGACGTTGATCGCCTCAGCCACGGCTTCCAGGAGCGCCGTGCCCTCGTTGCGCATGTGTGTGGCATACACGCCGCCTTCGTTGGACGCCACGCGCGCGAGTTCGATGATTTCGGATGCATCCGCATACGTGCCGGGGATGTACTGCAATCCGGTCGAGAACCCGACGGCGCCGTCGGCCATACCTTTGAAGACCAGCGCTTTCATCTGCTGCAACTCGGTCGGCGAGGGCGCACGTTGTGTCCGCCCCATCACCGACGAACGCACCGTGTTGTGCCCGATGAGCGTTGCGTAATTGACAGCCGGTTGCGCGGTTGCGATCGTCTCGAGCGCGTTTCCGACATCCAGCGCCGATCCGCCGCAATTACCCGCGACGATGGTGGTGACTCCCATCCGGACGAAGTTGGTGGCGTGCGGTTGATCCGCAAGTCCGTCAGCGTGGGTGTGGACGTCGATGAAGCCGGGGGCCACCACCTGCCCACCGGCGTCAATGCGCTGGCGGGCCTGGGTGCTCGCCGGCGGATTGATCCGGGTGATGCGTCCGTTGTGAACCGCAAGGCTTCCCATCCGTGCGGGCGCGCCGGTGCCGTCCACGATCCGGGCATTCACAATCAGCAGGTCAACCGGTTCCTGCGGCGCCTGCGCGGCAAGGCCGGCCGCAGCGACAAGGGCGGACAAACCATGCAGCACAACCGAACGGAGCACAGGGGCTTCTCTCATGTCCGCCCCAACCGCTCAGCGGCCCGCCGGCTCGGCCCGGTTGCCGCCGGTGACGACAGACACCACCGTGCCGACCACCGTCACCACCACCGCGCCGACAACGTTCTGCCAGAGCCAGGCGGTGTTGGTAGTGGTGGCCACGTACGCCACGGCGAGCATGCCGCAAATCAGGCCGACAGACGCGCCGTGTCCATTGGCGCGTTTCACGCCAAGGGCGAGGATAAAGACGCCCAGGATCGATCCGTAGAAGTACGAACCGTATTTGTTGACTACCTCAATAAGCGACCCCATATTGGCGGCCGACGTGGCGACCACACACGCAAACAGCCCCCAGAACACGGTGGCCCATTTCGACACCAGCACGTAGTGGGTATCGTCGCCATCCTTCTTGAGATGGCGTTTGTAGACGTCGATCACCGTCGCAGTCGCCAGCGAATTCAGCTCGGCGGCCACACTCGACATGGCCGCAGCAAACACCGCGGCGATGATCAGCCCGACAAGCCCGATGGGCAGATGCTGCGTGACAAATGTCGGAAACACATAGTTCGTGTCGTTGTAGCTCTTGTCCGGCGTGACATCAACCACCAGCGCGCGCGCCCGCGCACGCACATCACGGATCGCCTCGTCAGCCGCCACAAATGAGGCCCGTGTCTGATCGGCCGTCAACGCATCCGTGCCGGTCTGATGGGATGCCGCCATGGCTTCCGCTGCCGCCTTGCGTGTGCTGAACGCCTGCGCAAATTCCTGCTCAAGAGCCGCGTACTCCCCGGCCCTGGCGCTGCCCTGCACCGCCGCGACGTGTGAGTTCTTGAACAACATCGGACTGGGGGTGAAGAGGAAATAGGCGAACATCAGGACGCCGACAATCAGCACCAGTACCTGCAGCGGAATCTTCCAGAACGCGCTCATGAGCAGCGAGTGGCGGGCCTCGTCGACCGACTTCGCCGTGAGGTACCGCTGCACCTGACTCTGGTCGCACCCGAAGTAGGACAGCGACAGGAACAGCCCGCCGATCAGCCCGGACCAGAAGGTGTACTGGTTGGAGGTGTCGAAGCTGAAATCGAGCGCCTGCATCTTGCCGACCGATCCAGCCGTCTGGAGCGCCGCGCCGACGCTGACGTTGTCGGGCAGCCCCATGATCAGCGCAATCACCGCGGCCACCAGGCCACCAACAATCACAAACATCTGCTTCACATCGGCCCAGGTGACGGCCTGCACGCCGCCTTTCATGGTGTAGAGGATCGTGGGCAGTCCGAACGCCAGAATCGTCAGCGTCAGGTTCCAGCCGAACACGACGGACAAGATGACCGACGGCGCGGCGATAATCACGCCGCACGACAAGCCGCGTGACAGCAGGAACAGGATCGCCGTCAGAAAACGCGTCTTGGCGTCGAACCGGCGCTCCAGGTATTCGTAGGCCGTGTACACCTTCGCGCGGTGAAAAAACGGCACAACCGTCACCGAGAGAATCACCATCGCGAGCGGCAGCCCAAAATACACCTGCACAAAGGTCAGGCCCCCGATATACCCCTGGCCGGTGGTGCCGACCAGCGTGATCGCGGAGAGTTGCGTGGCCATCACCGACAGGCCCACTGCCCACCAGGGCAGCGAACGGTTCGCGAGAAAGTAGCCTTCGAGCTTTTCGGTCTGACGGCTCAACCGGAGACCGGTCCATACGATCCACACGAGGTAGGTGACGACGATGGTCCAATCGATCCAATGCATGGGTGACCCGCTTACCCGAAGTGACGGCCGAGAAAATACAGGCCGACGATCACGACGACCTCGATGATGAGGACAAGCGCGTACCTGCCGGTCATGTCCGTTTCGCCGGGATGATTCATGCCCGAAAGTATAGTCCGCGCCCGGACATCGGACGATAGCGGGGCCCAGTGACTCTCGCAAAAGTGGTTCTCGTTGGTTTTGCGCTTGTGTGTGGTCTCGCGGGCGCAGTGAAAGGCACGGCCCGGCGCGACGGCGGCGAGGAGGTCGATTTCAGCAAAGTGGTGAAAGTGAGTACCTGTTCGACCGGTGACATCGCGCCGCCCCCACCCTTACCGCACGGGCGTGCCGTGCTCAACACGGCCGCCGGCAGCCGCCCACTTCGGATACCCCCCAATGAGCGCTTTGGCCGGTACGCCGCTGGCCACGAGCACGCGCGCTGCACGCAGGCTGCTTGCCTCGCTGGGACAGGAGCAATAGGTGACGACTAATCGGCCACGCGCAAGGCGCTTCACGTCGGCCACTGCCAGCGGCCCCGCCTCGAGATCATCGAGCGGCACGTGGATCGCACCGGCAATTCGCCCGGTTTCATAACTCGCGCGATTGCGCACATCCACCGCGAGCACGTCCCCCTTGTCGAACAAGCGCTGAAACTCGAGCATCGGCAACCCCTGCACGTCGCGCTCCTGACGGACCTCGCCCACCTCCGCCTTCAGGTGGCTGGCCACCGCCCATCCGATCAGCCCAACGGCGGCCGCCAGCCCCATCGTCACTACCCATCCGTGTTTCTGGTGTTTCTGTCGTAGCATCGTGATCCTCCTGTGTCTGCGTCCTTTATTCGTGCGCGTGAACCAAGAAGTGCCGCCGGCCGTCACGCCGGCGACCCGTCGGCCCCGCTCATCGACACGTCACCCGACGTGTGTGATGCGCACCGTGAAGACGCGGCCCACTTCGCGGGGGGCCACGCCGATGGCGTCGCCAAACCGCGCTCCGAACAGGACGTCGCTCGCCTGCTGACGGCGTCGACCCGGGTCCTGCCCGTCGGCGCCCAGTCGTCGTTGACCGGAGGCGCCACGCCTGACGGCGGGCTCGTGCTCTCCACGGTGCGCTTCACGGATATTCAGGAAGTGGGCCAGCGGCTTTTCCGAACAGAAGCGGGAATTTCGATCGAGGAGTTGCAGAATCTGCTGCATCAGCGCGGCCAGTGGTACGCACCTTCTCCCACGTACACCGGCGCGCTGGCCGGCGGCGTGGTCGCGACCAACGCCGCCGGCGCGTCGACGTTCAAGTACGGTACGACCCGCAGCTGGACTGAAGGGCTCACGGTCGTCCTGGCCTGCGGCCACGTGCTTGATGTGATGCGCGGTGAGTGTGTTGCAACCGGCGATCGAACGTTCACGATCGAGTGCGCCTGCGGCCGCCGGACCCTGCGACACGGGTCGTACCGGATGCCCGAGGTGCCAAAGGTCTCCGCCGGTTACTTCGCCACGCCGGGCATGGACCTCGTGGATCTCTTTATCGGCGCTGAGGGCACCCTCGGCGTGATCACCGCCGCCGTGTTCCGGGTCCTGCCGGAACCGCCGGCCGTGGCCTGGGCCATGGTGCCGGTTCGATCGGAGTCGGGCGCGGTCTCACTGGTCGACGCGCTGCGACGGGCATCACAGGACACCTGGCACCGCGCCGATCCCCACGGCATCGACATCGCCGCGATTGAACATGTGGATCGCCGCTGTCTCGAGATGCTGCGCGAGGATGGCGTCGATCAGAAGCACGACATCACGGTGCCGGCTGACGCCGAATTGATGTTGCTGATCCAACTGGAACTGCCGCGCGGCACCACGCCGAGCGACGGTCATACCCAGACCGCCGGCGCGCTCGAACCGGACGCGCCCGACACCCCGCTCGTGCGCTTCGTGCGCCTCCTCAACACGCACCAGGCACTCGACGATGCGCAGATGGCGTGGCCAGGGGAACGTCGACGCATCGAACAATTTCTGGCGTTCAGAGAATCCGCGCCCGCCGGCGTCAACCGTCGCGTGGGCACCGCAAAGCGCGACATCGACGACCGGATCGAAAAGACGGCCGCCGACATGATCGTGCCGTTTGAACACTTCGGCGAAATGCTCGCGATCTATCGGGACGGGTACCGTCGGCGAGGCCTCGATTTCGCTATCTGGGGACACATCTCAGACGGCAACGTTCATCCGAACGTCATCCCTACCTCCTACGCCGACATCGTCTCCGGCCGCGAAGCGATCCTGGAGTTTGGTCGCGAGGTTGCACGGCTCGGCGGATGCCCACTCGCTGAACATGGCGTCGGGCGCAGCTCGGTGAAACAGGCACTCCTGCGTCAGCTGTACGGGGACCCGGGCTTGGATGAAATGCGGGCGATCAAGCGCGTGCTCGATCCGGACTGGAAGCTGGCGCCTGGTGTGATCTTCGACCGAACCCGAAGTACGTAGGGCGCGCTGGGTTTGAGTGCGCCAAGGCGGGGCATTGCAACCCCTTGTGCCCTGCGTACCCCTAGCGAATCCTCGCCGTCACCTCGAACTGGCGATAGTTCGTGTACGTCGACTCGACGACCACCAGCTCTTTCAGCCGTGGGGATGCGTGGGTGTACCGCTCCTGCATCGTCGCGGGAAGCCACAATGCGAGCTTCTTGTTCTCGGCAAACGTCGTCGTCAACTGCGCGGTGGTCGGGCCGTCTTTCATGATGACGACCGATCGCTGCAGCCGACCTGTCGCCGCGTCGAGCACCAGCTCGCCGGTGGTGAACACCGGTCCCCCGCTGGCGGCCTGAACCAGTGTCGGACGGTTCCGCTCCGTGAACGCCAGCGTCACGGATGTGCCGGCATCGCCGCGTTCGATCGCCTTCCGCTCAAAGCGAAATCTCGACTGGTGCTTCGCGTCCAGGATCATCAGCGCAAACATGGGCTCGTTGAAGTTTCGGGTGACGACGCCGATGTTGTAGCGGGCGTTGCGATCGGCCATCGCGCGACCAATGCTCGCCATGGACCCGCGGTTGAGCAGACCCCGCAGGTCCTCACCAGCTTCGACAGGCTTGCCATCGACCTTCGTGATGTCGCGCACGGACAGCCATCCTCCATCTGCCGGCACCCAGGCCAGAAAAAAGTCGCCCGACGTCTCGCGCCGAGCCCGGCGCCGGTCACGTTCGTCAAACACCTCCTGGACCGTCTGCTCGTCTGCAAGAACGAACTGCAGGGACTCCTGATAGGCCTTGAGGTGCGAGGCTGCCGCCGCGAGAACTGCCCGCGCCGAGGTGTCGACTGGGCGCACCCGTTCCTGCGCCAGCACCGGCGCCACCGCCGACACGCACAGGAGAACCAGGAACCGTCGCATTGAGCTTCAGTGTTACACAGCCGTCACAAACCCTGGCCTCCAGCCCCCTGGCCCCTGGGACCGGCAAAGCCACCGGGATTGTGCCGCCATTCACCGATAGTTCTGACCCGGCCGGCTCAATCACCGTAATAAGATGCCAGAGGAGGTTCTGCAGATGGTGAGACAGGTGATGTTCGTGCGTACCGTGGTGGCGGCCTGTGTGGTCGTGGCCGCCGGATCGTTCGCGCCCGTGGCGGCGGCCCAGACGGTAGACGAGATCGTCGCGAAGAACTACGCGTCGAAGGGTGGCCTGGAAAAGTGGAAGACCATTCAGACCCAGCGGATGGAGGGTGTCGCGTCGGCCCAGGGCTTTGAGCTCGGCATGATCGTGTACGGCAAGCGCCCGAATCTGGGTCGCCAGGACCTGACGATCGACGTCGGGCAGGGCCCGATGACGATGATCAATTTTTTTGATGGCGAGAAGGTCTGGATGATCAATCCAATGATGGGATCATCAACACCGCAGGAAATGACCGGCGCCGAAGCGGAGGCCATGAAGGACCAGTCCGACTTCGACGGTGCGCTGGTGGACTACAAGGCCAAAGGCCACACCGTTGAACTCGTCGGCACCGTCGCCGTCGGCAGCCGCCAGGCCCACCACCTGAAGGTGACGCGCAAAAACCTGCCGATTCAGCACTTCTACATCGACGTGGAAAACGGCGTTGAGCTGAAAATCGCCACAGAAGCCTCAGGTGCCGTCCCGGCGAGCGAAAGCGAAATGTCGGACTACCGCTCGGTCGGCGGCGTCATGGTGCCGCACCTGATCAAGGTCAGCCAGGCGGGCCAGGTCCAGGCCGAGCTGCGCATCTCGAAGGTGGAATTCAACATCCCGCTCGACGACGCGCTGTTCAAGGTCAGGTAGATCGCAGACTTTTGTACCGATCGGGACGACAAAAGCCGTTATTATGCGAACGTGAGTACGACGAGCCGCGCACAGCGGACCTGGCAACAAGGGGACCCGTGGACCGTGACCGATGCAGCAGAGCTGTATGAGGTCGACCGGTGGGGGCAGGGCTATTTTTCGGTCGGGCCAAACGGACATGTGCTCGCCCATGCCACCAAGGAGCCGGGCCGATCCATCGACCTGAAGCAACTGGTGGATCATCTGCAGTTGCGCGGGATCGGGCTGCCGATTCTGATTCGCTTCCGCGACATCCTGCGCCACCGCCTCGGTGATATCCACAGCGCGTTTCAGGCGGCGATCAACCAGCATCAGTACACGGGCAAGTACATCTGCGTGTATCCGATCAAGGTGAACCAGCAGCGGCAGGTCGTTGAAGAAGTCCTCGACTTCGGCCGCGAGTACGGCTTCGGCCTCGAAGCCGGTTCCAAACCGGAGCTGCTCGCCGTAGTGGCGATGACCACCAACGACACGCCGATCATCTGCAACGGCTTCAAGGACGCCGAGTTCATCGAGATGGCGATGCTCGCCCTCAAGATGGGCCGCAAGATCATTCCGGTTGTCGAGAAGTACACGGAACTGGGTCTGGTGCTGGAGTATGCCAAGAAGGTCGGCGTCCGGCCGCAGATCGGATTCCGCGTCAAACTTGCCGCGCGTGGTGGTGGCCGCTGGCAGTCCTCGGGTGGGTACCGGTCGAAGTTCGGGCTCACCGTGGCAGAGGTCCGCAAGGGTCTCGAGGAACTGAAGGCCCACGGCATGGAGGACTGCTTCAAGCTCCTCCATTTCCATCTGGGCAGCCAGATCCCCAACATCCGGATCGTCAAGGGCGCCCTGAATGAAGCCGCGCGCATCTATGCGGAACTCGTGAAGGACGGCGCTGGCCTGGAGTTCATGGACGTGGGCGGCGGCCTCGGCGTGGACTATGACGGGTCGCAGACCAATTTCGAATCAAGCGTGAACTACACGCTGCAGGAATACGCCAACGACGTCGTCTACCACATCCAGACGGTGTGTGACGACGCGGGTGTCAAGCACCCGACGATCATTTCTGAGAGCGGGCGCGCCGTGGTGGCGTACCACAGCATGCTGGTGTTCAATATCCTCGGCGTCTCGGGATTTGGCGACGAGGAATTTCCCGCCAACGGCAACGACGATCAACTCGAACAGCCACTGGTCGACCTCAAAGAGACCTATCAGAACCTGACGGCGCGCAATGCGCTCGAGAGTTACCACGACGCGCAGCAGGCGCTCGACATGGCGCTCAACCTGTTCAACGGCGGGTACCTGCCGCTGGCGCAGCGCTGCCAGGCGGAGACGCTGTACTGGGCCATCTGCAGCAAACTGCGGAAGCTCGTACAGACGATGGATGATGTCCCTGAAGACCTGCAGACGCTCGACGACACACTCGCCGATACCTACTTCTGCAATTTTTCCCTGTTCCAGTCGATTCCGGACTCGTGGGCCATCAAACAGCTCTTTCCGGTGATGCCAATTCACCGCTTGAATGAAGCGCCGACGCGGCAGGCCGTACTGGGCGACATCACATGTGACTCCGACGGCAAGATCGATCAGTTCATCGACCGACGCGACGTGCGAAAGACCCTCGCCCTGCACACGTTCACCGGGGAGCCGTATTACCTCGGCGTGTTCCTCGTGGGTGCGTATCAGGAGATCCTGGGCGACCTGCACAACCTGTTTGGCGACACTCACGCCGTGCACGTGAGCCTGGATCCAGCGGGCAACGTGGTGCTGGAGTCGGTCATCAAGGGCGACACGGTGCGCGAGGTGCTCGACTACGTGGAATTTGACGCCGACACCCTGTTGAGAAAACTCCGCCAGTCCGTGGAAGTCGCGGTGCGCGAGAATCGGCTCAACTACGAGGAATCCGGTCGGCTCCTCCGCTTTTATGAAGACGGACTCCACGGCTACACGTATCTGGAAGACGCGAGCAGCTAGCACCCTCGCGTTCGTCCTGCTCCTCGGCATCATCCTCAGCGCCTGCGGGCCGGCGGCGCGCCCGGTTGTCATTCTGATTTCGCTCGACGGCTGGCGATACGATTACCTCGCCAGGGCCGAGGCGCCGACACTTCGCGCCATGGCCGCGCAGGGCGTGCGATCCGAGGGCTTGATTCCAACATTCCCTTCAAAGACCTTCCCGAACCACTACTCGATCGTCACCGGGCTCTATCCGGAAAATCACGGCATCGTGTCGAACACGATGCTCGACCCGGCGATTGGACCGGATCGGTTCACGATGTCCTCAGCCACAGCAAAGGATTCGCGCTGGTGGGGCGGCGAACCACTCTGGGTGACGGCTGAGAATCAGGGACAGCGATCGGCCTCAATGTTCTGGCCGGGCAGCGAAGTGGAGATCCGCGGCGTCAGACCTTCGCACTGGAAGCCGTATCAGGATGATTTTCCGCATCGCGAGCGGGTGAATCAGGTGCTCGACTGGCTGCGGCTGCCGGAAGCCGCCCGCCCGACGTTCATCACGTTGTACTTCAGCGAGGTCGACACGATTGGACACCGGCATGGACCCGAGTCAACGGAGGTCCTGGAGTCCGCGGCCCGGCTCGATGCAGAAGTGGGGGCCCTGGTCGCCGGTGTGCGTGACCTCGGCCTTGAGAGCAGCGTGCACTATGTCGTGGCGTCGGACCACGGCATGTCGCCGCTGTCCATGGAGCGCGTGGTCATCCTCGACGACTACCTCGACATGTCGCAGGTGGACACACTCGACGGCTCCCCGGTGATGGGCCTGTCGCCCAGGGCGGGTGTATCACTGACTGACGCGGCGATCGTAGCGGCGCTCAGCGGCAAACACCCGGCGCTGACGG
>Ga0255220_1000025_pt1 | contig 60445 bp, 89 predicted proteins | sample Miss_Colum_RepB__FD_188423 | JGI IMG/M metagenome (GOLD analysis project Ga0255220, IMG submission 188423) | Freshwater microbial communities from Mississippi River, Louisiana, United States - Miss_Colum_RepB_8d | ecosystem: Environmental > Aquatic > Freshwater > River | place: USA: Louisiana...
GGTGCGCTGAGCCGCGACGCGCACAAATTTTTCTGAGTCCCCTAGGAGGTCATATATTCACTGAATACATCGACCCCCATCCCCCTGATCCGTGCGACGGCTCGACGCGGATCGCGAAGTCAGTTCCAGGCAACCCCGTTTGCCCGCACACGCGTGTAGGCGTGCTCACGCACACACGAGGTTTAACCTGAAATCTAGAACAGGAGCCCCGTCAGTGGGTCGAAGCGCCAGGGCTGTTTTAAATGATCTTGGCGAGCCTGCCCACCTCCACGTACCAAATTTCCACGGCGTGAGCTTTAAAAGTGCTGTGGCAATTCCTAAATTGGTTTGGGCCGGGGTGAGAGATCGCCGTTTACACCGTTTGCTCGGCCAAGGCTCGTCGATGGTCGCTCTGTCCGGAAAACCGGGCTTGTCCCGTTGGTCCCGTAAACACCCCATTTTTACCCTTATGTGTAGGTATTGTTTGATGAACTTTCACGTAGCGCATAGTCAAAACAGGGTATTTATGGGACCAACGGGACAAACGTACGGGAAAACCCTTAAATTTTTCTTTACAATCGTCGGCGATCTTGGTCGTCGCAAAACCGATTTTTAGAGAAGTTAGTTCTGAGCCTGAAATCAAGAAACGAAAAAGCCGCCCGAAGGCGGCATCTAAAGAACATTTTTAGAGTGATTCACACTCTTCACGCCTTTTCTTGAACCACTCACGGATCATCGCACCGGGGCTGTGTTCGAATCGCGAGGGGTCACGAACGTAGATGCGGCTGCGCTCATCCGAGCTAATTCGGACCCGCGCAAGCAACTCGTAACCCTCTCGTTCCATCATGAAGCTGAGGGCCTTCTTCTGTGGGATCGCCGCGCCACGGGCCATCGCTGCTTCCATCAAGATGCTCAAGTCCACCACTTCGTAAGACACCTCCGGCACCTCGTTCTCGGCGATGATCTCGCTGAGGATCTGAATGAACTCAGGCTTGGAGCGGTCGATCATCTGGCGGCGGGCCTTCGTCTCAGGTGCGTCCCCCATCGGGTCGAACTCGTCGCTTTGCTCATGATCGAGAAGCCACGCCCGCAAAGCCCCGGCGCATTCGTCGATGCACTGGTAGAGCTTGGCGTAGTAGTCCCTGTTGGCCGACTTGAACGCCTTGATGTCATCCCTCTTCTGCCAGCGCGAGAAGAGGATGAGATAGCGCCGGTCTGTGTCATCGAGCGGCAGCGCGTCCTTGTAGTTGGTGAACAGCAGGTAGTTGGTCGTGTTGATGCAGTTGTAGACAGCCTTGCCCTTGGGGTGCACCTCGATCACCGTGTTGGTGATGTAAGGCTTGATGCGGTTGATCACCTCGTACTTGTTCTTGTCGTTGATCAGGCGCACTTCCTCGACGCAGGCAACACACTGGCCAGCACACCAGTCGGTGAAGTCGTTGTGCAGGATCTGTGCGTTGAGCATGGTCACGTTGCTCACGCCCATGATGGCCCGCAGCATCTCGGCGAAGAACGTCTTGCCGTCACCTTGAACACCTTGCAGCAGGATCGCGTAGTTCGCGTGCTTGCCGGGGTTCTGCACAACCCAGGACAGCCAGTCGAGCAGCATGCGTTGCTCACGCGGGTCTTCGAGAAGGTGTGCGATGTGCGCCCGCACACGCTCGATGGCTCGCTTGTCCTTGGGCAGCATTTTTTCGGGCCGTTCGGGGATCTCGTGCTCGGCGTAGGTGTTGGCGAACACGCCATCGGGCTCGTGGAAGATCGGGTCACGCCCAGGCATATAGCGCCTGCCGCCGACCGTGTGGATCTTGTAGATGTTCAATGCCAGCGACGACGCGTTGGACGATGGCACCGTGCGACCCTCCAAGGCGTCCTTCTTGGTCAAGGCATTGCGGTCGTACATCGCGTTGAAGCCCTGCTGCGTCGTCGCGATCTTGTTGTCGGTGTTGAAGAAGCGGTCATCGCTGGTGTCGTACACCCAGCTTGCACACCACTTGGGCGTTTTCTCCTGCTTCTTGGGCGAGTAGGCCAGCGCCTTCTTGATCTCGACCAACGAGGTCTTGGTGCCGGTGATCGCGTCTCGCCTTTCCTTGGCAATCACGGCAAGGGCTGATCGCGACAAACCGTCGATCTCAGCTTCACGCACCAACTGCTGAGCCTTTGCCCAAGCACCAAGATCCTTGGCTTCGAGGAATGCGTCACGCAACTTGATGGTCAACTCGGCAGTCGTGTTCTCGACAGCTTCCTTGGCCAAGCGCAAGATGTATCGTGCGGTCAGTGGCGCCCGCTTTTTACCCTGGATGTTGAAGTCTTTCCAGCGACGATCCAGCGCATCACCGTCGTAGTTGTCGGCGGTCTCAGACCACTCGTGCCACAACTCACGACCTTCGTCTTCGCCGTCGAACTGGTGGAAGAGGGCCATGCCCACCTGCACCCAAGTCTCATAATCCTCGGCACCGTGCACGAGCAGCAGACGTGAGCGCAGTTCATCAACCGTGATGTCGATGGCGTCGGTGTCTTCAAGCCAGGGGTTGTCGGAAATCTTCGCAGAGCCGCTCATCGCGCTGCGAGCCTTCTTGGCCACTGTCCAGCCCTCTTCTTCGGCCAGTTCGTCGAAGTAGGCGATGAACTCTGCTGCCTTCTCAGGGGTCAGCACCGGCAGCGTGTGCGCCTGGGTCTCCAGCGGACCGTCGAAGTTCGGCCAGAAGTACGGCTTCTTCGTCTCAGGGTGGATGTGGTAGGCGACGAACTGCTGGCCGTCCCCCAACACCTCGATCTTGTGCTCCTGGCCCCATTCATCGACGTACTTCGACGACGTGATCTTGCGGAAGGGCTCATCGCACCGGAACATGAACAGACGCTTAGGCGCCTTGCCGATGCGCACGGGCGCTTCGTCGCTCAGGTTCGTCTCGATCCAAGCCGACAGCTTCTTGACCACGTCGTCATCAAGCACGTCGATGTCTATGGCCGGCGTGTGCTTGGTGATGATGCCAACGCCTGAGTTCTTGTGCCCGTATTCGAGCCACTCGTTGAGTTGAGCCTTGGTCGAGCGAGACTTCTGCCAGCCGTCGAAACCTGGGGCCTTTTTGCCTCGTTGGATAGGGACGATGCTGTAGCCGTTGTCGATCAGTGTCTCGCCATGCTGAGCGAGGTAATCGCCGGGGTTGTTGAACTCACTCATGCGCTGGCCTTGATCTTCAAAGGTTCAATCAGGTACTCGGACTTCACGATGGAGCGGCCAACTGCGTCCTCGATGGCCTTAGCCATGCTCTCCGTGAAGTAGCCCCGGCGAATGGCAAAGGACAGCGACGAGTGATCCATTTCGATCTGCTCGCAAAGACCTCGTACACTCTGCCTTCCCGTGGCTTCGATTGCAGCTCTGTTGATCAAGTAGCGCAGGCGTGCCGACGCACGCTGCTCTTCGTCTTTGTGGGCGTCTACCCATTTGGGGAATCGCACAGTCATAGGATCTCCTGTGTTGTTGCGAAAAAGTGTACGCGAACTTGTTGACAGTCTCAACCAAATGTGGAAAAGTACACCTCACTCGATCATCGAGTCGAAACCGCGAAATCGTTGAACCCGTTCTAGGAGAACACCATGAGCACCACCATTGGCGCCAACGCCAACATCCCCTTCGACTTCATCGCAAGCGTTCGCCGCTTCATGGAGATCAGCGGTCAGTACAAAGGTCATGGTGACCTGAAGACCTACGGCTTCTACACCGGCATGCAGCTTGAAGAGCTTGCCGAGAAGATGGAACTCATCGCTGCCGGTGAGCCCAACCACTCGGATCGCATGCACTTGACCGAACTGGTGACGCTGATGAAGCTGTTCGCCACGCGCTTCAAGGGTGGCATGCACCTCGGTGCCATTGGCCTCGCGGATCTGCCCGAGATGCTCGACGGCGACATCGACCTCGGTTGGGTCTCGGTTGGCGCAGCCCACTTCGCCACCATCGGCCCGAAGGCGACCGAATGGTCCTTCGAGCACGTTGCTCAGCGCAACCTCGCGAAGTTCCCCAACGGTGTCGTGCTGCGCGATGACAACGGCAAGGTCATGAAGCCTGAAGGCTGGACCCCGCCCGATCACACCCCCTACGTCACGTCGTTCCGCGCCGACTGACGCTCCCTTTCGTTTCCACATCCTGTGCTGCTGCCCACAGCACGGGCTTTCATCATCCATGGGCAAAAGGAAAACATCATGAGCATCACCGTCTCGAAGACCTTCGAAACCGAATCCGAAGCGATCGCATGGCTGAACGGCGGCAGCGCCGACACCTCGGTCTCCACCGGCAAGACCGGCAAGGCTGAAACCAGCAAACCTGCCGCCAAGACCACCAGCAAGCCCAAGGTGACCCAGGAGCAGGTGCAAGCTGCCCTGACCAAGGTCAAGGACACCCTGGGTGTGCCCGCAGCCAAAGGCATCATCAACGAAACCGGCGGCGTCAAGAAGATGGACGACATCCCGGAGGACAAGTACGCCGCTGTGATCAAGGCTTGCGAAGAAAAGCTGACCGAAGCCGAAGCCGAAACCGAGAACGCCGAAGACGACGGCATCTGACCCTGGCCGGTGGGCAGCAATGAGTGAACATCGCATTGACCTGAAGCAGCTTGAAAGCATCCGTGATGGATCGGGCCACTCGATCTTCGGAGCTTCAGGTTCGGCGATGTTCCTCAACTGTGCCTACTCTTTGATCCCCAACCTCCTGGCACCCGACGACGCGGGCGAGGACGCTGCATACGGCACCGTGGCTCACGCCATGGGCGAGTTGTGGCGCAAGACCGGCCGCAAGCCGGTTGAGTTCCTCGGCAAGCGCAAGTTCGTGGAGTCTGGAGAGTGGGGGTTCTTCATCGAGATCGACGAAACGATGCTCGACTATGTGCAGCAGTCCGTCGATTGGTCTGCACTTCTCCCTGGAGATCACATAGTCGAGGTTCGTGTTGATTATTCCGACCTCACACCAATCAGGAACCAAGGTGGCACCCTGGACTTCGGCGCGATGATGCTGCACCGTGCTTACGTGCAGGACGAGAAGTACGGCAAGAACGAAGAAATCCTGGCCGAAGAGAACACCCAACTCATGCTCTATGCCTATGGCATGTACCGAGAGTGGGACTGGCTGTATGGCTTCAAGGAGTTCGTCATTCGCATCTCGCAGCCGCGCCTTGGTCACTTCGACGAGTGGGTGTGTAGCCGTTCACGCCTGTTGGAGTTCGCGGCATGGGCCAAAGAGCGTATGCATCTGGCATGGAGTCACGATGCACGCCCCACCCCAGGTCACAAGCAGTGCAAGTGGTGCAAGGTCAAGTCGTCATGCGCTGCTGCCGCGAAGATGGAGAACGACCTTGTTACCGAGGCGTTCGCCAGCATTCGCGAGTACGACGAAGAAGACATTGCGCAGTTCAAGGAGACATTGGACGCCGGCCTTCTGGGTCGACCGCTCAGCGTGATGACACTGACCCTGGAACAGATGGTTGCTCTGAAGCAGTATCAGCGTTTCAGTGAGTCGTTCTGGAAATCACTAGACAAGGAACTGATGCGACGTGCAATCACCATGCGGGAGAAGATCCCCGGCATGAAGTTGGTTCACGGACGCTCGTTTCGCACCTTTAAGAACAGGAATGTTGCGATCAAGACGCTTACCAGCCTTGGTTGCGACATCAAAGATGTTGTGGTTGAAACCTTGGTCAGTCCTGCTGAAGCGGAGAACTTGCTTCGCAAAGCTGGCCACCGGCACAAGGATTTGCCCCAACTGCTTGGCCCGCTGGTTGAGAAACCTCCTGGCAAGCCCACCCTCGTTCCGCTGAGTGATCGGCGTGACGAGATCAAAGATGTCACCGATGGCGCATTTGTCGCCTTTGACGATGACGAAACCGAAGAAACCGATTGAAAGGTAGATCATGAGCCAACTGACCGTTGTCAAGGAATACAAGAACGGCGCGATGATGAAGGACGCGAAGGGGGAGGTGTACTTCCGCGTCGACAAGATTCGCGCTTCCTACCCCTTCGTGGGCACCCCGTCGAAAGACGAGGGCGAGGATGGCAGCGAGCGCAGCAACTGGCGCATCGTCGGCATGCTGCCCAAGGCCACGCACACCGAGATCAAGGACGCCATGAAGCAGCACATCTTGCAGCTTCAGAAGGACAACGATGCTAAGGTGCCGGCTGACAAGTGGTATCTGAAGAACGGCGACGACTCGGAAGACGAAGCCATGCATGGCCACTTCTTGCTCAGTGCTGCCGACTCGAAGAAACGGCCCAAGGTGCGTGACCGCAAGGGTCAGGTCATGGACGACATCCAGAAGATCGATGACACCTTCTACGGTGGCTGCTGGGTGAGCCTGCTGATCCGCCCCTGGTTCTTCAACGGCACCGCCCGCAGTTCGACGAAGAAGTTCCCCAAGCGTGTCTCGGCGAACCTCGTCGGCGTCATGTTCTACAAGGACGACACGCCGTTCGGCTCCGGCCGCATCGATGACGATGGCGCCTGGGGCGACACCGCGAGCGACGAAGACGACGGCATGGACGACGGCGACGACGGCCTTTGATTCCCCGCAGGCTCCACATCCCGTGGGGCCTTCAACAACTGCTCAACAGGAGAAAACCATGAGCGTGCAACAAGCGTCCCTCGCCAAAGAGGGCAAGAAAGTCGAGATCACCCGCCGCAACGGTCAGGTCGCCAAGGGCACCGTGGCCAGTGTTGAAGAGACCGGCAAGGGCACCTGGGTCGGCGTGAACATCGGCGACAAGAAGCTGCCGAACATCGTCAAGGTCCGCGCTTCGCAACTGCGCAAGCCGTCCTGATCGAAACGAGCCCTGCGGGGCTCGGGCCTTTTGCAGAGACACGTAAGCGTGGCTGCGCAAAATGCCCAAACGTTACGCCATCAAACGCAAGGAAGCGTCCTTCGACTTGGAGGTCTTCCGAAACTACTTCGCGGTCGCTTTCAAGTGCATCGAAACGCGCCGCTGGAAGCGGTTTGAGTTGTTCCCTGGGGGAACGCTCGACCGCGCCGGGATCGCAAAGATTCTGCGCAACTTCCGTATCTACGGGTTCAACAGCATCAGCTTTGACATGCCGATCCTGATGGCCGCAATGGACGGCTTCAGTTGCTCTGAGTTGAAGAACCTGTGCGACACGATCATCCAAGAGCGGCTGATTTACTTCAAGACCTACGAGCAGTTTGGTATCAATAAGCCACCTGTCTTCGTCGACCACATCGACTTGATGAACGTTTCCCCAGGTTCGCCCAACAACAACCTGAGCGGGAAGGGGAGCGGCGAGTGGCCGAGCCTCAAGCTCTACGGTGGCCGGCTGCACACACGCAAGATCCAAGAGATGCCCGTGGACTTCACGCGCAACCTCACTGCGCAAGAGATCGAAGAAGTTCGGACGTACCACATCAACGATCTCGATGTGACCATCGACATGGTGTCGGACTTGCGCACGCAGATCGATCTTCGTGCAGTGATGTCGGATGAGTACGGCATCGATCTTCGCTCGCGTTCTGACGCTCAGATCGCCGAGGCAGTCATCCGCGTTGAGGTCGAGCGGCAAAGCGGGAACAAGGTTCCAAAGCCGCAGATCACACCGGGGAAGTTCCGCTATACGCCCCCGTCGTTCATCAAGTTCCAGACTCCCGTATTGCAGGAGTTGTTTGACACCGTTTGCAGTGCGAGGTTCACCATTGGCCATGACGGCAAAGTCTACGAGCCACCCGAGATCAAGTCCAAGAAGATCACCCTGGACATCCAGACTTACACGTTCGGCATCGGCGGTTTGCATTCCACCGAGAAGCGGGTCTGCTACGTCGATGACGGCACCTTCTCGCTTCGTGACCGTGACGTGACGAGCTACTACCCGCGCACGATCCTGAACACCGGCCTGTTTCCCAAACAGCTTGGAATTTACTTCCCGAAGGTGTACGAGGGCATTCTCGTTCGTCGGGTCACTGCGAAAGACGCAGGAGACAAGAACACCGCAGAGACACTGAAGATCGTTTTGAACGGCACTTTCGGGAAGCTGGGTCAAGGCACGTCGATCCTCTACGCGCCCAACCTGCTCATCCAGACCACCGTCACAGGTCAGCTTGCGATCTTCATGCTGATCGAGCGCCTCGTGCTTGCCGGCATCACGGTGATCTCGGCCAACACCGACGGCATCGTCAGCAAGGTTCCCAAGAACCTCGAAGATCGGTTCTTCTGGATCTGCCACGATTGGGAGGTCGACACCGGCTACGGCACGGAGGAAGTTCGATACAAGGCCCTCTACTCTCGCGACGTCAACAACTACATCGCGCTGTACGAAGAGAAGGACAAGGCCACAGGTCAGGTCAAGATCAAGGCCAAGCGCAAGGGAGCCTACGGTGAACGCGGCCCCGGGCTCTCTGGCGCCGCTGGTCAGAAACACAACCCTGATGCGGAAATCTGCTCCATCGCGGTCATCGAGTACCTCAAGAACGGCACTCCCATCGAGACCACGATTGAGGACTGTGAAGACTTTCGCAAGTTCGTCATCGTGCGTCGCGTGGCCGGTGGTGCTGTGCTGCGCGGCGAGTTCATCGGCAAGGTTGTCCGGTGGTATCAAAGCACAGAGTCGGATGAGCCTTTGCGGTACGAGAAGAACGGCAACAAGGTTCCATCGTCAGAAGGTGCAAAACCGGCGATGGTTCTCCCGGACGAGTTCCCCGATGACATCGACTACGAATGGTACGTGCGCGAGGCATACGCGATCCTCTCTGACATCGGTGCCGGTGAAGGTGACCCGAACTTGGCCGGTCGCGCAGGCGTGATGTTTGGTCGGGCTCCCGATCAGAAGACGATCCACCGTGTGAAGCTGCCCGATGGCACAGCAATGTGCGGCAAGGAGCTTGCAAACTTCCGTGATCGTTGGGTGGAGTATCCGGACGGCGTGCCGATGGGCATGCGTCTTTGCTCGAAGTGCGTCAAGTGCGTTGACGAGGATGATCTGTGATGGGCAGTTTCTTTGAGCGCACGAGTCGTGAGCGAGCCGACGTGGAAGCGCCGGCAATCAAGTTTGCGCAACGCCGTGGTTGGTGGCACACCAAGATCACCTCTCCAACGCGAGACTCTCTTCCCGATGACTTGTTTGTGCGCAATGGCGTCTACATCTGGTGGGAGTTCAAGGCCCCAGGTGAAGAGCCCACATCAAAGCAACGTCTTCGGCACCGGCAGATGTGCGAACGCGGCATGGACGTGAGGTGGACGGACAACCTCGAAGACTTCAAGAGGCAGATGCAATGAGTTTCTGCATGGCCGAGTTCATCGCGGAGAAGTTTGCTCATGTCGAGTATCGACGCGATGAGATGCACCCGTACCAGAGAGAGGGTTACGACTTTCTTCGCAAGAACCCTTTCTCTGCGCTGTTCATCGACATGGGGATGGGCAAAACAGTCACGTCGTTGACGCTCATCGTCGACCTCATCTGCTCCTTCGAGACCCCGAAGGTACTGGTGATCGGCCCGCTCAAGGTTGCCACCGACACATGGCCGAACGAGATCAAGAAGTGGAACCACACTGCGGTTTTGAACTACACCCTCATTCGCTGCGAGGATGACAACCCGGAGCTTGTCGAGGCAATGCGTGTCGCTCGACGCGAGGCTCGAAGCATCGGCTTAGGCGGCAATCAGGTCGAGAAGTATGTTCAAACTGTCCGTGCGAAGACCAAGGCTGACATCTTGGCTCGCAAGGCTTCGGATGGGAACTCGGTTCACATCATCAACCGAGAAGAGGTTGAGTGGCTTGTTCAGTTCCATGGGCGGAAGTGGCCATATCGAACGGTGTTCATCGACGAGAGCAGTGCGTTCAAGGACCACACCACGATCAGGTTCAAGGCTCTTGCAAAGGTTCGCAAGACCCCTGGTTTGATCACTCGGATGCATCTGCTCACGGCAACACCGGCAGCAGAGACCTATGAGCACCTGTTTGCCCAAATCTACTTGCTCGATGCCGGTGAGCGTTTCGGCAAGCACATCACCAAGTTCAGGAACGAGTTCTTCACATACAACGCCTACTCTCGCAAGTACAAGATCCGACCGAACTGCGAACAGATCATCCTCGACAAGATCAAGGACATTTGCTTGGTCATGCGGGCGAAGGACTACCTCGATCTTGAAGAGCCAACTCTCGCGCCTCGCGAAGTGATCCTCTCAGAGGCACAGATGCGTCTCTACAAGAGCATGGAGGAAGAGGGCTACGTCAAGCTACCTGACGGCACCGAGATCGATGCTGAAACCGCCGCTGCGCTATCTGGCAAGCTGCTCCAGATGTCCTCGGGTGTGCTGTACGAAACCTTCGAGCTTGGTGATTGGGAGTCCGAGGACGTACGCAAGGTCAAGCGCGTTCATCAGTTGCACGATCACAAGATCGAGATGCTGCGGCAGATCGTCGAAGAGTGCCCTGGTGAGCCGCTGCTTGTTGGCTATCACTTCAAGTCCTCTCTTGACAGACTGAAGAAGGCGTTCCCCAAGGGTGTCGCCATGGACAAGGAGGGGCGGTGCATCAAGGACTGGAACGCACGCAAGATCCCGATGCTCTTCATTCACCCTCAGTCAGGTGGCCACGGCTTGAACATGCAGAAGGGTGGCCATAACCTCATCTTCTTCGATCTCCCGTGGTCGCTTGAACTGTTTCTGCAACTCATCGGTCGCTTGGCGCGTCAAGGTCAGAAGAATCCTGTTCTCGTGCAACCCCTGATCGCCAAGGGAACCCTTGACGAGTACGTCTACAAGCAACTGATCAACAAACGGGACGCTCAAGAAATGTTGTTCCGAATGCTCAAGAGAATGATCAAGAAAGCCAAAGAACGTCAGGCTTTGAGGGAGCTTGACCTCGCTCTTTAAGGTAATGTACACTTCACTTGCTCGATGCGGGGGTTGTGTCGAGTGATGTGAGTGGTGCGGACGGGTACAGAGGGAAACTTCTGTACCCGTTTCTTCTTTGCAAATAGGTTTTCACTGATATGGGATATATTCAGTGAATATATGCCTTCAGCCACCCCCAACCCACTGCTTGTCTCCCTGGAGTCCAGAACGGGGCTCGGGCCGACCTACGCCGCTGCGTTGCTGGGTATGCCCTACATCACCTACTCACAGTACCGCTCGGGCAAACGCCCGCTCAAGGCGACCGTGGTTCGGCACATCGAGCTTGTGCTGTTCCTCAACCCCGAGCAACTCCTGATCTGGATCGAAAGCCATGCCCGTCAGCCAAATATCGACCAAGCGTAACCAAAAGAGCCTGGATGACCGCAGCCAGGAGATGCTCTTCGAGGGGCTGAACCTCTCGCAGCTTGGGCTCGCATTCAACATGGACATCCGGGCAGTCCAACAAAAGCTCCACGGCGTGGCCCCATCCACTGTTCGCCACGGCTCGAAGGTGTGGCTCCTGGCCGATGCGGCTCCGTACCTTGTGAAGCCCAAGGTAGACGTGGAGACCTACATCAAGTCGATGAGCCACAGCGATCTACCCAAGCACCTGACGAAGGAGTTTTGGGCGGGCCAGCGTGCACGGCAGGAGTTCATGCTCAAGGAGGGCGACCTCTGGCCGACACCAATGGTCGTTGAGAACGTCGGTGAGCTTATGAAGGTGATGGCCATGGCCTTAAAGCTGCTCGGCGACACCGTGGACCGCCAAGCAGAACTCACTCCAAAACAGCGCAAGATCATCACCGAGATCGTGGACGCAACTCTCAAGGATCTGGTCAGGTCCGTTGAAGAACGCTTCGGAAAGGCGAAGTCGCGAATCGAGGCTGAGGCAGCTATCGTTGCTGAATCGCGCAAGGTTGCCGAAGAAGAGGACGACGATGAGTCGCTATAAGCACATTGGCGAAATCTTCGTCGAACTCGCAACGATCTTTCGCCCGCCTGAGCGCATGTCGCCGGCCAAGGCGGCTGAAGAGTACCGCTACGTCAACTCCCCTGGTTCTTACGTGGGCAAGTGGTTGAACAAGACCACACCGTACATGGTTGAGCCGGCAAACACCTTTGCCTCTCGCGATTTCATCGGTGAGGTGTTCGTCGGCCCCGCTCAATCCGGCAAGACCGACTCGTTGGTGCTCAACAGCTTGGTGTACTCGATCAAGGTTGAGCCGATGGACATCATGGTGGTGTGTCCCACCATGCTTGCGGCTCGCGACTTCTCGATGCGGCGTATTGACCGTCTGCATCGGCATAGCGAGAAGGTTGGCGCGATGCTGCTACCCGGAGCCGAGAACGACAACACGTTCGACAAGCACTACCGCACGGGCATGATGCTCTCGCTGTCCTGGCCAACGCCAACTGAACTGGCGGGTAAGCCGATTCCGCGTGTGATCTTGACTGACCGTGATCGCATGGACGATGACGTCGATGGTGACGGTGAACCCTTCGACTTGGCCTCGAAGCGGACCACCACCTTCGGCTCGTACGCCATGACCGTTGCCGAGTCGTCACCTTCTCGTGAGGTGGACAACCTCAAGTGGATTCGGACATCGCCCCATGAGGCCCCGCCGTGCAAGGGAATTTTGGCTCTTTACAACCGTGGTGATCGTCGTCGCTGGTATTGGCCTTGCCCTGACTGCTCGCGCTATTTCGAGGGCAACTTCTCGATGCTGCTGTGGGACAAACAGCCGGGGATGACCAACCTCGAAGCTGCCGACAGCACGCGGATGGTTTGCCCACATTGCAGCTACAAGATCCACCCTGACGAGCGTGACGAGATGCAGCAGTGGGGTTTGTGGGTCAAGGATGGGCAGGCTGTTGACGAGAGCGGGCAGATCATCGGGCCAGCGCCGCGAACCCGGATTGCTTCGTTCTGGCTCAACGGCGTTGCTGCTGCCTTCACCAACTGGCGCAGCCTCGTTGCGATGTACCTCGATGCAAACGATGAGTACGAACGAACCGGCTCCGAGGAAGCACTCAAGAAGTTCTACAACAACGACCTAGGTGAGCCGTACTACCCCAAGTCGATGTCGGACCTCGGGCGTCTGCCTGAGACCCTCAAGAGCCGCGCAGAACATCTGCCGGAACGTGAGGTTCCTGACAACGTGCGGTTCCTCATCGCCAACGTTGACGTGCAGAAGAACAGCTTCGCCGTGCAGGTTCACGGGGTTCTTCCTGGGACACCTTTCGACAGCGTGCTCATCGACAGGTTCGACATCAGGAAGTCAGATCGTGTTGACGCAGATGGTGACCGCGAATGGGTGAGGCCCCACGCGAACGCCGAGGACTGGTACAAGATCGCCGAGCACGTCATTGATCGGGAGTACCCCTTGGCCGATGGCTCTGGTCGAATGATGTCGATCAAGTTCACGACTTGCGACTCGGGTGGTAAAGAAGGGGTCACCACCCGGGCCTACGAGTTCTATCGTTGGCTTCGTGCGCAGAACCGTCATCGCCGGTTCATCCTCACGAAGGGTGAAACTAAGCCGAACCAGCCGCGCACTCGCGTGAGCTACCCGGACGCGACTCGGAGGGATGTTAAGTCTGCTGCGCGTGGCGACGTCCCCGTTCTGATCTTGAACTCCAACATGCTGAAGGACGACCTCAACGGACGCTTGGATTGCCTAACGCCAGGGGCCGGCATGTTCCGATTCCCTGATTGGGTATCTGACTCATTGTTCGGTGAGTTTTGCAGCGAGATTCGCACGCCTAAGGGTTGGGAGAAACCTAGCGGCGTGAAGAATGAAGGCTGGGACTTGGCCTACTACTTCATTGGAGTTTGCGTCTCAGAACTGATTCGCGTTGAGAGCATCGATTGGTCTAAGCCGCCTTCGTGGGCAGAGGTTTGGGACAAGAATGATTTGGTGCGGCACGCTGACGAATCCGCGCCCTTTGCGCATAACGTAGAATCCGCTTATGATTTCGGGCAACTTGGGAAAGCCCTAGCCTAATTCGGAGAATTTCCACATGCCGTTGACGACCGAACAGAAACTGGAAGAAGCCGAAAAGGCTTACCACGCACTCGTGACCGGCACGAGCCCGCGAGTGATCGTCGACCGCAACGGTGAGCGTGTGGAGTTCACCGCTGCCAACCGACAAGGCTTGGCCAGTTACATCACCGAATTGAAGATGGCTCTCGGTCTGCTGACCCCCAACGCGCTGCCCGTCAACGGTCCCGCACAGTTCCTGTTCTGATATGGCCAAAACTCCAACCACCACCGAGATCGTCCCTGTTGAGCAGAAAGCCATCGGTGGTGGCTTGGAGGGCGCCGAGCGCACGACGCGGGAAACCTTCAATTGGGCACCGGCCGTCATCTCGCCTGATCGACAGATCAACCCGAACAAGGAGATGGCCGACGCCCGCTCCTTGGATTCGGTGCAGAACGACGGCTTTGCGATGGGAGCCGTTGGCACCCACCGTGACAGCATCGTCGGAAGTCAGTTCCGTCTCAACGCACAACCGAACATCGATGTGCTCGGTGCTGACGAAGGCTGGCTTGAAGAGTTCCAGCGGCAGACCGAAAGCCGCTTCAACTTGATGGCTCAAAGCGAAGAGTGCTGGTTCGACGCTTCCGGTCGCAACACCTTCACCAACATGGTCCGCTTGGCCGTCGTCGGTGAAATCCTGACGGGCGAGGTGCTCGCCACTGCTGAGTGGTTACGCTCAACGTTGCGTCCCTTCAGCACAGCGATCCAGATGGTCTCCCCGAGCCGTCTTTCGAACCCCGACAACACCTCCGACACACGCTACCTGCGCCGGGGGGTGGCAATCGACCGTTTCGGCCGACCGCTGGGCTACCACATCCGAGCATCGCACCCGACCGACTTCTACAACGACATGGAAGTCAACCGTTGGATCTACGTGCCTGCTCGCAAGCCGTGGGGCCGTCGTCAGGTGCTGCACATCATCCAGCAGATGCGCCCCGACCAGACTCGCGGCATCAGCGACATGGTGGCCGTGCTCAAGAACATGCGCATGACCAAGAAGTTCCGCGACGTGACGTTGCAGAACGCCGTGGTCAACGCCAGTTACGCCGCAGCGGTCGAATCTGAGCTTCCGCGTGAAGTGGTGTTCGGTGCGCTTGGTGCAGGGCAGCCGGGCTTTGCTGACATGCTCAGCACCTTCATGACGGCACTGAACCAGTACGTCTCTGCCTCGGACAACATCGCCATCGACGGCGTGAAGATCCCCCATCTGTTCCCTGGCACGAAGCTCAACCTCAAGCCGATGGGTACACCGGGTGGTATCGGCACCGACTTCGAAGAGTCGCTTCTGCGCCACACGGCTGCAACCCTGGGCTTGAGCTACGAGCAGTTCGCCAAGGACTACTCCAAGACCAACTACTCGTCGGCCCGTGCATCCATGGGTGAGACCGAGAAGCACATGGCCGCTCGCAAGAAGGCCGTGGCTGATCGCTTCGCGTCGATGATCTACGCTTTGTGGTTCGAAGAAGAACTCAATGCCGGCAACATCCCGATGCCACCGGGCAAGACGGCTGAAATCTTCTACAACCCGGTGATGCGCGAGGCGCTCCTGAATCATTCGTGGATTGGCGCTGGTCGTGGCCAGATCGACGAGAAGAAGGAAACGGAGTCGGCGATCCTGCGCATTCAGAACAACCTTTCGACTTTGGAATCCGAGTGCGCTCGCCTTGGTCAGGACTACCGTCACATCCTTCGTCAGCGGGCACGCGAGCAAAAGATGCTGAAGGAATTGGACCTGATGCCGCCTGCACCGCAACAGATGGGGCAGAATGCGACCCAGGATTCCACGAATGGTTCGGACGAGAACCAGCACGACGGAGAGAAGAAAGATGTCTGAACACGCTGCACAGCAAGCCATCGCACGGATGAACAACCGTGAGGTGGCTGTCGCTGCTCACCTGACCACCCTGGCCATGGACTTGCGCCAAATGGCTGGTGCTGACCCGAGTGAGCAACAGAAGATGTTCCTGGCTCGCCGCAGCGAACTGTGTGAATCGTTCGGTCTCGCTGCGATGCCGCAGAACAAACCGTTCGCCTTCTCGCAGGGTATCGCCGTGATTCCAGTGACCGGCTCCCTGATCAACCGATTCGGTCAGTCCTACGGCTGGATCACCGGCTACAACTTCATCCGCTCCCAGGTTGCAGCGGCTGGCATGGACCCTGAGGTCTCGGCCATCGTCTTCGACATGAACAGCTATGGCGGTGAGGCCGCAGGCTGCTTCGAGTGCGCGGCCGACATCCCGCGCCTTGCCAACGGCAAGAAGACCTTGGCCGTCGTCGACTCCAACTGCTATTCGGCCTGTTACGCCCTGGCCAGTCAGTGCGACAAGATCGTGTGCACACCCTCCGGTGGTGTGGGCTCGGTCGGTGTCGTCGCCATGCACGCTGACATGAGCAAGATGCTCGACAAGTGGGGCATCGAGATCACCTTCATCTTTGCTGGCGATCACAAGGTCGACGGCAATCCATACGAACCGCTGCCTGACGAAGTGAAGGCAGACATGCAAGCGAGCATCGACAAGAGCTACTCGGCTTTCGTTGCTCTCGTGGCCAAGGGTCGCAAGCTGGACGAGAAAGTCGTTCGCGACACCCAGGCCCGCACCTATCGCGCCGACGACGCCCTTGCGCTCGGCCTCATCGACGCTGTTGCAACGCCCCAATCGGCGGTGCAGGCGTTCTTCGACGAGCTGTCCGGCTCGACATTCCAACTGTCCTCAACAAAGGAGCCTGAAATGGCAGACCAAGAAAAGAAGCCGGGTGCCGACGAAGCCAGCACCCAAGCCGCACGCACTGCCGAGCGTGCTCGCATCCAGGGCATTCAGTCCTGCGAAGAAGCCAAGGGCCGTGAAGCCCTGGCCAACCACCTCGCCCTGAACACCGAGATGTCGGTGGACGATGCCAAGGCCATCTTGGCTGCATCGCCGAAGGTCGAGTCCAAGACCGAAGCTGCCGCGCAAACGCAGCAGACCCAAGGCAATGCCTTCAAGGCCACGATGGACGCTGACAACCACCCGAATGTTGGTGCTGATGGCGCTGGTGGCGAAGCTGCCTCCGGTGAGCAGAGCGCCGCCGCCCGCATCCTGGCCAACTACCGCTTGGCCACGGGTCGCAACACCGACTTGGCTGGCGCCAAGAAGTAAGCGACTCGGCATCCGAAACCTGACACTGAAAGGAAACCATCATGGCTGTCAATGACATCGCTGCCGGCTCGCTCGTCGGCACCTGGGCTCCCGAGCAACTCTTTGCCGGCGATGCCCCCGTCCGCACCGATTCGGCTCCCGCTGCCGCTGCGATCTCGAAGTACCAACTGATCGCACTCCTGGCCGCTGGCACCGTGACCCCGTTCGTCCCCGGCACGCACACTGCTGACCAAGCCTTCGTGGCCGCGCAAGCCGCCTCCACGGGCCAGCAGTGCCCGTACTTCGCGAGCGGCTGCTTCAACCACGAAATCATCGTCTGGCCCGCAGGCACCGCACTCGACACCTACGTTGAGCGCAAGGCGCTGTTCGGCAACCGTCCGCTGTCCGTGGGCAAGCTGCTCGCCTGATCGCTTTCCAGCAACCAAGCCATAAGAAAGGAACCTGCCATGGCTTTCTACAACACCGCCGAACTGCTGGAAACGCTGCGCGTCGTGCGCCAGCCCACCAGCTTCTTCCTCGATCTGCTGTTCAACCGTCAGATCAACTTCGACAAGGACAGCATCGACTTCGATGTCGTGTACGGTGACGACCGCAAGCTCGCCCCGTTCGTGGTTCCGAACGTTCAGGGCCGCGCCAGCAAGATGAGCGGCTACGAACAACGCTCGTTCAAGCCGGCCTACGTCAAGCCCAAGGATGTCATCGATCCCAACATGGTGATCGAACGTCTGCCGGGTGAAGCTCTGGGCACCGGCTCGCTCAGCCTGATGCAGCGCCGTGACGCCGTGGTTGCCGAACTGCTGCGCCAGCACTCGGTCAAGCACCGCAACCGCCAGGAATGGATGGCTGCCAAGGCGATCATCGACGGCAAGGTCACCATCAGCGGTGAGGACTACCCCGAAACCCTGGTCGATTTCCGCCGCCACTCGTCGCTGAGCTACGTCCTGGCCGGTGCCGCTCTGTGGAGCGCAGCCACTGCCGACCCCCTGGCCAACCTGAAGGCCGCTCGCGTCAATGCCAACGTCCGCTCGGGTGCTCGCATCCAGAAGCACGTCTTCGGTGGTGAAGCCTGGGACAAGTTCACTGCTCGTGTGAACCTGAAGGATCTGCTGGACACCCGCTACAAGGACAGCCAGTCCGAGATCAAGACCATGACCGATGGTTACGAAGGCGTCGAGTTCATCGGCACGATCCGCTCGATCAACGACGGCGGTCGCCTGGACATCTGGGTGCACACCGGCAAGTACATCGACGAGAGCGGCAGCGAGCAGTTCTTGATGGACCAGAACACCGTGGTGGGCTTCTCCGAGGCCGTCCAGGGTGTGCGCTGCTTCGGCGCCATCAAGGACAAGAACGCCAACTATCAGCCGCTGGAAATCTTCCCGAAGTCCTGGGAAGAAGAAGACCCGAGCGTCGAGTTCCTGATGACCCAATCGGCGCCGCTGATGGTGCCCAAGCAGCCTGACGCCACCTTCTCGATCAAGGTGGCCTGACGGCTGACCCCTCACATCCGACAACCCCCAAGTCGAACCTCATTCAACCCAATCAGACTCACTGGAGCCCGTCATGAGCCAGTCCCTCATCCCCTTGCAGTCCATCGTGGTCGTGCGTGACAACAAGATGGTCACGCCGCCCCTGAACAAGCCCTTCACCTTCACCGATGACGAAGTGAAGGATCTGCCCGCTGGCAGCTACCGCAGCCCCGTGGTCGAGGTTGCCGCCGACGAAGGTGGTGACGAAGACACCAGCAGCAAGCAGACCGCACCCGCTGCCAAGACCGCCGCGAAGGGCAAGAAGCCCTCCAACGAGGATCTGTGATGCCTTTCGACTTTGCATCTGCAAAGGCGAACGCACGCCGAGTGGTTCACACGACACTCGGCGTGTCTGCATTTATCAAGGTCAATTCGCTGAGCACGCCCCAAGAGATCGTCGCCCGCCTGCATGAAGCCAGCACCGTCTACGGTGATTTGCTTGATCAGGGGTACGCCGAGACGGTTGAGGCTGTTGACCGAATTGTCTTCATCCCCGAGGACATCGCCACTGAGCATCGGCCGCGCAAACTCGCTGAAGTCACGTTCCCTCATCGTCCTGGGATCACGTTCATCCTTCAGGCCAAGATGCCCACGGATGGACCTCACGAAGAGGTATGGGAGGTGACTCGCAAATGAGCGTCTCCGTTATTGCTGACGCGCTGGGTGACGCCGCTCGCTACTTCGAGCAGTTGCCTGAGATCGCGCCTCAAGCCGCAGCCTTAGCCATCAACACGGTGAGCCAGCGCGAAGCCCTGCCGATGATCCGCCGCGAGATGCGCGAGCAGTTGGAGTTCCCGCAAGGCTACCTCGAAACCAAGGACCGCTTGGCCATTGTCCGCAAGGCCACCAAGGGCGCACTCCAGGCGACGATCCGTGGCCGAGACCGCGCCACCTCGCTCGCACGCTTTCGTGTCGGTGGCCAGAACCCCACGAACACCCGTGGTCGTGGTGTGCGTGTTCAACTCAAACGAGGTCAGACACGCTTGCTGCGTAAGGCGTTCTTGGTGAACCTGCGCGGTGGCAACACAGGTCTTGCGGTACGCCTTAAGCCGGGTGAAAGCCTCCAGAACTCTACGGGTGCCGTGGAGCTTGCGAACAACGTGTATCTACTCTATGGGCCTTCGGTGGATCAGGTCTTTCAGACTGTCTCCGGTGACGTTGCACCCAACGTGCTCGACTCCGTGGCCAACGAGTTCTTCCGACAACTTGCGAGGTTGAGCAATGGCTAACTCCCCGCGCTTGAACGTACTGATCGCATTGAGCGACTTGCTCAAGACCATGACACCGGCAAACGACTGGCCTTACGACTTGAGCGTGTCCGTCTTCCGTGGCCGCAGCAAGTTTGGCGAGGACGATCCTGAGACCATGGTTTCTATCCTCGAAGCGCCAAAGCCTGACTACGGTCTGACGGCAGGCGAGAGCGGTGGTCACCGCAAGGAAGAGTGGAACTTGCTTCTTCAAGGTTGGTGCCCCGAGGACCACAGCAATCCGACTGACCCTGCGCACGAAATGATGTGGGCCGTCGAGCAGTTGCTCAACAAGGTCATCGCTGTCGATGGCCGCAACGGCAACCCCAAGTACCCGTCTACCTACATGCTGGGTGGACTCATCGCGAGCTTTGCCTTTGGTCCCGGTGTTGTTCGGCCGGCGACGGAGGGCATTTCGAACAGGGCCTTCTTTTACCTGCCGGTGAGAGTTGGTCTTGTCACCCGCAACGGTTGACCCTATTCTCGCGGATAATTTCAACCGTCTTTCATCTGTTCCACAAGGAGTGCCATCATGCCTTTGACTTCCGATCTCGGCGGCAAGAACTACATCCTCGGTCGAGGCAAGGTGTTCTTCGACCGCTTCGCCGCCAACGCCATCGTCACAGCAACCACCCGTGGTGAAGGCGAACGTTACCTGGGCAACACGCCCGAGTTCTCCACCACCTCGTCGGTCGAAAACCTCGACCACTACGACTCGGACGGTGGCGTCAAGACCAAGGACGGTTCCGTGCAACTGTCACTGGACCGCTCCGGCGCTTTCACCTGCGACAACATCACGGCCGAGAACTTGGCCCTGTTCTTCCAGGGTGACGCTTCCACGCTGACGCAGACCGCTGCGACCGGCGTGGTCGAGGTGCTCAACGATGTGAAGCACGAACGCTTCTACCAACTCGGCGTGTCCACCAGCACCCCTTCGGGCGTGCGCAAGGTCACCAACGTGGTCGTCAAGAAGGGTGCGGGCTACACCACCACGGTGACCCAGGCCGGCAACTATGAAGTCGATGAGGTCACCGGCCGCGTCTACATCCTGTCGGGCTCGACCGACATCCCCAACGACACGGACATCCAGGTCACCTACGACATCCAGGCTTCGACTCGCGAGACCGTGATCTCGAAGAACCAGTCGATCTACGGTGCAGTGCGCTTCGTGTCCGACAACCCCACCGGCCCGAACCGCGACATCTACCTGCCCTACGTCAAGCTGTCTCCAGACGGCGACTACCAACTCAAGGGCGACGACTGGCAAGTCATGGGCTTCCAAGTCGAAGTGTTGAAGAAGGCTTCGAACATCGAGGCCATCTACGTCGACGGCCGCCCGGTGTAAGGTCAAATCATGTCACTCGCCTCGTACACCCCCGAGACGCGAGCCGTGCCGCTCGGAAACGACAAGTCGTTTGTCGTTTCCGGGCTCTCGCTTGCTCACGTCGAGATCCTCATTCGTACCCACCTTGCGGACATCGAAGCACTCTTCGACCTGTTCACCCAAGGTGGCGGCAACTTCGAACCGGAAGACCTCAAACGTCTGTCCATCTCTTTGGCCACCAACGCCCCGGGTTTTGTGGCCAACCTCATCGCCCTGGCTGCCAACGAGACTGACGCGACCGAGAACGCAGCCCGTCTGCCGTTCCCGATCCAACTCCAGGCCCTGAGCGAAATCATGGAACTCACTTTCACGGAAGTGGGTGGGGTAAAAAAATTCATGGAGGCAGTCGCGAGCCTCCTGGGTTCGATCAGCGGAAAGGTGCCGACAAAGCTCAAGAAGGCGATGGAGAACCTCGGGTAATCCGGTTCTACCTGGGCCTTCGACGCGACGTGAGCTTGTTGCTGTCAGAAGGCCACGCGGACGCACGGCGCTACCCCGTCGCGTTCGCTTGGTCAGAGGCGCGAATAGTTCGGCAGAGGAATGCGTTTCGACGCAAAGAGGAAACGGCTCTTCTGCAACTTGCTGTCGGGTCGATCCTCGATAAGAAAGCAGGCAAAGAGCTTGCGAAACTGATCGAAAGGATGGACGAAAGTGATTGACAGCAAGACCGTTGACCTCATCATCCGGGCGCAACTGGAAGGGAAGGCCGATCTTGCATCGGTCACCAAGGGCATCAAGGAGCTTGAGAAGGCCCTCCAGTCTCAGTCCGAAGCTGCCAAGAAGGGTGAGTCCTCAATCGACGAGTTGCGGGCCACCCTCCTTGCCTTGGAGCAGGTTCAGAAGAAACTCAAGACCGACTCGTCGTTGGTGCGAGAGTTCGATTCGCTGCCTACCAAGATCGACCGCGCATCGCGTTCGGTTGAAAAGGCCAAGACCGCTTACGAAACCCTGGCCGAACAGCAGAAGAAGTCGGCCGAAGTCACCGAAGCACAGGCCCAGCGCCTGTTTGACCTTTCCGCACGCTACGAGAACGCACAGAAGCGTCTCGATGGTCTGACGGCACGCCAAGGTGCACTGCGCGAAGAACTGGTCAAGCTCGGCGCCGATACCAATGACCTTGCTGGTTTTCAGAACCGACTGAACACCGCATTGGGGGATGCAGCCGTTGTCTACGGCAAGACGCAGCGGGCAATCACAGGCTACGGTGAGACCGTTCGTGCTGCTCGTGACGCACAGCGAGAGCTTGCTCAACAGCAGGCTCAGGCGACACGCGAGGCCGCGCAATTCGAAGCTGCCGAGAAGCGTGCTGCCGCCGCATCAGAAGCCCGCGCTGCGGCTGCCCGCGCAGTGGCCGAAGCCCAGGCCAACCGTCGTGCTGAGAGCACCGCTGCTGGAAACCAGTTCGCCGATGACGCGGCTGCCGCTGCGCGGGCTCGCGAGCTTGCTCAACTGCGTGAGGACATCACTCGCCGCTCAGAAGAGCAACTGGCTGTCGAGCGCCAGCTTGCCAAGAGCAACGCCCTGGCCAAGACGGCTGACGACGCACAACAGGCCGCCCGTCAGTACGGCACCCTGGCCAACGCCTCGTCTGATCTCGCCCCCAAGCTCATCAGTGTGCGCTCGGCAGTCGATGACATCCTGAACCCGAGCAAGGCTGTCACTTCGACCCTGGCCGGCGTGGAAGGGCGCATCAACGACCTGTCGACCACCATCGGCAAGATCAACGGTCCGGTCAAGGAGTACCGCGAGACGTTGGCTTCCCTCAACGAGGCTCAACGTTCCCTGGCCAACCAAGCCGGCCTGATCGACAGCTACCGTCGCCAAGAGGTGGTTGTGCGTGCGGCTCGTGAGGAATACGTCAAGGCCACGGGCAAGGTTGACGAGTACGCCGCTGCCGTGCGTAAGGGTGGCTCAGACGTTGATCAGATGCTTGCCTCCCTGGCTCGGGCAAAGAGTGCGGCTGAAAGTAGCGGTGCGGCTTATCAGAAACAGGTAGGCGCACTCAACGAGACCAAGGAAGCCCTGCGTACAGCCGGCGTCAACACAAATGATTTGGCGAACGCTCAGACCCGCTTGCTCAACAGCAGCCGTCAGGCGCAGGCCGCAGCCACGGCTCTTGGCAAGGCCGTCAAGGAGTACGGGCAAGAGTCTGAGGAAGCCGGCCGCAAGTCGGGCAAGGGGATCTTCGGTGATGAGGGGCGCACCACGCTGTCGCTCGCTCAGCGCATCCGTGGTGAGATCCTCGCGTTGACCGCTTCCTACGTTGGTCTGCAAGGCGCGATCAGCACTGCAACTGGCGCACTGGAGTCGTTCAACAACCGGGCCTCCACGCGCACCGTGATCGGCGTCGGCTTGCAGACCACCGACAAGGCGCAGATCGACGCTGAGTACAACTACATCAAGCAACAAGCTGACCGCATCGGCTTGGTGTTCGCTGACACAGCAAAGCAGTACGGCAAGTTTGCCGCTTCGGCTGCGTTCGCTGGCCGCGACCGCAACGAGATCCGCTACATCTTTGAATCGTTCTCGGAAGCTGGCCGCGTCCTGGGGTTGACCCAGGACAACCTCAACGGCGTGTTCATCGCCCTGGAGCAAACCTTCTCCAAGGGTAAGATTGGCGCAGAAGAACTCAAGCAGCAGTTGGGTGAACGGCTGGCCGCCGTCTTCGAGGTTGCGCAGAAGGCCCTTCAAGACCAGTACCCCGACTTGGCCAAGGCCATGGAGAAGGGGCAGGTTGGTGCTGAGAACCTCGTGCTCATCGCACAGAAGTATCGCGAGATGATCGGCGGGCAGTTGCCCGAGGCAACGAAATCCTTGGCCGCTCAGCAAGCCCGTCTGACCAATGCGGTTGAGGACTTCAAGCTGGCCATCGCGGATGCGGGCTTCGTCGATGCATACGCTGCCACCATCGAAGAGATAAGCAAGTTTCTCAAGAGCGAGGATGGCAAGCAGTTCGCAGAGGGTATGGCCGGTGCATTCTCAAGCGTGCTGGAGATAATCAAGCTCCTGCTGAAGAACTTCGACGAACTGAGCGCCATCGTTTCGGCCGGGGTTTGGCTCTTCAGCGCAAACTTGTTCCTCAAGATCGCAGAGAACCTTTGGACTGTCTCGAAGGCAGCAACTGCCGCATCCGTGGCCATGAGCGGCTTCCAGAAGGCATTTCTACTGCTGGGGGCAGCCATCGTCGGCTGGGAGATCGGCAAGTACCTGAGCGACAAGTTCAAGGAAGTTCGTGCATTCGGCGTGGCCCTGGTCACCGGGATGGACATCGCTTGGACCAAGATCAAGTACGGTGCTCAGATCGCCTTCGAGGCCATTCCCACCTACGTCGAGAACCTCGTCATCAAGGTTGACAACCTGATGCTGCGGATGACTCGCGGTATTGCTCGCACCTTCGCCGACTTGGCCAAGGCTGCCGGGTTGGACTCGGTTGCTCAGACCTACGCCAAGTTTGCTGATGGCTTGATCGAGAAGACCTACAAGAAGGAGACCGACAAGGCGGCAGCACTGCGCAAGCAGATGGAGGCCGACCTTGCCACGATCAAGCAGATCCAGAGCGACATGTACGACGAGATCCTTGCCAGCGACAAGAAGATCTCTGCCAAGACCTCACCCACGGCAACAGCTTTCCCAGGTAAGGGAGGTAACACCCGCAACACCGGCCCGAGCGAAGCTGACGTTGCCAAGGCTGCCCGTGAACTGGAGTCGCTCGAAGATCGCGTGCTGTCCCTCGAAGGCCGCATCGAACGCGCCTCTTCGCAGACCCTGGCCGTGCAACTGCAAGGCGTGGACAAGAGCACCAAGGATCTCAAGGACGACATCACCTCGAAGGTCAAGGACGCGGAGAAACGACAAGCCCTGCTGGCTCGCGTTGACGCTGCGACGGCCCAACTGCGGCTGCAAACCACCGACAAGTTCAACAAGGAGACGCTCACGGCTGAAGAGTCGTTGCAGCGTCAACTTGAGGAAGCTCAAGCCGCAGCAGGCAAGCGTCAGAAGGAATCCCTGGACGCTCGTCTGAACGCGATCAAGTTGCGCTACGAGAAGTTCTTCCGCGAAGCCGATGAACTCATCAAGCGGCAGCAAGAGAACGGGCTCGACACCTCGAAGACCGAGGGTGTCAAGGCCAACATGACCGCGAACGTGGCCGAGCTTCAACAGCTTGAGGCCAAGAAGTTCTACGAGGAAGAGATCAACCGGGTCATCGGTGAGCGAAAGATCCAGATCGACGCTGTTCGTGCTGCGCAGCAAGCGGGAAGCATTGATCAGAACCAAGCGGCAGAGCGCATCAACAAGCTCAATGCCGACTTCATCCCCATCATCACGCAGATCAAAGATCAAGCTGTTCAATGGGCTCTTGCCAATCAACAGGTGTTTGGCAATCAAGAAGCCCTGGACGCTTTCATCGCGAAGATGGAAGCCATCAAGCTCAAGGCCACTGAAGTCAAAACTGAGTTCGGCACCTTCGACACTGCTGTCAAGAACAGCATGGTCAACGGTGTGAACTCCGGCTTGGAGAAGATCGCCGACTCATTTGGCCAGATCATCAGTGGTCAACAAACCGTGAAAGAAGGCTTCGCCGACATGGGCCGAAGCGCGGTGCTATTCATCGCGAACTTCTTGCGTGACCTCTCAATCGCGATGATCAAACTGGCGATCTTCAACGCCATGAAGAAGAGCCCCTATGCTCCCGTGGCTGCGGCCGGCAACGTCGGTGCCGCCTCTGTGAACGTGCAGCACACGGGCGGCATCGTGAGTGGTTCGTATGGACGCAACCGTCTCGCCGACCCTTCGTGGTTTGCCAACGCACCGCGCTACCACAGCGGCGGCATCTCCGGCCTCGCGCCTGATGAGTATCCGGCGATCCTCCAGAAGAACGAAGAGGTGCTCAGCGCAAGTGATCCTCGCAACATCATGAACGGTGGTGCAGGCGTCAACGGTGCTGCGGGTGCTGCCGCCGATGCGCAGCCGATGCGCTTCGTGCTCGTGGATGACCGCAGCAAGGTGCCTGAGGCCATGAACAGTGCTGACGGTGAGAAGGTGATCATGCAGATCCTTACTCGCAACGCACCCACAGTTCGTCAAATGGTCAAGGGTTGATCATGATCTACACACCATTCGAGTTCCCCCTTCCAACGGCAATCGCTGCATCGTTCACGAGCGGCGAGAAAGCCGTGGCCATTGCCAACCCCATGGCCAGTGCCCCAGGTCGAAGCACCTACGCGATCAGCCGCTGGATCTACCTGCACTCAGGCACATACGTCATCCGTTGTGCCGCAAAGACCTCGGCAACCTTTCTGCTCAACACCGTTGATGAACACCTGGGGTTTCGCAAAGAGCAGAAGCAGTTGCTTTTCACTTGCACCTCAAGCCAAGGTGTCATCGAGCGCGAGGTCTTCGTTGCCAAGTCTGGTGTGCGCAAGCTCGACGTGATCCTGCGCAATATCTCGGTTGGCCCGGATGACTGCTATGTCGTTTTCAACATCCGGCGCAGCGGCAACCTGATCTACGCCTCTGACAACGAGGGGTGGGTGGCAAGCGACACTGGCACGGTTGCACCGTCCGAGATGCCGGAGATGCCGGATTACCGAGCCTCCTTGCCTGTCTTCTCTGTGATTCCAAACTGGAAGGACGGGGTTCTTGAACGCCTGGAGTACAAGACCAACGTCCTGACGAGTACCTCGGACGCCGAGCAACGCAGGGCGATGCGGCTCTACCCACGGCGCTCATTCGAGGCTTCTTTCCTGAGAGAGAGGTCAGTTCGCTCGCGCCTGGACGCTTTCATCTCAGGTAACGGCCATGGGGAGTTCTTGGTGCCCCTGTGGCACGAGTCCTTGCGACTCCCTTATGGTGACCCTAAGGAGACGGTCGTTGTTCCGTTCGATGGCTACAATCTGGTCAGCAACGGGCTTAGGAAGAGTGACGGAACCTACTTCTCCTACGGTCTTGACTTCCTCTACACATCAATCTCAGACGGCGACGTTCTCTCTGACGGTGCCACAACCTCAAACGGATACAAGGACTGACCATGGCCGACTTGACACCAACTCCCGACGAGAACGCTGCTGTGTGGCAATGGGACGGCGAGACACCGTTGCTCGGTGGGCCATCGACCGCCCCATTGAACCGACAAGCCCAGGCACTGCTGAATCGGCAGGCGTGGCTCAAGGCTGAGGTTGCGCGTGTCGAAGGCGTGGCAGATGACGCGGCAACAGACGCCGCCACCGCCCTTTCCACGGCGGCATCGGCCTTGTCCTACGTCACCGACAACGTGGCCCAACTGCCGGAGACCTCCTACTTCGAAAACAACTACGCGGGTATTCTCGCCAAAATGGTCGACGGGCGCATCGTTGGCTGGGGGCGGGCAACGGCATCGAACCTCGGCACGGGGCACACCCACGATGGTGACATTCGGCCTTCGTTTTCCAACTTTGCACCGAAGATCCCGGCAGGGGTGACCATCGCAGGCTTCAGCATGGCCGGTGCTGACAGCTTCGTTTGGCTGTCGAACGGCTGGGTTTACCACGCAGGGGTCAACGCTCGTGGCATTGGTGGACATGGGGACACCGCTCGTCGTTACATCTTCACCCGCATCAATTACTTCTTCTCTGGCGGGTTGTCCGTGGTTGATGTCAAGCCACGTTCCAATCGCTCCGACGACCAGTACAGCAACGCGCTGTTCTTGTGCAGCAACGGGGATGTTTACTTTTCGGGTTACTCCAATACAGCCGACGCTGGTGACGGCATCAACACCGAAAGGAGCATCTCCACGCCGGTCAAGTGCTTGGCCATCTCGGGTGCTGTTGGCATCTCAGCCGGCTCCGACAACTACAGCGGCAACTTTGCATGGCGAGCAGACGGCACCTGCTACGCATGGGGTCCGAACTCTCAAGGGATGCTGGGCGTGGGCGGCTCTGCGGCGACCCATACCCCCGTGGTCATCGCAGGGCTGCTTGCTGCCAAAGTGGTTAACCGTGTTGGCATGAACACATCCAACACACGTTACGGCTTCACGTTGTTCTTGCTCAAAGATGGCACCGTGAAGGCTGCGGGCTACAACCTGAATAACAACTTGGGTGACGGCACGACCACTGACCGCAACACCCCAACGACAGTCATCGGCTTGAGCGACATCGCAGACGTGGGCATCGGAGGTGGCGACTTCGGCTGGGGTTGGGCTGTTACCACCGGGAAACGTCTCAAGGTTTGGGGCTGCAACGTACACGGTGTCCTTGGCGTCGGTGACACCACAGCCCGTGGCACGCCCTTGGAGCCAATCGGCTGGACTGATGAGACCGACACTGACGTTCTCAGCGGCTCCCCTCCGTTCCAGGGCAAGGTCGTCAAGGTCATCACAGGAAAGACGGTCGCCTCTGGCTACAGTGGACAGCAGATGGTCGTGCTCGATGAAGACGGCAACATCTGGTCTGCTGGTATGAACCTCACCCAATGTGTCGGCTGGAACTCTACCGGCACTAACACGAGGTTCAAACGTGCTGGCCTGATGGGTGTTGCGCCCGGGGACAAGATCGTTGACATCCATATTCAGGGCAGCCCCCTCTACGGTGGTCAACGCCTCTTCGCTCTGACCCAACAAGGTCGCTTGGTGGCTTCTGGCCCCAACAGTTACGCCATCCTGACGTGTGTGCCGAACTCCGGTTATCACGGCAACGTCTTTGTTCAACCTGTGCGCCTCGGAGTTTGATCATGGCTTTGACCGAATACACCCTCAACGGCATGACGTGTGTCGCGGAAGAGATCCCTCCTGGCGCCGTTCCGGTGGAGGTCTCCAGCTTTCAGGGCCGTGCTGCGCTCATTCAATCTGGCTACATGGCTGCCATTCGCGCTTACATCGAGCACCCCGACACCGACGCTTTGGTCAAGGAAGCGTGGGACAGCGTGCGAACTTTCCGCCGCCAAAGCCTGATGATCATGACTGTTGCCCTGGTTCTCGGTTTGAACGACCAAGACCTCGACAATCTGTTCATCTCAGCCCACAGCATCGGCGACGTTTGAGCAGAACATGGCCAATCAGTTGATCCACACAAACTACGGCTTGCGCTGGATGGGGCGAGCCCTGTCCGCTGGAACAACCGTGGCCATTCATCAAGTCGCCATTGGCATTGGCGCCTTGACGCTCGACCGTGATGTCACAGCCCTGGTCGATGAACGTTTTCGCTTGCCGCCTGGACGCGTCTACTACGAAGACGCAGAGACTCTTCTGGTGGTTATCGAGGTCATCCTGCCGGTGACGATCACACAGATCCAGCCGCGTGAAGTCGCGTTGTTCGATTCCACAGGCAGTTGTGTGGCGTGCGGCACGTTGAGCAGAGCCACGAAGTTCGCTGACGACCGCATGCGCATTCGCATGTACCTCGCTGTGCCCAGCGTGGGCTTTGTCGATGAAGCTGGTGAGCCGAGCGCCGATCCAACGAAGATCGAGTTCCCGCTTGGCACACTGGATGAGCCTGAGCTTTACCCGAACAGCTATGCGCTGATGCACAACAAAGAGCCGGCCGTCCATGAGGTCGTGAAAATCGTGTCGGTCACGGACACCACGATCACCCTGGCAGAAGCCCCGACGATGAATTGGCAACGTGGCTCGCGCATCACACCGTTGCGCGTGGCAAGGTTTGATCAGTTGCCGCAGATTCAGAACCTCACAGACCGGGTGTCGCAGATCACCGCACGCTTTGAGATCCTTGAATACACCCTCTACTCTCCGGTAGAGGATTGGGGGTACTGCGCTCCGGTGTTCGCTTTCGATCCCGATTGGTCGGACAGCGTTACCGTGAGCCATGACCGCAACATCGTCGTGCTCGACAACGAGACTGGTGTGCGGCACTACTTCGACTCGGGCGAGCGTGATCGCATCGGCACACGGGCAAGTCTCAAGCTCCTTGAGCGCAGCGATGTTCTGCGCTTTCGTAAGTTCATCTCGGCCGCACGCGGCAAGGCTGTGAGCTTTTGGGCACCGTCGTTCACGATGGACATTGAGCCGGTTGGTGCGATCTCCGGCAGCTACTTTGATGCCCTGGACACCGGCTTCAGCGAGGCTTTCGTCAAGCCGCAAGACAGCCGCATCATGATCGCCATCGTGTTCGACGACGGTCGCCCCACGCTCTACCGCAAGCTCACTTCTGTCGTTCGAACGCTCACGGCAGAGCGGTACTTCGTCGACGTGCCGTTGCCGTTGATCAAGCGATCCGAGATCAACCGTGTGCACTTCATGGTGCCGTCCCGGTTCGATCAAGACGGATTCGAGATGCGCCATCACGTTGACGGCAGTCGAGCGGTTTCGACCAGTGTCGTGCTCAAGTCTGTCGACATCGGTGATCTGCCTGACATCAACTGCTTCGTCACATCGAAGCCTTACCCGGTCGACGCCGTTGAGAAGCTGGACGTTGGCATGGCAGTCACGGGCATTTCGATGGTTGAACTGCCGATGTGGGGCTATGCAGTGCAAGCCTCAATGTTTGTCTCAACCGTGAGCCTAGAAGAAGCCCCTGTGAGCTATACAGACGAGGCGCACGCCATCGAGACAAGCCTTACCGTAACAGGAGTGACACTGACATGAACAAAGTAACCTCGCAACTCAGTGGCCGCTACATGCTGCGTGCCACGCGCCCCGATGGCAGTGTCCGCACCGTGGCTGACTGGTTTGACAACCTCGTGCTCGACAACGGTCTGAACCGCATCGGCTCTGGCGGCATCATGTCCACTGCCGTCGTCGGCTCTGGCAACACCACGCCGGCAAACGCGCAGAGCACTCTTGCCGCCCTGGTTGGTAGCACCACGACAACGCAAGGCTCTGACATCAAGGGGACAGATCTTGCGAATGGCTTCGCGTACTGCCGTCGCACTTTCCGCTTCGCAGCCGGGGTTGCCGCAGGCAACTTGGCCGAGGTCGGCATCGGCTGGGCGTCCAACAATCTCTTCAGCCGCACGCTGATCCGAGACGGTGGTGGCACACCCACGACGGTGACCGTGCTCTCCGATGAAGTCCTCGATCTGGTCTACGAGCTTCGGGTGTACTGGCCAACAACGGACAACGTGACCACGGTCGACATCGGCGGCACCACCTACACGGTCACAGTGCGTGCGAGCGACGTGGACCAGTGGGCCGAAGGCACCAGCATGTTCGCTTACCTGTTGGGTAACGGGATCACGAACGGCATTCAGGACGTTCTCGGGTATGGCCCTGGCACCCTTGGCGGTGTCACGGATGGGCCGGGTGGCAGCTTCCTCAACCGACCCAGCACAACGGGCTTCGACGGTTCCTACGTGAACAACAGCAACGAACGCCTGTTCAAAACCATCGCTGGGCTGAGCGACATCACCTCCAGCATCGGCAGCTTCAATCTGATCACCCCGCTTGGTATGTACAAGATGGGCTTCAGCCCCTCAATCCCCAAGACCGCTTCGAACATCCTGACCATCAACTTCAAGCTCTCGTGGGCGCGCAAGGTCATCTGATGCTGCCGTCTAACGCGCCTGCCACGTACCCGATCCCCGGGCTCTTCTTGAGTCCGGACGACCGTTTGCCGTCGAGCCTCGTCGACTACGAACGTGGGGGCGTGGCCATCAACGATCCGTCGTTCGGTCTGGACGTTCAGGATTGGACATGCTGGTACGAAAGCCTGGAGGTTCGCGTTGCACCGGCTGACGGTCCACGCGAGACCTTGTTCACGCGTGCAGGCATCAACCACTTGAGTTTCGCCTTCGATCAGAACATGCGCCCAACGGTAGTGTTCATCGAAGGTGAAACGACCTATCTTTGGTGGTACGACAGCACGGTCCCAGGGCACGTCTTCACCAGCTTCGGCACAGGCATTACCTCCCCACGCGTGGCCATGGACGACCGTCGCGCTCTTTCATCGTCCTCGTCTGACGTGATCTTCGCGTACATTCGCTATGACGCAGGCACCAGTTCCTATGCCCTGTGCTACCGGCAGCAGCGGGATCGATATACGGTCGAGCGGGTTCTCCGCACCGGGCTGTCAGAGCGCACGCGGCTCAAGAACATCGGCATGTCGGCGAACCTGCGCTTTCAATTCGAGTTGGCCTGATCATGAGCTTCAATGCACGCGAAACATCCACAGAAAGTGGACAACCGATCCGCTGTTACCGCTTCGTCTTCGAAGACGGCAGCCGCGACTTCGGCTTCACTTCTGCGCCCAACCTGACCACGTTGATCCCGATTGCAGGGGCACTCATGTTCCTGCCCGTGGCCATCAAGGATGATGGTCTGCGTTCGACCGGCGACAAGATCGCCGACACGATGACGATCACAGCCCCTTCGGACATCGAGCCGGCTCAGTGGTTCGTGCGCTCACCGCCGACCCGAACTGTGCGGGTCATCATCTACGACAAGCACCACGCTGACGATGAGTTCCTTGTGACCTACACGGGTGAGGTGCGAGAAGTCAGTTTCGACGAGATTGGCCAGTGCAAGTTCATCTGCGGCGCAATTGGTGACTCGATGGACCGCGAAGGCTTGCGGCTGTGCTGGGAGCGAACCTGCACACACACGATCTATGACGACGAATGCAAGCTCATCGCTGCGTTCTTCGGCGTCGACGTGTTTGTCATGAGCCTGACTGCTGACAGCGTGCAAGTTGACGGCTTGGCGGGCCAACCTGACGGGAAGTTCAACGGTGGTTTCCTCCAGTTCCAGCACCCGGTCAAGGGTCAGCTTTACAAGACGATCCGAAAGCACGTTGGCTCGACGCTCTCAATCTTCGAAGGAACGACCGACATCTTCGCGGGCACGCAGATCCGGGTCTATCCAGGGTGCGATCACACGCCAGCAACTTGCCAGTCTTTCGGCAACTACAACAACTACGGTGGCGTGCCGAGCCTTCCTGGCAAGTCGCCGTTCGACGGCAATCCGGTCTTCTAAGGAGCGGCCATGGAACTTGCAATCTATATCGCGATCCTTGTCATCTCGATCTACGTCTCTGTCTCTATGGCCCCTAAACCTGAAACACCTCGGGCCACGGCATTCGAGGACATTGACTTCCCGCAGGTTGACGAAGGCACCCCGCAAGCCGTGATCTTCGGTGACTGCTGGTCGGGTGACTGGACCGTCCTGGCCGTTGGCAACTACCGCACCACCGCCATCCGCTCGAAGGGGGGCAAGAAGTGACCGACATCACCGTGACCATCGCAGACGTTCGTGCCTGCAACCTGTGCGTGCGTGGTGCTCGTCAGTGGTTCAACCTCAACAAGTTGGACTTCCAGCACTTCCTCATGCACGGCTATCCGATTGAAACCATCGAGGCCACGAACGATGCCCTGGGCAAGCAGGTGGCCGAGTACGCACGTCGTCGTGCAGCAGGGGAAGAAGAATGAGTCGTTGGCACCGTCATGAATGGGACATGCTGCCCGAGCGGGCGTTCCAGCCTCGTGGGCCGCACGGCCAGATGACGCTTGAAGGTGGCGGTGGCGGTGGGAGCCAAGTGGTTGGCTACCGCTACTACTTCGGCATTCACATGGGTGTTTGCCGTGGCCCTGTCGATGAACTCGTGGCCATCAAGGTTGGCGACAAGCTGGCGTGGAGTGGCTCGGTCACATCGTCAGGTTACTTCTCAATCGACAATCCGAACCTGTTCGGCGGGGACAAAGGCGAGGGTGGTATCCAAGGAACCGTGCGGGCGATGTTCGGAGAGGACACGCAGACGGCCCCAGGTGAGATCGAGGCGATGACAGGGACCGCGCAACCTGCGTTCCGTCGAAAGTTCACGCTGTTCTTCGATGGTCTGGTCAGCGCACTCAACCCATACCCGAAGGCATGGAAGATGCGCGTGCGTCGCGTGCTCTCTGGTTGGCAAGATGGCACCTTACCTTCGTGGGGTGTGACGTACGGCAAGATCATCATGACGCCGAACGACTTTGCTACCCTCGGTTCCGAATGGGGTGACAAGTACATCCATGCGATGAACCCGGCCCTGATCATCTACGAGTGCTTGACCAACAAGCAGTGGGGTCGAGGCTTGAGCGCCGATGCGATTGACGACACCTCTTTTGCCGCTTCCGCGCAGACCCTGTGGTCCGAAGGCTTCGGCCTGTGCATCAAGTGGTCACGCAAGGACACGATCCGCAACTTCATCAGTTCGGTTCTTGATCATGTCGCTGCAACGCTCTACACCGACAGAAGCACCGGCAAGATCACGCTGAAGTTGATCCGTGACGACTACACGGTGAGCACGCTTCCACTCTTTACGCCGGAAACTGGCCTGCTTGACGTTTCTTCGAACGATGTCGTCAGCCCCAACGAACAGGTCAACGTCATTCAAGTGAAATACAGGCACGCTGTGACGAATGAGGCTCGGATCGTTCGAAGCGACAGCCTCGGCGGTGTCATCGGCAAGTACGGTGTTGTGAACGCGAGCACGAGGGACTACCCAGGTATCCCAACGGCATCGCTCGCTTTGCGCGTGGCCGAGCGTGATCTACGCATTTCCGCTACCAGTCTTCGTCGCTACAGCTTCCGGCTCGACCGCCGAGGCTATGCGGTCTACCCCGGTCAAGCCATTCGAATCGCCCACCCTTCGATGAACATCCCTGAGACGGTGGTTCGCGTGGGCAAGATCGAAGACAACTTCGGCGACGGCAACATCAAAGTCACCGCAGTGCAGGATGTCTTTGGCCTGCCCTCCGAGAGTTTTGGTGGCAGCGTGGGCAGCACTTGGACGCCACCTGACACCGCACCCTGTGTGCCGTTCAACCGCGCGTTCGAAGTGCCTTACTTCCTTGTCGCTCGATACACGACGGCTTCCGAGTTTGCTTTCGTGGACGCCACGTCAGCCGGCATCGGTGTCGTGGCTGACAAGGGTAAACCGCTCAACGGTGCGTATGACATCGCGGTTCGCACGAGTGCGCCGACCAGCGATGACAATGCTGTCGACGCTTCCTACAACTGCCCGATCTGACCATGGCCAATAGCGACTATTCCGTGACAGCCACCTCGGCGCCTTTCTGCCCGAACGCGCAGATCGTCAATGCCGTAGGCCCTTTGACCACCGTCTTCGACATCGAGAACTTGCGCTCAACGGGCGTCGACGAAATCCTGGCCGGCGAGGCTGCGATGATCAACGACGAGATCGTCAAGGTGGTCAGCATCTCGTCGACTGAGTTGGTCGTCGCCCGTGGCTGTGCAGATACGATCCCACAGGCTCACGCCGCTGGCTCGCGCATCTGGTTCTTCAACGACAGCATCGGCTACGACGGACGTGAGTACGCCGGGTCTGAGACGGTAGGTGTGAAGATCCTGCCGAAGACGGCCAGTTCTCAGGTGCCCATCGAGTACAGCCCACCTTCGGCCCTCACGTTCAACTTCCGCTTTGCTCGACCGTACGCCCCGGGGTTGGTCGAGGTCAACGGTGACCCGTTCACCGAGGTCAAGACCATCAACCCGACCAACGATACGCTGAGCCTGACCTGGGCGCACCGTGATCGCGTCACACAGTTCGACCAGTTGATCGACCACTTGGCCACCAGCATCGGCCCTGAGGCGGGCACCACCTACACCGTCAAGGCCCACAGGTCGAGCGACAACAGCGTGGTCAGGACGACGACGGGCATCACGGGAGCCAGTTGGACTTACCCCTTGGCCACGGCGAGAAGTGATTTCGGGATCACGGTCGGCGCCGTGGGTGCACCTGTGGTGTTGACCGATGGCTACCTCACCCTGGAGGCGGTGCGTGACGGCTACACCTCATGGCAGAAATACAGGATCGACTTCAAGGTGAGCAACGCAGCCGTGTAAGTCCTGCTACACTGGCCTTGCCAACACGAGTCTCCCTAAACCCCGTCCGACGCAAGTCGGCGGGGTTCTTTTCATGGGGTGTTTGAAATTGCAACGTTGTGCGTACAATGAGCGTCCAAATGGTTGAACCGTCAATCTTTTGGGAATCAGCATGCCGCACAGCCAGCTTAATCCGGTGGAAGCGACAGTGGCCTTGCTGCTCTTGGTGTTCTCGCCGGAAGCAGCAAAGATCGTAGGCCCCTACGCAGTGATCATCCTCTCAGCGGCGCTCGGCGCAAGCTGGTCTCTCGGGCGCAAGCCGCCCCTCGAACGTAACGCAGGAGCGTTCGCGTTCTTCCTCAAGATCATCGGCACGGCATGCCTCGTGACCGTTGGCTTGGCTGAGTTGGCCAAGCACTACTTCAAGCTCGACATCGACATCACATGGCTGCTCGCTCCTATCGGGCTGCTGATCGGTGGGGTGGGCGACGACTGGCCGAAGCTGGTCAATTGGGCATGGGAGAAAGTCAAAGGTCGCATCGGCGCAAAGATCGAAGGCCAAAGCACCGGAGGCTCTGATGGCAACGCCTGAAGTCCAACTCATCGCTTCGATCAACCTCACCATCTGCGCAGGCTGCTTTTGGGCATGCCTGTGCAGACTCAACTCGATGTCTGCAAAGGTCTGCAAACGGGTGCGACTTCAGTTTGTGCTCTTGCTCGTCGGCTCCCTGGCCAGTGGGTTGCAGCCGATGTTCTTCCAGCAGTGGCCCGGTGTGGGCCAAACGCTTTTCTCCGCTGCCGTCCTCATCGGGCTGGTGTTGTCGATGAGCAGATGGAAGAGTGGGCCACCTGAAGACCTCCTGCCACGGGACGACGAATCATGAGCACGCAGATCACCCTCGCGAACTACTGGATGGGCCGGGACAAGACTCATCCGATGGACCTGAGCACGCTGGTCTACCGCAACGCTGAAGTCCTCGTCAGCCTGATCAACAAGCTGCTGCCCTTGGCCGAGGCGGACGGGGTGAAGTTCGAGATTCACCCACGTACGAAGTCGATCATCTCCGGTGGCTGGCGCCCGCCCGCGATCAACTCATCCACAAAGGGTGCGGCCGTCAACTCCAAGCACATCACCGGGCAAGCTGTCGATGTGTACGACCCGGATGGCGACTTCGACGAGTGGCTCATCAGCGAGCGCGGAATCAAGGCTCTGGAGCAGATCGGGTTGTGGATCGAGCATCCCGCGTCGACGAAGGGTTGGACTCACCTGCAATCGGTGCCACCGGGCTCCAAGCGGCGCGTGTTCTATCCCTAGGAGGTTTCCATGTTCGTGATCCCGACCCACTACAAGGTCATTGCAGGTGCCGCTCTCGCGGCCCTTTGCGCTTTCGGGGTTTGGTCGTTCGGCGAGGCCCGCTTTGCCGAAGGACAGGAGAGCGAAAGGGCACTGGCCAGGGCTGCGAAGACCACCGAATCCGAGAGCAGCCGCAAGCTCGAAGCTGATGTCTCGGGCAACAAGGAGAACCGTTATGACGAGTACATCAAGGCCCGTGACACGGCCATCGCTTCTGCCGATGCTGCTCGCACTGAGCTTGGCCGGCTGCGCAACACCCTTGCCCGTTACCAACGTGGAGCCACCCAAGGCACCACCACCGAATGCCGAGTTGATGAGCAAGCCGCGCTCGCTCGGAGCCTCGAAAGCTGCGGAGAACGACATCAAGAAGTGGCGCGAGACGGTGAACTCGACGCCGAGCAAGTGATCGGCTTGCAGAACTACATCCAATCCATCGCGCCTTTGTGCATTCGGAAAACTGAAGATTGAAAGGAACCATCATGAAACTCTTCTTCACGTTCATCCTGACCATCTTGCCAGCCATGGCCATGGCTTCCGCAGTGACCTGTCTGCCCAAGCAGCTCGCCGGCAGCGGCACAAGCGCCATTGCGCGTTCGAACGCGAAGGGGGACTTCATCGCCTACTACTGTCCCAGGGAAGCCATGCCGACCATGTTCGTCTGCCTGAAGTCGACATGCTCCCTGGTCGCCAGCAAACGGGCCTTTGCGCAGATCCTCACCAACCCGAGCGTGGTGGGGGTCAACGCGGCCATCAAACCGTACACGCGTGACCCCCTGCGTGATCCTGAACTCAAACAGGTGTGGTTGCCGCACATCGACGAGATTGCCGCACTCGGAAAGCAGTGACATGACGACTGCGGAACGTGTCCTCCAAATCCTCAAAGAGAAGGATGGGTTCGTCCGCATCTCAGATCTGCGTTCGCTCGACGTGCACCCACAGACACTGTACCGGGTGATCGGAAAACTCTTGAACGAGGGCTTGATCGAGCGAGGGATTCGGATCACGGATCGTGGGCAGGCTTGCAGGGCCACTCGGCAGCGCAAGACTTGTCCTGAACTGTCCATGTTGATTCACCCACCTCAGGAAACCTTCAAAGCTATCAGCGATGAGGCCATTGAAGACTTGAGAAACGAAGCCGTTGAGGCCCGACAATTTCGCTGAGAGTTAGCTCACTGAAACAACCTTAGAAAGGAAACACATCATGCCTTCTCCCGGAAAACGTGAAATCACTTCCAACGGTCTCGTCATGCCTGCTGGTCTCGGCGACGAGTTCGACGATGAGACGAACTGGCGCGCTCTCGATCAGATGATCTCGGGCACGCACCCACTGGTCAAGCTGCCGCGTTTGAACGCGCAGAATCAAGTCGTGGACGCTCAAGGGCGACCTGTGAGCGGCGCTGTTGTTTGGGCGACCAACCCCACCTTTGCTGGCGGGGCAGACCCTTCGGGTGTGACCCCTTCGGCCGCTGCTTGGAATGCAGCGTGTCAGGCCGCTGCGGCTCTCGGGGTGCCGGCTTTCGTTTGTGCCCCAAAGGGCAACTACTTGCTCGAATCGACTGTGTTCGTCCCTGCGGGGGTGTTCATTGTCGGCGAAGGGGCCGGCAACGGGGCGCACCCCTTGACCTTCACTCCGACGGCCAGTTCATCGTTCACCGATGGGTGGATGTTCCTCATCAACTCGACGAATGGGACGACGGCTGTATCAAACATCTATGCTGCTCAATACCTCGGCGGCATCATTGGTGCTCGTTTCAACAACTACACGACGAACCTGCCGAACATTCGGGGCGCAATGTGCTTTGGTTCCGCCTTCTTCCAAGACATCCGTTCCTACCGGATGACCTGTGCTCTGAAACGACCTCGGAACCATTACATTGACCGATTCACGGTGATCCGATGTCACTCTGACCAAGAGTACAACGGCACCACCGAGTACCAGATTGAGATCGACGGGACTGGTGACACCGTGCTGATTGACCGCTGCACCTTCCCGGACTCAGGCGGGGTCACTTCGAGCGGCGGCACAAACCCGATCAAAGCTGTTCGCTTCAAGAACAGCGATTCGTTGCTGTCTTGCGCAAGTGCTGTCGTGCGAGGAAACGTCAATGGAGATCACCTCTTCGTTGGCGTCAAGGCGTTGCGCATGGAGGTCTTCCACAGCGAGTTCGGCAAGGTCACTTGCGACAGGACCAACGTGGCCCTCGAAGACTTCTACGTGGCCGTCCCGACCGCACACAACTACACACCGCTCGTCTTTGTCGGCAGCGGCTTCAGCAGTGCGGCGTACTTCGCCAAGCTCAAGAACATCGAGTTCAACTATGGTTGGGGCAACTTCCAGAGCCCTTACGCTTTCGAGATCAAAACTCACCACGAGTATCACCTCCAGATCGAGAACTGCTACCGGGTCTCTGACTTGAGCGCCGCAGCCCCCGCACTGCTGGGCCTGCGCATCGCCAACGCCTCCGACGCGGCCGTCTCATCGTGGGCTGCCGCTGCCCACATGGCCAGTGCCTACGGCATCCTCCACGGCTACACGCTCGAAGACATCCGTCGTACCGTCACCATGGATTCCACGTACGGTGGCGCGTACTTCGCTTCGGCTTCGAGTTCTCAAGCTGATTGGGACGAGGCCGCAGGCACGTACTACTACACGACGCAGTACCTGCTCGACCCCGTGAACATGATTGGGGTTAACCAGTCGAACGGTGTGCAGTCCGCGACGATCTCGGCAACCACAGACACCGGCATCTTCTTGACGACCAGTGTTGGCAGCAGCCTCCCTTCTGCGACGGTCATTCGGGTCTACCGAGGAACCACGTCGGGCTCGTACGACAAGTACATCGACCTGCCCGCCGTGATGGTTCGCTCGATCCAAGATTCGGGCTCGAAGGTCTGCGGCTTGCCGTGGCTGTCGCGGACTGCCGGCGCTGTCGATACGCTCAAAGCCAACGCCAACAGCGGCAAGTGGGCTGTCAGCAGTGCAACGGGTGTGCGCCGTGCGGAAGATGTGTTTGTCGCTCGGACGAACAGTAACGGGCCGTTCGGCGCTTACGGTGGCCGAGCCATCATCGTCTACACCGCAGCGATTGGCACAACTTCGTACTACGTGAGCGCACCAACAAACGCCATGGCAGGTGACTCGGCCAGGGTTGTCCGCTCGATTGCTGCGACAGGCACAGGTGCCATTGTTGTGCAGAATCTCGGCTCAGGTGGTAGCACCACACGCACCCTCGGCTCCCCTGGCATGTGGGTCGATCTCTACTTCGACGGCACAAGCTGGATCGAAGTGGGTGGTGGAACCATGGTCACGACCTAACCCACCAAAACAAAAGGCCCAACACGGGGCCTTTCTTCATTGCAAGAAGCCGTCACAGGCTGTCGTCATCATCGTCGTCGTTCAGAGGATCGTGGGCAAACTCATCAGATCCATAAGCGAAGGTCAGCTTGTGCCGAGCCGGTCATGCTGATCCACCCTCCGCAAGATGTCTTTGAAGCTGTCAGCGACGAGGCCATCGAACGGTTAAGAAGTGAAGCCGTAGAGGCTCGGCAATTTCGCTGAGAATCGGCACACCGAAGCAACCTTTAGAAAGGAATAATCATGCCTTCTCCCGGAAAACGTGAAATCACTTCCAACGGTCTCGTCATGCCTGTCGGTCTCGGCGACGAACAAGACGACAAGCACAACTGGCCGGCGTTTGACCAGATGCTTTCGGGCACGCACCCGCTGGTCAAGCTGCCGCGTTTGAACGCGCAGAATCAAGTCGTGGACGCTCAGGGTCAGCCGGTGGGTGGTGCGGTGCCCTGGCAGGCTAATCAGGTCGTTTCACCGTGGGCGGGCGCGGTCTTGCCAACGGGGACCGATGCGATCAACGAATGGACTTCGGCGGGTTCTTCTGGCGCGGTCATCTCTAGCGACACAAACGTGAAGTTTGGTGGGCGTCCGACAACGCGCGTGACGTTCGGTGGCGCACCGAGTGGCACGGCCTTCGAAGTGGGTGTTTCGGGTGCTTCAGTCGCCATCCGGGGTGTGGCGCGTGAGCTGCTGAGCGGATACGCAGTTGTCGCGGTCAATGGCACAGCTCCCATCACCGCCGCGAAGCTGTACATCGGTGACGCAGGTTACGCGAACTACTACGAAGTGAACATCACGAACAATGCGCTCAACGCTGTGAAGGACATCGGCAATGGGTGGCGGCTGCTCATGGCTGATTGCTCGCTCGCGGGCGTTGTGAGCGTTCAAGGTGCCCCGAACCTTGACGGTCTCAAGCGCATGAAAGTCACTTGCTTCAGTGACGCCAACCCGCCTTCAGGAAGCGTGTGGGTCGGGTTCGCGGGCGTGGTCAAGAAGCCGAAGCCAACTGTCGTTCTGACCTGTGACGATGGTTACTCCGAGTGGGCCAGCTACCTTTTCCCGGCGATGAAGGAGCGCAACGTTCCCGGCTCTTTCTCGATCGACGCGGGCTATGTGAGTGCGCCGGGCTTCATGACCGAGCAGCAGTTCAGGACGTCTCTGGCGACTTATGGCGACCTGATCGAATATGTGAATCACGGGGCCAACAACGTCGCGTATGCGCCGGCCAGCTTCGCGCAGTACACGGCCAACATCTTGCAGTGCGACGCGCTGCTGAAGGAGTGGGGAGTCACCGATGAATCGCGCAAGCTGCACACGTACGTGCAAGGTCAATTTGATCAGTCTCTGATTGACTGGCTGGTGTCAAACGGCTTCAAGGCGGCGCGAGAAGTGGGGGCCTCGAACCGTTCGCAGTTCCATTTGGCGGCGCACCTTGGCATTCCCGATGTGAACAGGAACTCGCGCTACGCGATCCCAGCAGGCTGCAACCTGAGCAACGCCCAGCCGGTGGCCACGGTGATCGACTACATCGAAGAGGCGAAGCTACGCGGCTCAGCCTTCTTCCTGATGGGCCATGAGTTCAAGGTCGCACCAGGCCCTCAGGCTTACGTCGCCGGTTATCACGCGACGCACGGCATGAGCAACCTGCTGGACTACTTGGCGGCTGAGCGTGATGCAGGGCGGATCGACCTTGTGAAGTGGTCGACCTATGTGGAATCAATGTCCCTTGGTCGTCCTGTTGTTGGCGTGAGCTGACGTCCGTTACAAGATCGACCATCGAAGTCGTTGATGATCTTGGCTCAAACCAAAATTCGGCCGAGCTGGCTGCATTGAAGCCATCGCCGCTTAACCACCCGACTCGGCGCGGATCAGCGAATTAAGCCCACCAAAACAAAAGGCCCCGTGTGGGGCCTTTCTTCATTGCGTCGTGCCGTCACAGGCTGTCGTCGTCATCGTCGTCGTCGTTCAGAGGATCGTGGGGCTTCTCGGCTACCTTGCCCTTGACAACCCTCTTTTCGGCCGCTGTGAGTGATCCTGACCTGTCCACGGGGGCGTTGAGACGACTCTTGATGTGCTCGATCACGGCATCCCCGATGGCCAGAACGTCGCTGACCTTCCAGTTGTAGCCGTTCTTGACCCTGGAGACGGGCTTGACGCCGGCCTCGATCAGGATCTCGGGACGGAACTGCACACCGAAGTGCTTGCACAGTTGAGTGGTTGTGACGGTATCGCTCATTGGCTGGTTTCCTTGTTGTGGTTGGGTGGTTGATCAAAGGCTCTCGTCGTCTTCGGCTTCGACCTTCGGCACGTCACCCAGCACGCGCACGCGCAGCCGCTTGCCGTCGATGGCGTCGACGTGCTGGCGGGGCACCCGCACGAAGAACGTCACGTAGTCGTTGGCTTCGAGGTCTTCAGCCGGGGCGTACACGTCGACCACGATCTCGGGGTTCTTGGCCTTGGTGTCGCCCTTGGTCAGGGTCTTCTTGGTGATCTTCTTCTTGCCACCGGCCTCGGCCACCTCGACGGCTTCGGTCAGCTTCTTGGCCGCACCCTTGCCGTCCTTCTTGAGTTCTTCGATGGCCAGGGACGCCGAGACCTTGCCCTGCTCGACCAGCTTGCGCACAGCAGCGGGAGCCGCGAGCAACTCGAAGAGGTTGTCGACGTACTTCTTGGTGAAGCAGAGACGATCAGCGATGGCTTTGTTGTCCAGGCCAAAGCCCTGCAAACGTTTGCACACGATGGCCGTCTCGATGGGCGTCAGGGGACGCCCCTTGTTGCCGGTGACCAGGGCAACTGTGATGTCTTCTTGCGACGTACCTTGCGGTTTGACGATCACCGGGACCGCTTCGATGGTGTGACCTTCTTCGATGGCCATGCCCACGGCTTCGTGCCGCGTGTGACCCCCGGTCACGAAGATGGCGTTGTTGCCGTTCCTGTCCTTGCCCACGTAGCCTTCGAGCGGCTTGTCACGGTAGAAACCGTTCGCCGTGATTGAGTTCTTGATGTCGTTGAGGTGGGCAAGGTACTCAGCGTTGCGAATGCGGACATTGAAGCCCGGAATCACACGCAACTGGCTGTAGGGGACCATCCACAGGTCGGACGACGAGGCGCCTGCGTCCTTCATGGCGGCTTTGACGCTGCCGGGGACGAGGCCCTCGATCACCGTGTCGGTGGTGGGGGTTGCTGCTTTGGTGTTCATGGTGCTTCCTTTCGGGGTTGTGATGTCAGGTGGTCTTCACCTTGGTCTGACGGAGGTAACGGTGGGAGATGAGGTGGTCGAGCAGTTCGTCCACCTGCTCATCCGGGAGATCGATGTGGGCCACCACGGTGCCATGCTGGCCTCGGGTGCGGACGTTGATGCGCGTCGTGTTGTCGCCTTGATCGGTCACGTTCAGGTAGCCGGGGTAGCCCTGGCCGGTGCTCTCGGTGTAGGCGAAAACGCAGGTGTGTTCTTGGCTCATGGTTGACTCCACAGTGGGTTGAGGGGAGACCAGTGTAGTGCTCACTTGAGCGGCAGAAAGGGCTTGATCGCCTGCAACTTCTTCGAGCGAGAGACCTGATACCGATTGGTCTTCTCCCTGGCCGTCAGCGGAGAAATGTGTGGCGCGTTTTCCTTGGCACCGAATCGATAGCGGGCTCGCGGGTACATCTTTCCGCCTTCTTCAACACGTTCATAGACCTCGACGTGAGCTTGCTGCGGGTACGCCGGGCTCTTCTTGATCATGTTGGCCAGGGTGTTGCGCATCGTGTTGGGAAGGATCGTGATGCCGTGCGTGTGTTCAAGCTCTTGACGGATCTCTTCGGCAAGGAAGGAGTCTTCTTTGTGTTCGGCCAGGAAGTTAAGTACCAGGGCTCGCAACGTGGCCATGCCCGTGCGCTCTTTGAGGATCTCGCGTTGAGCCCGGTGTTCGATGTTGCGCAAGCTGGTATGACGAACCAGCAGCGCATCGATCTTCACGTTCAGGGCTGCGATCTGCTCGCTGACAGCGCGGAGTTCTTCTTGAGCCTTGGCCATGCGCTGCTTTGCCGGCAGCTTGAGCCAGGAGGTTTCATTCAATGGACGTGACATTGCTGATCAGGCTCAGAGATTGGAGTTGCCAGTGGTCCGGGATGAGGTTCACTTCGTCCCCGTCTTCAGAGTAGATCCACTTCATGCTTTCGCCGATGCGGTAACGCCATGCGACGGGGATGCCCTGCTGCCTGAGGATGGTGAGTTGTTCTTCGTCGTCTGCGCGTGAACTCATCATGAGGATGGCGCACAGGAAGAAACCGACGATGACCCCGAGTAGTAGGCAAGAGACAGCGACGATCAGCATGTAGGACGGCGGCATGGTGTTGATGAACTCGTACATGGTTCACTCCCCAACGCCGTTCTCGGCCTGCATGTCTTCCCACCGCTGGAGGGAGACGATGGCCTCGTGCACATCCTTGGTCATGTCCTTGTGACCACGGCCACCGGCAACGAGTAGCTTCTTGATCGCATGCTGGATGCACGGGTCGGTGACGTTCCACAAATCGATCACCCGGTAGACATCGATGCTGTCGAGGTGACTCACGTCTTTGAAGTAGTGCGGGAAGCAGGCGTAGGCGGCACCTTGGTGCACCTTGATGTTGGAGATGGGGAGGGTTTCGACTTCCGCCACGGCAGACACCTTGGTCGGCAGCACGGGAAGGTGGAACTCACCGATCTTGGTCTCGGTGGGGGCTTGTTCAGCCTTCACAGCACCAAAGCGAAACTTCGCCACCTGCGACCATGTAACGTTCTTGGCCAGGAGGTAAGCCTTGGTGTTGTCCTTGTAGATCACATCAACGAGGGTGACCCCAGGATGCTCGATGACAGGTGGTACGCCGTGCGAGAAGGTCCAGTCGATCAGCTTGTACCAGCCGTTGCCTTGCGATTCGCAGTAGCCGTCACGTTGTTCGGGGTTCAAGGGTCCTTGGGCCATGTCAGTTCTCCTAAGTGAGGTGTTTGGTGCAGTCAGTAAATTCTAATCACAAATCAACCAAATGTGGAAGTCAGTTCCAAAGAAATTTCAGAGTTCTTCGTCGGTCAGCGTGACGTGCGGGGCTTGGAGCCATACAACGTCATAGACCAGATCAACATTGAGCGACTTGTTCAGATCGCCGAAGATGGTGTCGAAGACCTCCGACAATGTTTCGACATCGCGAGCCATGATCGCAACCTCCTGCCCATTTGGCAGGTTGATCGATGCACCCTTGCCGAAAACGCCCATCGTCTTGGCGGTGTTGAGCTTTGCAACGTCCAGGCGTTGCAGCCGTGGCCCCTTGATGTCGCTCACAGATCATCCTCCAGATCGAGATCACGCACGTCGCAGATAGCGGCGTTGATGTTGAGCCGTGTGTCCAGTGCCGGTGGCCTGTTCAGTGAGATGTCAAGTTGATCGACCACGCGTTGGAGGTTCTCGTCACTGCTCGTCAGCAAGATCACCTCAATGCCGTTACGCAGCTTCACGCACGTCGCTCGACCCAGGTACACCGTGCGACCGGCCTTAGCCGACTGCTCGCGCTTGATCGTCTTCGGTGGTCGGGCACTGGCGCTCATGGGTCTTCTCGGTTTGAGGTTTGATGATCTGCTTCTTGTAGAGGTGCTCGGCTACGGAGAAGCCCAGCAGGAAACTCAGGAGCAGCATGAAGAGGGTGCGGATGAAGTAGGTTGTCATCGTTGTTCACCTCCCGCCTGGGCGGGCATGGCGGCGCCTGCACCACTGCAAGCTGGGCATGCTTCGGTACGCATGCGCGGTGGCCAGGCGCTTGTTCCGCTGCCGCAGGTGATTCGACCGCTGCCACTGCACCTCTGGCATGGCCCCGCATCCAGCGCAGCGGCCTGATCCTGATCGCGCGGGCCCATGCCGCCGTCGCTCACGATGTCGGTGTATTGGGTATTGCTCATAGCTCTTCATCCTCGTCATCATTGAGTGGGTCATAGGCAGGCTTGCTGACTGCCTTGCGCTTGGGATCAGGACGCCAGCGGTAGATGTACTTCTCGTTGTCGCTGGTGATCTCCAAAGTGCCGTGATCGACACCGTAGAAGAAGGCGTTACCTGTGACCGGGATGCCGGCCTTTTTCATGTCCTTGATCACCTCGATCTCGACGAGGATGCTGTTGCCCAGGAACTTGACACGGTCCTTGGAGATGGTGACTTCGATGGTCATGGCGTCTCCTGGCCGGGGCTCAATTCTTCGAAGACCGAACCGTGCGAGGCCCAGGCTGCTTGTTGCATCGCATCGAGTTGTTCGTCGGTGACGTTGGCGATGGTCACGCAAGTGACACCCTTGTATTGGCGCACGCCGATGGCATCGGGCTTGAGGATGTACTTGGGTGGGTAGAACAGTTCCTCGATCTCCGCATAGGAGAGGATCAGCCGGTTGCCCATGTCAGTGAGCACGCTGATTGCCCATTCACTGAGTTCCATCTTGGCACCGACGACAACTGCGTTGCCACAGCGACGACCGTCCTTGGTCATGAGTTGGGCACGTTCCGCCAAGTAGCCATTGACGTGCGGCTCAACGTGGCATTCCGCCCATTCAGGTAGAGGGAACTCGTCTTCTTCGATGGTGGCAACGTGCTGAGTTTCATTGCCGATCACGATGCCTTCGGCCATGGGTTTGACTTGGTAGTCCCGGCCCACCAATGCCCGGTACAACTGCTCAGGCGTGATGTCCACGTTGCGCTGCTTGATGGCTTCAACGAAGTCCAGGGCAGCTTCCATCGTTTGCCACGCACCGAGCGGGTCGGCGCTGTAGCCGTGAGCAGAAATGACCAGCTTCCCATCGGCGTTCACACCGTAGGTGCTCAACGTGTTCGCAGCCCACAGGGTGTCGGTGGTCACGTCGCCGGCTTGCAGGGCATCGGCCAGGGTGAACAGCCAACGGGGCGCATCGTCCCAGGTGTTGAGCGCACGGTTGAGGGCCACCAGCAGCATCGGCAGGCGTTCTTCGGTGATGTGGGTCAGGAGGTTGGTTTTCATGATGGTGCGTTTGTCAGTTGGTTTCAGAAAATCTCGAAGCGGGAGATGCCGCGAGTGACGAGACGTTGCTTGTTGGTGCCTTGCTCGACAGCGATCATCAGTCGCATGCTGTAGTCGCTGACCCAAGCCTTTTCGGAAGACTCGTACAACTTCACTTCGTTCTGTTGCATGCCGAGGTACACATCGAACCAGCGCACCGCCGTTTCCAGGGTTGACCGAGCTTCACCAGCGCGGATGAACGGTCGTTTAGCTTGCTGCTCGTCAATCGTGAGCTTCGTTGCAGCGACGATCTCGTCCTTGTTGGCGATGAGTGTGTCAATCGATTCCCGCAAAGCCCTGGCCATGCGCTGTGAGTCGACCAAGTAAGGCAGAGTGTTGTTGATGGGGGAGTTCATGGTGCTCACAGGTTGTCGAGGGAGGCGATGATGGGCATGCATGACTTGCCACGGATGCGGCCGGACGCCTGGGCGAACTGCGGGGTCTCAGCGTCGATGGGACGACCAACCCACACGATGCGATCAGCGAACACGCGCCAGCCCGAGCAGTTGCTGTGATCGGACAGGAGCAGACCGTTCGGATGGTCAGTCGTGACACGCAGCCAGCGGCGCAAGGCGGCTTCAGGGTTGACAGCGTTGAGCATGACGATGGACATGCCGGTGATCTTCTCTTGGATCAGGTTGGCCGCAGCGATACCGGGCACGAAGACAATGCTGTGACCGTACTTGACGATCTCGCGCAGGTTGGTCTCAGGGGTGTTGCTCATGATGAGGTGTGGTTGAAAAGCGAACAGACGGTTATCTCGTTGGGCAAGGTAGGGGGTGGGGTGGTTCATGCCTTGAAGTGCGTCTCGATGTAGCGCACACCGAAGCGGGCGATCTCGACGGCGCTGGCGCCTGGGTTGTCGTTCTGCCAGAACGTCATCGCGCCGAAGATCCGATCCGTATTCTCGTCATCAGCAAGCTCAGGAAATTTCTGAAGCACTGCAATGCGGGCGACAAGTTGGGCGCACCACTTGATCGCATCTTTGTAGCTATCGCAGGGGTGGCTCATCGGGTGGCTGTTGAGCTTGGCGAGATTGCTCGGAACACGGACATACCAGTCACCCGTGGCACGTCGAACCGAGCAGACTTGGCGAGCTTTGACGAGGGCGAGGGAGATGTTCATGGTGGTGCTTTCATTCGGAGATGCAGACCCAGCGAGCCTTTGCCGACTTGCGGTGCCACACCGCTACGCCGTCGCGTGTGCAGCAGCCGGATTTGGCGTAGATGCACAGCAGGCCGATCACGCTTTCATGCTTCGTCCAGAACGAGACGTTAGGGCCTGAGATGGTGGCAGTGACCACGGCGTAACGGTCTTGCGGGGTGGCGGCGTTCATGGTGCTGGGGTTGTTGCGTTGTCGATGGCTTGACTTTAGCGATAGACGCCACGTCTGACAAGCGGGTAACCTTAGAACTTAGTCGGACTTTGCCGGGAGAAGTTCCGTCGCAAACGCCACACCCTCTTGATGGGCCATCTCACCGAGCGTCGACGGTGTGAGGGTCTTCATGTCGAGAGTCATCGTGTCCTTCTCACCATGGCAGGTGACCTCGATCAGACGTGTCTTGGTGTCGAGGTCGTCACACCAGTAGACGCGATCCACGAGCTTGTTGCAGCGGGCACAGCGGATGCGGGGGTTCACGTCGCGCCTCCGTTGAGTTCCTCGGTCAGATCGACATCAGGCACCTCGATGATCTTGACGAAGACCTTCAGACCTTTGTAGTTGGCCATGTCGATCATCTGCTTCGTGCCCTTGCTCTGGCCATCCCATACCGCGATGAGTGCCTCACCGGCCTTGGCCATGTCGGTGTTGCGGCTGAACCCGGCGTAACGGTTGAAGTTGCCCCGGGCGTCGTACCACACCGGCAGGAACTTCTCGACGGGTATGCCGTTCTCTTTGGCCCACTGGACACCCAGCTTGTCCACGCCTCGGGCGTCACCGGAGATCACCTTCGTGATCGTGAAGCCGCTTTCCGCTATGGCCTGCTTGAGCACCTCGTAGTCACAGATGGCACGGGTGCCTGCGATGACGGTTTTCATCCTTCATCTCCCGACAGACTCTGCGGCAGACGCAGGGCCTCGTGCATGACCTCGACGGGTTGCCCCATGAAGAAGTCAGAGCCGGCCATGTCGCCGAGGAACACGAACCGCTTGGCCGCTGCGATGGTGGGCTGGTGGTAGCCGAGGTGGCCGGTGTTGCCGGTCTCCAGCGCGTTGTGCAGGCCCTGGATGCAGCGATATGCGCGGGCAAGTTCGATCTTGAGTTGGTATTCGGTCATTGTTCATCCTTCTTTGGTAGACGGTAGCTCCACACCCAAGAGGGGAAGCCCATGCTGTGCATGTCACCAAGACCTGTGCGATGGCGCCGAAGCCGTTTGCGCTTGTGCATCTCCGTGAGGTCTCGACCGAGTTGGCGGCAACGGTCGGCCCCGTACATCATGGGTTTGCTCTTTGCACCCGTGGCCTGCACATAGGCGAAAACGAAGTTCGCGTCGCAGACATCAACGGTGTAGCTGCCGTAGTTGGTTCGCGTGTGCACACGCAGGTAGTTCTCGATCCACTCGTAACGGTCGATGGGCTTCATTTCGATGCGCCTTCCTCATCGGGCAAACGTGTCACCCGAACGATGTCGATCACTTCTCGCGTGGTCGGCTGCACGGAGACAAACCACTCCTGTTTCAGCTTGCCGGTGAGCCCGTTGCGCTTGGCGCACGCGCACACGGTCTGCTGTAAGGGCATGGGACCACGCGAGGTAGCGTCGAAGAACTCAACGTCACCCGGTTGCATTGACAACAGCCGGTCGGCCATGCTGCCGTGGCGGGGGCCTGTCACGTCGTCTCCTTGATGTGCTTGTTGCCGTCCGCAACCGACTCAGCGAGGCACGGTGACTGGTGCACACGGTGCTCGACGCCATCACGGTCGCGGACGATCTCGAAGTAGAAGAGGTTCAGACCCTTGCCGGGTGCGCGTTGAAGCTGGCGCAGGCAGTGCCAGCACAGCGACGGCGGGCCTGGGGCGATGCGGGCTTTGGTCATCAGTACGACCTTCTCAGCGGCTCAGGTTCCGGCCATGGCTTTGCGAAGCCGATCAACTGACAAGGCACCTCGACTTCAACCACTTGCTGGAGGCTTCCTCGCGTCAGTTGCATGTACCGACCATTGCTAACGACGTTATCGGCCCATTCCTTTTTGGCGATGGGACCGGCAAGCATGCCCACGATCTCATCGGGCTTGTCGGGCATGACCTCGACGACGTAGTAGCAGGTGAACGTGGCCATCACAGTTCCTCGTCGTCTTCTTCGTTGAGCGGATCGACGGGTTTGGTCTTGGCGATCTCCTTGGCCTCGCGCTTGAGTTCGGCCAGGGTCTTGAAGCCACCGAACTCGTGCATCAGGTTGATCACCACATCGGTGTACGTGCGAGCCGTGAGCCACAGGACGGCTTCGAGTTGCTGCTCGGTGGTCTCGGCGTCACCCATCTCGGTCTTGGCGACACCATCGTTGAACTTCAGACCCTTGAAGACCAGCTTGTCGCTGAGCTTGAAGCTGAGCATGCGGTTCTCTTCGTTGCCGTTGGGGTCGTAGCTGATGCCGAGTTCATGCACGTCATACTGCTGCTTGAGCAGCTTGGTCACGTCATCCGACTCGATGTCCTTGTCCTTGATGCGGATGGTCTGCTTGCCCTCGCCACGCAGCACGGCGTTGTCGGTGACCATGAAGGCGCCGTCATCATTGGCACTGCTGAAGCCGTCCTTGGCCAGGAGGGTCAGCGTGCCCACCACGGCGTTGTTCGGTTGCAGCGGGTACCACGAGGTGTCGCTGCTCGTCATCTGGTTGAACAGGCCGCACAGCATCACAATGGTGTCCTCGGCACGCTTGGGCGAGGTCGTGCACACCAGCACGAGACGGTGCTTGGCGATGAAGATCACCGGGGTGACGGAGCGGCGGATGAACGCCTTGGGAAGCAAGGAGAACTCGACTTCCTCCTTGAGCATGGCGTAGTCCTTCTTGCCGATGGCACGGCCTTCGCGCTGGTTGAACTTCTCAACCTCCTTGGCCAGGAACTCGTCACGCACCTTGCCAGGGAGGATGCGTTCGTTGACCTGCATGGCCATGAGGAACTTGCCTGCTTCGATCTGGTGGACGAGGTTTTCACCCACGGCAGCGATCAGACCCTGCGAGCGCCAGGACGTTGCGGCCGGGTCTTTGCTGCCCCACACCTCGGCGATGCTGCCGCTGAGGGTCTCGGGCTCATCACCCTTGAGCCAGTCGAAGACGGCTTGCGATGCGAGGTAGGGGATGAACGCGGGGAACTTGAGCTTCTTCATGATGGTTTGTCCGTTGAACAGGTGGAGGGGAGAACCGGATGTGGAGGGTCAGCGCAGGAAGGCGTTGTAGGCGGCGCCGAAGTAGAAGCCCATGATGAAGATCCCAGCGGCCAGGAGGATCTTTTCACCGTATTTGCGGGGCTTCTTGTTGAGGGTCTGGTCGATGAAGCCAAAGGTGTTGCTGGCCTCGCTCTCGCGTTCAACCCACTTGATGCGATGGTTGATCTCACCGTGCACCTTGTAGAGCAGAGTGATGTCGATGAGACGGCCGGCACGACGGTAGCTGTCGATCTTCTGGATCTCCTGCCAGAGGGTCGATGTCACCCCTTCACATTGGGCGATGCTGCGGGCCGCATGTTCCACGGTGCGGGCGTCGAAGTCAGTGAAGCGACGAGCAGGTTTACTGAAGTCGGTGGCGCTGGAGATGGTCATGGTTGGCGGTCCTGGGTTGCGTTGAGGTGGGGTTTGGTTGTTCATTGGCTCTTCAGCTTCACTTGCTCGACGTGCTCGATCTCCAAGTGCAAAAGCTCTTGTTGCGACTCGCTGTAGCACCAATCAAACTTCGTGCCGAAGGGGAGATCGAACTGCTCGATCAGCAGCTTCTCGATGTCGTCGATGGCGATGCGGCCCTTGATCATGTGCGTTTGCACGGTCTCGGTGTTGCGAGCGATTGCCGCAGAGATGGCGTTGCGACCGGGTTTGGGCTTGGCACGTTGGTCGTCTTCGGCAGGTTTGTCTGGATTGTTCAGTTGTTGCCTGAGCAGGTTCTTACAAGCATCGATGACAGCTTTGTACTTCTCAGGTGGGATGTCCATCAACTTGGACCTGCCACCATAGACCTCCATGACAGTTTTGGCATCACCCACGCCCAACTTGTCCTTGAGAAGATATACGTGCGCCTCCATCGTGTGTTGGTCGACGGTCGTGCTGTCGAGCAGCGCAGTTTGTTCGGGGGTGAGTTGCATCGGGTGCTCCTGTGAATCTGTAGAACCGGCCAGGGGTGTGAGGTAAGGGCCGGGTAAACAATCAACCAAATGTGGAATCAAGTGTAGACGAGAAATCTGACACCGGCAAGGGGTCGATAGCAGAAAGTTGGAAGTCAGTTCACGACGTGCGGGTGATCAGGGTGACAACGAAAATGTTGCCGGTGGCCGTGATCAGTTCGGTCGTCTCGATGATGTAGCCCTGGCCAGAGGAATCGCTCGCACGCTTGATCGGCGGGCTGTAATGCTGACGCAGGGTCTTCTTGACCTCGTTAAGCGTGTGCAGTTCGGACGGGTCGATCTGTTTGGCCACGCTGAAGGTCTGACCGACATCGAGGTTGACCAGTTGTTCACGGATCGAGGGCATGGGAGTTTGTTCTTCGTTGCTCATGGTCTTCAGTCTTTCAGTGGGTCGATGGGAAGGTCGGGCCGGATGACGGTGTAGGGGGTGCCGAGCATGAGCCGGCCGAGTTCTGCGTCGGAGATGGGCTCACGGGCTGCGGCGGCGAACTTCTTCATCGCCCGATCACCTGACTCGGTGATCTTGGTGTGCATCGCAGGATCGTAGGGCCGGGTGAAGGTTGTGGTTCGCGGCATGGCCAGGGAGGGGAAGTCTTCGTCGTCGCTTGACACGTCCCACCAGGGGGAGCGGGCAAGAAGCTGACTTCGCCGCGAGAGCAACCCACCGTAGTGGCTGTTGATCATCAGCTTGCACCACCTCACATAGAACCTGACCGTGGTGGACAGGGTTTTGTAGTTTGACGCGTTGATCGGTGTGCCTGGGCATGCCGGGATGCCACTGAGCTTGAGGATCTTGGTTGCTCGGAGGTAGATCGTCCACTGATGTGCACGGTTGACCTGAAACGAGTTCTTGTGACGACGACGTTGACGCATCTTCATTTGCGGAACCTCCGTTGCTCTTGCTTCCATTGAGCGGTCTTGCGTTGTTGCCGTGGTTGAGCAGGGCGGTCATAGCAGACGGCCACCGTAAGCCCATTCATCTCCTTGGGGAATGTGACGGTGCCCGTGCGCTGGTTGAGTACAACCCCATCCACTGAGAGACTGACGTTGCTGATGATGTAGGTCTTCATGATCAGAACAACTCCTTGACGTTGAACGGGTTGCGCAGGAGCACGATCTGGCATGGCGCCTGAACGGTCTGCATGCGATGACTGATGGCTGCAATGAGTTGACGCAGCTTGAAGAGCTTGTACTCGTCGCAATCGTCGATGACCACAAGACTCACTGGCCGGAAGACCTTGCCGCCTCGTCCTTCGATCACATCGTCTGCCGTGACAGCTTTGTCTTCTTGCAAGGCTCGATGTTGCACGGTCCAAGCGACCATGCTTTGAGACGTGCAAACGAACCACGGGCACGGGGCGGTCTCAAGATCGAAGTAAGGGGCGAACCTGTTGACCATCGACACGCCGAGCGAGGTCAGGCCGGTTTGCCGCTCCATGGTGCCGAGGCTGATGATGTGGGGGAGGGTGGTCATAGGGTGGTGCGGGTAGAAAAGGGTGGTACGTGTTCTGGAAGAGGCATCAACCCTGGGTGGGTTGCTCAGGCTTCCACTGCTGGGTCTTGATCTGAACGATCAGGTCGCGTGCCTTGTTCTGGCTGTCCGCTGTCGGATGTGGTGCATCGGCGATGTCTTCGAGCAGATCGAACATGCGCTTCGCGTTGACCAGCAGCGGGACATTCTTGTAGTAGTCATCGCGACGTTGACGCATCTCGGTCGCACGCTCTTCATCAGTCTGAGCTATGAGCCACCAAGTGGCGGGGATCATGGCCACGGTGTTGTCGTTCTCGTCGATGACATGGCAGATGTCGTTGCGCATGACCTTGCGCCAACCCTTTTCAGGTGGCTTGGCCTTGGCCTCGCAGCGGTCAACGAGGTCTTGCATGTCGCTGGTGCGCGGGCATGCGGGCTTGTCGGTGCTCAGGTAGACGGTTTGGCCGCACTCGATGTCCTGCGGGATGCTCTGGCAGTGTCTGGCGTAGAGACTCAGCAGGTTGTCGATGCGGTTCACGTGGGTGACGAGGAACGGGGTGGTGCTGAGGGTCATGGTGGTGCCTTTCGTCGATATATTCAGTGAATACATCGCCAATCATAGCGTAGACAAAGCGTCTGTCAACACTCTCAACCAAGAATTTACCCGGTGAAGATGTAAAAACTTTTGGAACGGGCCAGGGTCACAAAGTAAGACGAGGTGTGGAGTTGAGCTTTCTGCGGTGGTCCGGGGTGAGCACTGGCCAAATTTGCCCGCTGGCAAAGCGTAGAACTTAGGAACTGGCCAGGGTCACAAAGTAAGAACGGGGAATCTGATTGAGCGGCTCACCGTTTGGCGGTGCGCTCTGCCTGTGTGCGTGCGCGTGGGCGTGCGCCCGTACACGTATGCACGCGTGCGATAGGTATACCCCCTGGGGTATCACCCCCTACCCCCTCAGGTATCGCCCCTAGGGAGGGCGCACGTTTTCAGGGGCGCACCCGTGCACCTCCCTAGGGGGAATGGGGCAGGGGGTATGCCGTGGACCCCCTGAGGTGCCCTAGGGGTGACGTGCTGAAGGCTTACCGTTTGTCGGGTTAGATGTGGCATCTATCACACATCCCGCAAATAAGGGGGTTAGGGTGTTGACAGACGGGGTGTCTGTCGTGAGATGATCGGGGCATCCCAACGAACACCGGATCACACATCATGAGCAACACCCGCAGCGCCTACCGTGGCAAGTATCCCCACCGGATCAAGTCTGTTGTCAGCACCGCGCCCGGTTGGGTCTTGCTGACTGCCAACAATGGCGAATCCGTGGAAGTGAGCGCACGCGCAGCCGCTCATGCGGTGGGTGCCTACCGCATGCCTGAAATTGGCGATGACTTCGGCACGTGGCGGCAAATTGCCCGCGATTACGATTGTTTGCTCTCTCAGGTCTTTTCCGGCCTGACCCGTGCCATGGAAAGCATTCAATCGATCCACGGTCAGGCTTCACTTTTCGATCCCATGCGAGAAACGCAATTGCTGGCCTGCTTTCTGGCATGTGCCATGCAATGTGCATACATTGCGGCAGACAAAATGGTTCACGGCCGCAAATGGAACCCGGCCTCGCGTGCCTTTTCTTACAGTGTCGGGGAGGGTGGGCCGGAAATTGAGAATGCGTTCACTGTTGCTTATGTGTCCCGTATCGAGCGGCTTTATCCGCACGGCGTGCCCGTGCTGACGTGCGGACACATCTGCACCCGTGGGCGTGACTCTGAAAAGGCCCGTCACATCATCGGCGTGGGCCTCATCGCCTAAACCCTCACACCCTCAGGAGGTCACACCATGCATAACAACCGGCAAACGGAAAAGGCACAGACAGAAGCGCGGAAAGAAAAGCGCCCCTACACCCCGATCGTGTGGCTCGGCGGAAAGGTTTACAAACCTTCCAAAAATGGGGGTTGGATTTTGGGTGCGAACAAGTAATCGTTAGACGCCCCGTCTGATACAAACCTTTACAATCTAAGGTGTTGACAGACGGGGCGTCTAACGCTATAGTTCATTCATCGCAACGAACAACGGACCCGACCTCATGTCCCTCCTTTTCGCCCTCCTGAGTCTCGCCCTTTTCGCGGTCTCGCTTTTCGGCACGGTGTTTGCCGGGTTGAATCAAGCCCCCTTGATTCTGTGCGGTCTCGTCGGCGCCATGGCCATGGGGGCTCTTGCTGCGATCTGTGAGGATCGGGGGCTCTGACCATGCGCAACGAACACCAAGCAAACCAAGCCCTGAGCGCCATGGCCCAAACCCGTGCTGCATGGGCTCAGGCCCTCAGCCCGTCGCCCCGTCGCATCGTGCGCCCCGTCAAGGTCAAGCGCGGGGGCTTGCTGGGTCTGCTGTTTGGGAAGTGATTCCACAAACGGTAACGCACACCACACACAGGAGATGCACACCATGAAAATCTATGTTCGCGATGGCTTGGCCCGCATGGAAGGACATTCACGCTCAGACACCGTGATTCGTTTGGAAATGCCCCGCGATGGCAAGCCCGGGATTATGGTCACGCATGCCAAAGGTACGCGCGGATGGGTTGGACGTGGAGAGCCCTGGGCTTACTTCCCCGCCTCCTACACCGTGGTGACGTTCACCGAATACCGCACCTCAGACGATGGTAAGGGCCACGCAATCGAGCGTGCAAGTCACACCACGTTCAACCAAACCCCCGAGAAATAAACCCACACCACGGGTGCACGTTGCCCCGTGAATCACTCAGTTAGGACTGAAATCATGTCAGACGAAAAGCGCGCCCAAATCGAACAAATCCTGACCGATGCTCAGGTCAAGTTTTCGGCCATGTATCGCGGGGAGACCACGCGGGATGATGATTGGAAGTGCGACGAATGGTCGTGCACTTTCCGAAAGATTCGCACGAATGAGCCCCAATACGCCATGGGTGCGGGTTTGGGAGGCAAGGTCGAAAAATTCGAGTTTTACACGGGTTTGGGACATCGCGAAGAAAACCCGGTGACGGTGCGCAATCTTCTGCAACAGGGCTACAAACGTCACTTGCACGCCTCACGGTTTTTTGACGCTGCAAAACCCGTGCCCCCTCATGCGGCGGATGTTCTCTATTCGCTCATTCTTGATTCGAGCGCATGCGAAATGAGTTTTGCCGACTGGTGCGCGAACTTCGGTTATGACACCGATTCGCGTAAGGCGTTCGCCACCTATGAGGCGTGCCAGCAAAACGCCAACAAACTGAGCCGCATCTTCACGCATGCGCAGATTGCATCCATCCGTGAAGCCCTGGAGGATTATTAATCATGAAAACGGCACAGATTCACCGATTCCGGGGCAGTGTGGCGCTTTGGGTGGGCAATGGTCAGACTGTTTACCTTGACCCGAAAATGGCTCAATCAATCGCCCGATCCCTGAACGCATGCGCCCGTGACATCAAGGAAAAGCCAAGTTTTTCCGAATCGGATTTTCAAACGGTCGAATTTAAGTTTTCAGGGGAGGTCAAATAATCATGGCCACGTGTACAAAATTCGAGATGCGGATTCAATGCGATAACGCGGCATTTGAAGACAACGGCACAGGGTTGGAAACTGCCCGGATTCTGCGCCAATTGGCCGATCAAATCGAGCGGGGATATAACGGTCGAATGCCCGATGAATACTACCCCCGTGACGACAATGGAAACTGTGTCGGCGTGGCGCGTTTCTATATCGGACGATTAACAGACTGAACCCGCCTAGCGCATCCCTCAGGGGTGCGTTATGGGGTGGAGTCACCAAACCCGAAGCCGGCCGGGTAAAGCCGAATATCAGTTAGGACTGAAAATGTATAGCGGACAGACTTTTGATTTTGAGCACGAAGGCAAACAGTTTCGCGCATTCATCGAATCGGACCATGACGCGGGTACGCCATGGGATCGCGAATGTGGCCACGTTGATGTGAGCGAATGGGAACACCGCAACAAACGCCCGTCTGAGGTCATCGTTAACGAAGATCGGGGCTCACGCCGTTTCGTGTGCATCCGTGAGGCAATCGCTAAAGCAACTCGGGAGGGTTGGGGCCTGAGCGATGAATCCCTGCAAGCCCTGAGCGATCGCATCGGCCGCACCCCCACGAAAAAGGAAGTAACGACAGAATCCGTGCGCCTTGATGTGGAGCGCATGCGGGCATGGTGCGCCGATGAATGGGAATACATCGGCGTCTGTGTCTGCCTGCTCGATTCTGAGGGCTCACCCATTGGCAACAAATACGCGGCCGCATTGTGGGGGATTGAATCAGACTGTGATGATTACATCCGGGATGTTGCCCGGGAGCTGGCATCCGAAGCAATGACCGAAGCCCGCAACACCTGCGAACGTATCAATTCTGTTTTGGAGGGCTGAGCCATGCCTACAGAATTGATTGTTTACGTGGAAGTCACCGACACGTTTTCAGGTGAAGCCAATTATTCATGGGTGAAACGTCATGAGGTGCGCGGGCTTGAGAATAAATCAGACTTGGCCATTGTTCGCCACGTCAAACGCCTCATTGGTTGGAATGGCCATCGGTGCAACACCGACACATCGGGCGATCAAATCACGATTCGGCCGCGTGGCATGAATCAGGTTTGCTTTGTCTCTTGGCACACAGTGGGAAACGCATCATGAGCCGCAAAACATCCGCAGTGTTCCGCGTGGGCGTTTCTTTCGAATCTTCAATCCTGTGCATGGGTGAGCCCGTCGCCCGTGAAGAATTGGGCAAGATCGAAAACGGTAACGCGTGGAAATATTACCCGCGTGCCCGACATTGGGACATTTGCCACGTTGACAAGAAAACGGGCGAATTGTTCACGGTGCGCGACATGGAAAACGGGGAGGTCTGACCATGGCTAAACCCGCTTTCTTTCTGGTGTTCGTTTCGGGTCGATTCGCCGAGCGTTTCGAAACCCGCACCGGGGCGCGCATCTATGCCGCAGCACAAAGGGCCCTCGGGCATTCCGTCATCATCAAGCCTCAGGGGTTCTAATCATGAAAGATCAAACAAATATGCACGGGGCCCGGGCTTGCGGTTTGGGCATGGGTCAGGTGCGCATCATCGCGAAACACTTCCTCATTGCTGCGGTTTGGGCCGATGCGCCTGAGGGCACACACCCACGCGTGACCAAGCAAGCCCGCGCAGCGGCCGAAGAATGGGCGAAGGCTTTTCTGTGCATGGTTGACCCTGCCGATATCAAGGCATGTGCCGATGCCCCGGGCTATGGTGCGCACCCGGATGCGGGTAGCCCATGGGCGGCCATTGGTCATGATTTGTGGCTCACCTGCAATGGCCACGGGGTAGGGTTTTGGGATCGTGACGAACTCCCCGATGACGTGGGGCAGCGTCTGACCGAGGTCTGTAAAAAGCTAGGTGAGCCGGGCCACGGGTTTGAGTGTTACCGGGGTTGGGCCTACCTGCGTGCCCCTGAGGTGCAGGCATGACAACCCGTCTGCTTTTCGCATGGGTGCGCCTCCTGCTAGGCGTGCTGGCCTCAGGCTATGGCCTCACATGGGGGCTATGGCTTCACGTCACCGGCCATAGCGGGGAGGCCCTAGCCCATGCCCTCCTGTGGGGGCTAGCTGGGTGCATCGTTGCCCCATTGGCTGAGGATGTGGGCGACATGCTGCAAAGACTCAAGCAAGCCCGAAGCAAGCCCCCTTAAACCCGGAATTACTTCCTACCCTAGGCCCCCTATGCGGGGCCTTTTCTTTTGCCCGTGTGCGCCCGTCTAGGGGTGTGCATGGGCTTTGTTGTTTGTGGGTTGCCCCATGCCATGGGCTAGGGGTGTGCACGTGTGCCCGTGCTATGGGACTAGGTGTCATGCATGGTCATTAGGTCATGCATGGGCATGGGCTGCCCCGGTGCTGGTGACGTGGAGCACCGAGGGGCAACGGGCAATCAAGGGGCTAACGGGTCCCTCCTGGGGGTTTGATTTTGCACGGGGGTGCGCTGAGC
>Ga0255220_1000029_pt1 | contig 55323 bp, 58 predicted proteins | sample Miss_Colum_RepB__FD_188423 | JGI IMG/M metagenome (GOLD analysis project Ga0255220, IMG submission 188423) | Freshwater microbial communities from Mississippi River, Louisiana, United States - Miss_Colum_RepB_8d | ecosystem: Environmental > Aquatic > Freshwater > River | place: USA: Louisiana...
TATTCTATCCGGGATCAATTTAATAAAGAACCATTAGGAACACAGAAAAAATCTGTGTTGTTCCTATTTTTGAATAAAACATGTTTTCGGGGGGTATACAGAGAAGGACCACACGGATTTAATGTTCCATTCGGACATTATAAAACGGTGAACATTGTTGATAGAGAACACTTACTACGTGTATCTTCTTTATTGCAATCTGTCACCTTTGTATGTCAAGATTTTACACAACTATTTACAAAGGGTTGGAGTAAACGAGATTTTATTTATTTTGATCCTCCCTATGTACCGGAAGAAGAAAAAAGTTTTACACAATACACAGTAGATGGATTTAAGAAAGAACAACACATATTGTTATTTGATTGGTGTAAAAATTTAAAACAAGCAGGTATTCCTTTTTTATTAAGTAATTCAAACACGGAACTAGTTAGAGAACATTTTCCTATCTCCTCTTTTACACTTCTACAAGTAGGAGCAAAACGTAGCATACATAGTAAACGACCCCAAACAACTACGGTAGAACTATTTATCAAATGAGTGAATACTTTTTTATTTTTATACGAATATAAGGTGTATAAAAATATACAGGTTAGTTATGGAATGAGATTACTCAAACGAATAAGAAGTTACGAAGTCTTTTAATTCTTCTAACTGATCTTCTCTGAAATACGGGATCCCGTTCGCATCTAACATAGGTCTAACCACTTCTGAGAATAGTTCATCATTTTCATATTTTTCAATTAAGAATGGAGATAATACATAACATAATTCTACTTTTGCAATCTTTTTGAATAAATAAGAATAAATTTCTTTAAGAGTGAGCGCACCATAGATTTTCTCTGAGGCAGAACCGTCTACTTGTTGCCATTTAATCTCAATAATCTTTAAAATACGTTGGTCTCCTTTTTCAATCATCACTAATTCATCCGGGATTTTTTGTATCTTGTCGTACCCATGATTTTCAATAAGGTAGTGTTGGAATAAACGTTGTTTAAAAAAATAGTAATTAATTTTCTCTCCATGTTCGTCTGTTGTTTGCTTAAACAAATACGTTCTAGGTAATTTTGATCCCATTTCCATAATAGAAAATCCGTCATCCTTAATAAATGTGTTTGTTAAGGATACCTTTTTCTCAAATTTTTTACCATTGTTATTTGCTTTTGCACCAGGTGTTTGGTGAACCTCACTAAACTGACATTCAGATTGGGTTTTCTTTGGACGTGGCATTTTTATTTGTAGTATAGTTGGGATATGACCATCGTAAAAAAAATCAGTTTTACTTATTTTTGAAAAAAGACTATATTTTGACTAAGTAATAAGAAACACACATGACTATTGTGTGTGTTTTAAAAAAGGATTCAAAAAATAAAAAAAGTGTAAAAATAAAGGAAAAATAAAAAAATGGTGATCTATTGCGATCGTCGGGATCATCTGTATAAAATAAAACGATATGTGCATAATATCAGAAATGACCTTATCATTTTATGAATTCATATGGTTAATGATAAAATTATTACGGAATATCCCTATGGAAATATATATTTTATGTATATTTATAAAATAGTAAGATTTGGAACGATTTGGTAAAATTTACCAAATCGTATGCGATGTTTCTATACATTAATAATAAAATGTATAAAATAAGAAGACTATCACACAGTTTTAGCCTTAATAGTTAACAGTGGTATTCTTATAGATGCTCCCCAATATACCAACCACAGTTAATAAACAGTTTACATCCTTTCTCTCCAAGTTGTTGATGGAAGATCACATGCTCACAACTATCTATCAAATAGGTTTGATGTGTATGCGGTTCAGTCCACTTTTCTTTATAATCGTACGATATATTGGTAAGAGAGGTTGTCTTATACAACCCAGCCCCTCCAAATGCACTCTTTACTGGATAAAATCCAGTAGAATCCTGTTTTGGGTGTTCATACTTTAGGAGGGCACGCTGCATACTTCCATCCTGCCAATTAAGATGTCTGTAACGAAGTTGATAATTTTCGGAAAGTTGACTATCTCTAAGGGCATACAGGTCATAATACTTACTACGTTGATTTGGAAAAAGTGCATCCCACTTATTTATATACTCAGGTATAAAAGCGGATGAAAACCCTTGCACATCAAATGGGACAGCATTAGGAGAATCTGCATCAAGAAGTAAAAGGTATACATCCTCTCCAAATAAAGGAGAGAAATGGGATAACACAGTATTACGGGCTTCACAAATAGATGGCATTCTTGGTAATCCTTTGGAAGGTTGAAGGATAAATTCTCTGCGAGTAGGATCCCCTTTACACCAACTAGAGGCAATTATTTTTGTTGCGTCAGTTGAGTAACCATCGACCATCACTACGCGATAATCACTAAAGAGAGAGATGTACGTTTCTACTGTTTTTAATGTTTTAGGTAGATGGGTGGCAATATTTTTAGTAATCAACCCTACACATAATGTTTTTTTTATTGTTTGCATATTTTCACGTTTATACGACTACTATTAGTAAAGAATGTATTTGTTTTTAAATAGATATAAATAATCATTACTATTAAGTAAGGAATCAGTAGAGGAAAAAGAATGCTGAACTTGATAGACAATAGACGATTGTTACATACCTATCAACTTTACTCTAATCAGCACAAAGATTTATATTATCATTTTAAACCCAATCGGGCAGACTATGCACATCCTGTTTATTGCGAATGGTGCAAACGAATATGGATATTCAAGAGAAGCTGTGAATGGTGTAAAAAGGTAATCTATTTTTGCGGAGAACATGAACATATCGGATGGTGTAAATCACATTTAAAGAAATAAAAAGATTTATTTAATTCGAGATAAAAATATTATGACCGAAGAAAACCCCACTCTTAACATTAAAGTTAGCGAAAAGAAAGCAGTGAGTATATACTCTATCAATCGTTTTCCTGTCACTCTATACGCAGAACAATGGCTATATTTATTAGACCATGCCGACCAAATACGAGACTTTATTCATCACCACTCACATGAACTAGCTACCAAAGAGAAGAAACCAGCCGGAAAGAAAAAAGATGTCCGCAAGATAGTCCCTATACAATATATAGAAGGAGAAAATGGAGAACAAATTATTGTCCCTACTTAATAGGTCGTACGTTACAATAATAGGTTAAAGAAAAGAATTTTAATTTTTAAATAGAACGATTTAAAAATGGAAGAAGCAGAAATCCTGGTAGACCAGGGATTAGAACAGATGGACATATACGTAACCAAAGAATACAAACGGTTTACCTTATTACATACTATATTAAAAACACAGGATGTTGAATTAGTAAATAGGTTATATTACACTCTCTCCACATACCAACCAGATGAAGAAGAAGATGACACTACTCTACACGAATCTTAATTAGGTTGTCATTCTGATCTAAATCAGCATACTGAATTAACCATCTGAGTGTGCTTAATAAGAAAAGAATGGTAGTAACTATCACCCAAACAAGTGTTTCTACTCTATCTGGATGGGTAAAGAAATGTATGCTTGTGTCTATCACAAGATAAAACGATAAGCATGAACATATACTGAGGGACATCAAATTGGTTGTACATAGAATAATCGGATACAATATGAAGATACATAATAAAGCATTCTCGGTCATTTTTAACGATAGCGTAAGCTGAAGTAGGTAAAATATATTGATAGGTAATTTATACAGGATTTTCTGTATAAATATCACTTTAGCAGGGAACTACGTTCCCCTGCGACCCCTCCTTCGTCGTTTTTATTTATTTTTTGTAGAGAGTTTTTGTTTTCTTCTCTTATTTTCGTATAGTATATGTGGTTCGTCCAAATTTCTCTTTATAGACATCTTCATTTGGATTCATTTTAAAGTATTCTATCGCATTGTTTTCTGCCTTTACTTCATCTGCATGTTGGAGTTCTAACATGTTTGGTCTGATTGTATTATAAATAGCCAGTGCAGCACATGTATATGGGATTTGCCAACCGACCATCATCCAGGCAGATGTGATCATGAACTTATCTACTTTATTAGTATTAAGTGGAGAGAATGTATCTAGGTAGGTGTACATATTAAATCCAAGACATCCTGTTATACATAATCTTGTATAATTTTCAGGTATAGACGGAGTGCGTTTGGATAAATAGGTTGTTACTCTGGAAAACATGATATATTGCGTAAGTGTTGCGTATATACTTATAGTATACTTCGTTTTAAATTGGTTTATCTCTTTCTCTATATTTTTACACCTATAAGTGTAAAAAATAAGTTATACCTGTTCATCCATAGGTATATACTGGGTATTCTGTTTTGTGATCGTGTGTCTTACATACATAAAATAGATACCATTACAAACTTCAATTAGAATAGTAGATAGTGTAAATACTACAGGAATACTGTTGGTAAGTAATACATAAGATAGGAAACTAGTCACCCCTAATGTATAAACATGCATTACAGAATCTATTAGTTGTAATGTTTCGCGTTGTAAACGTACTGAACATATATTTAACAATATATTCACTTGCGTAATAATAATTCTTCCTGCAATTAAAAAGATAGAAGACCAAACCATTTGGGTGAATATGATTGTATTGTGGGTTTCCATAAATAAAAAGGCAGAAAATCCGACTTGACATAATACAAGTAAGAAATAATATTCGTGAGATAAATTCATTTTGTTTTTTAAAAGGTAAACTGGGTAGGATTAATGAGAAAAAGATCACTTTTATGGGGAACCTAGGTTCCCCATCACCCCTCCTTCTTTATTTGTTGATATGTTCTTATATCTTTCTCTATTTTTTACACTTACTATTGGTGTAAAAAATAAGTTAAATTTGATCTTTTTGAACGCGTATTTCATTTAGTTTCTGAATAGAATCCAGTTGTTGTACATCAATTGCTACTTGGTCTGTATGTTGTTGTTCATTTTTCTGTGTATAGGTATCACTAGCAGTCATAAATTGTTTATGTTTATATTTTCGTACTCTTCCTTTTATGAATATCATTACTGTAAACAGTGTGCTAAATAAACCACCAACAGAACCAATAATACTGAAAGGAGACTGTTTCGTTGGAGTAATGGTTGTCTTTTTACTTATACTATCAATGGAAAGAAGAAACATCCCTAATATCCTACTTTCTGTTGGAATAACTCTATTATTACGGTCTATATCATACATTATAAAATATTTATCTTGAAATATAAACGGAATAGTATTGTATGTATTTACGATACAAGTTTTTCTATTATCAAGAAATACCAGTGATTCAAATAATAAGAAATAATCTAAGTCCATTACGGGAGAATAACATGTAAACTTTTGGTCATGTCCGGATTGCGTATTATCAAATACATAATAGTTTGTGTTTGGGTCAGTCGTAAAGTTTAATCTAGATGCAGAAGATGTTCTCATAGAATATAAACGCTTTGCACTAGGTGTTCCTATCGAGAAAGAAGGATGATTATCTACAGTTTCATGATTATATGCATACGTATTTATCATAAGCTCACTCTTTAGTGTATGAGTTGGTAATACATCTTGTAAGTAAAGTTCATGTTTAAAGTCATTATAGGAAATAGTTGCTACTTTTGGATTAAATGATTGATTATCATCATACATACTAGATACCGTGGTATACTTAGGTTTACATACACTTAATGTACACACAAGCAATCCTCCTGTACTTACTGTTTTATTACCAATAGTGACAAACGGACTCATTGTATATAATAGGTATGTATCTGCATTCACTTTGTATATATTAATGATAGATAGTGTAATATCATATAATTGAGTTGCAAAATTAAATAATCCAAAACTCGCAACTGTATTATCGCTATTAAATAAATACATATCATATAAGTAATAATTAGACTCTGTAAGAATCATATAGAAAAGACTGTTACTTACTGTTCCAAACCCACGGTAAAAAAAAGTTTTTAACTTAGTGTCGTTCATATATAGTTTATTTTGGATGGTTGTAGTATTAAATCGAACAGTAGACATTTTATAATCAATAATTACCGAAGTTATAGTAATTTTTCCTTTTATTTTATCAATATGTTCTAACATAATATAAACATACGTATTTTGAGTTTTTTGTACTATGTTTGTTTCATTATATGGAGTAGGATACGTAAAATAAAAATACATTCCATCCATATTTGAAATGATACTCCCATTATTATAAATAATAGTATCAATTATGCCTATATTACGCGTTACAGCATTAAATGTTTTAATACTAAATGTTGTATTCGTTACCGATGGAACATTTTGATAATACATTACATATTTATCCCATGAAAATCTATAAAATTTACTATAAAGATAAAACGTAGTAGAATACACAGGTGTATTTGTAGTAGTGTCAACGATAGTAATATTTTTTCTATAGTTATCTGTATTATTACCATTTACATACATGATTGTTGTATTTGATATAAAATTATAAGATGATTGTTCATAGTCGTACGAATTTAGAAGTATATTGGATACTAGTTTATCCTTCTTGAATAAATAGATAGAACCTTTATTATCCTCGATAGAAAAATAATCTTCAAACGCGTTCATATTAAAATTGAATACGAATCCGTTATCATAGTAAGAACTGTATTTATAAGGCACACAATTATGTGTAAATTTGGATAAAGTATATACACAAAGTTCATCTCTTGCGGTATGTATAACATATACATATTCATCCTCAAGCATATACATTACAGTATCAATTGGTTCTATAGGTAATATGGATTTCTGAACAAATGTTTTATTATATTGAATCACAAATCCAACACCATTATTTTCTCCATATAGGTCAGTCCCATATGGACACAATTGTAGTGTATCATTCACTTTAAAGTTATTATGTTTATCAATAGTAGAATAACAATTTGTTTTCTTGTTACTTTGTGTGACTAGTTCAATATAAGATGCATCAATCACTTCTGGTTCCCACTCTATTTTGAATGGTAAACCGTTTGTAATTATGTGGGTAGAAGATAATAATTCTACCGTATGGATATCTTGCTTTGTCTCATTGTATACAAATAATAAAATAAGGGAGAGTAATGTTGAAATAACTAGTACTATGGTAAGTCCACCTCCTAGTGTTGATTTTGTTCTTAGTTTATCACGTTCTAATTCAACTGGGTCAATTAATATACAATCAATTTTTGACAGCATTTTTTAAATTTAGTTAAAGGTAATCCTGGATGCATTTTGTGAAAAAATATCACTTTAGTGGGGGAGCATACTCCCCCTACGACCCCCTGTTAAGGGGACCTCCTCTGTTTATTCTATTCTTACTTTTTACACACACATAAATGTGTAAAAATGGCTGTTTACTTATGAAACAGTGTATTCTCGCAGTATTCTTTTCAGAGAATCCTTTAATATCAATAGATCATCTATTTGTTGAATTGTACACAGGTAAGATACTTCACTTAGTGCACGTTCTAATAAGTCTCTTATTTTAAATGCATCTAGGATGGTCTCTCGTTTATTCTTCATAATCTCCACCAAGTAACCTTTTATGTTTCTACACGCATTTATATTTATAATATCTGTGTGTAAAAGGATTGAAGCATATTTTACAACCTTATCACATTTATCAAGCGTCTGTTTAGGAATAGATTTAGTTACAAGTTTATCCACATAGATACCATTTAGTTTTACCGAAGGTTCGTGTTTGTCTTCTTCATCTGGGTCGATATCAATACGGACATCGTCCCCTTCATCTGAAGGATACTCACTTTCCGAATACTCATCATCGGATAGATATCCTTCTTCTTTTTGAGTATTAGCGAAGTGAGTAATACCAAGTATTCGTTCAAGTCCACTTGTGATGGATGTGGTTACTCTGGTATAAAAGGATTGCATCTGGTAGAATAGGAATATAACAATAAGAAAGAAATCACTTTTGTAGGGGACCTAGGTCCCCTACGACCCTTCCTCTGTTATTTGGATTGTTATTTTATATATTTTTGGTATTGTTTGATGTGTGTATTTTAAATAGATAAAAAATCAGGTTAAAAGGTTACCTTTATAGGATAAAGTAGGGTAGGAAGATGTCAAAACTGTCTGGAAAAGTTTGCTTAATTACAGGAGGTGCTGGTTTTGTAGGGAATGCACTCGCTCACCACTTAGTATCCATTGGTTGCGAAGTGTATTGCTTAGATGATTACTCTACCAGTAAAACACATCCTACTTGGAATCAGTTTGAAGTATGCCACAGTATACTTCAGTTAACATTGGGGGGAATCCATTATATCCATGGACACACATGTGACATATCTCACTTGTGCTCTGGGTTTTCCCCAGATATTGTCTTTCATTTTGGAGAGTATTCCCGTATTCACCAAAGCTGGAGTGAGTGTGAGAAGGTGTGGAAAAGTAATTTGTTTGGGACAACCTGTGTATTTGAATATTGTGTAAAAAGAAATATACCCATTGTATACAGCGCGTCCAGTGCGATCTTAGGAGAGACTGTTCAACGTACACCATATACTTTTTCAAAGCGTGTAATGGTAGACTTGTTAAAGCGTTATCATGAATGGTTTGGATTACAATACATCATCACTTATTTTTACAATGTATATGGAGAAGGTCAGATATCGGATGGTCCATATGCGACTGTATTGGGAATATTTGAACGTCAGCATTTCACCGGTCAAAAATTGACTGTAGTAGAACCAGGTACACAGAGTAGATGTTTTACACACATCACTGATATTATTAGTGGAATATGTACTGCAGTAGAGAAATTTTCAAATGTGGATGTACCTATTCGTAGTAAGGATGAACTATCGATTATCGAGTTAGCACAGTTGTTCACTTCATCCGAAAAAGAGATAGAGTATCTCCCACAACGAAAGGGAGATAGAGTGTGTAGTACAGTCGAATTGCCAGATCTTCTTAGGGATAATGGGTGGGAATCAACAGTTAATCTGAGAGAGTATATTGATACCAAACTAAATTAAAAAAGAGTGAATTTTTTTATCTATATGTATAGATAAAATGAAACAGATAGTAATAATAAGTATTATTGCGTTTGTAATTGGAGTATGTTTAGGTAAAACAGGTATGTTTGAACAGTACAGAATGACAAAGGCTTGTACCCGATGTACAAATAAAGTGTATGATGATATTCAAACAAAATATGGTTCTAAAAAATGTCTTTCTGATAATACAGTGTGCTTGAATGAATATAATGCAACAGTAAAATCAGAATGTCCAAATTGTTAATATAAAGGAGAAAAACATAAAACTAGTCATCGCGTTAGTGTAAGAGGAGGGGTGGTAGGGGAATGTAGTTACCTAATGTGGTTTAGGAATGTATCCATCCACAGACATATTTCTTGTTTCTTTTGGTACATTGATAACTACATTGTGTAATACAGGAGTGCACTTTAATTGACATGCAAGTCTGCTTGTTTCAGTACATCCATATGCTAAATCAAGCATATCTAATTCTTCTTCGGTTGGTTCTATACATTTCTCATAAATTTCCTTTGGTAATATAATATGACATGTACTACATGCACAGGAACCATCGCATGCTCCTTCTAATCCTATTATCTGAGAAGGGTCTGATTTAGCATCATATTGATGTGTTAGTTCAAGGAGACTTCGAGTGGATGTAGAAGGTTCTTGGATTGTAACCAGTTGGTTGGTTCGGTTTGACCGGAAGGATACATGAATCATTTGAGGTGTAGAACTGTGTAATCGCGAGAAAACTCTTCGCATCTTTTACTTTATATTATTACATGAACGTATTATTTTAACTTTTAAATAAAGTTAAAAGATTAATCACGGATAGGCCATTGTACTGTTTTAAGTACATCGATCGTTTCCTCATGAATACGATAATCTGGACATTCCATCCAATCCGTATCATAGAAAACTACAGAAGTATCATCCCGTGCGTGAAAAATAAGTTTCATTTGTTTAGGGTAGTTTCCATTGTCATCTAGAGGGATTGTATTATGGTTTACAAACACTCCCACATTAGAATCGGATGGGTTATTATACATGCTAAAACTTACATAATAGGTTGGATTGTATTTATCTTTAGATGCTATAGGAATAATAAGGTCTGTCTCTGAACGAGTGTAATGATAACAAATAGACCAATCCACTGGTAAATCTCGAAGTTGATTATGTGTCCACCTTTCACCATTACTATTTTCTGTACACTCAGTGAATACTCCTGTTAAAAAGGGGAGAATAATATAGTCTACAAGGTCTTTTGTGATATTTGTTTTGTCAAATATACGTTTATATTCTGTTGTTTTATGTTTCCACTCAGAGTAAAATAGGGTAGACAACTCGATTCCAATGGCTTTCAGTATATAATAGGAACCTATATGTCTGTCTTTATTTGTACACAATTCTTGGAAGGTTTGAAATCGTGGATCACTATCTTTTACAGATTGGATATATTCTGTTACTTTAGAGAATTCAGTTGGGAATGAAAAAAAGCTCCCCATAAAATAATATCGGTATGTCTCATAATCACATTCCTTATCTAGAATTTCGTAGCAGTCATAAGTACATTTGTATATATATTCGTTCTCATCTTCATTCGTGTTCTCATCTTCATTCGTACTATACGTTCTTCTGTATGTATTTGGGAAAAGAACGCGATTTGTATCAAGTGGATCATTAAAAATAGAATGAGTGATTAATCCATTAAGTGACTGGGTTAATTCTGCGATTATAAAGTCGTTTGGTATAAACGTTATGTTTGGGGTAGACATTTTCTTACATAGTAGGTATTCTAGATAGGAAAAAGAAAGAAAAAATCACTTTTGCAAAGAACTACGTTCTTTCCGAATCTCCTCTTTCGCTTACGCGCTTATTATTTTTATTAATTAGTTTAAAGGGATTTATGTGTTTAATTTTATTATTTATTTTCTGTGAAAATTCACCGCCGCGCGACGCACGCGAAGCGTTTAGAACGAAGTTCGTATAACTGGTTATTTCTTTTTGTATTCTTCATACTACGTATGATCACACGAAGTGTACTGGATAACATATATTGTGGATAACTTTTAGGATTTAATTACAGAGCAAATCTTTATGATTATCTGCTATTTATCCTTTATATTATTCAGTAAATATATATTTTATCTAATGACTGATATACTCGAGTTATCTACGAGATACTTATCCTACATGCGAAGCATGAACATACGTAGTATGAAGATAACCAAAGATATACGGTATTTTAAGTATGTAAAACATTAGTTATATCAAATTATTTAAAAATTGTAAAACATGATTATTTAAAAAAAAGTAGTACATTTTTACTTTTACTTTTATTTTTGTACTACTTTTTTTTTAAAAATGCAATATTTGTAAAAAGTTGAAAAAATACATACTATATATTGTATTATAATCATACATATTGTGTTATCTTCATACTACGTATGTTCATGCTTCGCATGTAGGATAAGTATCTTATAGATAACCTACAGTATGTATAATTCAGATAAAGTGTATATTTATACAAGCATTATGTGTATAAATAGTAGATAACTATAGAGATTCGTTTCATATGTGAATCTAGAACTTCGTTCAAAGCGCAAGCGCAAGTTATCCTTTTCATAGGTTATTCTATAAGAATGTAAAAAGAAATATAAAGTTATGTGTGCGTCGCGCGGCGATGAATTTTTGCGGAAAAATAATTATTAAAATTATACACTCATTCCTTTAAAAAATAATAAAATAATAAGCGCGTAGCGTAAGGAGAGGTGGTAGGGGAACAACGTTCCCTACTTTGCAAGGTACGCCTCTACTCCAGGAAGAGATACCTCTCTAAACACAAGATCCTTTTTTACTTCCTTACGAAATGCACGTTCTTCTTCATTCGTATGATTTATCTTTCTACGTTTGGTTTCATTTCCGATCTCACGATTGGTATTTGTATATTTATATCGTAAACGCAGATGTATATCGCTATATAATTTTATAAAGTGCATATATACTTCATCAATTACATGTAAGTTAAACCCACGCTGAATGTAATATTCATTGGATATCCAACAACCGCCAAAAAAGGAAAAATGGCGTCCTATAATCGGATGAATAATAAATAATTCTATGTGTGTTAAATGGTTTACTGGATCTGTCCATGCTAAACAGTTAAATTCATCAAGGATCCATTTCCACTTGCGGTAATCATCTTCTGTTTGAATTTGTTCAATTATCTCGGAAAAATAGAATAGGTTCTCTCCTTTTAATAATTCATAGATAAATATGGATAATGGAGATGTATCTCCGTCACAACCATTCAAATAATCAGGTGCAACCTGTTCAGAATGTACAAGACTAGAATGAATATAAAAACTTTGAATAATGTCTGCAGGAGTAGTAGAATGATTAATGTTAGATAACAACGTGAGTGCATTTGGTTCATTAATGTAACGATCTAAGGGAGATTGGTGCATGATTTTATCTTTAATGGACAACATTGTTTTACTGTTTACAGTAGGTAATATGGTATAGATTTACACAGGAAAAATCACTTTTGTAGGGGAGCACACTCCCCCTACCACCCCCTGTTTCTTTCCGTTTCGTTATTATTATTACTAATTAATAATAATATATCTTTTATTTTTTAGTGTTCACACAGAGAAAGTCCTTCAAAATGAAGACTGTCCTCATTAATAAACTCATCATTCCAATGTTTTCTCTCATACATTAAGCATTCTCTGTATATCCCTGCTTCTATGTCATTTACACCTAGTGAAAGAATGTCGGATGTAGATATAATACGATGGTCAGGATGTACTAACCAGAATACAAGTATATGTCTATTTCCAATTGAACCACTGCGTTTCTGTATAGAACTAACAGAATGATACATATTATTCGGGAAAACAATTCCTAAGTCTTCTTCTGTATAAACAGTGCGAAGATGATGAAATTTATCTAACGTAATGTCTGCATTATGTCTTGAGGAATGCCTATCATGAGTACGTTCATATATTTCTTCTGCATATAAATAATAGTCTGATTCATTTGGCTCTCTCAAGTTTGTATAAAATCGAAGACCATGTGATTCTAATGATTTGCTTATCTGTGGATAATAAATACCAGTAGCAATAATTTTTTCTGCACTGGTTCCTTCTAAATGAAGACCACCCTCTGAATGCCAAGTATCATCTTTTCCAAGCTTGAGTTCTTGTGCCTTTATAATGAATTGGCAATCCTGCAATACGAGTTTGTCTGATGAAATGTTCATCAACCTCTCACCGCACACTCGTATACACTCATTAAACATAGGAATCATGTGTTTTAACACAGATGAAACAGGTATATCCCATTCTCTTCCTATATCGTAGAAATGTACAGGAGATAAAAAGCTTACTGTTGGTTCTCCTGTTTGTGAATAATCAATGTGTGTATTAGTAGCTAACCATTGAAAGGTATGATTCGAAGGGGATACTCCATCGTTCAATATACTCTTACCTTTTATGTATGCGCTCATCGATGGATGAAAATAGTTGTGAACCTTTTGTTTTGTCCATGGTTGAATATCAGTTGCTTTCTGTGTGGTAAGAAATTGTTTATATGCTTTTTTTACCGCGGTAGGAACACACTTATCTTTTGTAATGATAAAGGTAGAAAAAGGAATATGTTTGGCTTCATTTGGTCGAACGTAGTTTACTTGTTTGTGTTCGGATGAAAATAATATAGTACATTCTCCTGTTTCTTTATCACGAATAACTACTTCAATTGCTTTTCCAGGGGAAAACGATTTAGATGTCAGTGTTCTACTGGATGCATTTGTAACACTAATGGTGTACATATATTCTTTTGCTTCACTGCCATTTCCTTGTAGGTTATCTAAGTAAGTAGCATACTCCTTGTCTACCATTTCGAGATCACATTCTGTATACTGGATGAACGAAGAATAATCACCTAATGTTTCTACGTCTTTCATGAAGGTAGAAGATATAGAGCGTAATGCAGAAATAATGGAATCAAATGCTTGAGTATTTCCTTCTTGTTCTTTAATTTCTTGTTTCCACTTCTTTACGATTTTTGCATCGTGTATTTTTGTGGTCCAATCTTCCTTGGTTACGATTGGTTCAATAATGGAGATATATTCTTTGCGAGAAGATGACATTTTTTACTATACGTATAGTAGTAATAAGTAGTAAAGAAAGAAATATCACTTTTATGGGGAACGTTGTTCCCCATCACCCCTCCTTATGACCCTCTAAGCGATTATTTATTATTTTCTTTTTTCTGCATTTTATACGCGGTAGTATAAACACAAAAGTATCTAGTTTGCAATAAATTTAAAACTTATAAAACAAAACTTTTTAAAAAAAGTAGTACATTTTTATTTTTATTTTTATTTTTGTACTACTTTTTTTAAAAAATACTAATATTTCTACTTTTAAATAAAACTAGAAATCTTAAGGAGGGGTGATGGGGAACGTTGTTCCCCATAAAAGTGATATTTTTCCTCTTCCTCCTTTCTTAGTCTATCTTGGTACCATGTTTTTACCCGAATTAAATGAGATCGTAAACAAAATATATCACATAATAAATGCATATACACATCACCCACCAAACTTATTTTTACACCAATTAAACGAAAGTTGGTCACATTTACGTAAAAAATATCTTGATTACACCCAGATATGTATGAAATATCCAAAAAGTATACACGCGATAAGTAATACAGGATTAGTAAAATGTAGAGAAATCATGTTACAACTTGTGTGTAATGCACAAGTAGCTCCTATTAGTCGTGAACACTACATCCAATTATCCTACTTACATACACTATTCTACAAAAATATATCCACTGTGGATGTAAAAGATAAATTAAAACAACTACCTACGTTTTAACTTTTAGCTAAAGTTAAAATAGAATACATATATGTTATCTTCTTCTTTTCTTTTTATAACTCGCATCGTTTATACGATCTTCTTCTATTTTTTCTTCTATAAATTTCTTTGCATCTGGGTGAACTCCTTCCCACGACGCCCCTCGTTTTACTTCATTTATAATGCATCGTATTCCCTGAGGTGTCAATTTTTTATACTCAAAGTTATTCTGCAAACAACATACATTACCTAAACAGTTATCAGATTGTAATAACAGATGAAATAAACCAGGATTATATGCGTCAGTGTGCCAACTAAGTAATCCAAGTGCTACGTCACATGGACCCCAGTAATATCCACCTTCTTTAATCGATGCTCCTTTTTGCAATAAATACTTTACTAAACGATAATCGTTATAACCAACAGCATACATAAGTAACGTTTCATTATCATGATCACATGAATCTACATGTCCCCCTAAATAGAGTATCTCTCGAAATAACTGAAATCGTTGTTCGTATTCTTCTGTATATTCCTTATCGTTATATATAGGTAGAGTATGTAACTCAATAGGTTCATAGGAGTGTACAATATTTAATTCGTGTTTGTACCGTTTCAACAGAGGATATAGGTTATCATTCCACAGTTCCGGGCGTTCGAGATGATAGAATATAATGTCAATAAGGTTAAGCAAGAAGTGACGTCTAAATCTGGTAATTACATGATCAAACTTGAGCGTATTGTATCCATATTTGAGTAAGAGTGCAAGATAATCTAGTTTTCGTAGATAATATGTTTTACTACCTAAACGCCAAATATCACTTTCATCTCCGAATAATATACAACGTATAAGTGGAGTGTATCCTACTGTGCAGAAATCATCTTTTTTTGAATAGGTTACTATATTTGGGTCAGCTCCGTCAAGTAGCATATATTTAATAAGTTTGCATCTTAGTGTGTGTTGGTATTCTGTTTCGATTTTGTGTATAGAAATGTTAAATAAGGCAGTGAATGGTGTTTCAATATGACTACTTAGGGTAATCTTAGGATCATTTGATTGTACTTCTGGTGCAGATATAATTTGATTACACCATTCTTCTTTGTTTTCTACTCCGTAAGGTATTTCTTTGTATGCGGAATAGATAGCCTCCGGAGAGGACAGATCGCAATAAGAAATCATATTTAAAGAAGACAGTTTATCCTTTAAATAGGTAATTAAAATAAAGAACCTAAGGTTCTTTATAAATCTCCTCTTACGCTTAGTGTTTATTATAGGAAGGGGTGGTAGGGGAAACGTAGTTTCCCCTACTGCTAAACTGATATTTTACACATTACTCTATGTGTAAACTACTTATTATTTATTTACATATCTAACAATTATGTTACGTCAATTGGTCTCTCAATTAAACATACAAGATATTCCTATATTAGATCTAGGAGATTATGTAGGACATACGGGATACATTGATTTTATCAAGTCGAAAGATATGTCTAGTCCTATTATGCGGGGAATTGATTGCTTAAGAAGACCATTCTTATCCATTAAAGTAGACTGTAAACGATATCCGGTTCCTTCTTACTCGGAGGATACCGAAGAGGACCCTGGAGAACCAGAGGTAAGAAAAACAGTTCATGCACAGTTTGTATATACTATTTTTCAGCGTTATACAGATGATTCTCAGTTAATCACAACAGCAACATGTTATCCATCTGGATATCTCTTTAAAGACTGTGGAGGAATTAAGGAAAATGAGTGTAATGCATATGTAACTCGGATAAATGCATTACTTAGAGGAGAACAGGTTAAAAGTTATGATCCATATACACTTACCGATGATGACCTTATAGAAGGAAATGGTGACTTATGGTTTACTATTGAATCTGCTAGACAACCTATACGAGATGCAGTGAACCAATCAGATGTTGTTTGTAAAGATATAGCTAATTTGATTGTTGACCTGCTGTAGTAGGGAACTACGTTCCCCTACGACCCCTCCTTACGCTTCGCGATTATTTTAATTTTTATGTAAATACGTTAGTACTTTTTAAAGGGTTTGTTCTGTAAATTTTTATTATTTATTTTTCTGCGAAAATTCACCGCCGCGCGACGCCTACATAACTTTAGATTTCTTTTCTATATTCTTATTGGATAACTTATTCAAAAGGATAACTTGTTAGATTTAATTACAGAACAAATCTTTATAGTTATCTACTATTTATACACATAATGCTTGTATAAATACCCACTTTATCTGAATTATACTATGTATTTTTTCTTTTTTTCAACTTTTTACAAATATTGCATTTTTAAAATAAAAGTAGTACAAAAATAAAAGTAAAAGTAAAAATGTACTAGTTTTTTTTTAAATAATCATGTTTTACAAATTTTAAATAGTTTGATGTAACTAATCTTTTACATACTAAAATACCAGATATCTTTGGTTATCTAGTAGGATAAGTATCTTATAGATAACTCAAGTATATCTGTTATTAGATAAAATGGGTATTTATTTAATATTATAAAGGATAAATATAAGATAACTCACGTGATTCGTTTCATATGTGAATCTAGAACGTTATCCTTTTGAATAAGTTATCCAATAAGAATATAGAAAAGAAATCTAAAGTTATGTGGGCGTCGCGCGGCGATGGGCATTTCGCAGAAAAATAATTACTAAAGTTAAACATAAAATCTGTATGATTTTGTAATAAAATATATACTAAAAAGTGCGTAGCGCAGCGAGCATAAGGAGTGTTGTAGAGAACGTAGTTCTTTACAAAAGTGATTTCTATCCCCTTAATCCAATAGAGAACCAACTTAATTATCTAATTAGAAAAAGAAAGATGCCAAACTGGTGCACAAATGACGTAACCTTTTACCACAAAGATTACAACAAAGTAAAGGATATATTTACTGCATTTTACCACAAGAAAGAATTATTTGCATACTTTATTCCTATTCCAGACATGTTAAATGCGGAAGATCTAACAAAAGATCAAGAAGAAGAAAATAAAAAAACGTACTGGTTATCCAAATTGGTATGCCTTTTGTACTGAAAACTGGGGAACCAAGTGGGATGTCGGCTATGATGAAGACGAAGAAAAAGAAGAGAAAGATTGTATTTTATCATACGAGTTACTACACGGTAAAATTGAGTATGGTATCGTATTAACATTTGAAACTGCCTGGAATTTTCCAATCGGTGTGTATAAAAAAGCAATCGAAGATGGATATAGAGTAGAAGCGACCTTTCACTCAGATGAATCTAACTATTGTGGAGACTTTGTGAATGGAGTAGAACGCATATTTGAAATTCCAACTAATCCAAACAATGTTCGAAGTAGAATACCTAAATATATAGATGAATTATACTCTATTTCTTCTTGTTTGGATGACTATAGAGAAGACAATTCCGATTATGAGTGTTCTGATACAGAAGATGATGAGTAAATTAATATATTTATACACTATTTGAGTGTATAAAGAAAAGTTTATAAACGTTACTTTCTGCTTCTACTTCTACTTCTGCTTCTACTTTTACCAGATATAACTTTTACCTTTATAGCAACAACTCCATACTCATTTTCAGCTTCTTTTGTATAGTATTTATAATATACAGACTTACCATCATCAATAGTAGTTACACCTGGTAAGCAATTTGATAAACCTTCTTTTTTAAGATAGTTATGAAAGTTGTCATATTCTGTCTTTGATACAATCTTAGTTAGAACCTCACGTTCATAAAAATCGTTATTTGTCCATTTTACGATATCTCCTACTTTCATTTCTTTAAAATCTTTTTTATTTAAACGACCTTCTACAGTTTTTAACCCAAGTTTAATTAAAGTAAACCATGGTTCACCCACTTTTTGAATATAATCTGGCTTCATGTTTATTTAATAAACATACATATATAATAAAAATCAATTTACAAAAAAACATATCCTCTTCTTTTTTCTAGTTTATACACTCAAATAGTGTATAAAATCAGTTTACTACTTCTATACAGTCTATGTACATTTGTGTGTTCTACTTTTTATATTTTCCGTATACTTTGTTACTAATCATCTAGTTTATACACTATTTGAGTGTATAAAATAATAGAACAGTCTTTAACCATTAAAAGTTAAATATATTCAACATTATAATACCCAACATACTCATTATCTGGTTGCTCTACTTTTGAACAGATCTTTACTCTCGTATCTAAAGGTAATATTACTTCTTTTTCTAGCTCATAATATATGCATTTTATTCCTGGTTTAAGAGTGGATACCAACATATACTGTGGTTTATCTTCTTCAAGAGAGAAACGTCTTGCTATATCTGCTGACAAGCTTGTACTTAAGAATCCTCTGTGGACAAACCCTTCATCCTCTTTATCCCGAACAAAATACGGAGTTTTCACACCTCTATACACAGTTAGTTCGTCAGTAATTTCTGGCGCATTAAGAATAATTCTGTTTATATGTTGTGATAAATAGTTAATAAAGTTGAGTAGGACTGTAAAGTCATTTATTTTAAGAGCATCAAACTTATAATCAATTGATTTACAATATTCATCTGCACTATATTGCCATCCTTGTGGTAGTTTTTCACAATCAAGTAAATCTTGATGTGTGGCATTGATTGGTCGGAAGAAATAATTCCCTGTATACATTTTTATAGCTAGTTTATCTGATTCACATAATGAATCGTGGTATTCAATCTGCGAGTATAAAAACTTATATAACGGAGTATCACGTGGACAACCATTCTCTATCGCATATTGTAAACAATCTGTATTCTTTTTAATCGATGCATATACAACTGTGCGTTCATCCCATGGACAACCTTGAGAATGGGCATACCGAAGGCATTCAAGATGTCCAAATGAAGCTGCATATAGTGTACACCATTCATTCCATTTACATCCATTTTCGCGAGCATATTGTAAGCATTCTAAACTTCCACCAAGAGATGCATATGACGTGGTATATTCGTCCCAAGGGCAACCTTGCGAATGTGCATACCGAAGGCAATCTAGTTTTCCTTCTTTCGCTGCAAAGACAGTTGTGAATTTATCCCATGGACATCCATTTTCGTGTGCATATTTCAAACATTCTAAATGTCCACCGAAAGATGCATTTTTAGTTGTATCTTCATCCCAAGGACATCCCTGAGAATGAGCGTACTGAAGGCAATCAAGTTTACCATAATAAGCTGCAGCTGAAGTTGTAGTTTCATTCCACTTACATCCATTTTCAAACGCGTATTTTAAACATTCTAAACTCCCAAATGAAGCTGCATGTTTAGTTGTCTCTTTATCCCAAGGACAACCATTTTCGTAAGCATACCGAAGGCAATCTAGATTATTTCTCCATACTGCTAACTTAGGCGTCTCTTCATCCCATGGACAACCAATGCTGCGAAGATACTTCATAATTTCTAGTTGACCTTCTTTAGCTGCATAAGCAATCGTCTGTTTATTATATTCACAACCATTTTCTATCGCGTATCGTAAAAAATCCATATGACCAAATCTTGCTGCAATAAGTGTTGTGTTATTATCCCAAGGACAACCATTTTCACGTGCATATCGAAGGCAGTCTAGATTTCCTTTCCAAGCAGCTTTAGAACAAGTTTCTTCATCCCAAGGACAACCATTTTCACGTGCATATTGAAGGCATTCTAAACTTCCCTTCCAAGCAGCTTTAGAACAAGTCTCTTCATCCCACTCGCAACCATTTTCACGAGCATATCGAAGACATTCAAGATGACCACCTTCAGAGGCATATGCAGTTGTTTTTTCATTCCACTTACATCCTTGAGTATGCGCATATCGAAGGCATTCAATGTGACCACCTGCAGCCGCTGCATTTGTTGTCTTTTCGTTCCATTCACACCCACTCTCGTGAGCGTACCGAAGACATTCTAGATGACCATTCATAGCTGCACTTCTGGTAATCATCCAATGCCACTGTTGACCTTCTTGTATTAAACGTTTTAACTCTTCTAGTTCACCAGCTGCAGCTGCCTCAATACAATATTTATACTTTTGTAGGGAACGTAGTTCCCCTACGACCCCTCCTATCATGTGTATTTACGGTAAATAATAAATAATGATGTAGATGATTAGAAGACAAAATATCACTTTAGTAAGGAACCTCCTCTATTACAATACGACTCTTCTCTCATTGATTCAATGTATGATTTGAAGATATATGTGTTCAAACCCTCTCTAAACTGAGTTTACATACAGAATTCTATAGTTAGAATAACTACACATATAGAAAAATATGCGTCAATTTACATACAAAGATACAACCATACAATTAGAAGGAGACTTCGTAGATGAAAGTGATTTTGCTTACTCTTGTTTTATCGAAGCATTACATTATGAATTCTCTCATTCTACCGAATATAAAGATACAGGTATTCAGAGATTATTAAACCATTATAACAGAGAGGTTTGGTACATGGATATAACATATGCAACTATAATTGCCACAAAAGAAGAACAAGCCTTATACGCTAGGTGCATAGAAGAGATAAATAGAAATATCTCAGATACTACGCTATACTCATTAATTCAAAAGGAGTATATCCAGAATATAAATACAATTATAGATGGTAAATGCACAGAGTTAGAATATGAACAATATTTATACAATTATACATCGGTTACTCTTCCTACTATTATCAAGGGTATGATTTGAAGATATATATACTGGTTACCGGTTACTGGTTACCAGTTAGTTTTATAATTATACTACATAAAAATTAATATATCTTTCTTTCATCCCAATAAAATAAAAATTTTATTTCTATCTGGAAGTTTAAAATAAACCGGTAACCAGTAACCGGTAACTTTTTTATATTAACATTTTTATTACTTTATAATCTGCAAAGTAATAAATTAATTATACAAATATTACGCAACTCACTTATATATTCTCATCTTCTTTTAGTAACATAGGTTCTCTTTCTTCTACGTCTATATTCTCTTGTATACCATATATACAGCTTTTTGTTACTCTTTTATCTCCCCATACTACCTTAGCTTTTCCTTTCTTTTCGGTAGGTGTCCAATCAGAAGGTAATAGGTCTTGTATAAGAAGGCTTATCTTAGTCGAACTGCAGTCTTTATATCCATTTTCCTTCATATATGACTCTATAGTCTCAAATGGTACTTTATCTGTTTTATCATTAGTAAATATAAATCGTTCTTCCAATAATTCTTTTAGTGTATTATATCCACCTTTGTTTTCTTGCTTTCTTTCCATGGTAGCCTCTTCTACACACGGAGGGACAGGTATATCCCAAATAAGAGTGGATGATTGTAGTGTTCTAGGTTTATATATAGCTTGGAATGTGTCTACAATTAAATAAAATAGAGAATCATGCAAGTCTACATCAGCCTTTAACCTATTTTTTATTGTTTCGTCTTCTAAACTAATATTAGCTTCTTCATTTACTGTTCCATCCGCATTAAGAACACACTTTTTATATTCAAGGAATTCTCTTGTATAGTTAGCTACTTTTACTCTCTTTTCTATGCCTGTATCCCATGGTGATATTTTTGGCATATCATTGCATAGAAAGAATAAAGAAGTCCTACAAACAATCTCTTCTTGATTTTCAAATACTTTACGGGTTAGGTGACTATCTCCACCAGATGCTACTTTTTTAATTGTGTTTCCGTCAATCCCTTTTGGACTCATCTTGCATTCATTTGAGAATGCGATACGAGTACCTTGGAGATCTAATAACCAACTTAAGTCTCTTGTACAATCTATATTTTCATGTTTTACTAAAAGCTGGTTTCCATCGAACTCTCCAACATATCTTCCAAAAGCAGATTTTAAGGCAGTTACTAACATTCCTTTACCAGAGTTTCCATTTCCTACAGAGAAAGTAAATTGTTTTACTGTATAATCTCCATATAATCCTCTAGTAATGGTCTGTAATAAGAAGTCACCTGCTTTAATTGTTTCTTCATTTTTATCAAACGGTTTTTGGAATAAGATATTGTATAAGTACGCTATAGACTCCTCATTTCTTTCTTTTGGAAAAGGTCTATTTATTCTGTGTATAAATAATATATTCTTGTCAAAACCTGGAGTAAATGTATTTGTTTTAAAGTCGTATATTCCGTCTGAAAATAATAATTTACCAATAGAAGAATCTAACTCTCTTAGGAAATAAGTTTCTTTTACATTTGCTTGCACGTAACTTAACATATGGAGTGCTTTTGTCTTTAATCCACCATAGTTGTGTATTTTTATTTCCCCTTCTTCATCTATTTCTCTAAATGATAATTGACTAGAATAACGGGTTACATTTTTAAAATATGGGTCATGTGTTTTATTATCTCTTTCCCATAATCCTGTGTCCTCATCAAAAAAATATAATGTCCCTTCATTCTTTCTGCATTTTGTTCCTAAAATAGAAATGAACGTGTTAGCTGCGTATAAATCATCAATTACAATTGAATTTTTCGTCTTCTTTTCTTCACTCTCTTCTTTCTTCTTTTTCTTCAAATATGAGTCATCTTTTTTGTATAATTCCTTACACAATGTTTCGTATTCTTTTGGAGAACACTTTTTTGCATAATAACGTAAGGTTCCAATGGTAAACTTACCAGATACTCCTTTATTAAAAATGTCATCTGTTTGTTTCTCTGTATATTGAGCTTCATCTTGTCTAGAGCATTCATGAACTAATGATCTGCCGTCCTCTCCTAAGCATTCTTTAATAGTCCATATAAGAGTTCTCCACTCATTATACGAACCACCAATCCATATTGGGTTACATAATTTAGCAAAACGTTCTACACGGTCATCATATATATCATCCGTTTTAAATTTAGACGTTTCTACATTCTTTGTATAACGTGCCAATACATCTTCATCAGATATACACTCTTCCTTTACCCAATTTGGTATTTCAATAAACAATGGTTTTAGTTTCATTTTTAATGATTCTTCGTGGGTTACTTCTCTCAGGTCAGGTTTTTCTACCCAGAAAGGAGTGTATATTTTTCCTTTATATAAACACGTTTCATTTGTCCCACCGCATTTATGAGATTTATTGTTTACTTCTGTTGAACCGTTTGTTTTATATAAAGGATGACATCCCATATACACAGAATAAGGAGCTACTATATACTCTCCAGGACGTTTTACGTCAATTACATCTGAGTTTGTGAATCTTGTTCTGATTACTTCTCCAAACAGTGGGGTGTATGCATACCATAAATGATATCCATCAGAAGGAGTTACTGTATAGTTTATTCCTTCCTCTTTACAATATTCTTCAATGGAAGAATAAGGGGTATTCTTGATAATAAGTGTTGTAAAATATGTAATACCATTTACTCCGTTATTTCCTAGTTTGTTATCTATGTCGATAACTATTTTATCATCTGGGATAATAATACCTAGATTTGTATTGGCATTACGTCTCGATACCATTTCTTTACCGGTAGTGTCATTCTTAAATATCCAAGTATAGTTGGTCCATCTTTCGTCTTTTACTGAACATCCAGGTTGAGGAGTTTTTCCTTCGTTCGTTTCAGGATTGGTTGTTAAAGGGATTAATTTGCGTAAACCATATTTATACGCAAACTGTACAATTTTTAAAGTATTAACTTTAAATACAGGCTTAAAGCTTTGAATAGTAGTAATTGGGTTGGCTTGTGTGATAGTAGTAATCATAGTAGTAGTGGTAGTATTTTTATATTCACATGCCAACCTTTTAAATCTCATTTTTAGTTTTTACTGAAAAACTAAAAATTATTTCTGCATATATTTCATTATTTAATACGTTTTATTATTTCTTCCGAAATTTCTGCATTACACAAAATAAGATTTCCTTCTTCGTTAAATCTTAAATTTCCATCTGTATGTGCTTGTTTTAATAAATTTATAATCTGTACGTTATCTTTCCCTATATATTTTCTCGTACTATATTCTGCTATTTTTTCTTTATTTTCCGCAGTATATGTTTTTAAATAGTTTTTTAAATATTCTTTCCTTAGTTTATTTCGTTCTTCTTTCTGTTCAGGTGACATAGAAGGTCTGCCTACTTTCTTTTTTTCAATATTAGGTTGAACATCGGACATATTTTACTATATACCTTATATTATAGTATATGTTTCTAGTAATTAAATCAGTTTTTTAAAATGCAGGTAATCGATTTAAAACAGAGTATTGTATATTGTATCTTTTCGTTTGTATAGGGGTTGAAAAAGATATAGTTTTCAACCATACATACATGAGACAACCAACAAATAATAGATAAATAAGGAGGTTCGCACAATAAAATAGAGGAGAGTCGCAGAGAACCTAAGTATCCTTAATAGGGGGTGGTAGGGGGAGTGTGCTCCCCTACTGCAAAAGTGATCTTTTATGTAATAATCCAATACAATCATACCTATACACAAAATATACACACATAATGGTTCGAGCAACTGGTATAATTACGAATAGTATTGCTACCTTTTCTGGAACATTAGATGATTTAAAACAATATCGTTTATCTACGTTTATCTCAGATTATAGTTATTTGCATATGGCTGTACAAAAAAATGATATAAACATGGTAAGATGGTTGTTAGAGAATGGATGTCCAACTACTAAATTTGCACATGAATAAGGAGAGTCGGAGAGAACGTAGTTCTTTGCAAAAACGGAAATATAGATATTATAAAATTATTGATTACATATGGCCAAATGTATAGTTATTACACAATTTCTTATTGTTCCTATAAATATATGAACTGTTTTAAATATTATTTTGAGCACTATTCCTTTATACAAAATAAGGAAAAAAGTGAAATGGTAAAAATGCAGGAATTTTGGAATTGTGATTACTCAATTAATGTAGACCTTTTTGACTTGGATGATCCTGTGTGGAGGAGACTGTTCTCGATTGACTTATCAAAGCATCCTGATTTGCAACAAAAGGTAATCGACAAAAAGAGAGAAATTGAACAAATACAGGAAGAATTGTTACACTTGTTGTATATGCGAAATATTGTACCGAAAGATGTGATTGTATACTGTATCTTTCCGTTTGTCTAAGGGTTTTAAAAAATAGCTATTTTTCAAACACACACATATTAGATAACCAATCAATAAATGGTAATAAGAGGAGGTTTGGAAGGGACCTAGGTCCCTTGCAAAAGTGATATTCTTTCTACTAATCTATCAGTAAACACATCATCAGTAGCATAGGGTAAAAACAAGTCTTCAAACAAATTTAAACTAAATACAATTCATAAATATGAATTCTGAAATGAATACAAGTAAACCTTCCTTACAGAAATGCAAAGATATTCTGACAGCTGCAGACATTGCTAATAAACAATATGATGAATGTGTACATAAAGTTTTTTCTACTGTCAGACGACTTAAAAACCAAGCCAGAAGAGCATCCGAAAGTTCAAACCGATACTATCGTATGTTGAGACACGGACAAAGACTGTGAATACCTTGAATGTTTACATACATTATGTACAACAAAAATACAAAATAGTATACCAAAAGATGTGGTGGTATACTGTATCTTTCCGTTTATATAACATTTTGAAAAAGAGTTCTTTTTCAAATACACACATTAGATAACCAATCAATGGTAATAAGAGGAGGTTCGGAAGAGACCTAAGTCCTCTTAACAGGGGGTCGTAGGGGGAGTGTGCTCCCCTACTGCAAAAGTGATATTTTCTATGTTACTCTACTTATTTATTATAAAAATGTATGAATCTTGTTCTAAAGCAGCTGAGGCTAGAGATTTAGAAGAACTTAAAAAGATGCATCTTTCAGGCTATCCTTGGGATGCATGGACACCTTTCATGGCAGCTTTAAATGGTCACTTGGAGTGTTTACGGTATTCACATGAAAATGGTTGTAGATGGGATGAAGGAACACCTGCGCGGGCAGCTTTAAATGGACACTTGGATTGTTTAAAGTATGCTCATCAGAATGGGTGTAGATGGAATGATTTAACACCTACATTTGCAGCTAAAAATGGGCATTTGGAATGTTTAAAGTATGCCCATGAGAATGGTTGCAGATGGGATGAATGGACACCTGCACGTGCAATTGAAAATGGCCACTTTGAGTGTTTTAAATACTGTTTTGAAAGATGGAATGACCCTCAAGAATTTTGGAATAATAGTTTTTACTCGCTCAAACTAGTTGATAAAATAGACCTTGACGAGCCATTGTGGAGAAGGTTATTTAAATTAGACCTAAGTAAATATACAAAGTTACAACAAAAAGTAGAGGAAAAGAAGAGAGAAATTACACAAATACAGGAAGAATGTTTATACACATTGTATACGCGAAACATCGTACCAAAAGATGTAGTGATATACTGTATCTTTCCATTTGTCTAGGGTTTTGAAAAAGAACTCTTTTTCAAACACACACATATATTGGATTAAAGTAAATAAAAGAAGTAAAGTATGATAGATCAAGTGTGAAAAGATCATTTAATGTTGTCTAACAAATGTTTGATGTTCACAGAAAGGAGTTATGGTCACCCGATTGGATTCAAAATTATTACGCATGACAGAAGGAGAACCAATTATACCTTCTTCTTTCCACTGATCATAGATAGCTTGTGAAGTCAACACTTGATAGGAAATTCTACACTGTTCGTCAAGAGCTTGTATATCAATACGAAGAGCTTTATTATTAGTTCCATATGGTTTAGTAAAAGCATTATCAGAAGCATATGGTTCAAATAGAGAGTCAAAGTGTATATCTTCTTGTGTGTCCAAGGATTGAAGTGTCACTCTCTTACCTTCCGGGTTGTATACTGACTTACAGTTGTTTATATGAAGCTGTAAAGAATCAATAAAGTTTTCTCTGAAACATCCAGGACACGAGATGCAAAGCACAGTTAGTTTGTTTTCACCGTTAGGAATGGAATTCATTTAATTTATGTTATTCTCAAGTTAGTTATCTTTAGATTTTCTCATAACAAATCATTTTAGGGAAATAAAGTAAGAAACGTGTGTCGAAGAATTATTTCTCACATTCTTCCTCTTCTCTATATAATCGAAAGGTGTATGTATAGACTATGATTGTTATTGCTAAATATGTAAAATTATGTTGTTCTTCTGCAGTTTCGTCATACTCGTTTCTTATATATCCACATTAGATAACCAATCAATAGTAATAAAATAAGGAGAGTCGCACAATAAATAAGAGGAGATTCGTAAAGAACCTAGGAAGGGAGGGTGTACGAGGGAACCGAATGGTTCCTTCGATAAAAGTGATATTTTCTCCACTATTCTACACTTATTATACTTACAATAAAAAATGTCATCCATCATCCAACCTTTTAAATATGAAAGTTGTAAAGAAGCAAGTGGTATGGGTGATCTAGAAGAATTAAAACGAATGCACTTAGCTGGATGTCCGTGGGATCAATATACAACAGAATATGCAGCAAGAAATGGACACCTAGATTGCCTACAATATGCACATTCTGAAGGATGTGAATGGAAAATCATGACTTCACAATGTGCAGCTTTCTATGGACATCTTACATGTTTACAGTATGCGATTGAGAATGGATGTCAGATAGAAATGGAAGACCTCCTTATAGGTTATATTCCAGCTTTTGCAGCAGCTGGAGGACATCTTGATTGTTTACAATATGCTCATTCTAAGGGTATTAGGTGGGATAAAAAGACAGTTGAGTGGGCAGCAACCGGAGATCACGTAGAGTGTTTACGATATGCTATCGAAAATGGATGTCCATGGGATGACGATTCTCCTAAAACTGCAGCTAAGAATGGACGATTTGAGTGCTTTACCTATCTTTTTAGCCAACATCCAAACCCACAAGAGTTTTGGAACATACCCTTTAATTTAACCAAGATTATTGATAGGATTGATTTGGATGATCCTATATGGAGGAGATGTTTCAATATTGACCTATCTGTACACCATGAATTACAAGCTAAGGTAAACGTTAAAAAGAGAGAGATTGCACAAATTCAACAAGAATGTTTGGATATACTGTATACACTAGACAAGGTACCAAAAGATGTGGTGATATACTGTATTTTTCCGTTTGTCTAAGGGTTTTGAAAAGTAATTACTTTCCAAATACACACACACATTAGATAACCAATCAATAATAATAAAACAGAGGAGGTTCGTACCGAGCAAAGCTCGTAGGTCCCTTACTAAAGTGATATTTATTCTACTAATCTATCTTAAGTTCACTTATATATACACTATATATTATAAACATGTCATCTAGATTTATTATCTCGGAAACTAACAAAAAAGTATGTATTACTTTCTTTAAGGATACAGATGAAGAAATTATGAAATCGTTATTAGATCTTACCAATAATGAAGTCTTTTATAACGATACAGCAACAGTATCTCTTGATAGTTTATTTGAACATATATCAAGTATAAAATCACGTACAGAAGCTGGTAATTTTGCACTTATTGATCTCCTTGAACTTCTTAACGAACACTTTAAAGATAATTTGGTTCAACTTGAACGTATGATTTCAGATAACCGTGTTAGCTATAAAAATCTTACTAGTATATTATCGATTGGTACCAAATTTATAGCAAAGACAACCTTTGACCAAGAAGTTGGAGGAATGGTTGCAAAAACAGAGGAAATTATTTCACAAGGTATACCTTATTTTGTGGTAACTGGTAGTTTTTTATGTACATGTGGCGCAAGTGTTCAAGCTAAAAATAAGGATTTTTATATTCCTTATTACTCTGGTGTTAGAACGATTAATGACTTAGAAGTAAGACCAATTACTCCATCAGAAGAAGAAAAATTAAAAGAACGTGGTTCTATTTTTGCTACTCTTATAAGTAAACCAATGTATAAATATTATACTGGTAATATGTGGGTAAATACATTCTTTGGTCCACAAAAGTTTCCTGCAACAGGAAGAATTATGGTTGACCCAGTTAGTTATTCGGAGTTTAATCCATCTGGTGAATATGAATCTCGAGGTAGTCGAAATCGTGTAAATTTGAATATAATCTCGGAAGATATGTATTGGAATACATGGCCATTTATGCAAGGATTTAGTTTTTCGGCAAAACGTTGGGGACAAATCTTTGTAAATGGAATTAGTGATATTCAATTTGATACAAATGCGTTTGATTGTCTTGTTTTAGAAGAAGAGACCAAAAGAATGATGAAATCATTGGTTCTCCACTCTGAATTTTCGTTTAAAGATATTATCAGTGAGAAATCTGGTAGTTGTATTTTTTTACTACACGGTCCACCCGGTATAGGTAAGACATTAACATGTGAATCAATTAGTGAGATGTTACAACTTCCGTTATATTCTGTTACTGTCGGAGAATTAGGAACGACCCCTCAAGATCTTGAATCGCAATTAACACGCATTCTTGCAGTTGCAAATATGTGGAAAGCGATTATTCTTTTGGATGAAGCAGATGTGTTTATGGAAACAAGAAGTACACAAGATGTGAATCGTAACGCTATGGTTAGTATATTTTTGCGTTTGCTTGAACGTAATCAGAGTATTATGTTTTTAACAACTAATCGTGCAGATAATATTGACCCAGCATTTAAGAGTAGAATTAGTATTACTATACCATATAAACAGCTTGATTTTGAAGCGAGAAGAAAGGTATGGATTAATCTTCTAAAAGCGGCAAAGTTAGAATTAGAGTCGGAACACTCTCTTGACAAGATAGCAACGCTTGAATTAAATGGAAGACAGATTAAGAATACAATTCGAATGGCACAAAGTTTATCAATTGAGAGTAAAGTATTAACAGATACTATTATTTATAATGTAGTCAAATTTGTATTATAATAACTATATTTTTTGAAAAAGATATCTTTTTCAAACACACACAAATAACCAACTAATCAATAAGAGGAAGGGGTGGTAGGGGAAACTACGTTTCCCTACTGCAAAAGTGATTTTTTCCTACTTAACATAAATATATATTACTTATTATTATACATTTAACCAAACATGTCATCCATCATTCAACCATTTAAGTACGAAACTTGTGCGGAAGCAGCAAAAGCTGGAGATTTAGAATGTTTAAAGAATATGCACGAGAATGGGTTTGAGTGGTATAGAGATACTCTTATATATGCAACAGTTCATGGTAACCTTGAGTGTTTATATTATGCACACGAGAATGGATGTCCATGGGATGAACTTGTTACTGCTTTTTTAGCACACTATGGATATATTGAATGTTTAAAATATGCATTTGAAAATGGATGTCCGTGGGATAGTTCGACACCTTCCTTGGCAGCAGAAGTAGGAAATCTTGAGTGTTTACGATATGCACACGAGAATGGATGTCCATGGGATGAAGAGACAACTGGTTTAGCAGCATTAGATGGACACTTAGAATGTTTAAAGTATGCACATGAAAACGGTTGTCCATGGAATAAAGATACTACTAAACATGCAGCAGCCAGAGGTCATCTTGAATGTCTACAATACTCTATCGAAAATGGATGTCCATGGGATGAAGATTCTCCTAAAACTGCAGCTAAGAATGGACGGTTTGAGTGTTTTACATACCTTTTTAGCCAGCATGCAACTCCGCAAGAGTTTTGGAACATACCATTTGATTTAACAAAGATTATTGATAGAATAGATTTGGATGATCCTGTATGGAGGAGATGTTTTACTCTTGATTTATCTGTACACCATGAATTACAAGCTAAGGTAAACGTTAAAAAGAGAGAGATTGCACAAATTCAACAAGAATGTTTGGATGTACTGTATACACTAGACAAGGTACCAAAAGATGTGCTTGTATACTGTATATTTCCTTTTGTCTAAGGGTTTTGAAAAGTAATTACTTTTCAAACACACACACACAGAGTAACAAATTATCACGCGAGGATAGTAGGATAAAAATAAGGAGGTTCGTAAGGAACTACGTTCCTTACTAATAAGAGAAAGTGTAGTATTTATTCTAGAAATCATCATTATTTACCTGCAACTGTTGAAACTTTTTTTGAGAATCAGTAATCAATCGCATGGTATCTCTTCGACATACTGTAGTTTCATAAAACGTTTTAAGATTTTCAATCTTTGTAAGTCCTTTGTGTTTGATTTCTTCAATTAGGACATTCATTTCATCTTTATACTCCTGCTGAGGACGGTTCCATAAAATGTTCCAAAATAATAGATTACTTAGTTCTATATCAGGTAAATAAAACATTTCAATCCCAGGTCCAAGTGATCTGCAATGTTGGCAGTCAAATGGACATCTGGTTCCATAATGAAGTTCATACTGAAGCTGTTCATGGTCATTACAACCATCACAATGGTCTCCAGAGGTAATATAGTACTTGACGTTTGTACAAAAACGTAGAATATCTTTGTGTTCAGGGCAGCCTGAGTGAACAATAGTATCCACTGCTGGAAAAAAGTATTTTAAATTTGGTTTTATCGCATCTGAAAGTATAGGAAATTCAGTGGAGTGATAGTACCACACAGTTTGTTTGGTAATAGGATTATTGAATGTCCAGAGAGGAATTGACTCTGTTGCAGTTGTTTTGAATCCTATTAACGAAAAGGCTTTCTTAAGCTTTAAAAAGAAACAATCATACCGTTTATCATCATTGCAGACATTTTGGAGAGAAGGAAGTTCTTCAATCAATATCCATTCCTTGATTTCAGTAAATATTGCTATTTTACCTACATCAACACCTGGTCCAATATAAATTGCGCACTTCATAATTATAACTTACAATACTATTAGTATTTCTTTAAACTATAATTGAAGGAGGGAAGTACAATAATATATCCCATTTAAATACATTTCGTTCTGTATGTAAATAAAAGATGTCTTTTACTACCTACGTAACAACCTGGGATTCTGATCCTTACACACAAATCCAAGATATGATAACCAAAGGTGCAATTGGTGCAAACACTCGTATTGTACTGGCATTTGCCAGTTTTAACTTCAGTTCTACCGAGTATATCCCTGGATTTGGTTCGGTCGGATTAGAAGAAACCCAACAAATCGTTAACTTACTCCACTCAAAAGGTGCAAAGGCAAGTTTATCCATCGGAGGAGCAACCTATCCCTTTTATGGTTCTGATTTGTATTCCCGACCAGGAGATCTTGCTACCAATATTAATGCAGTGTTAACAAAATGCGGATTTGATGGAGTAGACTTTGATATCGAAGATAGTTACCTAGCTGTTCCTTCTGATTTTGCAACACAAGCTGCCTCTGTAATTAACACACTGAAATATATTAATCCTGGGTTGTATATTACGTTAACTACTCCTGCACAAGCATGGGCGGCGGGTTGTTACCAACAAACACTCCTTAATTATACCATTGGAAATCTAGATGCTTGGCAACCTATGGAATATGATCTATGGATTGGTCCAGGATATACCTATACTACACAGATTCAATATGATTTAAATGTGTACATATCTGGATGGCAAGTACCTGTACATAAATTAATCCTTGGTCTTATGCCAGGACAAGACGATATGCAACGAGATTTATCATTACAAGATGCGTTAAATTGTACACAACTTTCTATCACATCTGGTTTAAAAGGAGTGATGACTTGGGATGCTAATAGGGACTCCGCTGGGATAGATGGTAATGCGCCATATGCGTATACTATGGGTATTCAAAGTATGTTGAAAACATATTCAAGTGAAAGATGGTTAACGTACGTTACAGCTGTAAAGAATAGAAAGTATGAGTAAAATGAGTTTCATTTAGAAAATATATACTATTTTATCTATTAAAGACCGTTAAAAATGAATGATATTAAACAATATTACGTCGATGGTTCTATTAAAAGTCATTTCGATAACAAAATATATAAAGAATGGAGACCTGATGGTTCATTAAAAATAGAAGTTCCATATAATGAATATGGCACAAGATATGATGGTATATGGAAATTATGGAATAGAAATGTTCTTAAAACTACTAAAACGTATGTAAATGGCAGAGTTTATGGAGATGTCTGTCAATATAATTCAAATGGAATACTTGCAAGTAAAACATTCATGAAACAAAATTCTGGTGGATTTTTAATAAAAGATGGAGAAAGTATGACATATGATAAAGAAGGTAGACTGTTAACTCAGTGTACATTTTGTGATGACATTCTGCATGGAGAATATAAAAAGTGGAATTCAGATGGAGAACTACTAGAACATAAAACATATAATAATGGAGTAGAACTTTAAAAGAAAACCCTACATTATTTTACTTATTTTAGAAGTAAAATACTACACTTATAACTAACATTTGTGCGTTAAAAAATCTTGGATCTCTTTTTAGTATTCAAAATTTGTAAAACATTACTATTTTAAAAAAAAGTAGTACAAAAATAAAATTAAAAACAAAAATGTACTACTTTTTTATTAAAAATGCAGTATTTGTAAAAAAGTGAATATCTTATAGTATGCTTTGAATATTTCTTCTTTTTTATTACTTAAAGTAATGCCTACGTAGTACTAAAATACTACTCATAAGATGACATTCTTTTTATACGATATGGACGGAACGTTAACGCCTTCCAGAAATAAAATGCGCGAGAATATGAAAGCTGCACTAACAAAATATCACTCTAAAGGTGTAACATTAGCGATCGTCTCTGGTAGCGATCTCCCTAAAATTAAGGAACAAGTTGGAGATGACATATTTGTGATGTTCGATTACCTATTCACAGAGAATGGCTTAAAAATATTCCACAAAGGAAAATGTATTCATTCCAACAGCTTAGTAGAAACATTGGGCGAAAAAGAATACCAAATACTCGTTAATGCATGCTTACGTGTGTTAAGTGAGGTTGACCTTCCTGTAAAACGAGGTGTATTCTTAGAATTACGCACTGGTATGCTTAATGTATGCCCAATCGGAAGAAGTTGTACGCAAGTCGAACGTGATGACTTTGAAGAGTATGATAAAGTCTATCATATCCGTGAAAAGATCGTTAAAAAGGTACAACATATCCTCCATCAAAATGGGATCACCAATATTCGTATGAGTATTGGAGGACAGATCTCTATTGATGTCTTCCCAGAAGGTTGGGATAAAACATATGCTCTCCAGTTTATCCCAAAAGAAGAGGTTGTGTATTTCTTCGGTGATCGTTGTTTTCCTGGAGGAAATGATTATGAAATTAGTTTGCGTACCGATAGAATTAAAAAAGTATTTCCCGTAAATTCCCCAGAAGAAACCATTCGTTATTGTGATGAACTGGTAGAGTAAAGTGAAAAGTAAAAATTCGTTCAGAACTAGAAAGGGATTGTATATCAAATAAACAGAGGAGATTCGGAAAGAACCTTAGGTTCTTTGCAAAAGTGAAAATAAGTGTGTTAATCTAGTTGTAATATAAAATGAGTACAACAATGTTTATAAATGGTAAGCGTATAGATATGCACAAAGAAATCATAGATACAGAACGTGATCTCCAAAAAGATGAGGTTGGTTTCACCTATGTACACCAATATTCTACTATATCTTTATTTAAGATGACTGACTTTCTCAAGCAAGTAAAACTGTTTCAGCAAGCTGGTATGTATATAATACCAGAGAACATATATGACAAAGAAATCAATGGTAAATCATATACGATGCTAGTATTCACTCCAAAAAATAATAGTGAGAACTATATGTGTCCTATGGCGATGGCGTTAGGAGTTATGGTTTGTGGTTTTACATATGTAATAGATGCTACGTATAAAGATATATTGCATGGAGTAAAGATGATGATGAAGAAGCCATGATGATGAAACTATTTTTTTTAATTATTCTTATCTGTAATAATTAAATGCTACGACCATTATCAAGCATACTTTGTCCCGCCGGTAAAAAACTATTCGACACATATAAACACAGCAGTCAGCCTTTTTTCATTAATAATCCGAAGAGTGCTCTTCAACAGATGGATATGTGGAAGAAATATATGACAGGGATTACTCCTTTTTATGCTGTGAAATGCAATCCAGATAAAACCTTATTACACACACTTTCTTCTAAAGGTAGTCATTTTGATTGTGCAAGTCAAACTGAGATAGAAAACGTATTGTCAATCGGAGTACCTCCTAGTCATATAGTATTTGCAAATCCTATTAAATCATTCTCAGATTTACAGTTTGCATCCGAGGTTGGTGTACATAAGATGACATTTGATAACACAGAAGAACTTTATAAAATTAAACGATATGCTCCTGCAGCAGAATGTATTCTACGGATACAACCAGATGATAGCGGTTCGTTAATGCGTTTTTCTACTAAATTTGGTGCTCCAGTAGAACACATACCGGAGTGTTTACGGGTATGTAAAACATTACAACTTCGGATAATTGGCACAAGTTTTCATATTGGTAGTGGGTGTTTTGACCATAGTACATTCCGTTCGGCAATTGCCTTGAGCAGAAATGTATGGGATACAGCAACCTGTTTAGGCCTTGAGCGATTTACATTGCTTGATCTCGGTGGAGGATTCCCTGGAAATGGTAGAGTCCAACATTTTGTAGAGTTCGCAAGTACAATAGGTTCGGCACTGGACGAATATTTCCCAGATAAACACAAACTTACTATTATTGCAGAACCAGGACGATTTATGGCGACCCGATATTCTACTTTATTTGTAAAGATACAAGGAAAGAGAAAGGAAACCGATGGAAGTATAAAATATTACATAAATGATGGTTTATATGGGTCATTTAATAACATTGTATTTGACCATGCAAAACCTATACCTATACCTATACATTTGGGTGAAGATGATACTGTTTCTACGAATGTCTTCCGTTCGACTATCTTTGGGCCAACTTGTGATAGTATGGATTGTATTTTAAAAGAGGTATACCTACCAGAACGTAATGTAGATGACTTTTTTGCATTTACAGACTTTGGAGCATATACAAGTGCAGCTGGTTCTACTTTTAATGGAATGAAACAACCATTTCACGTGTACCTTTAGTAGTAGTAACACTCATCGGTATACCCAACATTCTCTCGTTTCATCTTTCTGTCCCATTTTCTGTCATCTCTTGCACCAAAGTAGATCATGTCAACTATCTCACAAAACTTTTCGTATGTGTATATCATTTGTGTGTGTTATTTTATACACAGGAATTAAATTTTAAATACTAAATTTAAAATTTGAATTTAAGAAAAAAAAGTGTAAAATTTTAATCTAACTTTTCGTTTAATAACTCAATTTCTTCTGTAGTTTTAATAATTTCTTCTTTAGATAATATAACAAAGAAGTTAGAGAGATACGCTTTAATCCTGCAAAAAACGGAAGGAATAGCATTTCCATCATAATCAACATACTCTCGTTTAAGTAATCTAAAACCAAATGTATATATTTCTCGCATATTACACTCTTTAACAGGGGTTACAATAGTTATTGTTCTAGCAGAGTAATCAAATGTTTTACTCACAGAAACAACATTGTAATCGATAATTTCATTTGCATACAAAATAGTTTTATGTTTTTTACCATTTTGTAATGAGCACTCTGCACGTTTGTTACCACTTGGATAATAATTTGTGACATGAATTAAATTATAGTCTTCATCATACTTACATATACTAGATAGTTTCCCATTACGGTCATAAATAGTATCCGTATCGTCATCAAATATAGACAATAATGTTCCATCCTCAAACCATGTTTTACTACCAGGCATTAGTTTACCATTTTTATAAATGTGTTTCTTATGAAGATTTCCATTCGGATACCATTCCGTATGTTCTCCATCTAGTACACCATAATTATAATTAGATATAACTAATGGTTTTCCTGTTGTTTCACACCAAACTTGGCGCAGACCATCTAATTTTCCTAATGTGTAACTACTAGAGGATACAAGTATAGGACGGTTACTGACTAATTTGTCAACTAACTTATACTTCTTGCATTCTCCGTGCAACTTATCGTCTTTATAGGTAGATGACTCTTCTATCTCTCCGTTAGGAAAGTACTTAACATACTTTCCTTGTTTGTTACCATCTTGGTCTTCTGTGTATTTAATATATAGACTTCCGGTAGAAAAATATAACTCTTTTTGATTCATTTTTACGCTTGTTTTTTTGTTAAACATTAAAAGGTAATAGGATATAGATCAGTGAATAAAAAATCACTTTAGTAGTAAGGAACCTAAGGTTCCTTACAAACCTCCACCTCGCTACGCTACGCGCTTAATTAGTTTAAATAAATATTTGTGTTTATTTTACTTTGTTTTTTCTGCAAAAAATCACCGCCGCGCGACGCACTCAAAGCGTTTCAGATGAAGTTTATATAACTAGTTATTTCTTTCTGTATTCTAATCGACAACATATATTGTACAGTTTATCTAATAGCATAATATATCTGGGGTTTAATATGTGAAAGATTAGTTATATCAAACTATTCAAAATTTGTAAAACACTATTATTTTAAAAAAAGTAGTACATTTTTACTTTTTATTTTATTTTTGTACTACTTTTTTATTAAAAATGTAATATTTATAAAAATATGAAAAAAGAGAATATAAAGTATGTATTTATACAGGTATTGTGTGTATAAATAGTAGATAAATACAAAGATTCGTTCCAGTTTTGAATCTAGTACGTTATTATCTAAACTAATTAAGCGCGTAGCGTAAGGAGTGTTGTAGAGAAGAACTTTGTTCAGAGCACAAGCGCTAGTTCTTTACTAAAGTGATTTCTACACAAATAATATACACTATCTGTATATTATCACACACAAATGTTTGCTCTAGTAGAATATTATTTTAAGAGAAGTTACGGAGAGTGGTATGAAAATGGCTGGAGGTTTCGTTCTATTACATACTTTCATTCAGATAAGGAAGCTATCCAAGCATTACCAGAAACAACCGATAAAATACTCATTTTAAAAGAAGATGGCTTCTACTATGCAATAGACAGAATTAAGTCACTAAAATATGATTCTTGTTGCACTAATGAGGAAGATGATGATGCTTCACAGTTCAACGATTCATACGATAACAAAGAAGGAGTATACTACAAAATATATTCAACCAAATGTATACGTAGAAGATACCAAATTATAGAGATACCTCCAGGTATAAAATTTTGTCCTACTATAAGAGGAGAAGAAGATGATGAGTATACATTTGTTATTCCAGTCGAAATAAATGAATCATTAACAACAAAATACCAAGGAAAATATGACATCTATACAAGCTATGTCAGAAAAGGAAAAGAAGTGTATGACATTGTACTTAATAGTGTTTGGTCTAGTTTTAAAGGTGAACGAATCTTTATACACAATGGAATAGAAAAACACTGCATTGAGTTCCTTGTAGAATACCTCCAGCAAAACCAAGACAGTTGCACATATAGAGAACAGGATATACACCGTTTTCTAGATCACATCACAGAAGAAGAAGAAAAAAGATACACCCACGAGATAGACTATTTACACACATTTATATAAAGGTAAACATAAATAGAGAGAACTTTGTTCGTCGTATTTTAACTTAGAAACAAAAGTTAAAATGTTGAATTTATACGTTAGTACTAATCATTATCCAATTAGATGACCATCATACATAACCTTTTTCTCTACACAGGAATCACAGGCTCTACCACATATCCTGAATTTCAACTCGGGATTAATGTATTGTACACAATATTAAGCTTATGTGCACTCATTATTCCATTTTGTTTCTCAAATTTCTACTTTACAGATAACAGATATATACTATGCGGATATATTTCAATCGTATACAGTGTATACCTATCTTGTGTGAAGTATTTTAAAATGAAACTTGACAAATTCTCCTTCTCTACCTTTGAACAAGAATGCACAGAATCGCAAACTAGAATGTTACACATAAACGTATTCCTATTTTTACTCTCTGGAGTCTATTGCTTACTAGGAATACCTATTTCTCTCTATCTTACTGGAGTTAATACTCTTCAATTATGCCTATCGATACTCATAGGATGCTTTTGGTTCTGCTTTTATGCAGTGTGTTGCTCCTTTCATACCTATTTAATCATGTTTTGCTACGGACAAACAACTGTGATCAAAAAATGGTTAAAAGGATTAAAACGTGGAACCTTTCCAACAGAGTGGGACAGTATTCTGCAGATGTATTCTCATTATTATAAAACATCAAAACTGTTTCAACAATTATGGAATAATGTGTTATTAATTACATTCTGTTCGCTTAGTTTTCGGATACCTTTCGGGTTTATACTCATTGTATACGCAAATGTATATTGGGAAATCCCGTTATTTCTATTTTATCTATACGCCATTTTACAACTATCTGTTAGTGTATGTACACTAAACGCACAGAATGAATACTTTCAGACGTATTTTATAAAGCACCCTCATATTATACAAGATAAGGAAAAAGTAGAGATGTTATTAGAGTATAATAAAATACGCACATTAGGTATCCGGGTGTATGGATTTCAGCCTTTATTTAAACATTTGTTAGGAGTTGGTCTTCTTATTGTAAATGTGGCGATCCCTATTGGGTTATCATTTCTTATTTCTAGTTTAAAATAAAAAGATAAATAAAACTATTTTTAAAAAAAAGTAGCGCTTGCGCGTTGAGCGAAGCTCGTACAAAAATAAAAATTAGTTTAAAAATGTACTACTTTTTTGCAAAATATTTGAATTATTTAAAAATAATAAGATCATTAGCATAACAGGAGGTGGTACACCGAATGTGTGAGCGAAGCGAAGCGGGAGTGTGCTCCCCTACTGCAAAAATGAGTTTTTATATACTATTCCTACCCAGATTACTTTTAATACAACATTTAACAATGAACACAAAATTATGCGAAGAAAAGAGGGGTCGTACTCCTGAAGAATACATTCTGCCCTATATTCACCAACTGATCTCAAATGTTCCCTATATGGATACAAAATATATGCCTGGGGTGATAAATAGTTTTATAGGATATAGGTGTAGCAATAGCTTCTTAACACATTACTTTAGCACTATTGGCTATCTATTTATGAATGTGATTATGTTAAATAATGAGAAGACAAGATTATACATCACCAGTCCACCTGAAACAGACCAATATGAAGATAATGAAATACCAACTAGTTGGACCAACCTTATTACTTCCTCTCAAGAGTTAACGTTACAAGAACATTATTCCTTTGGCCAACTACACAAACTAATCATGTTACTCGGGTTAAATTCGGATGGAGTGTCTGTATATAAAGAGAAATATCCTAAAGAATACGAGATGTTTACTGCAAACAATCCATTAAGTGGATGGAAAGACATGCTACGCATGAAAGTATCCAACCAACCTATTGTATTTATGAATCCAATGTTGCACAGCACTGATCCAAGAAGTCAAAGAGGTGACTCTCATATATTTAAGGAGAATTCCCCGTATGAAGAGGTTATATCACTAGAACAGAACCCATTTAGTTATCGTTATTACAAATATTTTCCTAATGGTTGTACGATTGAGGAATTTTTGGTTACTTTACTTGAACTACATGGAAACCCTGGAGACCGTTGGTATACACTGTATTGTGGGTTTTCAGAACTTGCGTATATTTTACAAAGTAAACGTAGTGTTGCAAATATAACTAAAATCAGAAACAAGATGAAAGAAGATGTCATTGATGACAAAGATGCTGAGTGTCTTTTTGTGTCGTTTGACCATGGTTCATAATATGGATATATATTTTTTACACCGATAACAGGTGTAAAAAAGGATACTGTTGGCTGAAAAAGCTATCTTTTCTTTAATGAAACTCCAGTATCATCTATTTCTGTTTTTAATTGTTTTACAATTTGTGTCTTTTTAATGTCTGTTGTTGTATCTGTAGCTCTGAGATTTTCTTCTAATTTATCTCTAGACTCCTTAAAAGCATACCATATATCATCTGATTCTAGCATATCATTATTAACTAAGTCATCCATATATAACGATGCATTATTCATAAATTGTATAATTTCGTCTTTCCCGTGTGCTACATAGTCTATTAAAAAATCATCTATATGTCTTTTAACAGCCTCTCCATTGTGTTTTTTCATTACCATAATTTTACGTCTAATATCCGTAAAGAACGTAAAGTTATTAATAGAACATGTTACAAGTTTTTTAAGTATTTCTTTTTGAAAATTACTATAATCTAATTGGGACAATTGCTCTTTATCACTCAACTTTTTTATGCTATTTATAACATTTGTTTCGTTAAAGGAAGACAATTTATCAAATAGTATATTAAATTGCATAGAATAACTATTATTTACATTGTTATTACTGTTTACATTTGTTGTGTTATTACTATTTACATTTGTTGTGTTATTACTATTTATAGTATTCGTATTATTTGCAGATGTAGGCGATACTTGTATACCAGAACGTAAAAAAGTAGAAATTTGTTCTCTTGCTTCATCATATTTTTCATTTAGCTTTATGTGTTGCTCGTTTAGCTTTATGTGTTGCTCGTTTAGCTTTATATGTTGTTCTTTTAATTTTGCATATTCTTCTTTTAGTAACTTATATTCTTGCAGAATAGTTTGTGTTTCTGTTTCTTTTTTATGTTTACATATTCCTATGTGAGTTTGTAATGTATATATATTTGCGAATGGTTTATTGCAATATGTACATACAGAGGTTGTCTGTTTATTTTGAAGTTCTAAACATTGTTTTGTATGTTTTTGATGGTGTCTTAAACTTGCAAGACAACTATAGTCTTTTCCGCAAAAATTACATTTATATGTTGATGAACTCATATTTTTACCTTTATTATTATATAGTGAGCCATTTATTTAAATAATTATTTACTTTTTATACACGTTAGTCATAAAATCGTCAATTGTTGTTAAAAATGACAATTTTTAAGAATTATGATTTCTTCTATTTAACACACAAGTACACATTATCATACACAAATTACGTATAATAATAAATAAACATCAATCCATGATTGATTATGTCCATGATAATTTAAATAAATCTATTTTTGGACTCACTATTTTTTTACACAATCTTAATATAATTACCAACGATTAAATTACAGTAAATATATTTTTCATATATGACGTTTTAATAAGTCTAATCATTTTTTGATAAGCAAATCACATGTGGTGACTAGATTATTTGCTATCATCTTAACTATTTTATTCACACCAAGTTGAGATATATATGTTCGTAACAATATAAGTTGATTCATAGATGTTGTATAATCATCATACGGTAAATTAGATTCCTGTGTCCTACAATACTGTATAGAATCAATAATAAGAGTTATTAACTCTCTATGTGCTTTTGTGAAACACTCTATAACAAATGATCTTGCATTAATTTTTTCACATATGTTGTTATCTCTTTTGATAACTAGTTTATATCTAGTTGAGTCTGTACAAAATACAAACATTTTTATTGCATTTACAACATATAATATAAAATTTGTATTTACTGTATTTTCACCTAAGGTTAACATAGATTGATATCGAATTAGTTTAATATTATTTACTACACTTTCCTGTGTAAATACAACCAACTTACTAAACAAACAATCAAATCTTTGTTCATAAGAATCATTTTGTTGTAGTATTCCATGTCTTCTAAGTAAAGAATTCGATTGTTCTAGTTCTTTTCTTAGGTTGTTTAATTCTTTCTCGTATTCTGCAGAGTTAGCTTCAACGGCGAGTTTTATTGCTAACTCTTTGCATGTATCTATGTGTCTTTCATAGTTTTGTTTTGTTTTACAAAGTTTTGCACATCCTTGGCATATCCTTTCTCCTGTAGATGAACTCATTTAAATATATACGTATAAAATAATCAAAAAATGATTACAATGTTTATTATATCTATATATACACACTCTTTTAAATGTATTTTATGAGAAAAAAGTAAAAGAATATTGTGTAAAAAATTTTCGAGCATGTAAGACCTTATATCTCTATTTATCATTCACTTCATCAATCCGATTGATCATAATAGGTTTAAATATTTATAAAATAACATTTTACCAATGATATCCCTATATTATTATATTTTATACGATATACTGATATTACGAGTTGTCGTCATTAATAACAATTTTACATAATTGTGCTAAATACTTATGTATATATTGTTTATTACTAACACATATCTACCCATAAAATAGTTTAATATGATTGTGCATTTGGAAACTATATCATGTAATGATGAGTGAAAAAGATATAGTTTTATTCACTCATGTGATTGTGTATAATGTCTCTCAACCTTATTAACTTATTCACCAAAGGGTCTTCCTTATCAAGCGTATGTATTAATTTAGTATATTCCTCGGATGTTATACTAGTTGCAATATTGTATACTGTATATTTATGATTCATCTTTTGCCGTTCTTTTACTATTGTCTTATTTTTTAAAATTTTGCGTATTTCTGCAGGTATGGATGGTCTCCCTTTTACCGTAATAGATTGAATAGACTGTGAAAAAAACGTGCGCACCATAAAATAAAAACACGTTAACCATCGTTTCATCTTGATGTTATAATGTGTTTGGATCACATTATTGATTGCCCGGTCATTCCATCCATTTTTAATCAATTTAATACGTATATAAAATCGTTCTAAAAAAGATGTATCTGCGCTGCTCAAAATTAATTTATGTTCTCTAGTACGTACAATGGATGAAAAGAAAAATATACACATATAGACTTCCCGGAAGTATTCTTTATTTCGTATGTAAGGAACTCCTTCATAAATAGCATCCCAAGTCTCCTCATTTATATGATTATGTATAAGTGCATGTTCATTTTCATACATGTTTAGCATTCTTTCTTTGGGAATAAGATTGATTTCTTCTGCTAATTTTTGAATTCGTTTTATTTCATCCTTATATGTCTCTGGGTCGATATCCTTTAATTCGTGTATAATATCCTCCTTTAATCCCATTTTATATAATAGGTAGATTATTTAAATCGAATAAATATTTTATTGGAATATGTTAAAAATAACTTTACCAAAAAATATAATAAATTTTTATTTTATTTATATAATAATAAAATGTCTTCCCAAACAGTCTATTTCACAAATCCTTCCGAGATAACCTCGATTCAATCACAAGTTACTGATTTACAAACCACTCAAGCTAACTACATTGGTAAATATAAGAATGCTTGGACTAATTTAAATCCTGTATCTGCTGGTTTCGCGTATCAAAATACAGGAACCATAGTTGCTGTAGATACTTGGATTTGCAACGGTAAAGATTTAAGCAATACAAGATATACTAAACCAACTAATCCGATTGAGTATTTATACTTAAAGGACTATAGATTGTCTAAATCTCATCCATTTATGTCTGAGCAATTAGGTCAAATTTTCAATGGTTCAATAGATGAAAACTATATCTATATAATGCAAAGTGCTCGTTTAGGTGGTATTGATGACTTTAAAGAGGGTCCATATAAGGCAGCATATCAATCTGTACAACAAGCTTATGACCATGCAGTTTTATTAGATTTCTCTTGGGGACTTAATTCTGCGATTAGTAAGTTTGATAGATTTACATTAGAACACATAAAAACTTCTCCTTTAGTAGCTGCTTCAGGTGTTTATTTTGTAGGCACAAGTTCTACTCCAATTTCATTTTCTGCAGGAAGATATGGAATGAGCAAAGGTGCGATTGCATTACAAAATAATGCAGTTTATTTTACTTGTTTTTTTGGTCCATATGATACTGATGAATCATACTCTCGTACATCTATCATGAAATATGATAAAGACTTAAACTTTCAATGGGCATGGGAACCAGAGATAGAGGATAGATATCAAAAATATTATGTAAATGCAGGTGCTTTAACTCACGTTTACTTCTATGCAGCAACTGGTGCGAGAAATTATGATATACTTATAACAGCATCTAACTGTGTTAAACAATATACTAGTTCATTTGGTGTCAACTTATTTAACCCAAGCATCTCAACCAATATTTATGGTAAACCACAAATTACTAATCCTATAGCTGGACAAACTATTTATGGTGATGATGCAAGAGGTGAATTCACTAAATGGAATCCAGGTTATTTTCATTCTTCTGGTAAGATTTTTGGTGTTCAAGAAATGGGAACTTATGCATTCCAGAAATGGGAATTTAGTACTTGTCCAATTCAATTAGTAGAGAATGATTATTATCGCGAAGAATCCATTATTCCAGGTAAAAGTGAAACTTATTTATATTATAACTTATGGGCTTCAGGTGCTTTAGGTACTCACTTTCAACAAGGTATTCCAGGAGCTGCAGGTATGACTGGTTATTATGATACTAGAGGTATTGGATATACTGGTACTGATGGTTCTGTTCATCACGGTCACTGGTTATTCACAAATTATACAGGTTATATATATGATACAACTGGAACTATACCTAGTTTTCTTGGTGCACTTAGTACTTATGGGGATAATAAAGTTGCTTTCTTTGATTTTATGGATGCAACTAACGCACCAAAATTAAATAATGGTAACTTTGATTCTACAAAAACATATAGAGGTTATAGAATGACTGGTGCACAATGGTTTGGTTATGCTCCCTCTAACCAATATTTATGGTGTCCAGCGGAATACAACAGTTTATCATATAGACCAGATTTCGGTGCACCAGTCGATATCCCAGGAACTGTATTAGAAGGACAACTAATTACTAAACGTCTTTTTACAGGTGCTAAAGATAATTATCAATTAGATAAATGGGATGCTTATCACTTAAATTATTATGGTGCTGGTATCTATGGTTCTTGGTGTTATGACCCTACTAATGATAACATTTATATTGGAACAGCTAATGGTGCTTATGCTCCTTTAGATGATATGATTGCTGCAATTAATACGGAGACATCTGAAGGTAAATTTGGTATGGTCAATGATACATTCAATGCAACTTCTGTTGCATGTCAAAATTATAACTTATATTTAACTACTGGGGCAGAATATAGTGCTGGGGCAAATACTTTATTACAAGAATATATTGATGAAAGAACCAAATTTGATATCAAAGCAGAGGAAGCAATGATTAATAGTATCCGTTCACCAAGAGGTAATCGTTGGTTGTATTCATCTTTATTGTCATTAAGTGTAGGTACTGGTAAATTAAACTGGGCACAAAAGACTGTTCACTGGGATGGTTTTGATTGGAATGGCGCATTCGGTAGTGTAGCTGTTCGTTTTTTCTTTGATGTTGGTTTTAACAGTGATTTCTGTAATGTTGCATTAGTTTCTAACCCTGGTAATATTAAAACTACAAATGGTCGTATGATTTTAGGTGTTTCTAAAGATTCTGCTATTTTCTTAGATCCAGATGCTAACCCTAGAGTACCAATCAGTGCAACCGACAATCATCCTTCCGATACCACTTTTTATCAATATGGTCTTAAAACTATGACTGGTGCAGCTCCACAAGGTCCTTTATTGAAACGTTTCTTCCATCAAAATGGTGGTATGAGTTTCTACGAATTCAATAACGGAGCTACTGATGGTATTCATTATGTTGCTAAGATCAACGGCGATACTAAATTAAAATTTGCATTACCACTTGGTCAACCAGATGATTCCTATTTAATTAATATTCCTATTCAACACCCAGAATTAGGTAGTGCAGGTACTTATACTACTTGGAAACGTCAAAAAGCACAAACATCATATTTTGTTGTTTATAATTTATTAAATGTTGGAACACAAGATTTATACCCTTCTATGACTGGTGCTTTACCAACTGTTGAAAGAATTATTCGTTTTAACGATGATTTATACGAAACTGATGCACAAAACAAATTTACTTCTCCAATGTCTTATGATGGTCGTAACGGTACGATGTTATATGGTCGTACTGCTATTTCTTCATTATTAAATAGTGGTCAAATTATTGGTCATGATATCTTAACTAGTAAAAAAGTAATGGATATCAATGTTGGTTATAATGGCGGAGCTTGTCCTATTATATTGAACGATATTTTATATCCACAAGGTGGTAAAGGTAATATCACACCAGCAAATATAGATTCTCAAGCTGGAACAAATCCACCAACACAGTCATTCTTAGGTGGTGCTTATAATCTCATGATGTTCACTCAGAACGGATTATAAATAATATCTTATTCTAGATGTTTACATTTTTATATACACACAATTATATAAAAATACTTTATATTTAAGCAGTAAAGAACAATGAGTAATCTTTATCATTCCATCCCATGATTTGATATATAGTAGGGTCAGTTTCAATACTTATAATCCTTTTATACACTATCCAATTTGTATATTCTTTATGACTATCATTATACTTAAATATTTCTCCATTTTTTAAATCTAAAACTCCTTTTGGTAACGTATCCTCTAAACAATTACCATATCGGAATGATATTCCTTTATACGTAAAAAATCTAGTAAAGCTATATCTGCATTCATATGTCATAGCTAACAGATTTTTATCCAATTCGTTAGATGACTTATGTTTACTTGAAGCAAGCATTGCATTTCTTATTTCTTCTTCATCTCCATTCTCTGTTGCTTTCTTAACTTCTTCCTCTAATTCAGAATGTTCTTTATTGTATCTTTCTTCGTCTTCTTTATCAGTAGTACTAGTAACTTTAAATAAAACAGAACAAGCGTGACTTTCATTCATAATGTCTTCTGTACCATGGATTATTTTTACAGTATAATCTTCAATACTATAGTCTCTATTAGGGAAATCTTTATGTTCTTCTATAGTACTATTTGCCCATTGTCGATCTCCTTTCTTCATTTCTACCCATTTTTCCAAAGGTTCTATATATGATTTATATAAACTTATTGCCAATTTCCAATCTTCAAATGGAAGGTCTTCTATTTCTTTTTTATTACAATATTTACAATATTCGGTTGTCATTTATTAGTATAGTAACAAAATATTTAAATATTATTTATTAATTCTTAATTTATATTATGCAACCATCAATGACATTGTTCCAAAATATGGTTCTCCTGGAGTTAACCCACTGATTGTAAATTGTATTGTATTATCTACTGGTTGACTAACTGTAACCGTATAATTAACGGTCATCACTCCAAGAACACGTGTATAGTTTGTGATAAATTGTATATCAATCGATGAACCTCCTGGAACACTCACAATAAACTGGCCATAGTTATTCAGATTCATTGGTTTTATTCTAAATGTAGTTCCATCAAAGGAGAAAGAAGCATATATAATCTTAGGAACGATTGTCTTTGATAGTTGGTCACCTACAGAAAAATTAGGTAGATTTTCTGTTTCGTAATAGGACATCTTACGTGGATACGATTTTTAGTATTCCTCCAATATATTAATTATTTATTACGTTTAATTAATCTCTACATTTTCATCATATACTTTATGTTCTAACAGGACTCCATCGGGATTCCACATTTCATACTCTCCATGATATTGTCCATCTTTATATCCACAAATTACTAGGACATTCAATGCAGTATCTATACCAATACATTGTCCATGTAGTTTATTATTTTTAAATTGTTCGAATCCTAATAATCTAGATATCATTTCTTCGGATATATCTGCATCTATATTATGCACACGTACATACTCTGTTATCTTGTTTAGCCAAAAACTAGATGTGTGTGGTTTATAGTATAATCTAATACATGTTTCTCGAATATTATCTTTGTAAGTAGTTATTCTGTGTTTGTACCAGATATCCTTGTTTTCTATTGTATCAATCTCTGGATGATTATATCCACATCGTATGTAATCATTACATAATCCATTAAATTTGCCTTCTTTATACGTCCATTCTGTAATGATTTGACCATTCTCAGTCCATTCTTTATATGTTCCATCTAACTTTCCATCTTTATATGTATACTCTCGTGATTTCTTTCCATTTTTATGCCAGGCTGTATATTTTCCATCTTTATATGTACACTCTACTGTTTTCTGCATATCTGTAAATTTACTTACTATATAATTAATACTATACGTTTTAAATAACATTTATTTAAAACAAATAAGTTCTAGTATTTTCTGTGTAGTTTATATTTTTAGTCCGGTTCTATCTCATCTATATATACTAGTTCTTCCAACCCAAAATTCCATTCTCTATATTCACCATGCAGTTCTCCATTTTTATAGGTAGTTTGTATATGTAGTTCTCCATTATCATACCATCTTCTATATTCTCCGTGAAGTTTACCATTTACATATATTGATTGTTCAAAAAGTTGATTTTCTGCTTCGCAGTACCAACTTTTATATTCTCCATGTATTATACCATCTATATAGGTTGTATGTCTACATAATTTATCAATATTATTATCTCCATCTTCATTCCAAAAATATCTTTTATATTCTCCGTGAAGTTTACCATTTATATAAGATGATTGTTCAAAAAGTTGACCATCATCAAACCATTCTGTATATTTTCCATGTTTTTCTCCATATTTAGTTAAATATCTACACCTTATTTTACCTCCTTCCTCTTGTGAGTAGTATTCTTCTATCCAAGCATATATAAAATGCTCGATAAGGGATACAATCCATTTTTCCATCATTGGAATACTCTCAAAGATCTGTAGTATTACCTTCTTCTCTGGTGAGTTAAAGTCATCTAATTTTGTTTGCATTTTACTTCTGACTACATAAGTAAAATAATATACATTTTTTGCAGTAAACTCATTTTTTAACTGGTGTGAAATAATTTGTCTTCTATTAGTTCGTCATTATCGTATACTTTGTCTTCTATCAACTCACCCTCATCGTTCCATATTTTATATTCTCCATGTAATTTTCCAGATATGTAATAACGATGACCGCATAACTGTCCATTACTCCAAACTGTACATTCACCATCTTCTAAATCATCTTTATGTGTATGTTGTAACCACAGTAATCCATTTCTATCCCAGGATTTACGAAGACCTTCTCGTTTACCATCTATACGCCATTCTTCTGTCCATAGAACACCATTCCGATACCATGATTTATATTCTCCAGTTTGTTTTCCATCCAGATAATTCGATTGTACCCATAATTGTGGATTTTTATTTTGTGTAGGTGCGTACCATTCTTTACGTTCTCCATGTAATTTCCCTGATGTATAGTGCTGTTGTATCTTTTGTTGACCACAAACTTCATTTGAAGTATCCGTACCACGGAACCATTCTTTATACTCTCCATGAAGTTCTCCGTTTACGTATGTAGATTGATGGGAAAGTTGGCCATTCTCATAAAATTCTCTATACTCACCGTGTATTTCTCCATATTTTAAAATATATCTAGCTTTTAGTTTACCCCCGTTCTCCTGAGGGTGGTATTCTTTTACACTCATGTATATTAAATTTTCAACAATATTCGCGATCCACTTATCCATATATGGAATATCATCTAATACGTTACTGATTTCTTCCTTTTCTAGAGAATGAAAGTCATCTAATTTTGTTTTCAACATTCTAGCTTATTTTTATTTTTTATTTTACTTCTGACTATATAAGTAAAATAATATACATTTTTTGCAGTAAACTCAGTTTTAACCTTACAGATATGTAACCTAAGGTGACTGTAACGTTCTACACAAAGGACATCTCGCTTGTTCATCCTCAGAAAACCATTTTGTAATACATGATGTATGATAGGTATGACCACAGTCTAATTTAGAAACCATTTTCTGCGAGAATGTCTCTAAACAGACACTACACTCTTCAGATGATGTATCATCTAACAAACTCTCATATACTATAGAATTTAATCGACGTGAAGCCTGATTTGAATAATAGATATAAAGGCCTCCAAGTAATATATATTCTCCTATGCATAGTAAAAATGGAATACCTTGGACAGATAGATTGTAATAATTTACGTTATTTTGATATAAACTCATTCCCATTGTAAATAGTTTTGCTGTGTTCAAAACTCCACACACATGTATACATTTAAGATTAAGATGCATTCCAACACAGAAAGCAATCAATAGTAAACACAATAGTATCGTAAGTATGTATAAGTATAATCCAAATGAGGAAGTCGAGTATTGAACTTCTTTCACACATAGAAAGAGTAGATATCCAACCTCTGTTATATTGCACACAGTAAGGACTACAGGAAGCAGAATAATTGGTTAAATTATGATTTAAAGGATACACAACGTATAGTAATATTAAACTACTGTAGTAGATAAAAGGTAAAAAAATGCAAATAAAACACGTAGAAGAAGTATATACACAGTAAAAGAAGAAGGAGAACTATTTGGAAGGGATGAACATGGAAACCTATCGCGTACCTATACACGATTTTTAGATGGAAACTTTAAAGAGTTTGACCGAGAAGGAAACCTATTACATTCTTCTACTTATGTTGATGGAAAGTTATCCGGTAAATATATAGGATATCGAAAAGATGGAACTGTGTGGTATGAATTAATTTATGTGGATGGAAAACTTGTGAATTGAATTAGTTGCAGAAAATATAGACTATTTTACTTACAGTTAGAAGTAAAATAACAAATACAAACATTAATCTAGAATGCTACAAACAAAACTCACAGATTTCCATTCACCAGAAAAGGAAGAAATCAGTAAAGTCTTCGACGGTATTCCATATATGGACAAATGGATAGCACAACTCATCGAGAATTTTATATACGTGGATGTAAAAGAATACTATTTCAATGAAGATGGCGGGTCTCTTAGTACACAATATACTACTAAATATGGGGAACGACATGGAAAGTTAACTACATGGTATTTAAATGGTCAACTACAAACACAAACAACATATATAAATGGTAAAATGACCGGAGAGTGTAAATCATGGCATCGTGGTTCACAATTAAGATCAATATCCTATGTTATAGATGGAGAAATACACGGAGAATCAACTTCATGGTATCCAAATGGTCAACTACATACACAAGCAACGTATGTAAATGGTAAAATGAACGGTGAATATAAAGCATGGCATGATAATTCACAATTAAGAACAATATCCTATGTTACAAATGGTAAAGATAATGGGGAATATAAATCATGGTATCCAAATGGTCAACTACATACACAAGCAACGTATATTAACGGTAAAATGAACGGTGAATATAAATCATGGCATGATAATTCACAATTAAGAGCGATATCCTATCTTACAGATGGTAAAGATAATGGTGAGTATAAATCATGGTATTCTAATGGACAACTGTGTGTACAAACAACCTTTATAGATAATAAACCACATGGAGAATATAAGAAGTGGAATGAAGAGGGTATCCTGATAGAGGACAAGATATATATAGATGGTGTAGAAGTGGTAGACTAAATTATTTCAACTTGGTAATAAAGTTGAAAACTAAATGTGTTCATCAAGTTAAGATATACATTTCCATCGTTCTTCTGCTTCTTCTCCACACATCTCATCTAACTGTTTAAAATACTCATATTCAACATATGGTTCACCATCTGTTTTCTTTATATTTCCTAGTATTTCGCACACACTACACATATGAAAAGAGTGTCTATTTGTAAACCAGGTAAACTGCTCATCATCATACTCTTGACATTGTGTATCCACATACATATGGAGTACATACCGCATATGATACTTCATATACATATAACAGTTTACCAGTATAAATAAATGACTTAATGAAACAATATACTCTGGGACATCAAAATGACACTCATCTAAATAATACCGAGATAATTCATTAAAAAGGAATCCTATTTCATGTGACTTTTCTTGTTTTATTCTGTATGCAATTAATTTTTCAAGGGAAATCTTACTATTAACCAAACAAATCCTAACGTCTTCTCTATTTATATTGAGTATATTCCTACTGAGAAAAAGTAACATAGACACAATCTCATCTATTTCTTTTTCTACATTTACTTGCGATTGTTGTAATAACATTAATAAGTCTGTTAATGTTGTTTGATATATGTTTATATTTTCTTTTTTACATGCATCGACTACAGAACTATCAAGAAACAGAAATCCATGGGTATCATCCTCAACATGATAAAATATTTTATGTTTGAACATTATTGTTACTATCATATATATTTTCTGCTAAAAACTCCTTTTTCAATTTAAAGGAATACAAAGGAGTATTAATTGTACATAAAATGAATCCAACTCAACTATGCTCTTATTTTTTAAACGGAAAGTGTAATCACGGGGACAAATGCAAATATGTCCATGATCCTACTGTGTGCAGATCATTCTGGAAACGTGAAAATGGATGTAAACACGGAGTAGAATGCAAATACAAACACATAGCAAACCCTAATCCAAAGAAAGAAGAGAATCCAAAACCCCTTGTATATGGAGGAGTAAATATAGTAAAACGCCCTACATTAATTAAAGGAAAAAACACAGAAACATGGATTCCAAAACGTGATCCTTGTGATGCTAGAATTGTATACGATGGCGGACATACACAGTTAACTAAACAAATTACTTCACGTGATATATGCATTGTTCCGAATGTATTCAGTGACTATCCTGCAGGAAGATTATATAACCAGATTATGTCTGAATTGCAATCCATCGAAAATAGTGAAGGATTATTGAGAAAGTGGCACGGAAACCAAGACATAGAAGGGACTCACCTCATTGTGGATGATAGAAAGAAATGGAAACAATCTGTACCTACCTTTGGACTAATTATTAAGAGACTAGAGGCATTCTTCCGTATGAGAATAGAAGCTACCAGATTAAATATTTATCAAAATACTGCAGATTTTAAACCCTTTCATCACGATAGCGCTGCTAAAAAAGAAGAGAAAGCAAACCGTCAAAACTTTACAGTTGCATTATCATTAGGTGTAACAAGAGATGCTGCATTTGAACATGCAAAAACAAAGACAACCATAAGTCTTCCAATTGCAGACGGTGAGATCTACGCATTTGCAAATGATACAAACGTAATATGGAGACATGGCGTACTACAATCTTTACCTGTAAAAGAAGAAGGAAGAATATCCATTATTGCTTGGGGTTGGATGGATGGTATCGCGGAAGTTTAAATTGATTTTTATCGTTTTAATCCCTTTTAATTTATAATTATAATAATTATAAATGTCTCGTCCTAGACCATATAGAACCACACAAACAGATTGGTCATCTATTTTAGATGACTACCTAGTTATCCCTATGAACCAACGTCAATATTCTTGGAAAGAAGATCAACTTGAACCTTTTTTACAAGATCTAATTGATATGTTTGAAGAAGGAAAGTACGCGGAGAAAATGGGAAGTATCATTTTTTATACAGGAAACAATAATAAAAAAGAAATATATGATGGGCAGCAACGTACCATTACAATTTTATTATTACTTCTTGTATTATCCAAACGTTCTGATGCAATAAAAAATGCAGTAATGACCAAGTTATGCATAGACCCTCTTATGGATACATTAACTACACAACAGGAACAATATAAGATAGAATATGGAGACTCTATCCATTTACTAAAATTTCACTGTGTAAATCCTT
>Ga0255220_1000035_pt1 | contig 50852 bp, 54 predicted proteins | sample Miss_Colum_RepB__FD_188423 | JGI IMG/M metagenome (GOLD analysis project Ga0255220, IMG submission 188423) | Freshwater microbial communities from Mississippi River, Louisiana, United States - Miss_Colum_RepB_8d | ecosystem: Environmental > Aquatic > Freshwater > River | place: USA: Louisiana...
GCAGAGGTGTCGAGCACTTCGCCTTCCGCGTTCTTGAGGGTGTAATGGATTTCTACTACGGAATGCTTGCCGATGGCTGCTGTCATGTCGGGGTCCTGACGGGTGATTGAATGAATTTTACGGGGGCATTATTCAGCAAAGAGGCAGCGGGGGAAAGTCTGTCGCTTGCCCTGCAGAGGCCCACGCTCCCTTGAAAGACGTGACCTCTGGCACCAAGTGTCACATCCATCCGGGAGGGCACGCAAAATCTTCTGTGCTATAGTCCCCGGGCTTTCAAGAAACCCAACCACAAGGGAGTCACATCAACGTGAACAAGCAGAGAGTACTCAACAAGCCCACTACTTCCGCATGGCATGGCGTTGCACCGCGACTTCTTGCCTTGTCTTGTGCTGTCGGTCTCGCCGCGTTCAGCGGCCAGGGCGCTCTGGCCCAGTCTGGCGGTTCCGCCGCGGACATTGAAGAGATCATGGTGACTTCCTCCACGCGCCGTCCCGAGTCACTGGCCACCGTGAACGCCAGTGTGGCCGTCATGTCAGCGGAAGAACTGCGGCTGATTTCCCATCAGCACATTCAAGAGGCCGCCAACCGTCTGGCCGGCGTGAACATCAACCGCAACAACGGCCAGGAGAGCCTGACCTCCATCCGCTCTCCCGTATTGACGGGAGCCGGGGCCTGTGGCGCCTTCCTGCTGGCCGAGCAAGGCATTCCCCTGCGCGCCGCGGGTTTCTGCAATGTGAACGAACTGTTCGATGCCAACAGCGAGAACGCCGAACGCATCGAAGTCATTCGTGGACCAGCGACTGCCTATTACGGCTCGAACGCCGTGCACGGCATGATCAACGTGGTATTGCCCAACCCCCGTGATGGGGGCGATGTCACCCTCGAGGCCGGTCCGCGCGGCACCAAGCGCGCGAACTTCACACTCGGTCACGACTACGGCAACTTCAAGCACATGATCCTCGCCAACGGCACACGCGAGGAAGGCTTCCGCGATGACAGTGGCTACGACCAGCAGAAGCTGTCCTGGCGCTACCAGTACACCACAGCCGGCGGCTATGCCCTGGACGGCGGCTTCACTGTCACCAACCTGAACCAGGAAACGGCTGGCTATGTGGAAGGCAAGGACAATTACAAGAACAAGGCATTGTGGGACACCAACCCCAATCCTGAAGCCTACCGCGACAGCCAGAGCATGCGGCTGTGGACCAGCGTCAGCAAGGAGTTCGACAACGGCTGGGAAATCGTGGCTACGCCTTACTACCGCAAGGCCGATCTGAACTTCATCCAGCACTTCCTGCCCGGTCTGCCCACCGAGGACAACCAGCACAGCAGCGTCGGTCTGCAGTTCGGCAGCTACAAAGACCTGAGCGAAGACACCATGATCTCCTTCGGCATGGACGTCGAAGCCACCGAGGGCAGCCTGCTGCAGCAGCAGCGTTTTCCCACCGTGGGCGCAGCAGCGCTGGTGGCACAGACTCCAGTGGGCAAGCATTATGACTACGATGTGGATGCCACTCAGCTGGCACCTTTCGTGCACATGGAGCACTACTGGGACAATGGCTTCGACATCTCTCTCGGCCTGCGCTATGAGCGCATGGAATACGACTACGACAACAGGATGCTCACGGGGCGAACCAGGGACAACGGGGTCGCCTGTGGTTTCGGCGGCTGCCGCTACAACCGTCCTGCCGATCGCAGCGACACCTTCGCGAACTGGGCGCCCAAGCTGGGCATCCGCTACCAGATCAATGACACCCACAACGCTGCGCTGCGCGTGAACAAGGGCTACCGGGCCCCTCAGGCGACGGAGCTGTATCGCCTGCAGAACACACAGAGCGTGGCCGATCTGGATTCTGTGGAAATCGACAGCATCGAGCTGGGCCTGGAAGGCGCGGCGAATGCCTGGGAATACCAGGTCACCGCCTACTACATGGACAAGGACAACGAGATCATCACCGACAGCGCCCGCATCAACCTGAACAACAGCCACACCAAACACCGTGGTCTGGAACTCAGCGGTGCCTACGCGCTGACCGAGACGCTGCGTCTGTCCGGCGCCTACAACTTTGCCCGTCACACGTACGAGAACGATGAGTTTTCCGGCGGTGTGAATATCAATGGCAACGATGTAGACACGGCACCTCGCCGCTTCGGCAGCGTGCAGCTGCAGTGGCAGGCCACGCCGACCGTGTTTGCCGAATTGGAATGGGTGAATTCCGGGGCCTATTACAGCAACCCCGAAAACCTGAATCGCTACGACGGGCACGACCTGCTGAATCTGCGTGCGCGCTGGCAGGCCACTTCCGATCTGACCTTCGCGGCCAACATCCTCAACCTGACGGACGAGATGTATGCCGAGCGTGCCGACTTCGCCTTCGGGCGTGATCGCTACTTCACAGGCGAGCCGCTGCGTGCCTTCGTGTCCGTGAACTGGCGCTTCAACTAAGCCGTTTGCGGGCCCGTGTCTGACCACGGATGCTCCGTCACAAGGATGCCCGCCTTGACACAATCGAGGCGGGCATTTGTGCCAGTTGTCCCCGCAGACGCTGCGATGAGAGACGCGTGCATGCGCCGCCGCAGCAGCGCACGATTGGCGGTGTGGGACGACATCACCCTCCTGACAATTGATGTAGTCCGACTTCGTGGCAAAGTTCCTGAAGCTGCGAAGGTTTACAGTCTCGCGAGTATGGCGTCGGCCGCGCTTTCGACGATGCCGCCTGCAGGCTCCACCGCCAGATGGCTGACCACACCGTTGTCGACGATCATGGCGTAGCGCTTGCTGCGTGTGCCCATGCCGAAGCCGCTGGCATCCAGCTCCAGACCGACGGCCTTGGTGAAGCTGCCGTTGCCATCGCCCACCATCAGGATTTCCTCGGCATTTTGCGACTTGCCCCAGGCGTCCATGACGAAGGCATCGTTCACCGACACACAGACAATGGTGTCCACGCCCTTGGCCTTGATCTGGTCGGCCAGCACGACATAGCCCGGCAGATGGGTGACGCTGCAGCCGGGAGTAAAGGCACCTGGCACCGCGAACAGCACCACCTTCTTGCCGGCGAATAGGGCGTCGGTGCTGATATCGGTGGGGCCTTTCTCGCCCATGATCTTGAGGGTGGTAGCGGGAATCTTGTCGCCGACTGCGATGCTCATCGTAAGGTCTCCATAGGAAATGACGGGAATGTCCGGGCGGGCCTGCTTCTGTGCTGACGCCGGCACCTTGCTGGTACTCTTTGGGGCTCGCTGCGGCGATGGTAGCAAACTTTCCCCTCGCCAGGGCAAGCCTCAATCGGAGGAGGTGTCAGCCGTGGTGAGCAGCACCGATTCGATCCAGGCAAGGTGTGCAGACACGCGTTCGTAGATGCCCACGGCGCCATACAGGCCTTGCACTGGCGGCAAGCCTGCGAGAGCCGAGGCGGCCGCCGGACTGGCCACTTCCCCCACCGCGATGCCCGCCAGCGACCAGCCATCGTCAGTCTGCAACAAGGCCGGCCCGCCGCTGTCGCCCAGCCCGGGGAGGCCTTCGAGTTCTACGGCCGTGCTGCCGGGCAGGCGCGGATCATCGAAGGTGAGACGCAGCCGCTGGGCCGCCACCGAAACGATGTTGTGTGCCAGGCGAAAGCGGCCATCGTCCTGGGTGATGCCCGTGGTGCCGATGCCGAAATAGCCCCAGCCGAGCAAGGTGACTTCGCGGTCCTGCTCGTCACTGCCGCGATACAGAGGCACCGGGCGTGGCAGGGCAATCGGCTCGGCAAATCGAAGAAGCGCCATGTCTACCTCGCGCGAGGCCAATTGCGGATGGTCACGAAACTGGTAGTCGGGGTGCACCTGCACATGATCGATGCCCTGCAGCGTGCCGGCGATCTGCACCACGTACTCGCCCTGCGAAGCGATATGGCGCTGCAGGCCGGTCTCCTCGACACAATGCGCAGCGGTCAGCGCCCAGCGCGGGTCGATCAGTGTGGCCACACAGACCTTGCGCTGGGAACGCTGCTCCAGCCAGAACACAGCGGGGAACTGCGCCTCGCTGGCTGCGTGTCGGGAGTATCCGGTATCATGCCGGATGACAATTGCCTGAGCGCCGGGCAGCAGCAGGGCCACCGACAAGCAGAGCAATGACAGCATCAGGAAGGCCAGGGCGCGGGACTTTTGCATGTTCAGACAGCCATCGAAGACAGGTGACGTTTCATGAGTGATTCACAGGACAATGCGCCGCAGGAGCGCCAGTACGAACAGACTGGCTTGTACCCGCCCGGCGAAAAACCCTTTCGCGTGCTGGCCCTGATGGGCTGGCTGGCTGGCGTGGTAGTGTTCATCGCGATTTCCGCCGTGGTGCTCGACCGACTGCTGATTCCGTCCTGAGTCAGCGTCGCAGCCGTCGGGCCACGCGCAGGTTCGGCCGCTCGCGCTTGCTGCTGGCCATCTTGTAGAGGGTATAGAGACGCCAGACCATCACCAGTGTGGCGACCACCACGAAGGCCAGAATACTGGCAATGAGCCATTGTTCCTTGGTCCAGTTTGCCGTCGCAAGCCATTGTTCCAACATCTTGTTTCCCCCCTGGCCCGCTCAGCGGGCTGCGCATTGTGAGCCTGCGGCCGGGCCAAGGCCAGCTCAGGCGTTCTCGTCCATCAGCCGGTGCAGCGCCGCCTCGATGTCCTGCAGGCGCTGCAGCGGGTCCTGCAGTTCCAGCAGCGCCTGCTTCTGTTCCGAAGGCAGCGGAATCAACTCGCTCAGCCGCCAGCCCAGTTCCCGCGCGTCATCGTAATTGATCTGCATGTCGAGCCGGGTGATCACCGGATGGCTCACCAGCTGTTCCAGCAGACTGACAAGCACCTCGTGGTCCGGACTAACGGGCACTGGCGGCTCTCCGACGTGGTCAGCGGCACAGCGTGCCACGTGTCCCACCAGCAGCTGATCGCTCTCGACACGACAGTCCAGCACCTCGAACTTGCAACGCGCCTCCACCGTCAGCCCGAGCAGGCCGTTGGGCAGCTGATCCCAGTCGACGATCTGCACGAAGGTGCCCACACGGTGCACCTGTTGCTGCGTGCCGGCGCGGGCCACTTCCTCGCCCTCACGCAGCAGACAGATGCCGAAACCGGTGCCCGCCCGCATCGCGCGGCGAATCATGTCCAGATAGCGCTGCTCGAAGATCTGCAGTGGCAGGCGACCCTTGGGAAACAGCACCGACTTGAGCGGAAACAGGGGCAGTACCCCGCTCTGCGTAGCCTCGGTAAAGGGGGGCAGATCGAACACGTTGTCCGAAAGTTCAGTCATGGCAGAAGCTCCGCAGGAATTTCACTCGGCACCGCGCTCGGCCAGGGCCTGCAGCAGACGCTGATGAATGCCGCCGAAGCCACCATTGCTCATGATCACGATGTCGTCCCCGGCACGCGCCTGCGCGATCAACATCTGCAGCAACCCATCGATGCTGGTGGCCACCTGTGCCGGCATGGGACTGGATTCCACCACCGAGGCGAGATCCAGCTGCACCGTGCCGGCGTCGAACCACAACGTGAGATCGGCATGGCGACAGGCCTGGCCCAGCACTGACTGATGCGTGCCCATCTTCATGGTATTGGAACGCGGTTCGATGACGGCGATCAGGCGACCCGTGCGACCGGCACTGCGGAACTTCTCGCGCAGTCCGCCCAGGGTGGTGTCGATGGCCGTGGGGTGGTGAGCGAAATCGTCAAACACCCGCACACCGCCGATCTCCCCAAGCAATTCCTGACGCCGCTTCACCCCCTCGAAACTCGCCAGCGCTGCACAGGCCACGCCAATGTCCACGCCGGCATGATGCGCAGCGGCCACCGCCGCCAGCGCATTGCGCACATTGTGCAGGCCGCTCAGCTGCCAGCGCACAGTGAAGAGAGGCGCGGCAATGCCGGCAGTGACTTTGCCCAGCTCGAAGGCACTGCCATCGGCAGCGAGCGGTCGCACATGCCAGGCAATCGACTCGTCCGCATGGGTCGGCACGCTCGCTGCGCCGTCGAGCAACTCCAGCGCCTGGCGCTGACTCCAGCAGCCCTGGGCCAGCACGGCGGCCAGATTGGCGTCGTCGCGCGGCGCAAGAATGAGCCCACTGCCGGGAATGATGCGCACAAGATGGTGGAACTGGCGCTGTATGGCGGCGAGGTCGGGAAAGATGTCGCCGTGATCGAATTCCAGATTGTTGAGGATCGCGGTGCGCGGCGAGTAGTGCACGAACTTGGAACGCTTGTCAAAGAATGCGCTGTCGTATTCATCGGCCTCGACGACGAAAAAAGCAGAGTCCCCCAGGTCGGCAGAGGCCGGGAAATTGCGTGCCACGCCACCGATGAGATAACCAGGCTTGAGACCGGCCTCGCGCAGGATCCACGCCAGCATGGCACTGGTAGTGGTCTTGCCATGGGTGCCCGCCACTGCCATGACCCAGCGGCCGCGCAACACGAAGCGTGCCAGCCACTCAGGCCCGGAACAGTAGTCCAGCCCCTGCTCCAGCGTGTATTCCACCGCGGGATTGCCGCGCGACATGGCATTGCCGATGACCACGAGATCCGGATGTGGCTGCAGATGGCTGGCAGAAAAGCCCTGCTGCAGAGTGATGCCCTGAGCCTCCAGTTGCGTGCTCATCGGCGGATAGACATTGGCATCGGATCCGCTCACGGTATGCCCGAGCTGTTTGGCGAGCACCGCCAGGCTGCCCATGAAGGTGCCGCAGATGCCGAGAATGTGGATATGCATGCTGTGTTTTCCCTGTTGTCGTCGGGGTCTTCGCTCCCGCGCGTGGCGGCCGCGCGGCGCTGAAACCGGCCCGGATTGTCTCAGAATAGTGCGTCCAGTAACATCCGCGACTGTCGCCCCTGCCCGCCGCGCCAGCGCAAGGCTGCCATGTCCCACGCGTCCCTCTGGAATCACTCGCTCCGCGTCTACCGCCTGCCTGCGGTCAGCGCAACCTGCCTGCGCCTGCAGAACGAGCATGGCCTCGACGTCAATCTGCTGCTGTTCGCCCTCTGGTATGGCCGGCATCACGGGCCCCTTCCCGCTGCGCTGCTCGACGTTCTGCTCGCGTTCACACAGCCCTGGGCGCGCGAGGTGGTGCGACCGCTGCGCCATGCCCGCAGCTGGATGAAGCAGGCACTCGCCAGCGAGCAGTTCAACGTGCTGCCGCAACAGCCGTGCACGCAACTGCGCGAGCGCATCAAGGCGGTGGAACTGCAGAGCGAACAGTTGCAGCAGCAGCTCATGGAGGCGCTGTGCGAGCACTGGCTCGCGCAACAGGAAGTCCGGGAGAATCGTTCGCCAGCGACGCAGGAGCAGAGCATCACCATCAATCTGCGCGCGGTCGCCGAGGCGTCAGCTGTCCCATTCACGCCCGCGCTGCAGGCGCTGCTCGACACGCTGCAACAGGCCGCCCGCTCAGACTGACTTGCGCACACCTTCCCAGCGCTTGACGATGCCGGTGTCGATATCGAACAGGTCGAGCACACGCCCCACGCTGTGATTGATGATGTCGTCGATGGTCTGCGGATTGTTGTACAGCGCCGGCATCGGCGGCGCGATGATGGCCCCGAGCTGGCAGGCCTTGAGCAGCAGCTCGCAATGCCCCACATGCAGAGGGGATTCACGCGGCATGAGCACGAGCCGGCGGCGCTCCTTGAGCACCACATCGGCCGCACGCACCAGCAGATTGTCGGCATAGGAGTGCACGATGCCCGAGAGCGTCTTCATCGAGCACGGCGCCACGATCATGCCATCGGTGCGGAACGACCCGCTGGCAATCGACGCCGCCATGTCATTGATGGGATGCACCACGTCAGCCAGCGCCAGCACATCGGCCAGCGTCCAGGGCGTCTCGATGGCGATGTTCATCTTCGCGCTCTGCGAGACCACCAGATGGGTTTCCACATCGGGCAGACTCTTCAGAATTTCCAGCATCCGGATGCCGTAGATCAGGCCGCTGGCGCCCGAGAGTCCAATCGTCAATCGCATAGTGTTTTCTCGTGTGTGTGGCCGGTTGAACCCGGCATGCGGGAGGGGCTTGCGTTGCCTTGCCAGGGGTGGCCGGGTAACATCCCGGCTCCCTTCAACGGTCTGCCGAGCAGGTTTCCACCATGGCCAAAGCGAATCTCTTCTATGCCCAGTCGGGCGGTGTCACTTCCGTCATCAATGCCAGCGCCTGCGGCGTCATCGAGACCGCCCGGCAGCACAAGGACAGGATAGGCAAAGTCTATGCGGGCCGCAACGGCATCATCGGCGCGCTGCGCGAAGAGCTGATCGACACGAGCAAGGAAACCGCGGCCACCATCGCAGCATTGCGCCACACACCTGCAGGCGCGTTCGGTTCCTGCCGCTACAAACTCAAGAGCTTCGAGGAAAACCAGGCCGAGTATGAACGCCTGATGGAAGTGTTCAAGGCACACAATATCCGCTACTTCCTCTACAACGGCGGGGGCGATTCCCAGGACACGGCCAACAAGGTCTCGCAGCTGAGCCTCCGCATGGGCTTCCCCATCCAGTGCATCGGCGTACCCAAGACGGTGGACAACGATCTGCCCATCACCGACAACTGCCCGGGCTTCGGGTCGGTCGCCAAGTATGTGGCGGTCTCCATACGCGAAGCCGGACTCGATGTCGCCTCGATGTGCGAGAGTTCCACCAAGGTGTTCGTGATGGAAGTGATGGGCCGCCACGCAGGCTGGATCGCCGGCGCTGCCGGACTGGCGGCCGAGCAGGAAGGCGACGCCCCGCACATCATCCTGTTCCCGGAGATCGCCTTCGACCAGAAGAAATTCCTCAAGAAGGTGCGGAGCTGTGTGAAGGCTTACGGCTACTGCGCCATCGTGGTTTCCGAGGGCGCGCAGAACAAGGACGGCAGTTTCCTCGCCGAGGCTGGCGGCAAGGATGCTTTCGGGCATGCGCAACTGGGCGGGGTGGCACCTTTCGTGGCCGAGATGGTGAAGAAGGAGCTGGGCTACAAATATCACTGGGCCGTGTCGGACTATCTGCAGCGTGCGGCCCGACACATCGCATCCGCCACCGACGTGGAGCAGGCCTATGCCATGGGCAAGGCCGCCGTGGAGTTTGCCCTGGCGGGCAAGAATGCCGTGATGCCCACCGTCGTGCGCAAACCCGGCAGGAAATACAGCTGGAGTGTGGGCGAGGCGAAACTTTCGGACGTGGCGAACGTGGAGAAAACCATGCCGCGCAGTTTCATCAGTGCCGACGGCTTCGGCATCACCCAGGCCGCGCGCGACTACTTCGCCCCGCTGATCCAGGGCGAGGACTACCCGCCCTACAAGAACGGTCTGCCGCAGTATGCGCGCCTGAAGAAGGTGCTGGTGGAGAAGACGCTCAAGCCCTGGAAGCGCTGAGCCGGCATTGCCCGTGGCCCTGCCTGGCGGCGCAGCGCCGCGGGCGGCAATGTGTCAAGGTGCCAGACGTTCCACTTTCCAGTGCTCGCCCGGCTGCAGGGTGTATTCGTAACGATCATGCAGTCGGTGCGCTCCGCCCTGCCAGAACTCGATCTGCAGCGGCCGCACGCGATATCCGCCCCAGAATTCCGGCAATGGAATCTCGCCTTCCTGATACTTGCGTCCAATCGCTTCCCACTGCCGCAACAGCGCGTCCTTGGACGCGAGCGGTCGGCTCTGCGCCGAAGCCCACGCGGCCAGCTGACTTTCGCGCGGACGGGCGTGGAAATATTCACGAGATTCTGCCGCACTCACCTTCTCGGCCACGCCGGAGACTTCCACCTGGCGCTCGATGGCATGCCAGGGAAAGTGCAGACTCACTTTCGCATTGCAGCCGATCTCGCGCGACTTGCGACTCTCGTAATTGGTGAAGAAGGTGAAGCCCTTTTCGTCCACGCCCTTGAGCAGCACGATGCGCTGACTGGGCTGGCCGTCCTTGCCCACCGTGGCCACGGTCATGGCATTGGCATCGGGCAGGCCCATGTCGATGGCATCCTGCAGCCAGCGCGCGAACAGATCGAGGGGGTTTGCCGACAGATCGGCGTCAACGAGGCCGCCCTTGAGATATTCGCGGCGCAGCGCTTGCAGTTCCATGGTCATTCCTTGCGATGAAGCGAGTGGACGAGGTGGCGGGGGACAGACGCTGGCGCTCAGCGCACGAAATCGCCGTATTCCCAGACCTGGGGACGAATGGTACCGCTGGGATAGTAGAAGGTGCCCGGCCCGTGCTTGTCGTTGGCGAAGAACTCGCCGACGTACCTCTGACCGTCCGGCCAACGGTAAGTTCCACGCCCGTGGTAGAGATCATTCTGGAAGCCGCCGGTGTAGTTTTCCACGTTTTCGGACAGCCAGAATTCGGAGTACTTGTTTGGCGTCCAGTCCTTCACGCCGAAGAAATACGAACCCTGGCCGTGGCGTTTGTTGTTGCGCCACTGACCAATGTAGAGGTCGCCCGTGCCGTTCCAGAAGGTGCCGCGACCGCTGCGGATGCCCATGTCCCAGTTGCCGTCGTAATAGGCCCGGGTGGTCACGGTGAGCATCTGCTCCAGTTTGCCGTTGCCGTGGTACATGCCGTCCTTGAAATTGCCGCGGTAAAGATCCTTGCCCACGCTGGTGGTGATCTCCAGAGTGCCGTAGCCGTTCTGACAATCGCCGTAGGTGCAGCTGCGGCTGATTTCGCGAATGGCGGGCGTTGTCTGGTTGATCTGCATGGCAGGCGTCTGCGCCAGGGCAGCTGCCGCCAGCAAGACAGCGACCAGGGCGAAGACAGCCCGTGGCAGGGTATGCGCGCGTGAATTCATGATCGTGCTCCTGTTTCCATGGCGTCGCGCTCACCCGATGTGACGCAGCACGGTGAGCGGACTGGTGTTGACGACGCGACGGGTGGCCATCACGCCCAGCACGGCGATGACGCCCATGCCGGTGAGCGGCCCGGCCAGCCAGGCCCAGTAATGCAGCGTGAAGTCCTGCTGGAACACATGCGTCTGCAGGTAGTACAGGCTGCCTTCCGCGCCAAGGGTCGCGATGAGACCAGCGATGAGGCCGATGCCGGCGAATTCAATGCACAGGCTGCTCAGGATGAGTTTGCGCCCGGCCCCGAGCGTGCGCAGGATCGCGTTCTCGCGGAAACGCTCGTCCAGCGTGGCCGTGACGCAGGCCAGCAACACCAGGGCGCCGCAGCCCAGCACCAGATACGCGATCAACTCGATGGCCGAGGTGACCTGGGCAATGATGGTCTGGATCTGGGCGATCAGGGCGTCGATCTCGATGACCACGATGGTGGGAAATTCCCGCAGCAGCTCGTTGATCAGCACCTTCTGCTCGGTGGCCATGAGCGCCGTGGAGAGATAGGTGCCGCCCAGGCCATCCAGCGTGCCGGGCGAGAAGATCACGAAGAAGTTCGGCTGCATGTTGTCCCAGCGCACGCTGCGCAGACTCTGCACCTGGGCCTCGATGTACTGGCCCTGCCCCAAGTCGAACTCGATGGTATCGCCCAGAGCCGCCCCGAGGCGCTCGGCGTAGTCGTCCTCCAGCGAGACGAAACCCGGCTGCGACGCATCGCCCCACCAGCTGCCCGCCACGATCTCGTTGTCGCGGGGCAATTGCGCGGTCCAGGTCACCTGCCGGTTGCTCACGCGGCGACGACCGTCCTCGCTTTCCTGAGCTGCAGCGGCAGGTCCGGCACCGGACTGCTCGCCAGCGCGCTCGGTCACACTGTTCTGCTCGCCTTCGTCAGCGTCATCATCGTCCCAGCGCGGGCGCGGTGTCTCGCCGTTGATGCGGGTGATGCCGGCACTCATCATCGGGAAGAACTGATTCGGCTCTACGCCGTTGCCGCGGAAGAAGGTCTCGATGCCGGCCACCTGTTCCCCGGTGACATTCATCAGGAAGTGATTGGGCGTGTTCTCGGGGATCTGGGCCTGCCAGTCCTCCACCAGATCGGTACGCAGCAGTGTCAGCACCAGCAGACACATGATGGTGAGGGAGAAGACCAGCACTTGCAGCGTGTTCTGCCTGCGGCGGCGGCGCGTGGCCGACATCGCCAGCTTCCAGGCACTGCCCGCCTTCATGCCGACACTGGTACCGGAGCGCAGCAGCCACCAGGACAGCGCGGAGAGCACCAGCACCACACCGGCCACGGCCAGCACCAGAATGGCCGTCAGCAGCACGTCCTGGCTGTACCACAGCATCAGCACCAGCGCGCCAGCGAAGCCGACGGCATAGGGCAGACGCGCGCTCAGGGTGTTGTCGTCGAGATCCTTGCGCAGCACGCGCAGCGGCGAGGTCTTGCGCAGTGACAGCAGCGGCGGCAGAGCAAAGGACAGCAGACAGATGAAGGCCGTGAGGGAGCCCACCACATAGGGCGAGCGGCCGGCCGGCGGCAGCACGATGGGGATCACCGAGCTCAGCGCCTGCAGGATCAGGGCGTGGATGGCCCAGCCCAGGAAGGAGCCGATGACGATGGCGATCACCACCAGCACCACCTGGATGCTCAGATAGAGCGACATGATCTGCCCGGAGGTACAGCCCAGCGTCTTCAGAATGGCGACATAGTCGAAGTGGCGTTCGGCATAGCGCCGCGCCGTCAGCGCGATGGCCACCCCGGCCAGCAGCACCGCGAACAGACTGCCCAGCAGCAGGAAACTCTCGGCCCGGCTCAGCGCCTCGGCCACTTCGGCACTCTCTTCGCGCACATCCGTCATGCGGAATTCGCCCGCGGCCAGCGCATCCACCCATTCTTCATAGGCGAGCAGTTCGGCCTCGTCGCCCGCGAACAGATAGCGGTAGTTGACGCGGCTGCCCACCTGGATGACCTGAGTGGCAGGCACGTCGGCGGTGTTGAGCATCAGGCGCGGGCCGGCATTGTCCATCATGCCACCCTGCTGACGATCAGGCTCCTGCACGATCACGCGGGTGACGCGCAGCGCCGCCTCGCCGACATAGACCGTATCGCCCACCGCAGCCCCCAGCGCCGGCAGCACGCGGGATTCGACCCACACCTCGCCGGGCGGCGGCCCGCCGGCTATCGGCGCGCCCACACTGAAGGGCTGCTCGGCCACCACCAGCTGGCCGCGCAGAGGATAGTCAGTGCTGACTGCCTTGGCCGACACCAGCACATTGCCGTTGTCGGAAAACACCATGGAGCCGAAGGACATGGTCATGGCCGTGCGCAGGCCACGCGTTTCAGCCTCCTGCAGCCACTCCTGCGGCGCCTCGCCACGGCCGCTGAGCACGCGATCGGCGGCCAGCATATTGGCCGACTCGGCCAGCAGGGCGCGCTCCAGACGGTCGGTGAACAGCGCGATGCCGGTGACAGAGGTCACGGCCATCACCAGCGCCAGGAACAGCAGGCGCAGCTCGCCCCCCTGCCAGTCGCGCCACAGCAGACGCAGGGACAGTCGCAGCAAGGTGCTCGGGCTGAGGGGATCGGCCTGCACCCGACGAACGACGGCGGGCGCCGTCGACGGCAGCGTGCCTTGCAGCTCAGTGCTCATGGGCAACCTCGGCCTGGGTGTGGGCGTCGGCGTTGATCTCGTCGCTCACCACCTGGCCCGCCACCAGACGAATGGTGCGATGGCACTGGCGTGCCAGCCGCTCGTCGTGGGTGACCAGCACGAGGGTGGTGGCGTACTCCTTGTTCAGCGAGAACAGCAGGTCGATGACACGGGCACCGGTGGCGCTGTCCAGATTGCCGGTGGGCTCGTCGGCGAACAGAATGCGGGCCTCGGAAGCGAAAGCGCGGGCGATGGCCACACGCTGCTGCTCGCCGCCGGAAAGCTGATTGGGGTAATGGTGACAACGCTCGCCCAGGCCGACGCGGCCGAGCAGCGCAGTGGCCTTGTCGCGGGCACGGCTGTCATTCTTGAGCTCGATGGGCAGCATCACGTTCTCCAGCGCGGTCAGGCTGGGCAGCAGCTGGAAGGACTGAAACACGAAGCCCACCAGCTGACCGCGCAGCATGGCACGCTGCTCTTCGTCGAGAGCAGCCAGCGAGTGGCCGTCCAGACTGACATCGCCGGTGCTGCCGGTATCCAGGCCGGCCATCAGGCCCAGCAGGGTGGATTTGCCCGAGCCCGAGGCGCCGACGATGGCCACGGTTTCGGCGGCCTCGATCTGCAGACTGATGCCCTTGAGGATGACCAGCTCGCCCTCGCTGGTGGGGACGCGCTTGACCAGATTGTCGATTCGTATCATGAAATCCTGCTCTGCGATGCCGTCGTGCGACGGGAAATTCAATGGAAAATTGCACGCTCTCAATACGCATGCGGGGGGTAAACCGGTTCATGGCGGCGTCCCTTTCAGGGCACTGCGGGCCTATGATGTTTGCAACAGACCGCGACTCTCGCCTGAATCTGACCGGCAGGTGGAACCGTTTGCCGGGCGATTGTGCAATGCACTTCGAACGATTACATTGGCGCCAGACCCTGAACGCCGGAGCCCCCCGGGCCTGCCCCTGAGACTGCACACCATCATCATGCACCCGACCCGATTCGCTTGCGCGCGCCACGCCCTTGCCCGCTGTCTCCTGCTGTTTGCTTTCACCCTGCTGAGCTGGCAGAACCTGCAGGCACAGTCAGACCAACCGGTGATTCTGGTGTTCGGCGACAGCCTCAGTGCGGGGTATCGCATGGACGAAGAAGACGGCTGGGTGGCGTTGCTGGGGGAAAAGCTCGAGGCCGAGGGCAGCCCATTCTCCGTGGTCAACGCCAGCGTGAGTGGCGAGACCACCGACGGCGGCCTTGCCCGGCTGCCGGCAGCGCTGAGCACGCACATGCCAGCGGTGGTGATTCTGGAGCTGGGTGGCAATGACGGTCTGCGCGGACTGCCCGTGGCAAACATCCGCCAGAATCTGGAAGAGATGGTGATGATGAGTCAGGCGGCCGGTGCCCGGGTGATTCTGGCAGGCATGCAGATTCCCCCCAATTACGGCCCGCGCTACACCGGGCCGTTCACAGCGCTGTTCGGCGAGATTGCAGCGGCGCGCAATCTGCCCCTGATTCCCTTTCTGATCGACGGTATCCCGCAGCAGCCCGAGCTGATGCAGGACGACGGCATCCATCCGCGCGCCGAAGCCCAGCCACTGATCGTCGACATCGTCTGGCCGGTGCTGGAACCCGTGCTGGATTCGCTGAGCCCGCGCAGCTGATTGCTGCGCAGCCCTTACTTGTAGTGATTACGACGACTGCGGTCATCCCAGTCCCGGCGATTGTCGTGTCGCCTCTCATCCCGCCAGTCGTCGCGGCGCTCATGGCGACGCTCATGGCGCCAGTGGTGACGCCTGTCGTAGCGGTCCCCGTAGTAGCGGTCCCCGTAGTAGCGATAGTCCACGCGCGGAATCACCCGGTACACCCCAAATGGTTCGTAACGAATGCGCGGGCTGATGTAGACATTGATCACGGGTTCATGGCGGTAGCGCACCACGGAATACGGCGAGTGTTCGTAGTGCGTCACCCGGACCACCGTGTGGCGGTCTGACGCAGAGGCCGTGGCCGGCAAGGCCAGCAGGGCAAGTGTGGCGGCAGCAATCAGCATCAGTGAGTGTTTCATGGTCAGGCTCCTGGCTTGCATCGTGGCGGCATGATTGCCCCCTGATGCTCAGTCTAGGCCGCGCGACTGAACTGCAACTGAACACGCCGCCCGGTGTGGCGTGCCCGGCATGATCAGCCCTTACTCCCCGGTGATGGCGTGATACTGGCGGATCACGTTTTCCAGGCCCTGCTCCAGCGACTCCACCACCAGTGCATGGCCGATGGACACTTCCAGAATGTGCGGAATCCTCAGGAAGCGCCCCAGATTGTGCAGGTCCAGGTCATGGCCGGCGTTCAGGCCCAGGCCCAGCGCGGTGGCCTCGCCAGCCGCCGCACGGTAGGCCTCGAACACTGCATCTTCCTGCGCTGTGCCGAAGGCACTGGCATACGCCTCGGTATACAGTTCAATGCGATCCGGCCCCTGCGTCTTGCCCAGGGCGGCGGCACGACGCACCTGTTCCACGTCCGGGTCCAGAAACACACTGCTGCGCACGCCCCAGCCGCGCAACTGCGTCAGCACCTCGCGCAGCAAGGCCTCGTGGCGGGCAATGTCCCAGCCGTGATCCGAGGTCAACTGCTCCGGCGCATCAGGCACCAGGGTGCACTGGGCCGGTCGCACGCGCTCGATCAGGGCCATGAACTGCGGCGACGGATAACCCTCGATATTGAATTCCACGCCAGGAAACTCCTTGAGCAGCGCCGTGATCTCCACGACATCCTGGCGGGTGACATGGCGCTCGTCCTGTCGCGGATGCACGGTGATGCCGCGCACACCCCGCTGGATCAAGCGGCGCACGAAGACCAGCAGATCCGGAAAATTGCGCCCGCGGGAATTGCGCAGCAGCGCGATCTTGTTGACGTTCACGCTCAGGACAGTCGCTTTGTGGTTCATGGGGCGCTCTCAGGTGGCAGGCAAGGCGGCGGGCTGCAGAAACTGCTGCACCAGACGCAGGAAGGTCTCGGGTTTCTCGGCATGCAGCCAGTGTCCGGTGTGCATGATGACTTTGGTGCGCGCCAGCGGGAAGCGCTGCAGGATCGCCTCGCGATGCTGCTCGACAATATAGTTCGACAAGGCCCCTTTGATGAACAGTGTCGGCCCTTCGAAAGGCCCGAGGCCCTCGGGCTGCTCGCGCAGGCGTGCGTAATTGCGCTTGAGCACGGGCAGATTGATGCGCCAGGCAAAACCTCCCGCGGGTGTCTTCACCAGATTGGTGAGCAGAAACTGCCGCACCAGCTCGTCCGCTTCGAAGGGCGCCAGCAGATGATCAGCCTCGCTGCGGCTGTGCAGGCTGGCAAGATCGATGGCCAGCAGGCCGGCAAAGATCTCGTCGTGCTCGCCGCCATAGGTGACCGGCGCGATGTCGGCGACCACCAGATGATCCACCCGCTCGGGCGCACTCAGCGCCACCTGCATCGCCACCTTGCCGCCCATGGAATGCCCCAGCAGATGCGCGCGGGCGATGCCGTGGGCGTCCATGTATTCCAGAACGTCCTGCGCCATGTGCGGATAGTCCATAACATCGCTGTGAGGCGACGCGCCATGATTGCGCAGGTCGAGTGCATGGACGGCGAAGTGCGCGCTGAGCTGGCGGCTGTGCCAGTTCCAGTTGCCCAGGCTGCCGAACAGGCCGTGCAGGATCAGCAGCGGCTGGCCGGCCGTGGAATACTGTTTGCCGTGCAGCTTCATCCGCCCGCCTTGCCAGTGCCATCGAGCAGGGCCAGCACATCGTCGTGATGGGTCTTGGTGGTGACCTTGTCCATCACATGCGCCACACGGCCTTCGCGGTCGATCAGGAAACTGGTGCGCAGAATGCCCATGAACTCGCGGCCCATGAACTGCTTCAGGCCCCACACGCCATATTGCTCGGCCACGGCATGATCGACGTCCGCCAGCAGAGTGAAGTTCAGGCCGTCGCGTTCGGCGAATTTCTTCAGACTCTTCACGGGGTCCGGGCTCACGGCCAGCACCACGGTGTCGCGGGCATCCAGCGCGGCCTTCACATCACGCAGCCCGCAGGCCTGCACGGTGCAGCCGGGGGTCATGGCCTTGGGGTAGAAGTACAGCAGCACCTGCCTGCCACGAAACTGGCTCAGGCTCACGGCATGGCCGTGCTGGTCCTGCAGGGTGAAATCGGGGGCGGCAGTGCCCAGGGCGGGAAAGGTCATGGGGAGTCTCCTGATATGCGGCCGTCCCGGGATGGGCGGCCATTATAGCCACGCCCGGCTGTACGCGGCGAGCGGGCGGGCGGATTGCCAGAGGGGGCGGTGGGAGCGGGCCTGCCCGCGAGGTGTCGCACTGGACTGGAAGTCTGCTGCCTGGGCGAACGTTTGCAGACCGTCGCCCGCCATGGATGGCGGGCGCCGAGCTTACAGGGACGTACTTGCAGCGTGTCTGCGAACGTTCGCCCGGGCAGCAGACACCCGGCGTGCTCCCGTTCGCGGGCAGGCCCGCTCCCACCCGAGCCGGGCCGCACCCGGGGAGCTCGCGCCCTGGCCGTCTCGCCGCGCATCAGCAGTGACGCGCAGCCATGCACCACACCGCTTGGCGCGACCCTGTGCGGCGCCCTGGCAAGCGGATAGAATCCGGCGCCATGAGACGTCCCGTAAATTCCATCGTCGTGCTGACCGGCGCCGGCATATCGGCCGAGTCCGGTATTGCCACCTTCCGCGCCAGCGATGGCCTGTGGGAGAACCACCGCATCGACGACGTCGCCACCCCCGAAGGCTTCGACCGCAACCCGCAACTGGTGCATCACTTCTACAACCAGCGCCGCCGTCAGCTGCTGCAGGACGACATCCACCCCAATGCCGCTCACCTGGCGCTGGCGCGTCTGGAGTGCGAGTTTCACGGCGACTTCCTGCTGGTCACCCAGAATGTGGACAACCTGCACGAGCGCGCCGGCAGCCGCAAACTGCTGCACATGCACGGCGAACTGCTGAAGATGCGCTGCAGCGAGAGTCAGCTGGTGTTCGACATCCGCGACGACCTGAGCTTCGACAGCGTCTGCCGCTGCTGTGGCACGCCGGGCAATCTGCGCCCGCACATCGTGTGGTTCGGCGAAATGCCGCTGCACATGCCGCAGATCAATCGGGCGCTGGCCGCTTGCGACCTGTTCCTGTCCATCGGCACCTCGGGCAATGTCTACCCCGCAGCCGGTTTCAATCAGAGCGCCAAAGTCAGCGGCGCCCACACAGTGGAACTGAATCTGGAGGCCACGGGCTCGTGCTTTGACGAACACCGCTACGGCAAGGCCGGCACGCTGGTGCCGGAGTATGTGGAGTGTGTGTTGAGTCCGGTGTGAGGCGCCGAGGGGTAGTCAGACTCGCGAAACTCGTATCAAGCCTGCAAGACTCTCAGCATTACAGCCACGGGGATCACCTGTGTACTCCCGCCAGATTCGCTTCTTCGCAGAAGAATTGCTCAAGGAATTCATAATCCTGTACGTCGCCGGCCTCCGACGTGTTCCGCTCGGCGCAAGTGCAGGAGTCTCTGCCAGCCAGTTTTACGGCAGCCTTCTGGAAACGCTGGTCTATCTGGAGCTGTACAAGCAGAACAGCTGGGCCGCTGAATATGTGACACTGCTGCACTTTCGCGACACTCAGAAGCGGGAGGTGGACATGGTGCTGGAGCGCAGCGGCGGAGGCATTGTCGGCGTGGAGGTGAAGGCCCCGGCCAGCCGCATAACGGCAGGGCGGATGGTCGGGGCCGGCACGACAGGCACTGAGTTCGCGAGCAGGGCTGGCTCCTACAGGGTGGCTGGCACCTCGGGAATCCGCGCCGCGATCACTTGCTGGCGCGCACGGCTGATGCCGTAGATCACACGCTCACCCACCGCACTGCGATCCCAGGCCCAGGACTGGCCCTCGAAGGGCACGTCGATGGTGGTCACGTATTCCAGCGTCACGCCCTGTTTCGGAACGCGCAGTACATGAAGCTGCGGCAGATCGTGGCCCGTGACATAGAGCAGGCCGTCATCGCCCCAGTCGCCGCCCGAGCAGGCGCTGTCGCCCCAGGTGGCAATGACCTGCGGCGGGAACAGCCAGGCCTGCAGCTCCTGCCAGTCGTCGTTGAATCTGGCGACGTGGGTCCAGCGCTGATCGAAGCCCGGCGTCGTGCCGCCGTCGTTGTAATTGGCGAAACAGGCCCACCAGAAACCGTCGCGGCGCACGGCCCAGGTGAGCGAGCCCAGACGCATTCCCAGCGCATGACTCTCCAGCGGCTGCAGTGTGCGCGCATCGTAGATCTCGAGCGAGCTGGCCATGGGCAGCTGCGGGAAATTGGAGTGCGAGAGCACCAGCCGGTCGCCATTCAGCCAGCCGGAATTCAGGTGGATGATGGCGCCGTTGCGGGGGCCGAACCACTGCGCCACGCGCTCGCCGGTGTCCTTGCGATGCTTCACCAGCGCATGGTTGCCGATGCCGTAGAAATGCTCGGCATCCACGGCTACGCCCTGATTGGCCTCCAGGATATGCCAGCGCTTGAGTTCCGTGGCCACCAGGCCATGACGTGTGAGCTCGGGCGCCGGCGCGGCGGGCAGCGAGGCCAGCCACTCCCTGTAGGCGGTGCGCAGGGCCGCATCGCCCTGCTCTGCCGCGAACACGCGACCGGCCAGGCCGGTGGCGGCGATACCGGCCGTTGCGGCCAGGCCCTTGAGCAGGGTGCGACGTGCGAGAGAAGTCATGATCAGAACCTCTTGGTAATTTGCAGATTCCAGCTGCGGCCGGACAGCAGCGACTGGCTGACAGACGGATCATAGCCGAAACTCTCTGCGGCCAGCGGCGGCTCTTCGTCAGTCAGGTTGATCAGGCCGAAACGCACGCGGGTGTCGCGCAGCAGATCATGGCTGCCACCGTCGAAGGCATAGCCCACAGACAGGTTGTAGGTGACGAAACTGTCCACCACGCGGCGGTAGATCGTGCGGCCCTGAGTGAAGAAGGGCTCGATGTCGCTCGGCTGCCCCAGGCTGTCGTAGATCGCCTGGGTGGTGGTGGCGCCGCTGTCATGGGTTTCGCCCACATGATAGATGCCCAGACCGGCATGCCACTGATCCTTGCGCCAGAAGATGTTACTGGTGCTGCGCCATTCGGCCGCGCCCGAGGCGAACAGCAGATTGTTGACGGTCGGCGCCACGCTGCGCTGGCCCAGCAGATCGCTGCGGCGGATGCGCCACCAGTCCGCATTCACACTCAGGCCTGCCACGAAGGGCACATCGATCACGAAGCCCCAGGTGTCGCCTTCGGACTCCTGCGGTTTCAGATCGGGGTTGCCGCCGAAGTAGGTACGCATCACATAGGGCCCTTCGTTGAGGGCTGGATTGCGGTAGGGGTCGGTGTCGCCGGCGCCGGCGGAAATCGTCCAGCGCGGGCTGGTGTACAAGGCGGCTAGGCTGGGCGCCATGAAGCCCTCATTGTAGGAGGCGCGCAGCATCAGCCATTCGGCCGGCTTCCAGTTCAGGCCGATCTTGGGCTTGGTGGTGCTGCCGAAGTCGCTGTAACGCTCGCTGCGGGCAGAGAGGTTCAGTTCGAGGCGGTTCAGCAGGGCGATCTGCGCGTCCTCGTTCACCAGCGGAATCATCACCTCGGCGAACGCACTGCTGACCTTGCGATCCCCCGTCACATCGGGGCGCGGCGGGTGCAGCAGGAAGTCGTTGTTGGTGGTGTCCAGGCCAGGTCTCGCCCAGCTCGCCCTTGAGGCCAGCGGTGAAGCGCAGCACATCGGAGTCCGTCTCGATCACTTCGGGAGCCAGACCGGCCAGAGTCATCTGCGTGAAACCGACCGTTCGCGGCGTGCCCGTCAACCGCGGCGTGCCGTCGGCATTGGGTGCACCGGTCACGTGATAGAAGCGCGAGCCGTAGGGATTGTCGACCGGCATCAGCATCAGCTTGTCGGAGGTCGGGCCGTTCAGCGCCAGCGGCTGGCGCTGCATGGTGGAATCGGCCATGTAGTAGCCGAATTCCGCGAAGGCGGTGATCGTGTCCGTCACGTCAATGCGCTCCACGCCCTGGGTAGGAAGCTGGTTGACGTTCACGGCCTGCGAGAGGCCGGCCGTCATCGGGTTGATGACCATGCGATGACCTTTCACCAGCACCAGAGTGGCGGTGGCGCCCATGCTGCGCAGATTGATGTTGGCGTTGTCACCGCGTGCACCGGAGGAGCCCAGTCGCGTTTCATTCTCCGGCAGGTTGACCACGGAGGGCAGCGAGCTATGATTGCCGCGAAGAGTGCTTCGTGGCACGGTTCAGAGCCAAGCTTAGGGAATGTGTGCGCCAGGGAAATGGCAGAAACACGGCAGTTGCTTGACACCAAGATGACGGCAGTGATCGAGACGGAGGCACTTTTCCAGCACTGTCTGTTCGCGGGAAGGCCCGCTCCTACAGCAAGACTTCCAACTCCGGCGGAAAGCACGGACGCCTCTTTGCATTCACCGCCGCCACAATGAACCTGGCATTCAATATTGGCGTGCCGTCACTCAGCAGTGTGATGGTCTGCATGAAAGCCATGCGCAGTCGCGACACGCGTTCGGTCTGCACGGTCACGCGGAATCCATCGCCGCTGCGCAGCGAGCGCAGATAGTCAAGCTCGGCGCGGATCACCATCACGTGCACACCCGTGGCGGTCAAGGCGGCGAAGTCCACGCCACGGGACTTCAGAAATTCATGGCGCGCGTGTTCGGCATAGTGCTGATAAACGGCGTTGTTCACCACGCCCTGCAGATCACATTCGTAATCCCGCACGGCCATGTCCACAAAGAATGTCTGCATGGGGTTCCTGCCTCGCTGCTGCACCCAGGTCGCGGCGGATGATAACACTGCCCGCCACGCTGGAGTCGGCTCTGGAATTTGCATAGACTCCGGCCAAGCTCTCTTCCGGACTCTGCCAGCCATGCCCCGAATGCCGCATCCCATCCGCCTGTCGTCGTCCATCCTGCTCCGCACGCTGCTGGCACTCTGCCTGATTGTCACCATCAGCGCCTGCCGCAGTCCGCAGGGCCGCCCGGGCAGCGTGCTGGAGCAGGCCGACGTCAGCAGCCTGCAGGCCGCCATGAGCGAGGGCAGCCTCACAGCTGTCGCCCTCACGGAACATTACCTCGCGCGCATCGCACGACTGGACCCCCAGCTGCACGCCGTGCTGGAAGTCAATCCCGAGGCTCTGAGCATCGCCGCGGCCCTGGATGCCGAGCGCGCGGCAGGCACAGTGCGCTCGCCCTTGCATGGAATCCCGGTGCTGCTCAAGGACAACATCGACACCGCCGACCAGATGCATACCACGGCCGGCAGCCTGGCGCTGCTCGATGCGCCTGCGCCACAGCGCGATGCCTTCCTGGTCAGCCGCCTGCGCGCAGCGGGCGCCGTCATCCTGGGCAAGACCAACATGAGCGAGTGGGCGAACTTCCGCTCCACCAGCGCCTCCAGCGGCTGGTCCAGCCGCGGCGGCCAGACCCGCAATCCCTATGACCTGGAACGCACGCCCTGCGGCTCCAGCTCCGGCTCGGCGGTCGCCGTGGCCGCCGACTTCGCCGTGCTGGCCGTGGGCACGGAAACCGATGGCTCCATCGTCTGCCCTTCAGCGCACAACAGCCTGGTGGGCCTCAAGCCCTCGCTGGGCCTGATTTCGCGTGCGGGCATCATCCCCATCGCCCACAGCCAGGACACCGCCGGCCCCATGGCGCGTTCGGTGCGCGATGCCGCGCTGCTGCTCAACGCGCTGGTGGCCGAAGACATTGACGATCTGATCACCTCCAATCTGCGCACTCGCACTCCCCTGGACTACACCGCCTTCCTGCGCGAGGACGCCCTGCAGGGCAAGCGCATCGGCGTGATGCGCCAGACCTTCGGCCGCGATGCCGCCCTGGATGCGCTGATGGAAACCCAGTTGCAGGTGCTGCGTGACGCCGGCGCGGAAGTCTTCGACATCGCCATCAATGCGGCGCGCAGTTTCTCGAGTGCGGAGACCCAGGTGCTGTTGTTCGAGTTCAAGAACGATGTGGAGAATTATCTGTACGAGCGCGGCGGCAGCCTGCAGAGCCTGCGGGACCTGATTGCGTGGAACGAGGCAAATGCCACCACGGTGATGCCGCACTTCGGGCAGGAGTTGTTCCAGCAGGCGCAGGAAACAACGAATCTGGGCGATCAGGCATATCTGAGCGCGCTGGGCTACAGCAAGGCCTTCAGCCAGAGCAGTATCAACAGCGTGATGCAGGACCTGGCGCTGGACGCCCTGGTGGCACCGACCAACAGCATCGGCTGGCCGGTGGACCCCAGCGGCGACAAGACCGAGGGCTATGTCTCCAGCTCCAGCCTCGCGGCGGTGTCGGGCTATCCCAATATCACCGTGCCGGCCGGATACCTGGATGGCTTCCCCATCGGCATCTCCTTCACGGGCCGGCAATACGCCGAACCCACCCTCCTCGGCATCGCCTATGCCTATGAACAGGCGACGCTGGCGCGCCGGGCGCCGGCACTCCCAGCGCCTTGATCGCGCCTTGCTTCAATCGAAGACCACGTCACGCACGATAGCGCGAATGTCACTGACGCCACGACGGAAGGCATCCACCCGGATGCGCTCGTCATTGCCATGCACGCCGGTGGCTTCGCCCACTTCGGTGATGATCGGGTCGAAACCATAGCTGACGATGCCCTGGTCGCGCGTGAAGTGGCTGTCGGTGAAGCCCGTGCTCACGGAGGGCAGCACGCGGGAACCCGGGTGCAGTTCGCGCGTGACGCGCTCGATGGCCGTGAACAGGCGCGAGGTGGTCTCGGAGATAGCGGGCGTGAAGGCCATGATCACCTCGACCTCAACCCCCGTCGGGGCAATCAGCGCCTCCAGCTCGGACACGAACACCTCGTACGGACGATCTGGCAGGATGCGGCAGTCCAGTTCGGCCCAGGCTTCGGGCGGCACCACGTTGATCTTGGACGACCCACTCAGGCGGGTCATGGAACAGGTGTCGCGGATCAGCGCATGGCGGCCTGGATTGTCTTCCTGCAGGCGGGTCAGGAAATCCGGGTCCTGCACTGCCAGCGCCATATTGCTGAAGGCCGCGCCCCAGTCATCGTCGCGCCCCTCGGCCAGACCCTTGAAATAGGTATCCACCGGACCGACCACGCGCGGCGGGAAAGGGTTCTCGCGCAGGATGGACAGCGCGTCGACAATGCGTGTCACCGAACTGGTGGTGCGCGGCGAGGACCCGTGGCCTGGGACGTCAACAGCCGTAAGCCTCAGCCACACCGGCACTTTCTGCGTCACTTCGACGCCGAAAACGATGTCATCACCCGAACGGCTGCCGCTGCCGCCTTCATTGAGCAGCAGACCGGCGCCCTCGAATATCTCGGGACGATTCTCGATCAGCCAGCCGACGCCAAATTCGCCACCCGCCTCTTCATCCGCCGTGGCCAGGAACACCACATCGCGATTCAGGGGCAGCCCTTCTCGGTGCAGACTCAGGAAGGCTGCCAGATGGGAGATGCCTGTTCCCTTCATGTCACGGGCACCACGACCCAGAATATAGCCGTCGCGAATTTCGCCGGAGAGCGGGTCGATCGTCCAGTACTCCATTTCTGCCGGCACCACGTCGGTGTGCTGCAACAGGATCAGGGCAGGCTCGTCGCCCCCCTCCAGACGCGCCCAGATATTGCCTCGTCCTGGTGCGCTTTCGGCCGTCTCGTAGGCAATGCCCTCTTCCTCGAAGATCCGCGCATAGAACTCGACGGCGCGGTACTCGTTGCCGGGCGGGTTGATGGTGTCCACCTTGATGAACTCCTGCAGCCAGGCAACCGCTTCATCTTCAATCGATTGGGCGTGCAGAGTACTGCCCAGGGCACTGAGCAGCAGAAACAGGAAGAGCAGTCGCATGGAGGGTCTCCTTGAGTTGAAAACGACGGATTGCCCAGGAGGCAGCAAGAGCTGTGACATCTGCACGCGCAGACGGGCAGGCTACTCGGCGACGGGTTTGCGGTACTGACCGTAGAGCAGTTCCTCGACATACTCCACGCACTTGAATTCGATCAGCTGCATGCCAGGGTCGAGCCGGCGGTAGAGAGGCATGCTGATCTTCCACGGTTCGGTATAGACCTCCGGGTCAGTGATCGTCGCCTCGTACTGGATGTGATTGGCCCCCATCAGGGTGTAACGCTCCTCCACCACCAGCTGTGAGCTGTGCCAGTTGCCGGCACTGTCGAACCAGGTGTCGGGCATCTGCCCCGTCACCGTGATGACGAAGGTATCGCCCTCCCAGTGGCCGATGTTGTGGCCCATCCAGCTGTCCACCTGGGACACATAGTCCGGCTGATCCATGTAGACCATGCGGTCGGCCCCGGCAAACTCATAGGTAATCAGCGTGGTGTCCGGAGCCTGGAAAATCTGGAAGGGGTAAGGCAGGTAGGTTGCGCGCGGGACACCAGGCAGATAACACTTCACAATTGGGTCGCGTGCCAGCCAGTCGGCCTGATTCTCCAGCTTCGTCTGCAGCGCCTCAGGGCGGTAGGGAATCGACCCGCCCTGCACCACGCCCATGCCACCGGGGATGGCGGCCAGCGCGCCCATTTCGACGACGGGACCGGGGCGCGACGCGTGGGTCTGCAGGTCCCAGTGCGCCGTGCCAAGCGCCTGCCAGATGCCGTTGAAGTCCGGTTTGCCATCCGGCGTGCGGGGGATATCGCCGTTCTGGGCCGTTGCAGGCAGTGAGGCAAGCAGGGCAAGAGCGGTCAGACACAGTGCGGTGTTCTTCGTGATCGTCTTCATGGACGTCCTTCTTGTAGGATGTTAGTGGCTGCCGGAATCCACCCAGGTGCCTTCTTCCACCCGGGCACCACGCAGTATGTTCACCATGCCATAGTTGCCTTCGTGACAGGCGTATTCATACAGCTCGTCTTCGGTCTTGTGCATCGGCACCAGAACGGTCACTGGTGCGACAAACGATTGTGGGTCATTGACGGTGAACACGTAGTGCACTTCGTCGTCGGCTACGCGGGTGAAGCGCTCGATCAGATGCATGTTCTTGGAGATGCCAGTGCCGCGAAAGCTCTGTGTCTTGTCGGTGAAGTTCCTTGTTTCCACCACCAGCGTGTCGCCGTCCCAGTAGCCGCGGGAATCGCCCGTCCACTGAGCGACGTCATCCGGCAGATGGGGGCGGCCGTCGATGGGCACGATGCGCGCTTCATGAATCATTTCGTTGAAGATCACGAAGTGGTCGCCGTTCTGGAACAGCTGTACATTGTTGTTGTACATGCTGGGCATGAAGGGCGGCACGGAATTGAATCCCATCAGGCAGCGTTCGGACAGACCACGGTCTTCCGGGCCATCCTTGCCGATGCCGCCGACGGTAAAGCGCACGGGTCTCTCCCCCTCGATATCAGGACCCAGTCCGCCGAAAGCTACCGGCGCGCCCTGCACCCGAGCAGGCAAGCGACCGTTGGGCGGATCGATGATGAGCGAAGTGCGTCGGTTGTCTTCCAGCGGCAGCCCTTCGATCCAAAACTGGTTGTAACCGCCTACGCCTCCCTGCGAGGAATTACCGTCGGAGCGCGCAATGTCATCAAGCGCCTCGGCGCGGATGCGCGCCACGTCGTCGTCACTGAGAAATTCCTGGTCGGCATAGCGGGCAGGTCTCTCCAGCGGCGTGTTGGAACTGAAATTCCACACACCGCGCAGATCCGGCTGCCCCCATTCGTTGCGCGGGGCAACGTAGACACCCTCGGCTGAAGTGGACTGGGCGAGCGCGCTCACGGGCGCCGCAAGTGTGATAATGCTGACGATCTCGAGCCAGATGCGACGTTGCATGGTCTACCCCCTTGAATCGACGATTGATGTTGTCGTGGCGAAGGGTAATGCAGCGCCAGCCTTCGCACAATCGCACGGGCGGTGAAAGTTTAGCGTTCCGAGACGAGTAGCCCGAATTGATCGATCTCGATCAGCACATTCGTCATGGTCGTGATATTGAAGGCGGCCGACTGGGGGTTCTGATGCTCGCTGAACACGAGCACCCGCACTGCCTCGCGATGGCGTGACGGCAAGGTGGGCGTGGCAGAATCGAAACCCTGTGGAATCACAGTGTTGACAATATCGAAGTGCTCGCCCTGGGTCTCGCGCAACTGGCGCTTGCGGGAATACCAGCTGTAAGCCGTCATGGGCTCGGTGCCGGCGATGCTGTCGTCATAGAAGAAGACAATGTCCACGCCACTGATGAGAATGGAATTCAGATCCATGCGACTGGTGATGCGCACGCTTTCGAGGCTGGATTGCGCGTGCAGGCCGAGTGGCCAATACGCTGCCAGCAAGGCGAACAGGATCAGATCAAAGCGGCGGCCAGGCATGAGTTCCTCCGGAGTGCCGGCTGGATTGTAACGCTGCGAGAAGGATGCGCAAGACGGATTTGCGGGCGAAAAAAAAGGCATCTGCGATGCCTTGGAGTAGTGGTGCCGCCACCAGGAGTCGAACCCGGGACCTACTGATTACAAGTCAGTTGCTCTACCACAGCTGAGCTATAGCGGCATTTCGAACATGACGTCAGAGACGTTCAGGGCGCGCATACTACCAATCCTTCTGCGGTCGAGCAACGCCTTTTTCTGCGCGCCGAAGCCGCGTTTCACGCTCCCGGCTTGATTGAACGACCCCGCATAATGCGCTAGCTTACCCTCGATACGCACCCCCTCAGCACCGAGACAGACAGCGCAATGACGAATCCCGGCCGTAGCAGACTCTGGCAGAAACTCGAAACCCACTACCTCAGTCTGCACTCCGCCGGCACCACACTCTCCCAACTGTTCTGCGACGACCCACAACGCTTCGAGCACTTCAGCCTCAACACCGACACCGTGTTCCTGGACTACTCCAAGAACCTGCTGACCAGGGAGACCCGCGACCTGCTTCTGGATCTGGCGCGCGAGTGCGGCCTCTGCGACGCCATTCGCGCGATGTATCGCGGGGAACGCCTGAACAACACGGAGAACCGCGAGGCGCTGCATGTGGCCCTGCGCACGCCGCTGCCCGAGGCTGACCCGCGCTACAACGCTGCTGTCGCGGCGACCCTCGAGCGCATGGAAGCCTTCGTCGCACGGGTGCACAGCGGCCAGTGGAAGGGGTATACCGACAAAGCCATCACGACCGTGATCAACATCGGCATTGGCGGATCCGACCTTGGCCCGGCCATGGTGACGGAAGCACTGCGGTACTGGCACATGCCGCAGTTGCGCACACACTTCGTTTCGAATGTCGATCCGGCCCACATGCGCAGTACGCTGGCACAGGCGGATCCGCAGACCACCCTGTTCATTATCGCCTCCAAGTCCTTCTCGACGCTGGAAACCCATCAGAACGCCGCGTTGGCACGGCGCTGGTATCTCCAGAACGGCGGCGACGAAAGCAGGGTGTCCCGGCACTTTGTCGCGGTCTCCGCGAATGTGCCCAAGGCGCAGGCCTTCGGTATCGATCCGGACAATATCTTCCCGCTGTGGGACTGGGTGGGCGGACGCTATTCGCTGTGGTCCGCCATCGGCCTGCCCATCGCGCTGGCCTGCGGCATGGCGCAGTTTCGCGCGCTGCTGGAAGGTGCCAGCCTGATGGATCAGCACTTCCGCGATGCGCCGCTGGCAGCCAACATGCCGGTGATCATGGGCCTGCTGGCCGTGTGGCATACCAATTTCTGCGGCGCATCCAGCCAGGCGATCCTGCCTTATAGCCAGGCCCTGCATCTGTTTCCGGCCTTCCTGCAGCAACTTGAGATGGAGAGCCTGGGCAAGCGTGTCGATCATCACGGCAACGCCCTGCGCTGCGCCAGCGGCCCGGTGGTCTGGGGCAGCGCCGGCACCAATGGCCAGCACTCCTTTCATCAGCTGCTGCACCAGGGTACCCATCTGATCCCGGCCGACTTCATCGGCATCGTGCGCACGCTGTACCAGGATGATCAGGACCAGCACGCCCATCTGCTGGCCAACTGCTTCAGCCAGAGCCAGGCACTCATGCAGGGCAAGAGCGAAGACGAGGCGCTGGCAGAACTACTGGCTCAGGGCCGCGACGAAACCAGTGCCCGCGTGTTGGCGCGCCACAAGTGCATCGTCGGCAACAAACCCAGCAACACGCTGCTGCTGCCCGAACTCAGTGCCAGAACGCTGGGCAGTCTCATCGCGCTCTATGAGCACAAGGTGTTCGTGGAAAGCGTAATCTGGCAGCTCAACGCCTTCGATCAGTGGGGCGTCGAACTCGGCAAGCAACTGGGCGAGCGTTTGTATGGCGCGCTGCGCAGTGACCAGCCCTGCACGACCTTCGACGGCTCGACCAACGGCCTCGTCGCACGCTGCAAGGATCGCCGTGAGCACTCCTGAGCCCCGGATGATCATCGGCAGCGAGGAATGGTGCGCCCTTCCTGATCTGGGCATTCCGGCCATCAAGGTGCGGGTGGATTCCGGGGCCCGCACCTCCGCCCTGCATGCCTTCAACATCAAGTCCTTCAAGCGCGGTGACAGCCTCTGGGTCAGCTTCGAGGTACATCCTCTGCAGCACAATCGACGCACTATCGTGCAAGGCGAGGCGCTTGTCATCGACAGACGACTGGTAAAAAGTTCCAGCGGTGTCACCGAAAAGCGCTACGTAATCCGCACCTCGCTGCAGCATGACGGCCAGCGCTGGGACATCGAACTGACGCTGACCAACCGCGACTCCATGGGCTATCGCATGTTGCTGGGCCGTGAGGCCATGGTGGGCCGCGTGCTGGTGGACCCGGCCGCCGCGTTTCTCGGCGGCGAGATTGCGCATGAACAGCTGCAGGCCCAGTATGCAGATCACGCCCGCGAACGCTCCGGGCTGCACATCGGACTGCTGGCCAGCAACCCGGACTTGCCGAGCAATCGCCGGCTGATGGAGGTCGGCAAGGAACGTGGTCACCACCTGTATTTCTACGACATCAAGCAGTGCTACATGAAGCTCGATGCGGACACACCCGAAGTGCACTACCGCGGCGGGCGCATCCTTAACGCCCTGGACGCCGTCATCCCCCGCATTCGGCCCGAGCTCACCTTTTATGGCTGCGCCCTGGTTCGACAGTTCGAGAGCATCGGCGTCTTTTGCCTGAATTCGGCAGAGGCCATTGGCAGCTCGCGCGACGAACTCTATGCCCTGCAGGTGCTGCTGCGTCATGGCCTGAGTATCCCCGTGTCGGGCATCGCCGACAGTCCCATTGAAACCGGCGAACTGATCGACATGGTCAATGGTGCCCCCCTGGTGGTGAAACTGCTGGAAGGGACACAAGGGCGGGGAGTCGTGCTGGCGGAAACCCGCAAGGCCGGCGAGAGCCTGATCAACGCCTTCAAGTCGCTGCAGGCGAACCTGCTGGTGCAGGAATACATTCAGGAAGCGGAAGGCCGGCATATGCGGCTGTTCGTGGTGGATGGCAAGGTGGTGGCCGCCATGCAACGCGCGAGCATACCGGGGGATTTCCGTTCCAGTACCCAGCGCAGCGTCACCTCTTCCTCCATCAAGCTGACCGCGGCCGAAAAGCGCCTGGCGGTCAAGGCAGTGGGCGTGCTCGGCCTCAAGGTGGCGGGCGTCGACGTGATCCGCTCGCGACGCGGTCCCCTGCTGCTCGAGGTCAATTCAACGCCCGGCCTCGAGGATATCGAGGAGGTCACGGGCAAGGATGTCGCCGGCGCCATGATCAGCGCCATCGAACGACATCTGGGCTGGAAGCGTCCACTGGAACCGTCGCAGGAAGCGGGGCCGGACTCATGACCCGGTTGCGCCTGCGCAAAGCGGCACGCTCGGACATGGACTGGCTCTATGCCACGTTCAAGCAGACGATGCAGCACTACATCGAACACACCTGGGGCTGGAACGAGTTGTTCCAGCAACACGCTTTTCTGGACAATCTGCCGCCCGGCAGCTTCGTGATCCTGCACGACGCAGGCGAAGACGTCGGCGCCTGCAGCATTCTGGAGAAACCGGATCATCTGTGGCTGGAAATGGTGCTCGTGGCACCGAAGCGGCAGCGCAGTGGTCTTGGCGCCGAGCTGGTGCGGCACGCCCAGGCGGTCGCCGCAGCCCAGAGCAAACCACTGCGTCTAAGCGTGCTTAAGATCAACCCGGCGCAGCACTTTTATCTCAAGCAAGGCTTTCACTGCTACGACGAAGACGCCTGGAGCCTCAAGCTGCAGTGGCTGCCAGACTAGGCCATCAAGCCCAGCAGCTCGGCCGTCCTGGTCTGCATCAGGGCTGCATCCCCGCGCGACTCCACGTTCAGGCGCACCACCGGCTCGGTGTTGGACATGCGCAGATTGAAGCGCCATTCGCCGAAGCTCATGCTCAGGCCGTCAGTGAAATCCACCCCCGTGGCGAGGCCTTCATAGTGCTCCTGGACCTTGCGCAGAAGTGCTGCCGGATCGGCAATGGTGCGATTGATCTCGCCACTGGCGGGAAACGCCGCCATGCGCTCTTTCACCAGCTGTGAGAGCGTCTTGCCTGACTTGCAGATCAGCTCCGCCACCAGCAGCCAGGGAATCATGCCGCTGTCGCAGTAAGCGAAGTCGCGGAAATAGTGGTGCGCACTCATCTCGCCGCCGTAGACAGCGTCTTCCTGGCGCATCCGCTCCTTGATGAAGGCGTGGCCCGTCTTGCATTGAATGGCCTCGCCGCCGAACTGCTGGGCGATCTCGATGGTGTTCCAGGTCAGGCGCGGGTCGTGAATCACCTTGGCGCCCGGGGCCTTGCGCAGGAAACTCTCGGCCAGCAGGCCCACGATGTAGTAGCCCTCCACGAAGCCGGCGTGTTCGTCGAAGAAGAAACAGCGGTCGAAGTCACCATCCCAGGCGATGCCGATGTCGGCCTTGCTGGACAGGATGGCGTCGATACTCGGCTGTCGGTTCTCGATCAAGAGCGGGTTCGGTACCCCGTTGGGGAAATGCCCGTCGGCCTGGTGGTGGACCTTGATGAAGGTGAACGGCAGATGCGGCTCGAGCAGATCCACGATGGCTCCCGCACCGCCATTGCCTGCATTCACGACCAGCGTCAGCGGCTTTAGAGCCGCCACATCGATGTAGCTGAGCAGATGCGCCAGATAAGCCGGCTTGGTGTTCTGCCGGGTCAGTCCACCCCGCACTGAAGGTGGTGGAAAGTCGCCAGCCTCGGCGAGGGCCTTGATCTCGTTCAGCCCCGTATCCCCACTGATGGGCCTGGAGCCTTCGCGCACGAGCTTCATCCCGTTGTAATCCTTGGGATTGTGGCTCGCGGTGACAACGATTCCGCCACCGGCCTGCAGATGCGAGGTGGCAAAGTAGATCTCTTCCGTCCCGCACTGGCCAATGTTGATGACCTCCACGCCACAATCGAGCAGGCCCTCGGTGAGGGCGTTGCAGAGAGATTCGCTGGTCAGACGAATGTCGTAACCCACCACCACGTTCTTCGGTTTCAGCCACAGCGCATAGGCACGCCCGATCCGATAGGCGATGTCCTCATTGAGTTGGTCTGGAATGCGACCGCGGATGTCGTAGGGCTTGAAGCAGTGAATGGCGGTTTTCATAAGGCTTCCCGTGGCTGGCGCTCAGGCTTTGTGCTTGCGGTAAAGGTGCGCGTAGTTGTAGTTCGAGGCTTCCATGAAGCCTTCGATGCTGCCGCAGTCGAAACGGCGGCCTCTGAACCGGTATGCCAGTACGCGACCCATTCTTGCCTGTGTCATGAGTGCATCGGTGATCTGGATTTCACCGTTGCGCCCAGGCGGGGTATTGCGCAGGATGTCGAAGATGTCCGGCGTCAGGATGTAGCGACCAATAATCGCCAGGTTGCTGGGGGCCACTTCCGGCGCCGGCTTCTCCACCATCTCGCGCACGCGGTAGAGCCCTTCGGCCTCCAGATCGCCCGCAATCACGCCATACTTGTAGGTCTCTTCCCGGGGAATTTCCTCAATGGCAACGATGCTGCAGCGGTACTTTTCGTACAGTTTGACCATCTGCGCCAGCACGCCCGCATCGTCGGTCACGCAGTAGTCATCGGCCAGGATCACGGCAAAGGGCTCTTCGCCGATCAGGGATTCTCCGGTGAGAATCGCGTGGCCCAGGCCTTTCATCTCGATCTGGCGCGTGTAGGAAAAGGTGCAGGCATTGATGATGTGGCGGATGTCCTTGAGCGCCCACTCCTTGTCAGTGCCGGCGATCTGGTGCTCCAGCTCGTAGCTGATGTCGAAGTGATCCTCCAGCGCGCGCTTGCCGCGCCCGGTCACGATCGCCATGCCGCTCAGACCGGCGGCCATCGCCTCCTCGACGCCGTATTGTATGAGAGGCTTGTTCACCAGCGGCAGCATCTCCTTGGGCATTGACTTGGTGACCGGAAGGAAGCGGGTGCCGTAGCCGGCGGCGGGGAACAGGCACTTTCTGATCTTGTCCATGATGTCTGACGATTACCTCTGTTCGATCGTTGGTGGTGGCGCAGCGCGGGGGCACCTGCTCAGGATTGTTCGACCTTGCGGCCGTAGATGTCTTCGAAACGCACGATGTCGTCTTCGCCCAGGTATCCCCCCGTCTGCACTTCGATCAGCTCGACGGGCTGAGCAGTGAGGTTCTGCAGCCGATGCCGGCTACCCAGGGGAATGAAGGTGGATTCGTTGGCATGGAGGGTGAAGACCCGCTCGTCGCAGGTGACGGTTGCACTGCCCTTGATCACGATCCAGTGCTCTGCCCTGTGATGATGCATCTGCAGGGACAGCGCGCCGCCAGGCTTGACCACGATGTGCTTCACCTGGAAACCCAGGCCGATCGCCAGGGACTCGTAACTTCCCCAGGGTCGATGCACCAGCACGTGATTGACGCTCTCCGAACGCCCGGCCCTTTCCAGCTGCTGCACGATGTACTTGACGTCCTGCACCCGGTCACGCGCCGCCACCAGCACGGCATCGGCCGTTTCGACAATCACGGCGTTGTCGAGCCCCACGGCCGCGACCAGCCGGGAGTGCGAGTGCAGATAGCTGTCGCGGACATCCGCGCACAGCACATCGCCGGTCAGCACATTGCCCGCCGCGTCCTTTTCCGAGGTTTCCCACAGCGCGTTCCACGCTCCCAGATCGTTCCAGCGCGCATCCAGCGGCACCACCACGGCGTCACGCGTCTTTTCCATTACCGCGTAGTCGATGGACTCGCTGCGGCAGCTGCTGAACAAGTCCTTCGGAATGCGCTGGAAGTCGACATCCCTCTCGATGCCTTCCACGGCAGCGCGACAGCTGGCCAGGATGTCAGGGGCGTGCTGCCCGAGCTCTTCGAGGTAGCGACCGGCCTTGAACATGAACATGCCACTGTTCCAGTAGTAGTCGCCGCTGGCCAGATAGGTCTGGGCCGTCGCCAGATCCGGCTTCTCCACGAACTGCGCCACGGCATAACCGGCGGCGTCCTCAGCACCGACACCGGGTCCGCGACGGATATAGCCATAGCCTGTTTCAGGTGCTGACGGCACGATGCCAAAGGTGACCAGATGGCCGCGCGCCGCGAGTGCCGCCCCGCACTCCACGGCCTGACACAGCGCGGCGCTGTCGCCAATGGCATGATCTGCCGGCAGCACCAGCAGGATATCCTCGGCATGTGACAGCAGAGCGGCGAGCGCCACCGCTGGTGCCGTATTGCGCCCGACTGGCTCGAGCAGGATCCGCCCGTCCTCGATGCCGATATCGCGCAATTGCTGGGCGGTCAGGAAACGATGATCCTCGTTGCAGATCACCACGGGCGAACCACGTCCCGACAGCATCTCCAGGCGAACCAACGTGGACTGAAAGAGCGTGACCTGCCCTGCATCGGCGCGGGAGCCGGTGCTCAGGGAAGCGAACTGTTTGGGGTAGAGTTGCCGGGAAACCGGCCACAGGCGCGAGCCGACACCGCCGGCAAGCACTACGGGAATGATCATGTCTGCGTCCTGTCTGCCGAGCGCTCCGCCACCATGCGCGCGGGCATTTCATTGGTATGTGTTCGCCTCTTTCGAGGGTGCCACAGTGTGCCACAAAGCCCGGGACAACGCCTGTGACGCCCCCACCCTGCACAAAATTTTATCGATTATTTCTGACTGTCACGCTAACATCGCCGCCTTCTAGAAAGCCGGGGGGCCGCCCCCCTGCGTTACCAGAATCTCCATCGCTGCGAACACTCACTCTATGAACGGCCATTTCCGCAAGAGCTCCTATACCCGAGACGAACTGCTGGATTGCGGCTACGGCCGCATGTTCGGCCCGGGCAACGCGCGCCTTCCTGTCGGCAATATGCTGATGCTTGATCGCATCCTCGAGATCAACGACACGGGCGGCGCTCATGGCAAGGGTGAGATCATCGCCGAGCTCGATATCCGCCCGGACCTGTGGTTCTTCGACTGCCATTTTCCCGAAGACCCCGTAATGCCCGGCTGCCTCGGTCTGGACGCCATGTGGCAGCTCGTGGGCTTTTTCCTCGGCTGGCGCGGCAATCTGGGCAAGGGCCGCGCACTGGGCGCTGGCGAAGTCAAGTTCAGCGGCGAAATCCTGCCAACACACAAGAAGGTCGTCTATCAGCTGTCATTGTCGCGCGTGATCGAGCGAAAATTGGTGATGGGAATTGCGGATGGTACAGTGTCTGTCGATGGCAGAGAGATCTACGTCACCAATGGCCTTAAAGTGGGCCTGTTCACGCCTGAAAGCACTTTCTGACGCATTCCAGAGTCAACTCCAGAGGTATTTATGAGACGCGTAGTAGTCACCGGTATCGGCATTGTTTCCTGCCTGGGCAGTGACAAGCAGACGGTATTGGAATCCCTTCAGCTGGGCCGCAGCGGCATCCGTTTTCGCCCGGAATACAAGGAAATGGGACTGCGCAGTCATATCGCCGGCTGGATCGATCTCGACCTGCCTTCGCTGATCGACCGCAAGATTCTGCGCTTCATGGGCGATGCCGCCGCGTTCGGCTACCTGTCGATGGAACAGGCCATCAAGGACGCCGGCCTGAAAGACGAAGAAGTCTCCAACATCCGCACGGGCATCATCATGGGCGCCGGTGGCTCGTCTTCGGCAGATCAGGTGGAAGCAGCCGACATCCTGCGTTCGCAGGGTGTGCGCAAAATCGGCCCCTACCGCGTCACACGGACCATGGGCAGCACGGTATCCGCCTGCCTGGCCACCCCATTTCGCATCAAGGGCGTGAACTACTCCATCTCTTCGGCCTGTGCCACAAGCGCGCACTGCATCGGCAACGCCGTGGAACTGATCCAGCTGAACAAACAGGACGTGATCTTCGCCGGAGGTGGCGAAGCCGAGCACTGGTCCTTGACCAACATGTTCGACGCCATGGGCGCACTCTCTACCAAATACAACGAGACACCGGACAAGGCCTCCCGCGCTTTCGACCAGGACCGTGACGGCTTTGTGATCGCCGGCGGCGGCGCCGTGCTCGTTATCGAGGCTCTGGATCACGCCCTCAAGCGCGGCGCCAAGATCTATGCCGAGATCACGGGCTACGGCGCCACCTCCGATGGTTACGACATGGTGGCCCCGTGTGGAGAAGGCGGCGTTCGCGCCATGAGAATGGCCTGCTCCACGGCAAGCGGCCCGATCGATTACATCAACACACACGGCACCAGCACACCGGCGGGGGATGTTTCCGAACTGCGCGCTATTCGTGAAGTGTTCGGGGACGAGCGACCGATCATCAACTCCACAAAGTCCCTGAGCGGTCACTCCCTGGGCGCCGCAGGCGCACAGGAAGCCATCTACAGCCTGCTGATGATGGAAAACAACTTTGTCTGTGCCGCCGCGAACATCGAGAATCTCGATCCGCAAGCGCAGGGGCTCAACATTCCGTTGCAGCGCCTGGACAGTGTCCGCCTCGACCGTGTGCTGTCCAACAGCTTCGGCTTCGGCGGCACCAATGCCAGCCTCGTGTTCGAGCGCTACCAGCAGTAGTCACCCCAAGGCCCATGCAAGATGAGCCCGATGCACGCGACAGTCAGCAGCAAACAATCCTTGCGCAGTGCGCTGCGAGCATGGCGCGTGCTGCTCTGGCTTGCCTTGTGCGGGATTGTCACCACCTCGCAGGCGCAGTCCCTGCCGGGAAGCGGCCGCGGCCTGCTGTCAGCCCCCACGCAGTCTTTTCTCGCTGTCGACGAGGCCTTCCGCTGGTACACCAGCCTGCCGCAACCCGGCGTAATAGGCGTGCATTGGCAAATCGTAAGCGGCCACTACCTCTACAAGGACAAGTTCGTCTTCCTGATGCGAACGCATGCTGGTGAACAGGCGCTGACAGCCGAGTTCCCGCTGGCAAGTGCACATGAGGACGAATTCTTCGGAGCGGTGGATGTCTACTTCAGCCACATGAGCGTGTTGCTGCGCTTGCCGCAAGGACTGACTGCCGGCCCGATCACCCTGATCATCGAGTACCAGGGCTGCGCCGAAGCCGGATTGTGCTATACCCCGCAGCGCCGCGAAATCGCGCTGGAACTCTAACCTGTCATGGGCCGTCGTTCGAAGCGCGGACAATTGCCGATTTGGGTCGGAATTTCAGGTGAAACTCTGAAAACATTCTGAGAAAATGCCGTTATTGTTGCCTAACGCGATGCGGGACCAACCTGCACGATACCCTCAAGAAGACCTGGCCGAGACCTGACACCATGGCAAGCATACTGGTTCTGCACGGACCCAACCTGAACATGCTGGGAAGCCGCGAACCCACCGTCTATGGCTCCGAAACCCTGGCAGACATCAACGCACGATTGAGTTTCCAGTGTCTGGAAGCAGGTCATCATCTGCAGCACCTGCAGAGCAATGCGGAATACGAACTCATCGACCGCCTGCATGATGCCCGCAACGAAGGGATCAATTTCATTATCTTCAACCCGGCCGCCTTCACGCACACCAGCGTGGCGTTACGCGATGCCATCCTGGCCGCGGACATTCCGTTCATCGAGGTGCACATTTCCAATGTGCACAAACGCGAGACTTTCAGGCACAGCTCATACTTCTCAGACATCGCGTTGGGCACCATCACCGGACTCGGCTCTCATGGCTATGACCTCGCCCTGCAGGCTGCGCTGCGCCATTTGAAGAAATCCTGATTCAACACCTGTCACTGAAGCAAACTTCACAAAGAGACGCTCTTATGGATATTAGAAAAGTCAAGAAACTGATCGAACTACTGGAATCTTCCGACATCGCGGAAATCGAGATCAAGGAGGGCGAGGAAGCCGTTCGCATCAGCCGCGCTTCCAAAAGTGCACAGGCCATTCATCCCTATGCCGCTCCAATGGCTTCCGCGCCAGCCCCTGTGGCTGCTGCAGCGCCTGTTGCGGCTCCCTTGGCAGCGCCTGCCGAAGCGGAGAGCAAGAAAGCGCGTGGCAATGTCATCAAATCACCGATGGTGGGTACGTTCTATCGCTCTCCGTCGCCGTCGTCCCCGGTATTCGTGGAAGTGGGACAACACGTCAAGGTAGGCGACGTCATCTGCATCGTCGAAGCCATGAAGATGATGAACCAGATCGAAGCGGACCACGCAGGCGTCGTAGAGGCCATTCTGGTGGGGGATGGCGAGCCGGTGGAATACGATCAGCCATTGATCACCATCGTCTGATCGCGCATTGAGCGCTTCATCCTTCACCTCAGCGAAAGGTCTGATTTCATGCTCGATAAAGTACTGATTGCCAATCGTGGCGAGATCGCACTGCGCGTGCTGCGTGCCTGCAAGGAACTGGGTATCAAGACAGTGGCGGTACACTCCAGCGCCGACCGCGACCTGATGCACGTGCGTCTCGCCGACGAGTCCGTTTGCATCGGCCCCGCTGCCGCCACCGACAGTTACTTGAACGTCCCTGCCATTATCAGCGCGACCGAAGTCACCGACGCTGTAGCCATCCATCCAGGTTACGGATTTCTCTCTGAGAATGCCGATTTCGCGGAACAGGTAGAGAAAAGCGGCTTTATCTTCATCGGTCCGCGACCTGAAACGATTCGCCTGATGGGAGACAAGGTGTCTGCCATCAATGTCATGCGCGAAGCCGGAGTGCCGACCGTGCCGGGCTCTGACGGCCCGATCGACGACGACAAGGACCGCACGCTGGCAATTGCCAGGCGCATCGGTTACCCCGTCATCATCAAGGCTGCTGCCGGCGGTGGCGGGCGCGGCATGCGCGTCGTGCACAGCGAGGCTGCGTTGCTCAAGGCCATCTATGTCACGCAATCCGAAGCCAAAGCCTTCTTCGGCAGTGGCGTCGTCTACCTCGAAAAGTTTCTGGAAAATCCGCGACATGTCGAGATTCAGATTCTTGCTGACGGTCAGGGCAACGCGATCTATCTGGGCGATCGCGACTGCTCCATGCAGCGCCGTCACCAGAAGGTACTGGAAGAAGCGCCCGCTCCCGGAATTCCGGATCATATCCGCCATAAAGTTGCGGAAACATGCATCAAGGCCTGTGAAAAAATGAACTATCGTGGTGCAGGCACCCTCGAGTTCCTTTACCAGGACGAGCAGTTCTACTTCATCGAGATGAACACCCGTGTGCAGGTTGAACACCCTGTGACCGAGATGGTCACGGGCATCGACATCGTGAAGGAACAATTGAAGATCGCCAGCGGCGAGAAGCTTTCGATCAAGCAATCCGATGTAAAGCTCAAAGGGCACGCCTTCGAGTGCCGCATCAACGCCGAGGATCCGGTGACCTTCCTGCCTTGCCCAGGCAAGATCAATCTGTTCCATGCTCCGGGCGGCAATGGAGTAAGGGTCGATTCGCACATTTACAGCGGCTACACCGTGCCTCCGTACTACGATTCACTCATTGCCAAACTGATTACCTATGGTGAGGATCGAGCCGGCGCGCTTGCACGCATGAGCAATGCCCTTGATGAACTGCTTATCGATGGCATTCGCACCAACACGGCGTTGCACAAGGAAATCATTCGCGATGCCGAATTCCAGAAAGGGGGTGTCAACATCCACTATCTGGAGAGCAAGCTGGCCTCGCAACACAAGTTGCCGGCGAAGTAATGCCCTGGCAACAGCTGCGCGTCCGCGTCGAGGAAACACTGGCACCGGAAGTGGAGCAGGTGCTTTCCGATCTCGGCGCGGTGTCAGTCACCTTGCAGGATGGCGAGGATCAGCCTGTATTCCAGCTGGATCCTGGCACCACGCCTATCTGGCAAAGCACCGAAGTCACCGCCTTGTTCGAAGGGGCGGTCGACCTCGCCGGGATTGTCGACGGCCTGCGGGCACAGACCAACTTGCCGGAAACGCATCAGATCATCCTTGAAACCGTCGAGGATCAGGACTGGGAGCGCGTCTGCATGCAGGACTTCAAGCCGATGCGTTTTGGCGAACGGGTCTGGATATGCCCGAGCTGGGAAACACCACCGGTACCTGATGCAGTCAATATTCTGCTCGACCCAGGTCTCGCTTTCGGCACTGGCACTCATCCGACCACTGCACTCTGCCTGGAATGGCTGGACGCCTGCCCGCTGCAGGACAAGCTGCTGATTGATTACGGCTGTGGTTCCGGCATTCTCGCAATTGCTGGAATTCTGCTGGGGGCTCGAGAAGCCATTGCCATCGACAATGATCCCCAGGCCATCCTGGCAACAAGGAGCAATCGCGACCTCAATGGCATCGATCCCGCGCGTCTCAGCGTTCATCTGCCTGACACGACGGTGCATCCATCGGCCGATGTGCTGGTGGCGAACATTCTCTCCGGCCCGCTGGAACAGTTGACCCCGGTCATTGCCACCCTGGTCAAGCCCGGCGGCAGATTGATACTGTCGGGCGTGCTTTCCCAGCAGACAGAGTCCCTGATGGCAAGTTACAGCCCCTGGTTCCGGATGTTGCCAGCAGTCATTCGCGACGAATGGGTTCGGGTTGAAGGAATTCGACGTTGAGCGTTATTGAACGTATCACTTTGGAAGAATTTTCTAGCACGATTCTATGGCCCTGTTCATTACACAATGTCCGCACTGCCACACCACGTTTCGGACTAGCGTGACTCAGCTGCAGTCGGCAGACGGAATGGTGCGATGCGGCGCCTGCCTGAAGATATTCGTCGCCGACGATCATCTGCTGCCTTCAGCAGACTTGCAAACCCTGGACAAGCCTCTCGGGGCAGCCAACGATTCCGACGAGCTGGATGCCACCACAGAGCCAGCAGACCTCCAGATCGCAAGCGATCATTACGATGTCAGTATCCTTTCGACCCCGGCAATGCCCGAGCCTCTCTTCACCTTTGTGGAGGCGCTGGACACTGAGGCGAACTTCCCCAGTCAAGAGGCTGAGATCAAGTCGGCTCAACTTGCCGAGTTCGATCCGGAATCAGTGGCAAAGGCAGAAGCGCCTATCGTCACCGATTCAGCTGCGGCTCCCCTCGCAGAAATGACACCAAGGACCATGCCTGCGTTCAACGCACTGGATGACTTCGATTTGTCTGCAACGCCTGAATCCGAGGCAACGACAACGAGCTTGAACAGACAACAATTTGACAGCCTTACGGCATCTGATGCGGCACTTGAGTTCGACTGGGAAGGCAATGCCGGGCAAAAATCGCGCTCCGCATGGTGGATTTTTTCTGCTTTATTGCTTTTGTCCACTCTGGGCTTGCAGGCAATTTACCTGAAGTGGGATGAACTGGGTCAAAATGATGTCACGCGACCATGGCTTGAAAGGCTCTGCAGCAGATTGCCCTGCTCGCTGGCATCGCGAGTCGACCTGCGCGCGATCCGCACGGAGAACTTGATGGTTCACAGCCATCCGGATATCGCCAATGCCTTGCGCGTGACACTCATCCTGCGCAATCAGTCACCTTTCGAGCAAGCTTTGCCTCTGCTGAATCTGCGCTTCACGGATACTGACAATGCTGGCTTGGCGGAGCGGCAGTTCGTTCCTTCGGAGTATCTGCCAAGCGCTCTGCAGCACTTGGAAAGCCTGCCGGCAGGAGCCCCTGTAGAGATCTCACTCGACATCATCGACCCAGGAATTCAGGCGATCAACTATGAAGTCAGCTTGAGCGCAAACGAAGCTCCCTGAGCGCTGCCAACGCAATTGTGCCTCGACGAAATGTGCGCCAGTTCACAGCATTCACACCCTATTTTTGCCTTTCCCAAGTTTCAGGCGGTCGTTATGATAATTTTCACCAACAGGTCGATTTATTCATTTTTCACTAAATGCCTTCAATTCAAGAGCAGCAAATCAAATTGATCACGATAGGCAAACACTCACTTACGCAGCGCACGCTGCTCGCGCCGATGGCTGGGATATCAGACCAGCCCTTCCGCGACCTGTGCGTAAGCATGGGAGCGGGTCTCGCGGTTGCGGAAATGCTGACCTGCGATGTCGATCAATGGGGGAGCAGCAGGAACGTCACCCGACTCGCCCGCTCGGAAAATGGTGGCCCGCACGCTGTCCAGATCGCCGGCGCCGAACCCGACAGGATGGCCGAGGCTGCGAAGCTACACGCTGACCTTGGCGCCGACATCATCGACATCAACATGGGCTGCCCCGCCAAGAAAGTTCTTAAGAAAGCCGCAGGCTCAGCATTGTTGAAGGATACCTCCCTGGTTGCTGAGATTCTGCGAAAGGTTGTCTCTGCAGTGCAGATTCCTGTCACCCTGAAGATTCGAACAGGCTGGTGTCCGCAGTCCCGCAATGGAGTAGAGATTGCGCGCATCGCGCAGGATGCCGGAGTGAAGATGCTTTCAGTCCATGGTAGAACGCGGGAGTGCCGCTTCGTGGGGCCTGTCGAGTACGACACCATTCGCGACATCAAGTCAGCCGTGTCAATTCCCGTGATTGCCAACGGAGATATCCGCGATGCTCGCACCGCTCACGCAGTCATGGAGTACACGGGCGCCGACGGGGTGATGATCGGTCGCGCGGCACAGGGCCGCCCATGGCTATTTCGACAGATCAATCATTTTCTGGCCTCAGGTGCAGAACTGGCGGATCCGGACCTCCTGGAGAGACGCGACACACTGATTTCGCACATGCAGCAGGTATACGCGCTTTACGGCGAGTTCAAAGGTGTCCTGTTTGCACGCAAGCACGTCGGTTGGGCCACGGAAGACCAGCCGTACAGTGACGTTTTCCGAAAACAATTCAATCAATTGAGCAATCCTGCGCGGCAGCTGCAGTGCGTCGAGCAGTACTTCGACGTCTTGATCAATCAGAAGGAGGTCGCATTATGAATATCCTCGAAGACATTACCCTTCGCAGAAGCTTCCAGCATCCAGACATGGGAGCGGTGAATGGGTTGCAGTCCTCGTCGACATTACGCAAGGAAGTGGAGCGATCCATGGACCAGTATTTCGCCCATCTCGGTGAAACACGGGTCACCAACTTGTACGATCTGGTTTTGAATGAGGTGGAAGGCCCTCTGCTGGAAGCTGTCCTGAAACACACCGGAAGCAACCAGAGCAAGGCCTCTATCATGCTCGGTTTGAACCGTGGTACCCTACGCAAGAAGCTGAAACAACACGGAATGTTGTAAACCTGAGCCAGGTCAGCGGTTAATTTCGACGGGATACCACGCACGGATACTCAACTCCCGTCCACTTGCGAAAGACCTTCCCTACTATGTCCATACCGAATTTTGCCGCAGTCCGGCGCGCACTGATCAGCGTGTCGGACAAGTCCGGCATCGTGTCCTTTGCGAAATCCCTGCACAGTCTCGGCGTAGAGATCCTCTCCACTGGCGGCACATACAAACTGTTGCGGGCCGAAAACATTCCAGCAATCGAGATCTCTGACTACACGGGTTTTCCGGAAATGATGGATGGTCGAGTAAAGACCCTGCACCCCAGGGTGCACGGGGGAATTCTTGCTCGTCGCGATATCGATAAGGGCGTGCTAAGTCATTACGACATCCCCACGATCGATCTGGTGGTCGTGAACCTCTACCCGTTCGAGGCCACAGTAGCGAAGCCTGACTGCTCACTGGTTGATGCCATCGAGAACATCGATATCGGCGGCCCCACCATGTTGCGTGCGGCTGCCAAGAACCACGCCTGGGTCGGCGTCATCGTCAACCCAGCGGACTACGAGCGAGCCTTGCAGGAAATGCGCGAGAACGGCGGGTCGCTCAGTGCTGCCACGCGTTTTGACCTGGCCGTTCGAACTTACGAACATACAGCGGCCTACGACGCTGCCATCGCCAACTATCTTGGCAGACTGGTTCCTGCCGCCTCAGCAGGGGAAACGCTTCCTGCGAGTTTTCCTCGCACTTTCTCTACCCAGTTCATCAAGCGCCAGGACATGCGCTATGGCGAGAACCCGCATCAGAAGGCTGCTTTCTATGTGGAGAAGCAACCAGCGGATGCGAGCGTCAGTACCGCTGTGCAGCTGCAGGGCAAGGAACTGTCCTACAACAATATCGCCGACACCGATGCCGCACTCGAATGCGTGAAATCCTTCAGTGCTCCGGCCTGCGTGATCGTCAAACATGCCAATCCCTGCGGTGTTGCGGTGGCCGAATCGATTACCCGTGCCTACGAACTGGCCTTCCAGACTGACCCGACGTCCGCCTTCGGCGGCATCATCGCCTTCAACCGAGAACTGGATGCAGCTACGGCGCAGGCCATCATTTCGCGTCAGTTCACCGAGGTCATCATTGCGCCGTCCATCGCAGCCGATGCACTGCCAGTGCTGGCCACGAAGCAGAACGTGCGCGTGCTCAGCTGCGGCCAGTGGGATACCCAGACCTTGCCAGCTCTGGACTACAAGCGAGTCAACGGGGGGCTGCTGGTTCAGGACAGAGACATTCACCAGCTGAGTGCCGCAGACCTGCAGCTGGTGAGCAAGCGCAAACCCAGCGAGCAGGAACTCTCCGACCTGCTGTTTGCCTGGAAGGTCGCGACCTTCGTCAAGTCCAACGCCATCGTCTATTGTCGCAACAATCAGACCATCGGCATCGGTGCCGGGCAGATGAGCCGTGTGTACAGCGCGCGGATCGCGGGTATCAAGGCCGCGGACGAAGGGCTTGAAGTCGCCGGTTCGGTCATGGCATCCGACGCTTTCTTCCCCTTCCGCGATGGCATAGATGCCGCCGCGAAGGCAGGCATTCGTGCTGTGATCCAGCCAGGAGGGTCGATGCGCGACGAGGAAGTCATCGCCGCTGCCGACGAAGCGGACATGGCGATGGTATTTACCGGGGTTCGTCACTTCCGCCATTGAGGGCGAGTCGGGATGAGCCGCGCCCCAGAGCGTGAGCAGGTAGCAGCATGAATGTATTGATCATAGGCAATGGCGGCCGGGAACATGCCCTCGCATGGCGCGTACGGCAGTCCCCGCAGGCCGGCAAGGTGTTTGTGGCTACGGGCAATGCGGGTACGGCAACTGAAGCCGGGGTGGAGAATGTGGCCCTCGACCCTCTCGATTTTCCAGCACTGCTGGCATTCGCGCAGGCTCGGGAAATCGGCCTGACAATCGTCGGTCCAGAGGCTCCGCTGGTGGCCGGGGTGGTCGATTACCTCCGTCAGCACGGCCAGCGTTGCTTCGGTCCGAGCCGCAATGCTGCGCAACTGGAAGGTTCCAAGGCATTCGCCAAGGACTTTCTCCACCGTCACGGCATCCCTACCGCGAAATACCGCCACTTCACCGACATCGACGCCGCCATTGCCTACGTGCGTGCCGAAGGCGTGCCCATCGTCATCAAGGCAGATGGGCTGGCGGCCGGCAAGGGCGTGATCATTCCGCAGACTCTGGAAGAAGCGGAAACCACGATTCGGGACATGCTGGGCGGCAACAAGTTTGGCGACGCCGGCCATCGCGTGGTGATCGAGCAGTTCCTGCGCGGCGAGGAAGCCAGTTTCATCGTGATGGTGGATGGCGAGCATGTCCTGCCCTTCGCCACCTCACAGGACCACAAGGCGCGCGACGACGGTGACAAGGGGCCTAACACCGGTGGCATGGGTGCGTATTCGCCTGCACCGGTGGTGACGCCGCAGGTCCACGACAAGATCATGCGCGAGATCGTCCTGCCTACGGTTGCAGGCATGCGTGCAGATGGCAATCCTTACACGGGGTTCCTCTATGCGGGACTGATGATTGCGGACAGTGGCGACGTCAATGTCATCGAGTTCAACTGTCGCTTCGGCGATCCTGAAGCCCAGCCGGTGATGATGCGTCTGCAGTCGGATCTGATCGCCCTGTGCAACGCGGCGCTGGATGGCACACTCGACCAGCAGGCGGCAGACTGGGACCCTCGGCCCGCAGTCGGCGTGGTCCTTGCCAGTGGTGGCTATCCCGACGCCTATGCGAAAGGGGACGTGATTAGCGGCCTGAATGTCACGACTGAACCGGGCAGCAAACTGTTTCATGCGGGCACTGCACTGCGCGGCGACGACGTCGTCAGCAATGGCGGACGTGTGCTTTGCGCCACTGCACTCGGCAATACCGTGACAGATGCTCAGCGCGCTGCCTATGCACTCGCAGGGAATGTGCACTGGAACAATATGTTTTTCAGGCGCGACATCGCCTATCGCGCCATAGCGAGGGAACATGACTGACTCCGCGCATCGTGCTGAACTCGACATCGATCAGCTGATTCAACAGTTCGACCAGGCACTGCGTACGCTGGTGCCGGGAGCAAGTGCCGCCGAGCGGCCTTCGCCTGCACAGGATCTGGACGATGCAGTCCTGACGGAAGCGGAGCGTCGCGATGTGGCAGGAATGATGCGCATCAATCACACGGGTGAAGTGTGCGCCCAGGCACTTTATCAAGGCCAGGCCTTGACTGCTCGACTGCCAGACATTCGCCACGCCATGGAGCATGCGGCCCGAGAGGAAGTCGATCATCTGGTATGGTGCGAGCAGCGTCTGCAGGAACTCGACAGTCGACCCAGCCTGCTCAACCCAGCCTGGTATGCCCTGTCCTTCGGCATAGGCGCTGCGGCGGGTCTGGCGGGCGACAAGTGGAGTCTGGGCTTCGTGGCGGAAACCGAACAACAGGTCGGCGCGCATCTTCAGGAGCATCTGGAACAGTTGCCACGAAACGACTCGCGCAGCCGTGCCATTCTGGAACAAATGCTCGTCGACGAACGCATCCACGGAGAAACTGCCAAAGAGGCAGGAGGAGCACCATTGCCGCCTCCTGTAAAGCTGGCCATGGGGCTCATGGCCAGAGTGATGAAGGGACTGACCTACCGCCTTTGAAACCTACTCCTGCACAATCTCGAAATCGTGCGTCACCTGCACACCACCGCGTCCCAGCATGATGGTGGCCGAGCAGTATTTTTCCGCCGACATCGCCACTGCTTTTTCCACCTGCTTTTCACTGAGACCCCTGCCACTGACGCGAAAATGCAGATGGATCTTCTCGAAGACAGCGGGGATCGCATCGGCACGCTCGGCCGTGAGTTCTGTCACGCAGCCCGTCACATTCTGCCGGGCTTTCTTCAGGATCGTGACCACATCATAGGACGAGCAACCGCCCACCCCGACCAGCAGCAATTCCATCGGACGGAAGCCGACATTGCGGCCACCACTGGATTCAGGGCCGTCCATCAGAACCGCATGGCCGCTGCCGGCCTCGCCCAGAAACATCACATCATCAACCCAGCGTACTGTCGCTTTCATCTTCGTCTCTCAATGGTTCATGGGAATTCGCAAGCACTGTCTCTCGCGTCGCGTATCAGGAGGCCAGCCTACCACAGCGCAGCACCAGCATCGACGAGGTCGACACTTGCAGCTCTCAGCATTGCAGCATCAAAGGTTTGAGGGACAGGGTGTTGATGATGATCATGGCAGAGAAGTGGTCACTGCTTGTCTGAAACCAGAGAACTTCTTCGGCGAGATGGGCTTGTTCGAGTAGCAGGCATCACGCAGTGCCTGGTGTCGTACTCGGACGCCATGCGAGATTGCCTAGATCAGTTACACCAACTGCAACCATTGCATTCGCTCCCATCCTGACATCGTCTTCACGATTGACAAGCACGTAGCAGATCGCCTGCGCAATATCAGTCCCAAGCGTGGCGATCTCGCTTCCTGTCATGTGTCCGGGAGTATCGCATGCACGCTTATCGAATCGAGCGAGCAACCGGATGCCATGGCGCTTCCCGACGGCCTGCAGATCAAGATCAGGCGGCAGGGACTCGGGTGTCTGGCGAATCGTTCAAGAGAGATGGCAGGCGGTGTGGTCGAGGAGGTGTATGGCATCAGCGTGGAGGGCAAGACGATCGTGGTATTGGTCTCATGCTGAGGCTATGGCCCGACATTGATTACTGCAGTGCGAAACGCATGGCATCGTCACTGCGCGCCTGTTCCAGATTATGGATGCGCACCAGGTCCGCCTTGGGCACATGATTGAGGATACGCAGGGTCTCAGGATGAGTGTCCACCGCCTGCAGCGTGCGCATCAGCAACAGCAGAAACCCGCTTTCGCGGAGACTGGCAAACGCCATGACACTCCGGATACCTCTGAGTCTTGCCAATACTTATCCACGCATCTTGCGCGCGGTTTATCCGCAGACAGGAAATCAAATCAGCAGCGCGAACCAGACCATGGCCACCAGGGCCATGCAGATGAATACGGCAGCCGAACCAAGGTCCTTGGCCTGCCGGGACAATTCATGGAATTCCAGCCCGACGCGATTGACCACGGCTTCCACAGCCGTGTTGAGAAGCTCCACGATCAGCAGCAACAGCACACTGCCGATCAGCAGCACGCGCTCCAACGCACCATCACCGAGCCATAGGGCCAGGGGCACTGCCAACATCAGGGTGAAGACTTCGAGTCGAAAGGCTTCTTCCGACGCAAAGGCACTGCGCAGTCCGGCCATGGAATAACCTGCCGCTGACAGAAGCCGGGCGAGTCCTTTCTTCTTGGGAGGGACCGGGGGCAAGGTGTCAGACATGACGCGAAAACATCTCCCGCAGACGCACTCCTGGATGCGGGGCCCGCATGAAAGCCTCGCCAATCAGAAAACCGTAGACGCCCTTCGCAATCATGACGTCGACATCCTCGGGGGCATTGATGCCGCTCTCGGTGACCAGAAGGGTACCGGCGGGCAAACGCGAGGCCAGCGTGGAGGTCACATCCAGACTGGTCTCGAAGGTATGCAGATTGCGATTGTTGACCCCGATGAGGTCGAAACCAGCCTCCAGCGCGATACCGAGCTCGCGGGCGTCATGCACTTCCACCAGGGTGTCGATACCGATCTGGCGGGCATAGTCGGCCAGGTCGCGCAGGCTGGCAGGCGCAAGGGCTGCCACGATCAGCAGTACACAATCGGCGCCCAGAGCGCCGGCCTCGGCGATCTGGTAACGATCAATCATGAAGTCCTTGCGAATCACTGGCAGGCTGCAGGCAGCCCGTGCCTGTTGCAGGTATTCGTTGGCGCCCTGAAAGAATTCGCGGTCGGTGAGCACGGAAAGACAGGTGGCACCCGCCTCTTCGTACTGACGGGCGAAACTGGCTGGATCGAAGTCAGCACGGATGAGCCCCTTGCTTGGCGAGGCCTTCTTGATCTCCGCAATCACGGCAGGTTTGTGCGCAGCGATGCGCTGCCGCAGGGCCGCGATGAAGGGACGCTTGTCGGTGCGAGCCAGAGCGGCGTTCTCGAGTTCAGTGAGACTGCGGATGGCGCCGTCGCGCGCGATCTCGCGACGCTTCTGCGCCAGGATGTCTTCCAGAATGGTGGCATTGGCCATATTGGCGCTCCCTGCTCTAGAGGCTCTGCGTGAAGGCGGCCAGCGCCTCCAGCTTGTGCAGTGCGGCACCGCTGCGAATGATCTCGCGGGCACGGCTGACCCCTGCGGCCAGATCATCCACCACATTGGCAGCATAGATGGCCGCGCCGGCATTCAGCGCCACGATGTCGGCTGCCGCTTCATGACTGCCCGTGAGCGCTGCACGCACCAGGGCCAGACTCTCCTGCGGCGTCGCGATCTGCAGCATGGCGAAGCCCTCGCGTCGGGCAATGCCGAAATCCTCTGGGGTGATGGTGTAGTGGCAGATGCTGCCATTGCGCAGCTCGCCGACCCGGGTCGTCGCACTGATGCTGATCTCATCGAGACCGTCCTCGGCTGCCACGATGAGCACATGTTCACTGCCCAGCGCGTGCAGCACTTCCAGCATCACGGGAACCCACGACGCGGCATAAACGCCCAGCAACTGATTGGGTGCCGACGCTGGATTGGTCAATGGGCCCAGCAGATTGAAGATGGTGCGCACGCCGATCTCGCGGCGCGGACCGATCACGTGCTTCATGGCGCTGTGATGGCCGGGCGCAAACATGAAGCCGACACCGAGCGTTTCAATACAGCGGGCAACTCCCGCCGGGTCAAGCGCCAGCTTCACGCCTGCCGCTTCCAGCAGATCGGCACTGCCGCTCTTGCTGGTCGCACCACGATTGCCGTGCTTGGCCACGCGGGCGCCAGCACAGGCGGCGACCATGGCCGAGGCCGTGGAGATATTGAACGTGTCCGTTC
>Ga0255220_1000036_pt1 | contig 50712 bp, 46 predicted proteins | sample Miss_Colum_RepB__FD_188423 | JGI IMG/M metagenome (GOLD analysis project Ga0255220, IMG submission 188423) | Freshwater microbial communities from Mississippi River, Louisiana, United States - Miss_Colum_RepB_8d | ecosystem: Environmental > Aquatic > Freshwater > River | place: USA: Louisiana...
CGCCTCGTTCTGCCCGACAAGGTGCTGGTAGAGCGCCTGCAGCGCGAACTCGCGCGAGCGGCTGCGTGCCGGTTTGCCCGAGGACTTGCGTGTGCCGGGGGCCTTGGGCGTGGCTTCGTTCATGCTTGACCCTCGCCGTCCACGAGCTCGGCCAGATCGGCCGACAGGTCGTCGAGCAGGCAGGCCATCTCCACTGCCACGCGGGCCGCATCGCGGCCTTTCTCGTGCTGTCGGGCCACGGCCTGCTCCAGGTTCTCGGTGGTCAGCACCGCGTTGGCGATCGGGATGTGGTAGTCCAGACCCACGCGCGTGACGCCGGCACCGGACTCGTTGGCCACCAGTTCAAAGTGGTAGGTCTCGCCGCGGATGATGCAGCCCAAGGCGATCAGCGCGTCGTATTCCGCACGCTCGGCCATGGCCTGCAGGGCCAAGGGCACTTCCAGCGCGCCGGGCACGAACACGTGGTCGATGTTCTGCACGCCCATGTCCTTGAGTTCGGCGATGCAGGCCTCGGCCAGTGCGTTGGTGATGTCTTCGTTGAAGCGGGCCTGCACGATGCCGATGTGCAGGTGCTGTCCGTCGAGTGGGCCAGACTGGCCTTTGTTGGCGTCTTTCATGCAGATTCTTTCGGGATGTAGCCAGTGATTTCGAGGCCGTAGCCGGTCATGCTGGGCATGCGGCGCGGGTTGCCCATGAGTTTCATCTTGTGCACACCGCACAGACGCAGGATCTGTGCGCCGATGCCGTAGGTGCGCAGGTCCATGCGGCCGCGCTCGGGGGCCTGCGCCGAACGGGCGCTGCCTTCGAATTGCGCCAGCAGCTGTTCGGCAGACTCGCCGCAGTTGAGCAGCACGGCCACGCCCTGGCCCTGCTGGTTCAGGTAGTGCAGGCTGGTGTCCAGACTCCAGGAGTGCATGGAACGGTTGAGCTCCAGCGCATCGAGCACCGACAGCGGCTCGTGCACACGCACCGGCACTTCGGCATCCGTTTCCCACTGGCCCTTGACCAGGGCCAGGTGCACCGACTGGCTGGGCTTGTCGCGGAAGGCGTGCGCGGTGAAGTCGCCGTGGGCGGTCCGGATCTCGCGGCTGCCGATGCGCTCGACCAGCGACTCGTTGCGGCTGCGGTACTCGATCAGGTCGGCAATGGTGCCGATCTTCAGACCATGCTCGGCGGCAAACAGCTGCAGGTCCGGCAGGCGGGCCATGGTGCCGTCGTCCTTCATGATCTCGCAGATCACCGAGGACGGCGAGCAGCCGGCCATGGCGGCCAGGTCGCAGCCGGCTTCGGTGTGGCCGGCGCGCATGAGCACGCCGCCGTCCACCGCCTGCAGCGGGAAGATGTGGCCAGGCTGCACCAGATCGGTCGGCTGGCTGTTCTTGTCCACGGCCACCTGCACCGTGCGGGCGCGGTCGGCGGCCGAGATGCCGGTGGTCACGCCTTCAGCCGCTTCAATGGAGACAGTGAAGGCGGTGCTGTAAACCGTGCCGTTGCGCGCGGCCATGGGCGGCAGCTTGAGGAATTCGCAGCGCTCGCGGGTGAGGGTCAGGCAGATCAGGCCACGGCCAAAGCGGGCCATGAAGTTGATGGCTTCGGGCGTGACGTGGTCCGAGGCCAGCACCAGGTCGCCTTCGTTTTCGCGGTCTTCCTCGTCGACGAGGATGACCATGCGGCCGGCCTTCATCTCGGCAACGATGTCCTCGACCGGCGAAATGGCCACGGGTTGCAGGGAAGCGGTCATGCCTTGTCTTTCAGGTTGAGGCCGGCGCCGAGCATGCGCTCCACATAGCGGGCCACGGTGTCGATTTCGAGGTTCACACGGCTGCCTGCTTTGAGGCTGCCGAGCGCGGTGTTCTGCACGGTGTGCGGGATCAGGTTGATGCTGACCTCGCTGCCTTCGGCCAGATCGGTGACCCGGTTGACCGTGAGGCTCACACCGTTGATGGTGATCGAGCCTTTGTAAGCAAGGTATTTGGCCAGGGCCGGTGGCGCCAGCACGCACAACTCCCAGCTCTCGCCGATCTGTTCGAAGCGGCTCACGCTTCCCACGCCATCGACATGGCCCGACACGATATGCCCGCCCAGACGGTCGTGTGCGCGTAAGGCTTTTTCGAGGTTGACAGGCCCCGGCTGATCCAGCCCGCAGGTCTTGTCCAGCGATTCGGCCGAGATGTCGATCGTGAACTGGCGCAAGGCCGGGTCGAAGGAGGTGACGGTCATGCAGGCGCCATTGAGGGCGATGCTGTCGCCCAGGCCCACGTCGTCGAGGTAGCCGGCTGGCGCCTCGATGGTCAGGCGCTTGCCGTGCTGTAAAGAGCTACCCAGGTCGTGAAGGGCGACGATTCGCCCCACGCCGGTGATGATTCCGGTGAACATCCCGCTATTTTCGCAGGGAATGGGGGCGGTCTGACGGTCGTGCGCAAATAAGCCGGAGGAATCTGCGCCATGGACCCGTCAAAGGCTAGGGAAAGACCTGCCCGCAGGGGGTACATCAATGGGCCTAGAATCTGCTGCGCTGCAACATCAGGCCTGTCTGTGGAGTCCTTATCCGTGTCTTCGTCCGCCACCTCTGCCGCGCCAGCGCGGGTCATCAAGAAATACCCCAACCGGCGTCTTTACGACACCGTCACCTCTTCTTATGTGACGCTGGCAGAAATCAAGCGGCTGGTCATGCAGCATGAACCGGTACTCGTTCGGGACGCCAAGACGGGCGAGGACCTGACCCGTTCCATCCTGTTGCAGATCATTCTGGAAGAAGAAGCTGCGGGGGTCCCGATGTTCAGCGAGGCCTTGCTGGCCAACCTGATCCGCTTTTACGGTCATGCCATGCAGGGTTACATGGGGCCTTTTCTGGAGAAGCAGTTGCAGCTGCTGGCCGATTGGCAGATTCGTCTGGGCGAGCAGGCCAAGCCCCTGACCCCCGAGGCCTGGGGGCAGTTCATGCAGCAGTGGCAGTCCCAGCTGCTTGGCGGGCTGTTCACCCCGTCGGCCAACGTGATGGGCCAGATGCAGGAACAGATGCAGAAAAACACGGAGCAGATGCTGGGCGTCTTCGGTCTGAAGACCTGAGCGCAGCGATCCCGGGCTGTTTCCGGGGACAATCGGGGCATGACCGAGACCACCAATGCCACCGAAACCCCCAAAGTGGGTTTTGTCAGCCTGGGCTGCCCCAAGGCGCTGACCGATTCCGAGCTCATCCTCACCCAACTGAGTGCCGAGGGTTATCAGACCTCCAAAACCTTTCAGGGCGCCGATCTGGTGATCGTCAATACCTGTGGCTTCATTGACGATGCGGTCAAGGAGAGCCTGGACACGATTGCCGAAGCCCTGGCCGAGAACGGCAAGGTGATCGTCACGGGTTGCCTGGGCGCCAAAACCGGTGACAGTGGTGCCAACCTGGTACTGGAGACCCACCCCAGTGTGCTGGCCGTGACCGGTCCCCATGCTACGCAGGAAGTGATGGATGCGGTGCACACCCACTTGCCCAAACCGCACGATCCGTTTCTGGACCTGGTGCCAGGCGCCTTTGGCGAGGCGGGGCTCAAACTCACGCCCAAGCACTACGCTTATTTGAAAATCAGCGAAGGCTGCAACCACCGCTGTACCTTTTGCATCATCCCGTCCATGCGCGGTGATCTGGTGTCCCGACCGATCGGTGATGTGCTCAAGGAAGCCAAGGCCTTGTTCGAAGGCGGCGTCAAGGAGTTGCTGGTGATCAGTCAGGACACCTCGGCTTATGGCGTGGATGTCAAGTACCGCACCGGATTCTGGGACGGCAAGCCGATCAAGACCCGCATGCTGGAGCTGGTCCAGGCCCTGGGCGAGATGGCCCGAGCCCACGGCGCCTGGGTGCGTCTGCACTACGTCTACCCGTATCCGAGCGTAGACGACATCATCCCGTTGATGGCCGAGGGGCTCGTGCTGCCGTACCTGGATGTGCCTTTCCAGCACAGCCATCCTGATGTGCTTAAACGCATGAAACGGCCGGCGAGCGGGGAAAAGAATCTGGAGCGCATCCAGCGCTGGCGAGAGATTTGCCCGGAACTGGTGATCCGAAGCACCTTCATTGCCGGATTTCCAGGCGAGACAGACGAAGAGTTTGAGCACCTTCTGGGCTTTCTGCGAGAAGCCGAAATAGACCGTGCCGGTTGCTTTGCTTACAGCCCGGTCAAAGGGGCGCAAGCGAATGAGCTGCCGGGCATGTTGCCTGAAGCCCTGCGCGAAGAGCGCCGTTCGCGATTCATGGCGGTGGCCGAAGAGGTGTCTATCGCACGCCTGCAAAAGCGTGTCGGGTCCAGCATGCAGGTGCTGGTGGATTCGGCGCCGGCCATGGGCCGCCGGGGTGGGATAGGGCGCAGCTACGCGGACGCGCCCGAGATCGATGGCACCGTTCGTCTGTTGCCGCCAGAAAAAGTCAGCAAAACACTCAAAGTGGGTGAATTCACGCGCGCCCATATCGTGGGTGTGGAAGGCCACGATTTGGTGGCTGTGCCTGTCTGAAGGGTCCGGGATCCTCGGGGCATGATCCGAGGATGATGTCTGCTGTCATGTCCGACTGGATCGGACATTTTTTTTCACGAAAAAAAGCCGATGCGTTTGCATCGGCTTTTTGTATTTTTGGTGCCCAGGAGAGGACTCGAACCTCCACGCCTCGCAGCGCTAGTACCTGAAACTAGTGCGTCTACCAATTCCGCCACCTGGGCATCTCAGGAACTACGCATTGTACAAGAAGAATGGAAGGCTTCTTGGCCTCACTCAATAAAAGTTGCGCCTAAAACAAAAAAGCCGATGAACGGTTTTCATCGGCTTTTGTGATCATCTTATTTGGATAAGATTGGTGCCCAGGAGAGGACTCGAACCTCCACGCCTCGCAGCGCTAGTACCTGAAACTAGTGCGTCTACCAATTCCGCCACCTGGGCATCTCAGGAAGCTAAGGATTGTATATCAAAAAAGTGACTCCAACCAGCGGGATGCTGGAAGAAATCGAAGGACAGGTTCAGGGCCATCGCGATGGCCACGGCTTTCTGGTGCGTGATGACAGTGAGCCGGACATTTACCTGCCTGCCAATGAAATGCGTGCCGTGCTGCACAAGGACCGCGTCAAGGTCCGCGTGGTGCGGTTTGACCGCAAAGGCCGCCCTGAAGGGCGCGTGGTTGAGATCCTCGAGCGACCTGAGCAGCCCATCATCGGTCGTCTGCTGCAGGAAAGCGGTATCTGGCTGGTGGCGCCAGAGGACAAGCGCTATGGCCAGGATGTACTGATTCCCAAGGGGGCCACCGGCTCGGCCAAGCCTGGGCAGGTGGTGGTGGTGGAACTCACCGAGCCGCCGGCGCTGTATGGCCAGCCTGTGGGGCGTGTGACCGAGGTGCTTGGTGAGATTGACGATCCCGGCATGGAGATCGAGATCGCCGTGCGCAAATACAGTGTGCCGCATGAGTTCTCCGATGCCTGTCTGGAGCAGGCCAAAGGCTTGCCCGACAAGGTGCGCGCACAGGACCGCAAGGGCAGGGTGGACCTGCGCGATGTGCCGCTGGTGACCATCGACGGCGAAGACGCACGCGACTTTGACGATGCCGTGTATTGCCTGCCCACCAAGGTCGGGCGCGGCAAGGGCTGGCGCCTGTTGGTGGCCATTGCCGATGTGAGTCACTATGTGCAGACCGGCAGCGCCATCGACATCGATGCCTACGACCGTGCCACCAGTGTGTACTTTCCACGGCGCGTGATTCCGATGCTGCCGGAGAAACTCTCCAATGGCCTGTGTTCGCTCAACCCCGATGTGGATCGCTTGTGCATGGTGTGCGACATGCTGGTCACGACCAAGGGTGAGGTCCATGCTTATCAGTTCTATCCGGCAGTGATGCACAGCCATGCGCGCTTTACCTACACCGAGGTGGCAGCCATCTTGGCCAATACGCGTGGGCCAGAAGCCACACGCCGCAAGGAGCGTGTGCAGGACCTGATCCACCTGCACGACGTGTACCGTGCCTTGCTGGCTTCGCGTCAGGTGCGCGGTGCGGTGGACTTTGAAACCACCGAAACCCAGATCGTGTGTGATGAAAGTGGCCGCATCGAGAAGATCGTGCCGCGTGTGCGCAACGATGCGCACAAGCTGATCGAAGAGGCCATGCTGGCGGCCAACGTGTGCAGCGCCGACTTCATCCAGCAGGGTCAGCACCCGGGCTTGTTCCGGGTGCACGAAGGTCCAACGCCCGAGAAGAAAGACATCCTGCGCAATTACCTCAAGGCGCTGGGCATCGGCATGGGGCTGAGCGACGATCCGCACACGTCCGAGTTCCAGAAGATCGCCGAAGCCACCAAGGATCGGCCGGACGCGCAGCAGATCCACACCATGCTGCTGCGCTCCATGCAGCAGGCGATCTATACGCCCATCAACAGCGGTCACTTTGGTTTGGCCTATGAGGCCTACACCCACTTCACCAGCCCGATCCGGCGCTACCCGGATTTGCTGGTGCACCGTGTGATCAAGTCGATTCTGGAAGGCCAGAAATACGAGCTGCCCGCGCTTCCGACGCCGGGTGAGGCCCACGCCAAGCTCAGCAAGCGACTGCAGAAAAACAAGCCGGGGCAGCAAGGAGGGCGTGCCGCCCGTTTGCCCAAGGTCCGCATGACCGCCGCTGAACAGCAGGCATGGGAAGCGGCGGGACTGCATTGCAGTGCCAACGAACGCCGAGCCGATGAGGCCAGCCGCGATGTGGAGGCTTGGCTCAAGTGCAAATACATGCGCGAGCATCTGGGTGAGGAGTATTCGGGCGTGGTGACAGCGGTCACCGGTTTTGGTCTGTTTGTCACGCTCGACAGCCTGTATGTAGAGGGGTTGGTGCACATCACCGAACTCGGGGCCGAATACTTCCGCTTCGACGAAGCCCGCCAGGAGTTGCGTGGTGAGCGGACCGGTATCCGTTATGCGATCGGCACGCGTGTGCAGATCCAGGTCAGTCGCGTCGATCTGGATGGTCGCAAGATCGATTTCCGTCTGGTCCATCCGGGGGATGTGCTGTTGTCCCGCGCGATGCGTGACAAAGGGACCGCGGATGCGGGTCAGCGCCAGATGGATCGCAAAAGCAAGACCAAAGGAGCGGCTGCGTCTTCCAGGTCCTTGCCTGCAGAGCATGAGCGTTCTCCCATCCAGGCCCTGCGGGCCTCTGTGAAAAAAGCAGCGTCCAGAAAAAGGGACAAAGGCAAATCGGCCCGCAAGTCCAGGCGGTGACACGCGACGGGTGACAACTCGCGCATGATCGCGCACCCCTTTTATTCACGAACCATCAGGAGACCAATTTCATGACCGACACATCACGCATCGCTTTGGTGACAGGTGCGGGTTCCGGCGTAGGCAAGGCTGCTGCACTGGCCCTGCTGGCCGCTGGCTGGCGTGTGGCTCTGGCGGGGCGCCGCCCGGAGCCGCTGCAGGAGGTGGCCCAGGCCAGCGGTGTGGCCGCAGACCGTTATCTGGTGGTGCCGGGTGATGTCTCAGATGAGCAGTCCGTGCAGGCCATGTTCGCCAAGGTGGTCGCCCATTTTGGCCGCCTGGATCTGTTGTTCAACAATGCGGGCGTGAATGCACCCGGTGTTGCGCTGGAAGAGCTGACACTGGCGCAGTGGCAGAACGTGGTGGACATCAACCTGACGGGCATGTTCCTGTGTATCCGTGAAGCTTTTCGCGTGATGAAGGTGCAATCGCCGCGCGGCGGCCGCATCATCAACAACGGCTCGATTTCGGCCACCACACCGCGCCCCAATTCGATTGCCTACACCGCCACCAAGCACGCGGTGTCGGGGCTGACCAAGACGGCCTCGCTCGATGGTCGCAAGTACGACATCGCCGTGGGGCAGATTGACATCGGCAACGCTGCCACCGACATGGCCATGCGCATGGCCAAGGGGGTGTTGCAAGCCAATGGCGAAGTGGCCGTGGAGCCTTTGATGGATGTGAACATCGTCGGGCAGTCCATTGTCTACATGGCCAGCCTGCCGCTGGAGGCCAATGTGATGTTCCACACCGTCATGGCCACCAAAATGCCGTTCGCCGGGCGCGGCTGAGTCCGCGCGTCATCTTTCAGCGCAAGTGTTCCGCCAACCGGCTGGCCGTCAGTGCCAGTCCGGCAGGCCAGGTATCGGCCATGTGGCCGTGTGTCCAGACCGCCTCGCAGGCGGCCTGCCAGGCTTGTCCGCTGGCAGCCAGCCGTGCACCGGTCAGGCCAGCCAGCACATCTCCTGTGCCCCCGATGGCCAGCCGTCCGTTGCCTGTCGTGTTGATCCGCGGCGTGTGTCCGGGCGCGGCAATGACGGTGCCCGATCCCTTGAGGACCACGCAGCAGTCAAAACGGCGGGCCAGTTGATGGGCCGCTTCCAGCCGGTCGGACTGCACTTCGTCGGTGCTGATTCCGAGCAGACGTGCGGCTTCCAGGGGGTGGGGCGTCAGTACAGTGGGATGCTGACGCGCCGATCGATCGGCCAGCAGGCGCTGCAGCCAGGCGTCCTTGGCCACACCGTTGAGGGCATCGGCATCGAGCACCAGGCGGGCGCTGCGTTGCAGTATCTGCCCCAGAGCTTGGGCAATCGCGTGACCGCCTCCGCAACCCGCGACCACGGTCAGGCGCGGCAAGTCCAGTGCCGACAGGTTGCGGCGCATCAGGTCGGCGGAGGCCGAGGGGATGAAGGTCTCCTGACCGAGCAGGCACAGCATCACGCGTCCTGCACCGGCATTCAAGGCGGCCTGGGCGGCCAGCACGGCCGCGCCGGTCATGCCCATGCCGCGCGTCTCGAGCGGTTCACCACCAATGATTGCCACATCGCCGTGGCAGCCTTTGTGGCTGGCATGCCGTCGTGGTGCGGGAGCTGCCAGCGGATTGAGCTCGGCATCTGGCGCAGGAGGGGCTGTGGCATCGGCGGCCCATCCCAGCGGGGCCAACCAGAGGGTGCCGCAGGCATCGCGGCCGTGGCCCATGAACAGGCCAGGTTTGGGGCCCAGCAGGGTCAGGGTGTGGTCGGCCTGGACCACCGATTCCGGTGGGCCGAGTGGCTGGCCGCTGTCGGCGTCCAATCCGGTCGGGATATCGAGGGCCAACACGATGGCTGCAGACGCATTGATGAGCCGGGTGGCCTGCAGCATGTCGCCCTCGGGGGGGCGTGTGGCACCGATGCCCAACATGGCATCGATGCACAGGTCCTGCTCGGTGAGATCAGGGGCTGAACTGGGCAAGCCGATCTGAATGTCGATGCCTGCCTGTGTGGCCCGGTCAAAGGCGCGACGGGCATCGGTGGGCATGCGCTGCGGCTCGCACAGCAGGTTGACCTGCACGGTGCGGCCCATGTGTTGCAGCTGGATGGCGGCCTCCAGCCCATCGCCGCCGTTGTTGCCGGGGCCCGCCACGATCCAGATGCGACGGGCGTGTGGTGCTGTAGCCAGTGCGAGCCGCGCTGCGGCGAGGCCGGCCAGGTCCATCAAGGGCGTAGCCGATTGGCTCTGCAGGCGCGATTCCAGTGCGCGAATGCCGCTGCGTCGCCAGACTGGCTGTGCGCTGGTGTTGGGCAGCAGGCGGGCTGTCATGTTCAGACTGTCGGGCAGGCGAGCGCGGCCTCTGCCTGCAAGGCCAGTTGCAGCAAGGTGTGGTCGTGCATGGCGCCGTGCCAGAACATCAGGCCCACAGGCATTTCGTCCGGCGCGTGGCAGGGCAGGGAGATCGCGCAGCCGTCCAGAAAGTTGATCGCGCTGGGGTTGCGCAGCAGCAAGCTGTTGACGCGGAAGAACTCCTCGTCGCGTTCGGCGCCCGGGGCCACGCTGGCACGCAAGGGGGCAGTGATGGGCACGGTGGGCGAGAGCATGGCGTCCAGGCCTGTCAGGGCCTGGTTCATGCGCCGGATCCAGTTGGCGCGACCTTGCAGCAGGTCCATGTATTCGCTGGCTTTCATGTTGGCGCCACGTTGGATGCGGGCCAGCACGCGAGGATCGTAGCGTGCACCGGCACGCGCGATCAGTTCACGGTGCCAGGCGTAGCTCTCGGCCGGGCTGAAGCCGCCAGTGGCGTTCAGGCCCGCCAGTTCGTCCATGGCGGGCAGGTCGATCTCGGTGATGCGGGCGCCAGCAGCAGACAGGGTTTGCAGACTGCGTTCGAAGGCGCGGGCCACCGCGGCCTCCATGCCGTCCTGAAAGTAGCGCTTGCAGACGCCCAGCCGGTAATCCCTCAAGCGGCGGTGGCCGATGGGCACCTGCGTGGCGGACAGGATTTCGTGGGCGAGGATGGCGTCGCGCACGCTGCGTGTCATGGCGCATACGGTGTCGAGGGTCGGCGAAAGAGGCAATGCGCCCTGGGTCGGCGTGGTGCGGGCGGTGTTCTTGAAACCCACGATGCCATTGAGGGCAGCGGGCACACGGATGGAGCCGCCGGTGTCCGAGCCCAGGCCAATGAAAGCCGCGCCGGTGGCCACCGACACCGCAGCGCCAGAGCTGGAGCCCCCGGGGACATGACCGCCAGGCTGACCGAGGGCGCGGTCGTGCCGCCCGTCCCAGGCGCTGGGTGTGCCGTGGTGCGGGTTGTTGCCCACACCTGAAAAAGCGAATTCCACCATGTTGGTGCGACCGATCAGACCGGCACCGGCAGCGCGCAGCCGGGCCACTGCCGGGCTGTCTCGTTGGGCAGTCGGTGCGTCGGCGAGCACCACCGAGCCGGACGCGGTGACCTGTCCCTGCACGTCAAACAGGTCCTTGACCGACACGCTCAGGCCGGCCAGCGGGCGCCGGGCGATGCCCGGTATGCTGGCGGTTTGGGTCAGGCTGTCCGGGGTCAGCTGCATGAAGACATGCTCACATGCAGAGCTTCGGGCAATGGACAGGCTGCGTTTGGCCTGCTCTGCGGAGTTGGTGGAGCCGTTCAGGATGGCTTGGCGTGTGGCATGCAGATCAGGCTGGGTCATGGTGCTGAGCAGGTGGTGTCGGTCAGGGAAATCCCGGGTGCTATAATCCTAAGGCTTTGCGGGATCTTCCCGTGAAGTATTCGCAAACCTGTCCCCACAAGGTGTCGCCTTCGCCACAGAGGGCGATTGTCGGACAGGATTTCAGACCTAACCTTTGGAGCAATACCATGTCCGTCACCATGCGTGAAATGCTGGAAGCCGGTGTCCATTTCGGTCACCAAACCCGCTTCTGGAACCCCAAGATGGCCCCCTTCATTTTCGGCCATCGCAACAAGATCCACATCATCAACCTGGAAAAGTCGCTGCCGATGTTCCAGGAAGCGACCAAGTTCGCCAAACAACTGGCTGCCAACCGCGGCACCATCCTGATGGTCGGCACCAAGCGCCAGTCCCGCGAGCTGCTGGCTGCCGAGGCCCAGCGCGCCGGCATGCCTTACGTTGACCAGCGTTGGCTGGGTGGCATGCTGACCAACTTCAAGACCGTCAAGACCTCCATCAAGCGCCTCAAGGACATGAAGGCCCAGCAGGAAGCCGGTCTGGACAGCCTGAGCAAAAAAGAACAGCTGATGTTCAAGCGCGAGATCGAGAAGCTTGAAAAAGACATCGGCGGCATCCAGGACATGAACACCCTGCCGGACGCCATCTTCGTGATCGACGTCGGCTACCACAAGATCGCCATTGCCGAAGCCAAGAAGCTGGGCATTCCGCTGATCGGTGTGGTGGACTCCAACCACTCGCCCGAAGGCATCGACTATGTGATCCCCGGCAACGACGACTCGGCCAAGGCCGTGGCCCTGTACGCCCGTGGCATCGCTGACGCGATCCTGGAAGGCCGTGCCAACGCCGTGGCCGACGTGGCCAAGGCTGTGGCTGCCGAAGGCGAAGACGAATTCGTCGAAGTGTCCGCCTGAGCCCCGCAGACTCAATGAAAGGGGCTTTTGTGGCCCCTTTTTTTCAACCTGATTTTTGAATTTGTAGACGGAGAATTTCAAATGGCAGCTATTACCGCAAGCATGGTCGCCGAACTGCGCGCCAAGACCGACGCCCCCATGATGGAGTGCAAGAAGGCCCTGACCGAAGCCGACGGCGATCTGGCCAAAGCCGAAGAAATCCTGCGCGTCAAGCTGGGCACCAAGGCCGGCAAGGCCGCTTCCCGCGTAACCGCTGAAGGCGTGGTCGCCAGCTTCGTGGAAGGCACGACCGGCGCCATGATCGAAGTCAACTGCGAAACCGATTTCGTGACCAAGAACGACAGCTTCCTGGCCCTGGCCCAGGCTGCTGCCAAGCTGGTGGCCCAGCACAACCCGGCCGACATTGAGGCCCTGGGTGCGTTGGCTTACAGCCAGGACGGCTTTGGCCCTACCCTGGAAGAAGTGCGCAAGGGCCTGATTGGCAAGATTGGCGAAAACATGAGCTTCCGCCGCTTCAAGCGCGTGACCGGTGGCAAGACCGCTTCCTACCTGCACGGCACCCGCATCGGCGTGCTGGTCGAGTTCGACGGTGAAGAGCAGGCTGCCAAGGATGTGGCCATGCACGTGGCCGCCATGAAGCCCGTGGCCCTGACCAGTGCCGACGTGCCCGCCGAGCTGATCGAGAAAGAGCGTGCCGTGGCCACCGCCAAGGCTGCCGAATCCGGTAAGCCCGCCGACATCGCTGCCAAGATGATCGAAGGTTCGGTGCAGAAGTACCTCAAGGAAGTCTCGCTGTTCAACCAACCCTTCGTGAAGAACGACAAGCAGACGGTCGAGCAGATGCTCAAGGCCGCCAACACCACCGTCAAGGCGTTCACGCTGTACGTGGTGGGCGAGGGCATCGAGAAGAAAGTCGACGACTTTGCCGCCGAAGTGGCTGCCCAGGTGGCCGCTGCCAAAGGCGCTGCCTGATCATTCGTCAAACCGACGCATTAAACTGACCGCCATCCAACCCCGCCCAGGAGAATTGCCCATGACCCCAGCCAAACCGGCCCACAAGCGCATTTTGCTCAAGTTGTCCGGTGAGGCCCTCATGGGCGATGACCAGTTTGGCATCAACCGTGCCACCATCGAACGCATGGTGGAAGAGATCGCCGAAGTCACCCGTCTGGGTGTCGAGGTGGCGGTGGTGATCGGTGGTGGCAACATCTTCCGTGGCGTGGCCGGTGGTGCCGTTGGCATGGACCGTGCCACGGCCGATTACATGGGCATGCTGGCGACGGTGATGAACTCGCTGGCCCTGGCCGATGCCATGAACAAGATCGGCCTGACCGCGCGCGTGATGTCTGCCATCGGCATCGACCAGGTGGTCGAACCCTATGTGCGTCCCAAGGCCCTGCAGTACCTCGAAGAAGGCAAAGTGGTGGTGTTTGCTGCTGGCACCGGCAACCCGTTCTTCACCACCGACACGGCCGCTGCGTTGCGCGGCGCCGAAATCGGCGCCGAGATGGTGCTCAAGGCCACCAAGGTCGATGGCGTCTATACCGCAGACCCCAAAAAAGACCCCCAGGCCACGCGCTACAGCCAGCTCAGCTTTGACGAGGCCATGAGCCAGAACCTGGGCATCATGGACGCCACCGCATTCGCGCTGTGCCGTGACCAGAAACTGCCGATCAAGGTCTTTTCCATCTTCAAGAATGGTGCGCTCAAGCGCGTTGTGATGGGCGAAGACGAAGGCACACTGGTGCACGTTTGAATCGCCCGATACCGGAGAGAAGCATGACGATTGCAGACATCAAGAAAAATACCGAAGGCAAGATGGAGCAGTCCATCGCCGCGTTCAAGAACAATCTGTCCAAGATCCGCACCGGCCGTGCCAACCCGGCCCTGCTCGATGCCGTGCAGGTGGAGTATTACGGCTCCATGGTGCCGCTGTCGCAGGTGGCCAACGTGGCCCTGCTCGACTCGCGCACCATCAGCGTGCAGCCTTGGGAAAAAGGCATGGGCGCCAAGATCGAAAAAGCCATCCGCGAGAGCGATTTGGGCCTGAACCCGGCCTCCATGGGCGACCTGATCCGTGTGCCGATGCCGCCCATGAGCGAAGAGCGTCGCAAGGAGATGACCAAGCTGGTCAAGGCTGAAGGTGAACATGCCAAGGTGGCTGTGCGCAACCTGCGCCGCGACGCCAACGAAGCCGTCAAGAAACTGGTCAAGGACAAGGAAGCGACCGAAGACGATCAGAAGCGAACCGAAGCCGATGTCCAGAAGATGACCGACAAGCGCATCGCCGAAATCGATCAGCTGGTGGCAGCCAAGGAACAGGACATCATGGCCGTCTGAGCCTGAGGGTTCTCGATCAGCCATTGAACACAACAACAAGGCCGCCTGCAGCGGCCTTTTTTGCTGGAGGCAGCATGCTCAAACAACGCGTGATCACGGCTTTGGTGCTTCTGGCAGTGCTGCTGCCGGCGCTGCTGAACACCAATGTGCAATATTTCATGGGACTCAGTCTCTTGATGATCAGCGCCGGCGCCTGGGAGTGGGGGCGGCTCAATGGACGCTCCCATGTGGAGTCGGTGGTGGGGGCTGTGCTGTTTTTTCTGCTGTCCGTGATGCTGGTGGATGGCGGCTGGGACCGGCGTGTGCCTTCAGCCCTGTGGCTGGTGAGTGGCGCGGCCTGGGTGCTGCTGGGCGTGGGCATGCTCCGTGTGGGTGTTGCGGGATGGGGGCGCTTGCCTTCTCATTTGCGCTGGCTGGCGGGCTTGGGTTTTCTCGCCGTCGCCTGGCTGGCGTTGATCCAGGCCCACCGCATTGGTGTCAATTTCCTGCTGTCGGTGCTGGTGCTGGTGTGGGCTGCCGACGTGCTGGCTTATTTTGCAGGTCGCGCCTGGGGGGGGCGTGTTTTTCGCTTCAAGCTGGCGCCCTCGATCAGTCCGGGCAAGACCTGGGAGGGTGCGCTGGGAGGCTTTGTGGGTGTGTTGCTGATGGCCGCACTCTGGCTGCTTTGGGATCGGTACCATCCTGCTCTCGAGTCCAGCCTCCACACGCGCCTGTGGGAGCGAGGCTGGTGGCTCGCCTTGCCGGCTTGGGCCTTTCTGACTGCAATGAGTGTGGTGGGTGATCTGGTCGAGTCGCTGATCAAGCGCAGTGCCGGTGTCAAGGACAGTTCCGGCCTTCTTCCCGGTCATGGTGGCGTTCTGGACAGGGTGGATGCCTTGCTGCCGACCTTGCCGCTGGCCATGATGCTCTACAGCTGGCTGGAGTGGCAGGCATGAGTGAAGTGCAAGGCCCGATGCGGGTCACGGTTCTGGGTTCCACGGGGTCGATCGGGACCAGCACATTGGATGTGATGGCGCGGCATCCGGAGCGTTTTGAAGTGTTCGCCCTGAGCGCATCGCGACAGGTCGATCTGCTGTTCGAGCAATGCGTCCGTTTTCGTCCCCGCTTTGCGGTGATGGTTCAGCCCGAGCACGCGCGCACACTGCAGGAAAAACTGAAGGCTCATGGGTTGGGCACGCAAGTGCTGGCGGGTCCTCAAGCGCTGGATGAAGTCTCCAGTACATCGGAAGTGGATGCCGTGATGGCTGCCATCGTGGGCGCTGCAGGTTTGTCGCCGTGTCTGGCAGCAGCTCGTGCAGGCAAGCGCCTGTTGCTGGCCAACAAGGAAGCGCTGGTGGTGGGGGGGGAGGTGTTCCTGTCTGCTGTGAGGCAAGGTGGTGCAACCTTGCTGCCCATCGACAGCGAGCACTCGGCCATCTTCCAGTCCTTGCCGGAAGACCCTGGCACCTGGCAGGCGCGGATCGACAAGATCATCCTGACCGCTTCGGGCGGGCCTTTCCGTCAGCGCGATCCGGACAGCCTGCGCGATGTGACGCCAGCGCAGGCTTGCGCCCATCCCAACTGGTCCATGGGCAGAAAGATCTCTGTCGATTCCGCCACCATGATGAACAAGGTGCTCGAGGTGATCGAGGCCAAATACCTGTTCGGAGTGGCCGTGGATCAGCTCGATGTCGTGATCCATCCGCAGAGCATCATCCATTCGATGGTCCAGTACAAGGACGCCTCGGTGGTGGCCCAGCTGGGTACGCCGGACATGCGGGTGCCGATTGCATACGGTCTGAGCTGGCCCGAGCGCATGCTTTCTGGCGCCTCCAGCCTGGATTTTGGTCAATTGCAGGCCATGACCTTTGAGTCCATTCATGCCCATGGGCACCCTCGGCGCTATCCTGGACTGATGCTGGGTTTTGAGACCCTGCGAGCCACACCGGGCTCCTGTGCTGTGCTCAATGCCGCCAACGAGGTGGCCGTGCAGGCATTTCTGGATGGCGAGATCCGGTTTGACCAGATCCATGCGGTCAATGCCGCCACGCTCGACGGGTTTTCTCCAGCGGTGCCGCAGGCACTGGCGGATTTGCTGGACATCGACCATGAAGCCCGACGCCGTGCCCAGGCGATGGTGCACAGGCTTGCTGCCTGAAACGGGTGGCTTTGGCCGATGACTCGTAAGGTATTATTCCTGCTGCCCCTGCAGGGCAGGAATGTGGGCCCGCGCCTGGCCCATGACCGAGACGCTGCAGTGTGTTTCCCTGATGGATTCCGACGCCCATGACCTTGACTCCTTCTGTTTTGCTGCGACCGCTTGCCGTGGGCTTGCTGGGTTCTCTGGCCCTTGTGTTGCCCGCTTGGGCCGTGGACCCGTTCACTGTGCGCGACATCCGCGTAGAGGGCCTGCAACGGGTGGAGCCTGGTACCGTTTTTGCCTCCATGCCCGTGCGGGTGGGTGAAACCTATACCGACGACAAAGGTGCTGCAGCGATTCGCGCCTTGTTTGCACTGGGCCTGTTCAAGGATGTGCGTCTGGAAACCCAGGGCGATGTGTTGGTGGTGGTGGTGGAAGAGCGGCCGACGGTGGCTGGCCTGGAATTCATCGGTCTCAAGGAATTTGACAAGGATGTGCTGCTCAAGGCTTTGAAAGAAGTGGGTCTGAGCGAAGGTCGCCCTTATGACAAGGCGCTCGCCGACAAGGCCGAGCAGGAACTCAAGCGTCAGTACATCGGCCGCAGCCTTTATGGTGCAGAAGTGGTAACCACCGCTACGCCTGTGGAGCGCAACCGGGTAAACCTCTCTTTCAGCATCACCGAAGGCGCACCCGCCAAGATCAAGCAGATCCAGATCATCGGGAACAAGGCTTTTTCCGAAAACACACTGCGCGACCAGTTCAATCTGGACACCGGTGGCTGGATGAGCTGGTACACCAAGTCCGACCGTTATTCCCGGACCAAACTCAACGGCGACCTCGAGAGCCTGCGTTCGTATTACCTCTCGCGCGGCTTTCTGGAGTTCCGGATTGATTCGACCCAGGTGTCCATGTCGCCCGACAAGCAGGAAATGTCGATCACCATCAACATCACCGAGGGTGAGCGTTTTGTGGTGTCCGCCGTGCGTCTGGAAGGCAATTACCTTGAGAAAGACGACGAGTTCAAGGCGCTGGTGAAAATCCAGCCCGGTCAGCCTTACAACGCCGAGACCGTGGCGGAAACGACGAAAGCGTTCACGGATCACTTTGGCAAGTTCGGCTTCGCCTTTGCCCGTGTCGAGCCGAGGCCGGAAATCGACCGCAGCAACAACCGGGTGGTGATGGTGCTGCAGGCCGAGCCTTCGCGTCGTGCCTATGTGCGCCGCATCCAGGTGGCCGGCAACAACCGCACCCGCGACGAAGTGATTCGCCGCGAACTCCGCCAACTCGAAGCGTCCTGGTACGACGGCGAGAAGATCAAGCTCTCTCGCGACCGGGTCAACCGCCTGGGCTTTTTCACCGAAGTCAATCTGGAAACCCAGGAAGTTCCGGGCTCTCCCGATCAGGTAGACCTGCTGGTGTCCGTGACGGAAAAGCCCACAGGCAGCATTACCCTGGGCGCAGGCTTCTCGTCCTACGAGAAGGTGGCGCTGACCTTCGGCATCACCCAGGAAAATGCGTTTGGCTCCGGCAACTACCTGGCCTTGCAGGTCAACACCAGCAAGTACAACCGCAACATCGTGCTCAGCACCACCGACCCATATTTCACGGAAGGCGGTATCTCCCGCACGATCGATGTGTTCACCCGCACGACGCGGCCGTACTACGGGGACCTCAATTCCTACAGCATCGTCAACTCGGGTGTCGGGATGCGTTTTGGCGTGCCAGTGACCGAGTACGACACGGTTTATGTGGGAGCCAATGCGGAACAAACCCAGGTCAAGGAAGGGACCTATCTTCCGGATGTGTACCGACCGTACTTGGGTACTGCAACAGCGTTGCCTTTGACTCTGGGTTGGGCCCGAGACCGTCGCGACAGTGCTTTGGTGCCCACCATGGGCAGTTACCAGCGTGTCTTTGCCGACTGGAGCGTTGCTGGCGACTCTCGTTATGCACGTGCCAACTACCAATTCCAGCAATATCTTCCATTGAGCAAGAAATGGACCGTTGCGTTCAATTCCGATCTTGGCTATGGCAAGGGTCTCAATGGCAATAGCTATCCAATTTTCAAAAATTACTACGTAGGCGGTCTTGGCAGTGTCAGGGGCTATCAACAATCCACTCTGGGCGAGTTAAGCACCAACGGAACGAACACTGTTTATTTGGGCGGTGCCAAAAAAGTGGTTTTCAACCTCGAACTTGTGGGACCTTTTCCCGGTGCGGGCAATGACAAAACCTTGCGCATGTTCGGTTTCGTGGATGCGGGCTACGCGTTTCCGGACAGCCAGAACATCGACTTGAACAAATTACGTTCTTCTTACGGCGTCGGTCTGAGCTGGATCTCTCCGATGGGACCATTGCGCTTTTCTTATGGTATCCCGATCAACGCCCGGCCTGAAGATAAAATCCAGAAACTCCAATTTCAGATCGGAACCTCCTTCTAATGAATACCCGTCTTTCCCAGGCTTTGCTGGCGCTGATGGCCGGCACCATTTCCTGCAGCGCATCTCTGGCACAGGCCCAGGATTTCAAGATGGGCTTTGTCAACACCGAGCGGATCTTCCGCGAAGCGGCCTCGGCCAAGCAGGCCCAGGCCAAGCTGGAGCAGGAGTTTTCCAAGCGTGAAAAAGAACTGGTGGATGCCGGCAACACCCTGAAAGCCGCTTCCGAAAAGCTCGAACGTGAAGCGCCGACTTTGTCGGAAAGCCAGCGCAATGCCCGACAGAAACAACTGGTCGAACAGGACCGTGATTTTCAGCGCAAGCGCCGCGAGTTCCAGGAAGACCTCAACGCACGCAAGAACGAAGAGCAGCAGGTGGTGGTCGAGCGCGCCAACCGTGCCGTCAAGCAAGTGGCCGAATCCGAGAAGTACGATGTGATCTTCCAGGAGGCGGTTTACGTCAACCCCAAACACGACATCACCGACAAGGTCATCAAGGCGCTCAACGCGGCCAAGTGATCCCGGAGGGAACCGACTGTTGTGGCGCTGAGCCTGGGATTCATTGTCAACAGCCTTGGCGGAGAGCTCAAGGGCTCGCCTACGCAACAGGTGCAGCGGCTCGCGCCGCTGCAGTCGGCCGGTCCTGACGACATCAGCTTCCTCAGCCACGCGCGCTACCGCTCACAGCTGGAAACCAGCCAGGCCGGCGCCGTCATTCTGACCCCGGACATGCAGCAGCTGGCCATCAGCCGCCCGGCCTGCATCCTGACAGATAACCCTTACCTGTATTTTTCTCGCCTGACCCGCCTGTGGCGTGAGCAACACCCCTTGCCTGCGCGCCCCAGGGTCCATCCGTCTGCAGTGGTCGATCCACAAGCCCGCATCGCTCCTGATGCCGTGATCGGTCCCTTGTGCGTGGTCGAAGCCGGTGCCGAAATCGGTTCGGGCACGGTCTTGCATTCGCGTGTGACGGTGGGTCATGGTTGCCGCATCGGTCAGCGTTGCATCGTGCATGCCGGTGTGGTGATCGGTGCTGATGGCTTTGGTTTTGCGCAGCACGAAGGGCGTTGGGAAAAAATCGAACAACTGGGCGCCGTGCGCATCGGTGACGATGTGGAGATTGGTGCCAACACCTGCATCGACCGGGGTGCGCTCGAAGATACGGTCATTGAAGATGGAGTGAAGCTGGACAATCTGATTCAGATCGGCCACAACGTCCATGTGGGTGCGCACACCGCCATGGCTGGCTGCGTCGGTGTGGCGGGCAGTGCGAAAATCGGTGCCCATTGCACCATCGGTGGCGGCGCTGTCGTTCTGGGGCATTTGTCGCTGGTCGATGGTGTCCATGTGTCCGCGGCCTCGGTGGTGACCCGTTCCATCCTCAAGCCAGGCCAATACACCGGCATGTTCCCGCTGGACGAGAACAGCCAGTGGGAAAAGAACGCCGCCAGCCTCAAGCAGCTCTCGCGCATGCGTGACCGTGTGCGCCAGCTCGAACAACAGATTCAGACTTTGCAGAAAGAACAACCATGACGACGATGGACATCCACCAGATCCTCAAGCAATTGCCGCACCGCTACCCGATCCTGCTGGTCGATCGCGTGCTGGAGATCGAAAAGGGTGTGCGCATCCGTGCCGTCAAGAACGTGTCCATCAACGAGCCATTCTTCATGGGGCACTTTCCGCACCGCCCGGTCATGCCAGGTGTGTTGATGCTCGAAGCCCTGGCACAGGCTGCGGCCTTGCTGTCGTTCGATGCACTGGGCTCGGCGCCTGATGACAACACGGTGTATTACTTCGCAGGCATCGACGGTGCCCGTTTCAAGCGGCCGGTCGAGCCTGGTGACCAGCTGATCCTGGATGTCACCATTGACCGCATGAAGGCGGGCATCTTCAAGTTCAAGGCGCGCGCCCTGGTGGGTGACGAGGTGGCGGTGGAAGCCGACCTGATGTGCACCATGCGCAAGATCGCCTGAGGTTCGCCATGAGCCAGTTGATTCATCCCAGCGCCCTGATCGAAGCCGGAGCGCAACTGCATCCGTCGGTCGCGGTCGGCCCTTACAGCATCATCGGTGCGAACGTGAAGATCGGTGAAGGCTCCACGGTGGGCTCGCACTGCGTGATCGAAGGCCACACCACGATTGGCCGCAACAACACCATCCACAACTACGCCGCGCTGGGCGCTGCCCCGCAGGACAAGAAGTACGCGGGTGAGCCCACGCAGCTGATCATCGGCGATGGCAATACCGTCCGCGAGTTCTGTACCTTCAATGCGGGCACGGTCTCCGGTGGCGGCATCACGCGCATCGGCAACGACAACCTGTTCATGGCCTATGTGCACCTGGCGCACGATTGCCAGATCGGCAGCCACACCATTTTTGCCAACAACTCCCAGTTGGCAGGTCATGTGCATGTGGATGACTGGGTGATCCTGGGCGGCTTCACCGTGGTGCGCCAGTTCCTGCGCCTGGGGGCGCACAGCTTCACGGCCATGTGCAGCCTGCTGTTTGCCGACTTGCCGCCGTTTGTGACCTGCGAAGGGCAGCCTGCGGACGCCCGCACGGTGAATGCCGAAGGTCTGCGTCGCCGTGGCTTTTCCGCAGCCCGGATTGCCGCCGTCAAAGCCATGCACAAGGCCCTGTACCGCGACAACCTCACGCTGGAGGCCGCCAAGGCGCGCATCCAGCAGATCGCCGAGCAAACCCCTGAAGCCCAGCCCGATGTGGCCATGATGCTGGACTTCCTGGCCGGTGTGGGCAAGGCGGGCATTGTGCGTCGCCGTACCCGTTCGGCCTGATCAGGGAAAAGCCATGAAACCGCTGCGTTGTGCTGTCATTGGGGTGGGTTATCTGGGAAAGTTCCACGCCCAGAAGTACGCCAGGATTCCTGGCTGCGAGCTGGTGGCCGTAGTGGACAGCCGCCAGGAGGTAGCCGAGGCCATCGCGCAACCCCTGGGCTGCCGTGCCGTCACCGATTACCGTGAACTGCTTGGGCAGGTCGACGCGGTGAGCATCGTGGTGCCTACACAGGCGCATTACGACGTCTGTATCGAGTTCTTGAAGGCTGGCGTGCATGTGCTGGTCGAAAAGCCCATGACCACCACCCTGGCGCAGGCCGACGAGCTGATCTCATTGGCTGATCAAAAGGGGTTGGTGCTGGCGGTGGGGCATCTGGAACGTTTCAATCCGGCAGCGCTGGCGCTGGAGCCTTTGCTGGCCGACCCGCGTTTCATCGATTCGTCGCGTCTGGCACCGTTCAAGCCGCGCGCCACCGATGTGAGCGTGCTGCTCGATTTGATGATCCACGATGTGGACCTGATCCTGTCTTTGGTGGACAGCGAAGTCGAAAGCGTGGACTGCTCGGGTGCCCGCGTGCTGACGAATGACATCGACATCGCCAACGCCCGCATCCGCTTCGCCAACGGGTGTGTGGCCAATGTGACCGCCAGCCGCGTGAGCAGCAAAAGCGAGCGCAAGATGCGCGTGTTCCAGAGTCAGGCCTGCCATTCGCTGGACTTCCAGGCACGCACCCTGACCACCTACCGTGGCGCTGCCGATCCGATGGCTGCACCCGAAAACGCCATCGAGCGCCAGGAGCAGTCCTTTGGCGAAGCCGATCCGCTGTACAGCGAAATCGTCGACTTCGTGGACAGCATCCGTCAGCAGCGTCAGCCCAAGGTGACCGGCCGCGCCGGACGACGCGCTCTGGAAGCCGTGCAGCGCATCACCGAGGCCACACGGCTGATTTCCTGAAATTCCTTTTAGAAAGACTTGCCATGCGCATTCCCATGGTTGACCTGGCGGGCCAGTACCGCGACCTCAAGGCCCAGCTCGAACCCGCGATGGCGGCCACGCTGGATGCGGCCCAGTACATCCTGGGACCGAATGTGCAGGCTTTCGAAGCCGAGGCGGCCAAATACCTGGGCGTCAAGCACGCCATCACCTGTGCCAACGGCACCGATGCGCTGCACCTGGCGCTGCTGGCTGCCGACATCGGCCCCGGTGACGAGGTGATCACCACCCCCTTCACCTTCATCGCCACCGCCGAGGCCATTGCCTACGTGGGTGCCAAGGCGGTGTTTGTGGACATCGACCCGAAAACCTACAACATTGACGTGGCGCAGGTGGCCCAGGCCGTCACGCCCAAAACCAAGGCCCTGCTGCCGGTGCACCTGTTCGGTCAACCGGCCAACATCCAGCCCCTGCTGGACCTGGCGAAAAAGCACGGTCTCAAGCTGATCGAGGATTGCGCCCAGTCCTTTGGTGCGAATGTCGGTGGCCGTCAGACCGGTTCCATGGGTGATGTGGGTGCCTTCAGCTTCTTCCCGAGCAAGAACCTGGGCTGCTACGGCGACGGTGGCATGGTGACCACCCAGTCCGACGCCATGGCCGAGAAACTGCGCATGCTGCGCAACCATGGCAGCAAGGTGCGCTACTACCACGACATCATTGGCTACAACAGCCGTCTGGACGAGCTGCAAGCGGTGGTGCTGCGCGCCAAGCTGCCGCACATCGACCACTACAACCAGCAGCGCCGCCGCGTGGCCCACCGCTACAGCGCCGGGCTGACCGGTCTGGGCATTCAGACGCCTTTTGAGGATGGCGTTGGCCTGCACGTGTACCACCAGTACACCATGCTGACCGACCGCCGCGAAGTGATTCAGAAGGCACTGGCCGCCCAGCAGATCGCCAGCGCGATCTACTACCCGGTGCCGCTGCACCAGCAAAAGGTGTTTGCCGACATCGCTGCTGGACAGAGCTTCCCGATCACCGAGTCGGTGGCGGCACGCTGCCTGTCGCTGCCGATCTACCCTGAACTCTCCGACGCGGCCATCGATGAAATCTGTGGCGTGATCCGCCAGGCCCTACAGGCCTGAACGGGGGAGGGCGCTTGAGCGGCATGCGTGTGTCCATGGTGGTGGCCGAGCGATCGGGCGACCAGCTGGCGGCCTTGCTGCTGGGCGGCATGCGCCAGGCCTGGCCCGATCTGCAGGCCAGCGGCATTGGCGGCCCGCAGATGCAGGCCTTGGGCTTCACATCCCACTGGTCCTGTGATGAGCTCTCGGTGCGGGGTCTGGTCGAAGCGCTGATGCGTTACCGCCACATCACCGGCATCCGCCGCCAACTCATTGACGACCTGATGGCGCGACCGCCCGACCTGTTTGTGGGTGTGGACGCCTCGGACTTCAACCTGTCTGTCGAGCGTGAACTCAACCAGCGCGGCATCCCCGCGATACAGCTGGTGTGCCCGTCCATCTGGGCCTGGCGGCCGGAGCGCGTGACCAAGATCCGCGAAAGCGTGCGCCACATTCTGTGCCTGTACCCCTTCGAGCCCGCCTTGCTGGCCGAGCACGGCATCGAAGGCACCTTTGTGGGGCACCCGGTGGCCGATGTGATACCGCTCGAGCCTGACCGCGCCGCCGCACGCCAAGCCCTGGCGCTCGACCCTGCCGCGCAGGTGGTGGCGCTGCTGCCGGGCAGCCGTCCGGCCGAAATCCGTTACCTGATCCAGCCTTTCTTGCAGGCCGCGCGTCGCATGCTGGAGCAGCGCCCGCAGCTGCAGTTTGTGCTACCGACGCACGAACTGCTCTTGCCAGCCATCGAACAAGCGTTGCAGGCCACCGGCATGCACGGGCGCGTGAAAGTCGTGATGGGCCAATCGCACGCCGTGCAGGCGGCCTGCGATGTGGCCCTGGTGGCCAGTGGCACTGCCACGCTGGAGACCGCCTTGTTCAAGCGCCCCATGGTCATTGCCTACAAGATGCAGTGGCTGTCCTGGCGCATGGCCAATGGCAAACGCCTCTTGCCCTGGGTGGGCCTGCCCAACATCCTGTGCAATGACAGCCTGGTGCCCGAATTCCTGCAGGAGCAGGTGCAGCCCGAGGCGCTGGCCCAGGCCGTGCTGGCTTGGCTGGACGACCCTGCGGCGGTGAACCGGCTGCAACAGCGCTTCACTGCCTTGCACCATGAACTGAGGCAGGACATGCCGACACTGTCGACCCATGCGATCCAGAAAATCCTTGGTGCCTGAGCAGCGCGCGCTGGACTGGGACACCGTCGGCCTGGTGGCCGGTGTGGACGAAGCGGGCAGGGGGCCTTTGGCTGGCCCGGTGGTGGCTGCGGCCGTGATTCTGGACGACCTCAAACCGATTGTGGGTCTGAACGACTCCAAAAAATTGACTGAAAAGCGCCGCGAAAAGCTCTACGACGAGATTCTGGCCAAGGCCCTGTGCTGTTCGATCGCCGAAGCCTCGGTGCAGGAGATCGACACCCTCAACATCCTGCAGGCCACGCTGCTGGCGATGCGCCGTGCCGTCGACGGCCTGCGTCTGAAGCCGGTCAAGGTCCTGGTGGATGGCAACCGCCTGCCGGTGCTCGACGTGCGTGCCGAAGCCATCGTGCAGGGAGATGCGCTCGTGCCCGCCATTTCTGCCGCGTCGATTCTGGCCAAAGTCCACCGCGACCGGATGTGTGCCCAGCTGCACGCGCAATACCCGCAATACGGTTTTGACCGCCACAAGGGCTACGGCACGGCCGAGCACCTGCAGGCGCTGGCAGAGCACGGACCGAGTCCTTGGCATCGCAGCAGCTTTGCCCCCGTGGCCCGGAGCATCCGATGAACCTGATCACCTCGCGGGATAACCCGCTGGTCAAGACCCTGCGCCGTCTGGCCCAGGAATCCAACGCCTACCGCAAGCTCGGCCAGTTCTGGCTGGAAGGCGACCACCTGTGCCGAGCTGCCCTGCAGCGCGGTGCACGGCCTGTGCGGGTGGTGCTGGCGCAATCGCTGGCCGACAGCGCGCAGGCCGACGAATGGCTGGGACTCGATGCGCCGGTGACGGTCATGCCCGACGAACTGTTTGCCGGGCTCAGTGGTCTGGAGTCGCCCGCCCGCATGGGCTTTGTCATGGCGCATGAAGCGGCACGGGTCATCGAACCGGACACCCCTACGGTGATCCTGGATCGCTTGCAGGACGCCGGGAATGTGGGGGCCATCCTGCGCTGCGCGAGTGCCTTTGGTTTTCGGCAGGTGCTGGCGCTGCAGGGCACGGCCGCGCTGTGGTCGCACAAGGTGCTGAGGGCTGGCATGGGCGCACATTTTGGTCTGCAGCTGGCCGAAGGCCTGCAGGAAACCGATCTGGACGCCCTGAACTTGCCGCTGGTGACCACCAGTTCACACCAGGGGCCGTTTTTGCACGAGTTGCTTCGCGAGGCGCGCCTGCCTGCGCGCTGCGCCTGGGTCATGGGCCACGAAGGGCAGGGCGTGCGCGACAGCCTGATGGCCCGGTCCAGCCTGCAGGTGCGCATTGCCCAGCCGGGCGGGGAAGAATCCCTGAACGTGGCCACGGCTGCTGCGATTTGCCTGCACGCCAGTGCCACAGCCGGTTTGTGAGGGGTTTTTCTGGCTTGAACGGCAGGTTTTTCAGCTGGATGCAGAGAGCCAACATAGCCTGACGGGCTATAATGAGAGGCTTTCCCGCATCAACCCCGTACGTCCCAGCCCAGCCAGGTCCTTTTCCCTCGAACAAGCAGCCAAACAGAGAGCTTTTCTCTGCCAAGCGCTGAGGCGTACCCGAACCAAACCGGAGAACCCAGTGCTTTTGTCTCTTCAGGGAACCTTCCCGCCCGCCATCCTGGCGCTTGCAGACGGCACGGTCTTTATCGGCAATTCCATCGGAGCCACCGGCTCCACCGTCGGTGAGGTGGTGTTCAACACCTCCATCGTCGGTTACCAGGAAATCCTCACCGACCCCAGCTACTGCCAGCAGATCGTCACCCTGACGTACCCGCACATCGGCAACTACGGCGTCAACCCCGAGGACATCGAAGCCGACAAGGTCCACGCCGCAGGCCTCATCATCAAAGACCTGCCCTTGCTGGCCTCCAACTTCCGTTCGTCGCAATCGCTGTCGGACTACCTCAAGGCGAGCAACACGGTGGCCATTGCCGACATCGACACGCGCAAGCTCACGCGCATTTTGCGCACCCAAGGTGCCCAGAACGGCGCCATCGTGGCCCTGGCGGCCGGCGAGAAGGTCACGCAAGCCGTGATCGACCAGGCGATTGCCGTGGCCAAGGGTGCCCCCGAGATGAATGGCCTGGACCTGGCCAAGGTGGTTTCGGTGCAACAAGGCTACGAATGGACGCAGACCGAGTGGAAACTGGGCACGGGCTATGGCACCCAGTCGGCCCCCAAATTCCGCGTGGTGGCCTACGACTTTGGCGTGAAGAAAAACATCCTGCGCATGCTGGCCGAGCGCGGCTGCCAGGTCACCGTTCTGCCCGCGCAGACGCCGGCCGCCGAGGCGCTCAAGCACAAACCCGACGGCATCTTCCTGTCCAATGGCCCTGGGGATCCGCAAGCGTGTGACTACGCCGTTGCAGCGGTGCGCGAGTTGATCGAGACCGGTATCCCGACCTTCGGCATCTGCCTGGGCCACCAGATCATGGCCCTGGCCTCGGGCGCCAAGACCTTCAAGATGAAGTTCGGCCACCACGGTGCCAACCACCCGGTCAAGGACCTGGACAACGGCCGCGTGAGCATCACGAGCCAGAACCATGGCTTCGCTGTGGACGAGAAATCGCTGCCCGCCAACCTGCGCGCCACGCACGTCTCCCTGTTCGACGGCACGTTGCAGGGCCTGGCCCGCACCGACAAACCGGCGTTCTGCTTCCAGGGCCACCCCGAAGCCTCGCCCGGCCCACACGACATCGCTTACCTGTTTGACCGCTTCACGGCATTGATGGCCACGGCCCAGGAGAAAAAATAATGCCCAAGCGCACCGACCTCAAGAGCATCCTCATCATCGGCGCCGGCCCGATCATCATCGGCCAGGCCTGCGAGTTCGACTATTCCGGCGTGCAGGCCTGCAAGGCCCTGCGCGAAGAGGGCTACAAAGTCATCCTGATCAACAGCAACCCCGCCACGATCATGACCGACCCGGCCACGGCCGATGTCACCTACATCGAGCCCATCACCTGGCAGACGGTCGAGAAGATCATCGCGAAGGAGCGCCCGGACGCCATCCTGCCGACCATGGGCGGCCAGACCGCCCTCAACTGTGCGCTGGACCTGTGGCACCACGGTGTGCTGGACAAATACAAGGTTGAGCTGATCGGCGCCACGCCTGAAGCCATCGACAAGGCCGAAGACCGTCAGAAGTTCAAGGACGCCATGACCAAGATCGGTCTGGGCTCGGCCCGCTCGGGCATTGCCCACAGCATGGACGAGGCCTGGGCGGTGCAAAAAACCGTGGGCTTCCCGGTGGTGATCCGCCCCAGCTTCACTTTGGGCGGCACCGGTGGCGGCATCGCCTACAACGCCGAAGAGTTCGAGACCATCTGCAAGCGCGGCCTGGAAGCCTCGCCCACCAACGAGCTGCTGATTGAAGAGTCGCTCGTGGGCTGGAAAGAGTACGAGATGGAAGTCGTGCGCGACAAGGCCGACAACTGCATCATCGTCTGCTCGATCGAAAACCTGGACCCCATGGGCGTGCACACCGGTGACTCCATTACCGTGGCTCCGGCCCAGACGCTGACCGACAAGGAATACCAGATCATGCGCAACGCCTCGCTGGCGGTGCTGCGCGAGATCGGTGTGGACACGGGCGGCTCCAATGTGCAGTTCTCGATCAACCCCAAGGATGGGCGCATGATCGTCATCGAGATGAACCCGCGCGTCTCGCGTTCGTCTGCGCTGGCCTCCAAGGCCACGGGTTTCCCGATCGCCAAGGTCGCGGCCAAGCTGGCCGTGGGCTACACGCTCGACGAGCTGCGCAACGACATCACCGGCGGCGCCACGCCCGCGTCGTTTGAACCCTCGATCGACTACGTGGTCACCAAGATCCCCCGTTTCGCCTTCGAGAAATTCCCCACCGCCGACAACCGCCTGACCACCCAGATGAAGTCGGTGGGCGAGGTGATGGCCATGGGCCGCACCTTCCAGGAGTCTTTCCAGAAAGCCCTGCGCGGCCTGGAAGTCGGTGTGGACGGCATGAACGAGAAGACCCAGGACCGCGAAGTGCTCGAAAAGGAACTGGGCACGCCCGGCCCCGAGCGCATCTGGTACGTGGGCGACGCCTTCGCTGCCGGCTGGAGCCTTGAAGAAGTCTTCAACCTGACCAAGATCGACCCCTGGTTCTTGATCCAGATCGAAGAGATCGTGAAGATCGAACTCGAACTGGAGCGCCACCGCCTGAACGACCTGAGCGAAGGCGAACTGCGCACGCTCAAGAAGAAAGGCTTCTCGGACCGCCGCCTGGCCAAGCTGCTCAAGAGCACCGAAGGCGATGTGCGCGCCCGCCGCCACAGCCTGGGCATTCGCCCCGTCTACAAGCGCGTAGACACCTGCGCCGCCGAGTTCGCCACCAACACCGCCTACATGTACTCCAGCTACGACGAGGAGTGCGAGGCCGAGCCGACCGACAAGAAAAAGATCATGGTGCTGGGCGGTGGCCCGAACCGCATCGGTCAGGGCATCGAGTTTGACTACTGCTGCGTGCACGCCGCGCTCGCCATGCGCGAAGACGGCTACGAGACCATCATGGTCAACTGCAACCCCGAGACCGTGTCGACCGACTACGACACCTCGGACCGCCTGTACTTCGAGCCGCTGACGCTCGAAGACGTGCTTGAGATCGTCGACAAGGAAAAGCCGACCGGCGTGATCGTGCAGTACGGTGGCCAGACACCGCTGAAATTGGCGCTGGGCCTGGAAGCCGCTGGCGTGCCGATCATTGGCACCAGCCCCGACATGATCGACGCCGCCGAAGACCGCGAGCGTTTTCAGAAGCTGCTGCAGGACCTGGGTCTGCGCCAGCCGCCCAACGCCACGGCCCGTACCGAAGCAGAAGCACTGGAGCGTGCTGCCGAGCTGGGCTACCCGCTGGTGGTGCGCCCCAGCTACGTGCTGGGCGGCCGCGCCATGGAAATCGTGCACGAACAGCGCGATCTGGAGCGCTACATGCGCGAGGCCGTCAAGGTCTCCAACGACTCGCCCGTGCTGCTCGACCGCTTCCTGAACGATGCCATCGAGTGCGACGTGGACTGCCTGCGTGACCCCGAAGGCAAGACCTTCATCGGTGGCGTGATGGAACACATTGAACAAGCGGGCGTACACAGCGGTGACTCCGCCTGTTCGCTGCCGCCGTATTCCCTGTCTGCCGAGACCGTGGCCGAGCTCAAGCGCCAGTCGGCCGCCATGGCCGGCGCGCTCAACGTGGTGGGCCTGATGAACGTGCAGTTCGCCATCCAGAACGTGGGCGGCAAGGACGTCATCTACGTGCTCGAAGTGAACCCGCGTGCCTCCCGCACCGTGCCTTACGTGTCCAAGGCCACCGGCATCCAGCTGGCCAAGGTGGCGGCGCGCTGCATGGCTGGCCAGACCCTGGCCCAGCAAGGCATCACCAAGGAAGTCACGCCGCCTTACTTCAGCGTCAAGGAGGCTGTGTTCCCCTTCGTCAAGTTCCCGGGTGTGGACACCATCCTCGGCCCCGAGATGAAGTCCACCGGCGAGGTGATGGGCGTGGGCAAGACCTTTGGTGAAGCCTTCGTCAAGAGCCAGCTGGGCGCTGGCACCAAGCTGCCGCGCTCGGGCAAGGTGTTCCTGACGGTGAAGAACGGCGACAAGCCGCGCGCCGTGCAGGTGGCCAAAGAGCTGGTGGCCCTGGGCTTTGAACTGCTGGCCACCAAAGGCACGGCTGCGGCGATTGCCGAAGCCGGCGTGCCGGTGGCGCAGGTCAACAAGGTGACCGAAGGCCGCCCCAACATCGTGGACATGATCAAGAACAACGAAGTGGCCATGGTCATCAACACGGTGGAAGAGCGCCGCAATGCCATTGCCGATTCGCGCCACATCCGTACGTCGTCGCTGCTGGCGCGCGTGACCACCTTCACCACCATTGCCGGCGCCGAGGCCGCCGTGCAGGGCATGAAGAGCATGGACAATCTGGACGTGATCTCCGTGCAGGAAATGCACGCCCAGCTGGCTGCAGTCTGAGCCTGAAGCCGATCGCGGGCCGCGTTATGATGCGGCCCGTTGAATGACACAAACCCCGCAACCGCCGAGCTTCGTGCCCGGCGGTTTGCTTTTGGAGAGAGACCGATGTCCACCATCCCGATCACCAAGCGCGGTGCCGAAAAGCTCAAGGAAGAGCTGCACCGCCTCAAGTCCGTCGATCGCCCGGCCGTGATCCAGGCGATTGCCGAAGCGCGTGCCCAAGGCGACCTGAGCGAAAACGCCGAATACGACGCTGCCAAGGACCGCCAGGGCTTCATTGAAGGCCGTATTCAGGAAATCGAAGGAAAACTTTCTGCAGCACAGATCATCGACCCGGCTTCGCTGGACGCCGGTGGCCGCGTGGTGTTCGGTGCCACGGTCGAGCTGGAAGACGAGGACAGCGGGGACCAGGTCAAGTACCAGATCGTGGGCGAAGACGAGGCCGACCTCAAGCTGGGCCTGATCAACATCAGCAGCCCGATTGCGCGCGCCCTGATTGGCAAGGAAGAGGGTGACGTGGCCGAGGTGCAGGCGCCGGGTGGGGTGCGGCGCTACGAGATCATCGCGGTCTCTTACCTGTAAACAGCACAACGCCCGGTCCTGCCGGGCGTTGTTTCATTCGTGCCAGTGTTCGGCCACCCAGGTGGCGGGCCGGATGAACCGCAGGCGCCGGTTGCGGCGACCCGCCAGGGCATCGGGCGGATTGCATTCGCCGTGAAAGATGACCACGCGGGCGTCTTGCGGAATGAAGGGCTCGGTCCAGAAATTGGTGGGCCAGGTCGGGATGCAGTTGTACTTGAAGCTGGGGCACCAGGCCTTGGGCCAGTAGGCGAGCAGGCCTTGACGGTGCATGTAGTCCGACAGATAGGACTGCTCGTTGCGAAAGCGCTGGCGGATCGTGTCGAAGTTCTGGCGGAAATTGGCCAGTACATCGGGGTGCGCGCCCAACTCGAAACGGTACACCGAAGAGTTGCCTGTGATCCGTCCGGGATTCCAGAACCGGTCATAGTCCTTGATGATCAGGAAGCGCCCCGGATGCTCGAAGAAGCCATCCAGGCTGCCAACAATCACCACATCCACGTCCAGAAACAGCGCGGTGCCCCGCAGGCCGTGCAGGTCTTCGGCAAATGTCACCAGCTTGGTCCAGCCGCGCTCGGGGCTGCCGGGAGGCAGATCCAGTGGCGGAATGGGCAGGCAGCGCACTTCGGGCGTGATGCCCTGGCTGTCATCGGTCAGGCACACCATCTGGAAGTCCAGCGTGAGGTGTCGTTTGACCATGGCGTGCAAGCGGTTGACGTACTCGGGGCCGTATTTGGTGCCCCATTTCATGCAGATGACGTAACGCTGCGGGCTGGATGCGCTGCTGTCCATGTTCAGCCCTGCTGACGCTTCTTGACCGATTTCTGCTTGGGCTTTGCGCGCTTGATCTGGCCGCCCGAGGTCAGGCGCTGGTTGCCCAGCACGCGAACGTGCTTGACTTCCGGTTTCTGGCCGCCGCGCTTGCTGAATTTGAGGACCTTGAACTCGCGAGGGCCCGGTTTGCGGTCCTCGTCAACGGTTTTTTCCTTCTTGGGCTGGGGGCGCCAGAGGACCAGCAGCTTGCCGATGTGCTGGATGGGCGCGGCATTGAGCTGGTCGGCCAGCTGCATGTAGATTGCTTCGCGAGTCGCACGGTCATCACCCAGCACACGGATCTTGATCAGGCCGTGGGCATTGAGTGCGGCATCGGCTTCCTTGATCACGGCAGCAGTGAGGCCGTCGTTACCGATCATGACCACGGGATCGAGGTGATGGGCCTCAGCGCGATGAACCTTGCGTTGGGCGGGAGTCAGTTGAATTTGGGGCATGCGGCTATTATCCCCGCTTGGACAGGAAAACATGAAAGTCAAGACCAAAAGCAAGAAGGTCAACAAAGCGTGGCTCAACGACCACGTCAATGACCCCTGGGTGAAGCTCGCCCACAAAGAGGGCTACCGTGCCCGTGCCGCCTACAAGCTCAAGGAAATCGACGAAAGTCTGGGCCTGATCCGGCCGGGCCATCGGGTGGTGGATCTGGGCTCTGCGCCTGGTGCCTGGAGCCAGTACGTGCGTCGCAAGCTGTCACCGCAGGGTGCTGCCGTTGGCGAACTCAACGGCACCATCATCTCGATCGACTTGCTGCCGATGGAGCCGATCGAAGGCGTGCAATTCCTGCAAGGGGACTTCCGGGAATCGGACGTTCTGACGCAACTGGAGGCCCTGGTGGGTGGCCAGAAGCTGGACGTGGTGGTTTCGGACATGGCGCCCAACCTGTCCGGTGTCGAGTCCGTGGATGCCGCCCGCATCAGTCACCTGATCGAGCTGGCGGTGGAGTTCGCCGTGCAGCACCTCAAGCCCGAGGGGGCGTTGGTGGTGAAGGTGTTCCATGGCAGCGGCTATACCCAGCTGGTGCAGCTGTTCAAGGACACCTTCCGGGTGGTCAAGCCGATCAAGCCCAAAGCTTCGCGCGACCGGTCTTCCGAGACCTTTCTGATCGGCATCGGACTCAAGGCAACTTGAATCTTCCCAATTTCCCTCATATTCAAGGCCATAAAGGCCGAGCCCGCCGACACCCTGTCCGGCAGGCCTAAAATGAACCCAACGCACGTTTTTGACTGGAGCCCCGCTTGAATAACCCCTGGTTTTCCAAAATTGCCGTCTGGATGGTGATTGCCATGGTGCTGTTCACTGTTTTCAAACAGTTCGACAGCCGTGGAGTTGCTGGCGCCGGCTACATGGGCTACTCCGATTTCCTGGAGGAGGTCAGGGCCAACCGCATCAAGAGCGCCACCATCCAGGAAGGGCAGGGCGGCACCGAGATCGTGGCCACCACCACCGACGACCGCCGCATCAAGACCACTGCCACCTATCTGGACCGCGGTCTGGTGGGCGACCTGATCGCCAATGGCGTCAAGTTCGATGTCAAGCCCCGCGAAGAAGGTTCGCTGCTCATGACCCTGCTGGTCAGCTGGGGTCCCATGCTGCTGCTGATCGGCGTGTGGGTGTATTTCATGCGGCAGATGCAGGGCGGCGGCAAGGGCGGCGCCTTCAGCTTTGGCAAGTCCAAGGCGCGCATGCTCGATGAAAACAACAACCAGGTGACCTTTGCCGACGTGGCCGGCTGCGATGAGGCCAAGGAAGAAGTCAAGGAAGTCGTCGACTTCCTGAAAGACCCGCAGAAATTCCAGAAGTTGGGCGGCCGCATTCCGCGTGGCCTGCTGCTGGTCGGCCCCCCCGGCACCGGCAAGACGCTGCTGGCCAAGGGCATTGCCGGCGAAGCCAAGGTGCCGTTCTTCAGCATTTCGGGCTCTGACTTCGTCGAAATGTTCGTTGGCGTGGGTGCAGCCCGCGTGCGCGACATGTTCGAAAACGCCAAGAAAAATGCGCCCTGCATCATCTTCATCGACGAAATCGACGCCGTCGGCCGCCAGCGTGGCGCCGGCCTGGGCGGCGGCAATGACGAGCGTGAGCAGACCCTCAACCAGATGCTCGTCGAGATGGACGGTTTTGAGACCAACCTTGGCGTGATCGTCGTGGCCGCCACCAACCGCCCCGACATCCTGGACGCCGCGCTGTTGCGCCCGGGCCGCTTTGACCGTCAAGTCTATGTGACGCTGCCCGACATCCGCGGCCGCGAGCAGATCCTTAACGTGCACATGCGCAAGATCCCGATCGGTCAGGACGTCAAGGCCGAGGTGATCGCCCGCGGCACCCCCGGCATGAGCGGTGCCGATCTGGCCAACCTCTGCAACGAAGCCGCCCTGATGGCAGCCCGTCGCAACGCACGCGTGGTCGAGATGCAGGATTTCGAGAAGGCCAAGGACAAGATCCTGATGGGCCCGGAACGCAAGAGCATGGTCATGCCCGAGGAAGAGCGTCGCAACACGGCCTACCATGAAGCGGGCCACGCCCTGATCGGCAAGCTGCTGCCCAAGTGCGATCCGGTGCACAAGGTCACCATCATCCCGCGCGGCCGCGCTTTAGGTGTGACCATGAGCCTGCCCGAGAAGGACCGCTACAGCTACGACCGCGAATACATGCTCAACCAGATCAGCATGCTGTTCGGTGGCCGCATCGCCGAAGAGGTCTTCATGAACCAGATGACCACCGGTGCGTCCAACGACTTTGAGCGCGCCACCTCGATCGCCCGTGACATGGTCATGCGTTACGGCATGACCGATGCCCTGGGCCCGATGGTCTATGCCGAAAACGAAGGCGAAGTGTTCCTGGGCCGTTCGGTCACCAAGACCACCCACATGAGCGAGCAGACCATGCAGAAGGTCGACTCCGAGGTGCGCCGCATCATCGACGAGCAGTACGGTCTGGCCCGTCGCCTGATCGAAGAGAACAGCGACAAGATGCACGCCATGGCCAAGGCCCTGCTGGAATGGGAAACCATTGATGCCGAGCAGCTTGAAGACATCATGGCCGGGCGCGAACCCCGTCCGTCCAAGGACTGGACGCCGCGCACACCGTCGTCTGGCGGGGGCAGTGGCGGCGGTGGTGCCGTGCCCACCCAACCCACGCCGACAGCGGCGTAAGCCGCGCACCAGATGCACGGGGCTTCGGCCCCGTTGCTTTTTTCAGAAACCCGCAATTTCCATGATCTGGCAAACCAGCCGCTTCGACATCGACCTTGAAACGCCCCGAGTGATGGGCATCGTCAACCTCACGCCCGACTCCTTCTCGGACGGCGGGCGGCACGATTCCACGCAGGCGGGCCTGCGCCATGCCGAGCAGTTGCTGCGCGATGGCGCGGACATGCTCGATATTGGCGGCGAATCCACCCGGCCGGGTTCACCCGCAGTGCCGGCTGACGAAGAGTGGCGCCGCATCGAAGGCTTTCTGCGTGAAGCGGTGCGCTGGAACGTGCCGCTGTCGGTGGACACCTACAAACCTGAAACCATGCAAAAAGCGCTTGATTTGGGCGTGGACATCGTCAACGACATCTGGGCCCTGCAGCAGCCCGGTGCCGAAGCGGCGGTGGCGGCGCACCCGCGCTGCGGCGTGTGCCTGATGCACATGCACCGCGATCCGCAGACCATGCAAAAGGCGCCCATGACCGGTGATGTGTTGCCCGAGGTGGCGGCTTTTCTGACGCAGCGGGCAGTGGCCTTGCGCGCAGCCGGTGTGGCGCAAGCGCGCATCGTGCTGGACTACGGCATCGGTTTTGGCAAGACGGTCGAGCAGAACTTCAGCCTGCTGGCGCGCCAGCGCGATTTGTTGACGCTGGGCTATCCCCTGCTGGCGGGCTGGTCGCGCAAATCCTCGCTGGGGGCGGTGCTGGCGCGGGGCGGCGAGGCACCGGAGCCGGCGCAGCGGCAGGCGGCCAGTGTGGCGGCGGCCCTGCTGGCGGTCGAGCGGGGCGCCCGTATCGTGCGGGTGCACGATGTGCGCGAAACGGTGGATGCCTTGTGCGTGCTTGGGCACACACAAGCGGCAGACCAGTCAGCCGCTTGAGCCTGCCGGACCGATAAAATCTGTTCCTTACAAAAACAGGAAGATTCCATGGCGCGACAGTATTTCGGCACCGACGGCATCCGTGGCCGCGTGGGCCAAAGCCCCATCACCCCCGATTTCGTGTTGCGTCTGGCCCATGCCGTGGGTCGCGTCCTCAAGGCCTCCGAAGCGCATCCGGTGGTGCTGATCGGCAAGGACACCCGCATTTCCGGCTACATGCTCGAAAGCGCACTCGAGTCGGGCTTCAACTCGGCCGGCGTCGATGTGTTGTTGCTCGGGCCGGTGCCCACCCCCGCCGTGGCCTACCTCACGCGCGCCCAGCGTGCCAGTCTGGGTGTGGTCATCAGCGCCAGCCACAACCCCTTCGAGGACAACGGCATCAAGTTCTTCAGCGCCGAAGGCACCAAGCTGTCCGACGAATGGGAAATGGCCGTTGAAGCCGCCCTGCAGGAGCCGCCGGCTTGGGTGGATTCGGCCGCCCTGGGCAAAACCCGCCGTCTGGACGACGCGGCTGGCCGCTACATCGAGTTCTGCAAAAGCACTTTTCCCAACCACCTCTCGCTCAAGGGCCTGCGCATCGTGGTCGATGCTGCCCACGGTGCGGCCTACCAGATCGCCCCCAAGGTCTTCCATGAGCTGGGGGCGGATGTGTTTTCCATCGGCTGCTCGCCAGACGGCCTGAACATCAACAAAGGCGTGGGTGCCACGCATCCGCAGGCGCTGGTGGATGCCGTCAAGCTGCACCGCGCTGACATCGGCATCGCGCTGGACGGTGACGCCGACCGCCTGCAGATCGTGGATGCTTCCGGTCGCCTTTTCAACGGCGACGAGCTGCTGTACCTGATGGTGCGCGAACGGCTGGACCGCGGCATGAGCGTGCCCGGCGCCGTGGGCACGCTCATGACCAACATGGCGGTCGAAGTGGCGCTCAAGCGTTGCGGCGTGGAATTCGTGCGCGCCAGGGTGGGTGACCGTTACGTGCTCGAAGTGCTGGCCGAAAAAGGCTGGCTGCTGGGCGGCGAGGGCTCCGGCCATCTGCTGGCGCTGGACAAGCACACCACTGGCGACGGTCTCGTCAGCGCCCTGCAGGTGTTGCAGGCCTGCGTGGCCAGCGGCAAGACGCTGGCCGAGCTGCTTGAAGGCGTGGAGCTGTTTCCGCAAACCCTCATCAATGTCCGCTTGGCCCCCGGCTTTGACTGGAAGAGCCATGCTCCCCTGCAGGCCGCCACGCGCGAGGCCGAGGCGGCGCTGGGTGACACGGGGCGGGTGCTGATCAGGGCCAGCGGCACCGAACCTCTGGTGCGGGTGATGGTCGAAGCCCGCGACGCTGCCTTGGCCCAGTCCACGGCCGAGCGCATTGCCGCGACCCTGAAAGCCTGACCTGTCCCGTCAGCCGGGTCAGTAGATCAGGCGCTCTGGCCGCACTTCCTGCAGGATGGTGGTCGCGATCTCCTCGATCGACTTGGTGGTGGTCGACAGCCAGCGGATGCCCGAGCGGCGCATCATGGCTTCGGCCTCGGCCACTTCCATGCGGCAGTTCTCCAGGCTGGCGTAGCGCGAATTGGGCCGGCGCTCCGAGCGGATTTCCGACAGGCGTTCGGGTTGGATGGTCAGGCCGAAGATCTTCTTGCGGTAGGGCGCCAATGCCGGCGGCAGCTGGCGGCGCTCGAAATCTTCCGGAATCAGCGGGTAGTTGGCGGCCTTGAGGCCGTGCTGCATGGCCAGATACAGGCTGGTCGGGGTTTTGCCGCTGCGGCTCACGCCCACCAGAATCACGTCCGAGCCTTCCAGATCCTTGTGCGACTGGCCGTCGTCGTGTGCCAGCGAGAAGTTGATGGCTTCGATCCGGTCGTGGTATTCCTTGCTCTTGCTCACATCCGAAAAGCGGCCCACCCGGTGGTGCGACTTGATGCCCAGCTCCTGCTCGATCGGGTGCACAAAAGTGCCAAACATGTCCATCAGCATGCCCTGACAGTGCTCCTTGATGACGTGCAGCACTTCCATGTTGACCAGCGTGGTGAACACCAGCGCCTTGCAGCCCTCCACTTCGCAGGTGTGGTTGATCTGGCGCACGGCCTGGTGCGCCTTGTCGATGGTGTCGATGAAGGGCAGCCGCACATGGCGGGTTTTCATGTCGAACTGGGCCAGGATGGCGTTGCCAAAAGTTTCGGCGGTGATGCCGGTCCCGTCGGAGACAAAAAATACGGTGCGAAGGGCCATGTCTGCAAAAAATATCAAAACGGCAGAGGCCGGGGCGCCCCTACAATGAAACCATTATCCACCGCCCCGTGCGCGCCCCATTCGAACAACCACAAGGCGTAGCCGCTGGCCTGGAGCCCGGTTTTTAACTTTGGAGTCCACCATGTCCAACCTGTTCGAGGCGACCGCCCTGGTCGTGCCCTTTGAAAAACTGCGGATGACCGACGTCGAGATCGTCGGCGGCAAAAACGCCAGCCTGGGGGAGATGATTTCCCAGCTGCCGGCCGGCGTCAAAGTGCCCACCGGCTTTGCCACCACCGCCCACGCCTTCCGCGAGTTCCTCAAGTTCGATGGCCTGTCGGACCGCATCAACGCCAAACTCGACGCCCTGGACACCGAAGACGTGCGCGCGCTGGCCGCCGTCGGTGCCGAAATCCGCGCCATGGTCGAGGCCCAGCCTTTCCCAGCAGACCTCGAAAAAGCCATCCGTGAAGCCTTCACCACTTTGCAAGGCGGCAACGCCGAAGCCTCGTTTGCCGTGCGTTCTTCGGCCACCGCCGAAGACCTGCCAGACGCCTCCTTTGCCGGTCAGCAAGAAACTTTCCTGAACGTGGTTGGCATCGACGACGTGTTGCACAAGATGAAAGAGGTGTTCGCCTCGCTCTACAACGACCGCGCCATCAGCTACCGCGTGCACAAGGGCTTTGCCCACGCCGAGGTGGCCCTGTCGGCCGGTGTGCAGCGCATGGTGCGCTCCGACCTGGGTGCGGCCGGCGTCATGTTCACCATTGACACCGAATCCGGCTTTGAAGATGTGGTGTTCATCACCTCCAGTTACGGCCTGGGTGAGACGGTGGTGCAGGGCGCCGTCAACCCCGACGAGTTTTACGTGCACAAGCCCATGCTAGCGGCTGGCAAGCGTGCGGTGATCCGCCGCAACCTGGGCTCCAAGCTGATCCAGATGGTGTTTTCCACACCCGAAGAAAAGGCCGCCAGCGGCAAGCTGGTCAAGACCGTGGATGTGCCCACCGAGCTGCGTAACCGCTACAGCCTGACCGATGCCGACGTCGAGCAGCTGGCCCACTACGCGCTGGTGATCGAAAAGCATTACGGCCGCCCGATGGACATCGAGTGGGGCAAGGACGGCAACGACGGCCAGCTCTACATCCTGCAGGCCCGTCCCGAAACCGTGAAAAGCCAGGCCAAGGGCACGGCCGAGCTGCGCTACAAGCTCAAGGGCCATTCCACCGTGCTGGCCGAAGGCCGCGCCATCGGTCAGAAGATCGGCACTGGCCCGGTGCGCCTGGTGCACAACATCAGCGAAATGGACAAGGTCCAGCCCGGCGACGTGCTGGTGACCGACATGACCGACCCCAACTGGGAGCCGGTGATGAAGCGGGCGAGTGCCATCGTCACCAACCGAGGCGGGCGCACCTGCCACGCCGCCATCATCGCGCGCGAACTGGGCATCCCGGCCGTGGTGGGCTGTGGTCACGCCACCGAGCAGCTCAAGGACGGCACACTGGTCACGGTGAGCTGCGCCGAGGGCGACACCGGCCGCATCTACGACGGTCTGCTGGAAACCGAAGTCACCGAGGTCAAGCGCGGCGCCATGCCCGAGATCGCCACCAAGATCATGATGAACGTGGGCAACCCGCAGCTCGCCTTCGACTTTGCCCAGTTGCCCAACGCGGGTGTGGGTCTGGCGCGTCTGGAATTCATCATCAACAACAACATTGGCGTGCACCCCAAAGCGATTCTGGACTACCCGGCCATTGACGCCGACCTGAAAAAGGCGGTCGAGTCCGTGGCCCGTGGCCACGCTTCGCCACGTGCCTTCTATGTGGACAAGGTGGCCGAGGGCGTGGCCTCGATCGCGGCGGCCTTCTGGCCCAAGCCGGTCATCGTGCGCCTGTCGGACTTCAAGAGCAACGAGTACCGCAAGCTGATCGGCGGCAGCCGTTACGAACCCGAAGAAGAAAACCCCATGCTGGGTTTCCGCGGCGCCACCCGCTACATCAGCGAGGACTTCGGCGAGGCGTTTGCCATGGAATGCGAGGCGCTCAAGCGCGTGCGCGGCGAGATGGGTCTGACCAATGTGCAGGTCATGGTGCCTTTTGTACGCACCCTCAAGCAGGCCGAGCGTGTGACGCAGCTGCTGGCCAGCCACGGACTGGTACGCGGTGAAAACGAGCTCAAGCTGATCATGATGTGCGAGGTGCCGACCAACGCCATCCTGGCCGACCGCTTCCTGCAATTTTTTGACGGCTTCTCGATTGGTTCAAACGATCTGACCCAGCTCACCCTGGGTCTGGATCGCGACTCGGGCATGGAGCTGCTGGCCGCTGACTTTGACGAGCGCGACCCGGCGGTGACCACGCTGATCGCCCAAGCCATCCAGGCCTGTCTGGCCCAGGGCAAATACATCGGCATCTGCGGCCAGGGCCCCAGCGACCACCCGGACTTTGCGCAGTGGCTGATGGCGCAGGGCATCAGCTCGATCTCTCTGAACCCCGACACCGTGGTCGAGACCTGGACCGCGCTGGGTCAGTCCAAAGTCTGATGTCGGCCCGCACATGAGCAGACAGGACAGCGCGGGCATGCCAGCCAGCTACCGCTGGCGCCTGCACCGCAATGTCCTGTTGTTCGTGTTGCTGTTGCTGGCGCTGCTGGGCGCCATGGCCTGGGCCGAGCAGGCTGGGCTTTCGCGCAACCTGATCGGGCCGATCTTCCTGTTCAGCACAGTGATGATCTACGCCCTGATTGGCATCTCGGGGCGCACCACCGATCCCGATGAGTATTTTGTGGCAGGGCGTCGTGTGCCGGCCATGTACAACGGCATGGCCACGGCCGCCGACTGGATGAGTGCGGCCTCCTTCATCAGCCTGGCCGGTGCGCTGTACCTGCAAGGTTTTTCCGGGACCGGAAAACAGCCTGGCGGTCTGGCCTATGTGATGGGCTGGACAGGCGGCTTCTGCCTTGTGGCCCTGCTGATTGCCCCCCAACTGCGGGCGATGAACCTCTACACCTTGCCCGACTTTTTCCGGGTGCGTTATGGCGGGCGCTGGCCGCGCATTCTGGCGGCACTGGCGGCGGTGGCCGTGTCCTTCACCTATGTGGTGGCCCAGATTTACGGTATCGGCCTGATCGCCTCGCGCCTGACGGGGGTCCAGTTCGAGATCGGCATCCTGCTCGGACTGGGCGGGGTCTTGTTGTGTTCCTTTCTGGGCGGCATGCGGGCCATCACCTGGACGCAGGTGGCGCAATACATCGTCCTGCTGCTGGCGTTTCTGATTCCGGTGTCCTGGCTGGCTTACCAGCAACTGGGCACACCGCTGGCGCCACTTGCCTATGGTACCCAGCTGGCCAAGATCGAGACGCTGGAAAACCTGCTGATCGACGACCCAGCCGAGCTGGAGGTTCGCCAGGAGTTTGCACGCCGCGCGCGCATGTACGAGGCGCGTTTGCAGGACGTCGAGCGCTCCATGGCCGACCTTCGCGTTGAACTGGAAGAGAAAATTCGCCAGCTCAAGGCGCAAGGTGCCGATTTCGCTGCTGTGGCGCAAGTCCGGCGCGAACTTCTGGCGTTGCCCCATGACCCGGTCCAGGCCCGTGAGCAATGGGCCCGCGCCATGCGCGAAAACCAGGAGCGCGCCGGTCCTTTGGGTGGGATGCCACGCCATGCCCGGGCTTTTCAGGGAGAACCGACAGGGGGTGAGCAGGCCCGCCAGGCCCATGACGCCTCCCGCACGAATTTTCTGGCGCTGGTGCTGTGCCTGATGTTCGGAACAGCAGGCTTGCCGCATCTGCTCACGCGGTACTACACCTTGCCCAATGTGGCCGAGGCCCGCAGCTCTGTGGCCTGGTCACTGTTCTTCATTGCCTTGCTTTATCTGAGCGCCCCAGCCCTGGCAGTGCTGGTGAAGTTCGAAATCCTGCACAACCTGGTGGGCAGCAGTTTTGAAGATTTGCCAGGCTGGATTGCGCAATGGGCCCGGCTTGATCCCGGCTTGATCGATGTGTCAGATGTCAACGGAGACCGGATCCTTCAGCTCGGAGAAATCCGGCTGGGGGCCGATCTGGTCATGCTGGCCACACCCGAGTTGGGCGGGATGCCCTTTGTGGTTTCCGGGTTGGTCGCCGCGGGTGGCCTGGCCGCTGCGCTGTCCACTGCCGATGGCCTGCTGCTGACCATTAGCAACGCGCTGGTGCATGACATGGGTGCACAGCACCAGCACACCCCCCGTGCCGCCGAGCAGCGGGTGATCCTGTCCAAATTTGCCCTGCTGGCGGTGGCCATGCTGGCGGCGTTTGTGGCTGCGCTCAAACCAGCCGAGATTCTGGCGCTGGTGTCCACTTCCTTTTCGCTGGCTGCTTCGGCCTTCTTCCCGGCCATGGCGTGTGGCCTGTTCAGTGCCCGGGTCGATCGCAGGGCGGCCGTTGCGGGCATGCTCGTGGGGCCGGCCGTGACGATCGGCTACATGGTGCTCAATTCGCCTGCTGTCCGGCATTTCTGGGGGCTGGCGGCCGAGGGGGGGCTGTGGTGGGGGGTGCAGCCCGTTTCAGCGGGCGTCTTTGGGGTGCCTGCTGGCTTTGTTGCCATTGCCCTGGGTGTGCTGTTCAGCACCCTGAGACCCGCGCCCGCATCCCGTCCGGTGGCGCCGGGTGAGCGCTGCCCCGGGCCTGGGCTATAATCGCGAGTTCCCTTGCTGCACCCCGAACCGACGCCGGGGGCAGCTTCCATCATCCACAAGGAGTTTCAATGCGTCATTACGAAATCATTTTGCTGATCCATCCGGATCAAAGCGAACAGGTTCCGGCCATGCTGGAGCGTTACAAGGGCATGATCACCACCGGCGGCGGCAAAATCCACCGCGTGGAAGACTGGGGTCGCCGTCAACTGGCCTACCAGATCAACAAGCTGGCCAAGGCCCACTACCTGTGCGTGAACATCGAGGCCGACCTGGCTGTGATGGCCGAACTGGAGCACGCCTTCAAGTTCAACGATGCCGTGCTGCGTCACCTGACGGTCCAGAAGAAGAAAGCCGACACCGCGCCTTCTTCCATGATGAAGACCGTCGAGCGTGAAGAAGCCCGCAAGGCCCAGCAAGCCGAATTTGCAGCCTGATCCTGCCTGAACAAGGGGAGTGAACCACACCGACCTGACCGCCTGTATCGCCGAGCTGTCCGCTTTGCGCTACACACCCGCCGGATTGCCTGCGCTGGACCTGATGCTTGAGCACAGTTCGCAGCAGACAGAGGCAGGCCACCTGCGGCAGGTGAACCTGAAGATCCGTGCGCTGGCCCTGGGCAACCAGGCTGAGCGGCTCTCCAGGCAAGCGGTGGGCAGCCGATGGCGGTTTCAGGGTTTCCTGGCCACACCCCGACAAGGCAGGAGCGTTGTGCTCCACATTCAAGAGTTTCAGCAAGATTAATTTCAGGAGGCCCCCATGGCCACTTTCAAAAAATTCGACAAGAACAAGCGTCCCAAGCGCAACACCCAGTCCCTGCTGTTCAAGCGCAAGCGTTTCTGCCGCTTCACCGTGGCTGGCGTGGAAGAGATCGACTACAAAGACGTCGACACCCTGCGTGACTTCATTGCCGAAAACGGCAAGATCATTCCCGCCCGCCTGACCGGCACCCGCGCGATTTACCAGCGCCAGCTCAACACCGCCATCAAGCGCGCCCGCTTCCTGGCCCTGTTGCCCTACAGCGACCAGCACAAAGTCTGAGGAGAACAACCATGCAAGTCATCCTGCTCGAAAAGGTTGTGAACCTGGGTAACCTCGGCGATATCGTCAAGGTGAAAGACGGCTACGCCCGCAACTTCCTGATCCCTTCTGGCCGCGCACGCCGTGCCACCGAAGCCAACAAGGCTGAATTTGAAGCACGCCGCGCCGAGCTTGAAAAAGCCGCCGCCGCCAAGCTGGCCGAAGCCCAGGCTCTGGGCGAGAAACTGGCCGGCCTGACCATCAAGCTGACCCAGAAGGCTGGCGTGGACGGTCGCCTGTTCGGTTCCGTCACCAACCACGACATCGCTGAAGAACTGGGCAAGCAGGGCTTTGCCGTGTCCAAAGCCCAGGTGCGCATGCCCAACGGTCCCATCAAGACCGTCAGCGACTCCACCGTCTCCGTGGCCCTGCACACCGATGTGGTGGTCGACGTGAACGTGACCGTGTACGGCGAGACTGCCTGATCGGACCCGCTCTGCAAAGCCGCCGCCCGCGAGGGCAGGCGGCTTTTTTCTTTCAGCCCGCCGGTTTTCCCGTGCTTTGCACCGGCTGCACACCGGTTGTCCACAGGGTTGTCCCATGACGTGCGCCGTGCCAGACGGTACGATGCAGTTTTGCCATTTTTCCCATGTCTGCTGTCTATTCCGATCACCTGAACGAGCTGCCCATCGACTTCTCGGCTGACCAGCAAGTGGCCCAGTTGCGTGTGCCGCCGCACTCCATCGAAGCCGAATCCAGCGTGCTCGGTGGTCTGTTGCTCGACAACAGCGCATGGGATCGGATGGGGGATCTGTTGGTCGACGGTGACTTTTACCGCCATGAGCACCAGCTGATCTACGCTGCCATTGGTGCGTTGATCAACGCCTCCAAACCGGCCGATGTGATCACGGTCTTTGAGCAGCTGCAGAACCAGGGCCATGCCGATGCCGCGGGTGGTCTGGGTTACCTGAACTCGCTGGCGCAGTACGTGCCCAGTGCCAGCAACATCCGCCGCTACGCCGAGATCGTGCGCGAGCGCTCCATCCTGCGCAAGCTGGTGAAAGCCAGCGACGAGATCGCTACCGCTGCCTTCAACCCCAAGGGCAGGGCGGTGGACAAGATCCTGGACGAGGCCGAGCAGAAGATCTTCAACATCGGCGAAGAAGGCTCGCGCATGAAGCAGGGCTTCCAGTCGATGGATTCGCTGGTGGTGGATCTGCTCGACCGCGTGCAGGAGATGGCCGACAACCCCAACGACATCACCGGTGTGCCCACCGGCTTCCACGATCTCGACAAGATGACATCCGGCCTGCAGCCGGGCGATCTGGTGGTGCTGGCGGCACGTCCCTCGATGGGCAAGACGGCTTTTGCCATCAACATCGCCGAGCATGTGGCGCTCAACGAGGGCCTGCCGGTGGCGGTCTTTTCGATGGAAATGGGCGCTGCCCAGCTGGCGGTGCGTGTAGTGGGCTCGATCGGCAGGGTGGACCAGGGTCACCTGCGCACCGGCAAGCTGACCGACGAAGAGTGGCCGCGACTGACCGAGGCCATCGAGCGCCTGCGCACGGTGTCGCTGCACATCGACGAAACCCCCGGCCTGACGCCAAGCGAGCTGCGTGCCAACTCGCGTCGGCTGGCCCGCCAGTGCGGCAAGCTGGGCCTGATCGTGGTGGACTACCTGCAGCTGATGAGCGGCTCGTCCGGTTCGGACGGCGACAACCGCGCGACCGAACTGGGTGAAATCTCGCGGGGCCTGAAGATGCTGGCCAAGGAGCTGCAATGCCCGGTGATTGCGCTTTCGCAGCTCAACCGTGGCGTGGAGCAGCGCACCGACAAGCGCCCCATGATGAGTGACCTGCGCGAATCCGGTGCCATCGAGCAGGACGCGGACATCATCATGTTCATCTACCGCGACGATTACTACAACAAGGACTCCAAAGACCCGGGCGTGGCCGAGATCATCATCGGCAAGCAGCGTAACGGCCCGACCGGCACGGTGCGCCTGGCGTTCCTCAAGCCGCTCACGCGCTTCGAAAGCCTGGCCACCGGCGGCTTCGGCAGCGACGACTACTGATCAGAGCACTTCGCTGGCGAAGTCGGCCAGACGCGAGCGCTCGCCACGGGCCAGCGTGATGTGCCCGCCGTGCGCCCAGCCCTTGAAGCGGTCTACCGCATAGGTCAGGCCCGAGGAGCCTTCGGTCAGGTAGGGCGTGTCGATCTGGGCGAGGTTGCCCATGCAGATGATCTTGGTGCCGGGACCGGCGCGGGTGATCAGCGTCTTCATCTGCTTGGGCGTCAGGTTCTGCGCCTCGTCGATGATGACGTACTTGTTCATGAAGGTGCGTCCGCGCATGAAATTCATGCTCTTGATCTTGATGCGGCTCTTGATCAGCTCGTTGGTGGCGGCACGGCCCCATTCACCGGCATTGCCGCCATCGCCCTTGGCCAGGAATTCCAGGTTGTCGTCGAGCGCGCCCATCCAGGGGCCCATCTTTTCTTCTTCGGTGCCGGGCAGAAAACCGATGTCCTCGCCCACGCTCACGGTGGCGCGGGTCATGATGATTTCGGTGTAGCGGCGGTCGTCCAGCACCTGCGTCAGGCCGGCAGCCAGTGCCATCAGCGTCTTGCCGGTGCCGGCGGTCCCGGCCAGCGTCACGAAATCGACGTCCGGGTCGGTCAGCAGGTTCATCGCGAAGTTCTGTTCGCGGTTGCGTGCCGTCACGCCCCAGAGCGCATTTTTCTGGTGGGTGAAGTCCTTGAGGGTCCGCAGCACCGCGGTCTTGCCCCGGATTTCGGTCACGCGGGCGTACAGACCAGGTTCCCCGGGCGCCTCGAAGTAAACGAACTGGTTGATCATCAGCTGCGGCACCACCGGGCCACTGATCCGGTAGAAGGTGTGGCTGCCTTGCTGCCAACTCTCCACGGTTTTGCCGTGTTTGGTCCAGAAGTCGACCGGCAGGGGCAGGGCGCCTGAATAGAGCAGGTCTCCATCTTCCAGGGCCTTGTCGTTCTGGTAGTCCTCGGCCTGCAGGCCCAGGGCGCGGGCCTTGACCCGCATGTTGATGTCCTTGGAGACCAGCACCACCTCGCGCGGGGCGTGCATCTGCACCAAGGCGCTGACCACACCCAGAATCTGGTTGTCGGCCTTGCCCTGGGGCAGGGCCATGGGCAGGCGCAGGTCCAGTGGCTGGGTCTGGAAAAACAGTTTGCCTGTGGCCTCGGTGAAGCCGGTGGTGTTCAACGGCAGGCCCTGTCCCATGTCGGCGCCTTGAACGGCCGCCAGGCTGTCGAGCGAGCGGCTGGCCTGACGGGCGTTGCGGGCGACTTCGGTCATGCCTTTTTTGTGGCCGTCAAGTTCTTCCAGCACGATCATCGGCAGGAAGATGTCGTGTTCCTCAAACCGGAACAGGCTCATGGGGTCGTGCATGAGCACATTGGTGTCCAGCACAAAGAGCTTGGTAGGGCCATTGGATTTGGCTTTGCGCGTACGGCTAGGGACCGGTTTGTCGATCACTGCAGTGGGTGCCTGTGCAGCCCGCGGGGCTACAGCGGAGAGTTCGGGCACAGCATTGTCGGTTTTTCGGCGGCGTGTTACAGAGGCTTTGCTTGGGATGGCAAGGTCGGGAGTGGGTTCGGAAAGCTCGGCTGCAGGTGCAAGGGCATCAATGGCTTTGCGGCTGAGTCGGCTGGCACGCTGGGTCGGGGCGGGAGGCAGGGGCATGGGAAGAACACTCGCTGAGAACGGTAACGGGTGCAGTCGAAAAAAGAAAAAGCCGCCAGGAGGCCGTGGCGGCTTGGACTTTGTCTGTCGGGCAGAAACTCAACTGCATGAGCCCATTATGCATGACTCATGTGACCTGCAATGGGCCTGTTGTCAGGGCTTTCCCTGAAGCGTTCAGCCGGCCTTTTTCAGGGCCTTGACGGCCTTGAGCACTTCTTCGACGTGGCCCGGCACTTTCAGGCCGCGCCATTCTTGTTTGAGCGTGCCGTCAGCGCCCACCAGGAAGGTGCTGCGCTCGATGCCCTTGACCTTCTTGCCGTACATGATCTTGTTCTTGACCACGCCGAACATGTGGCACATCTTCTCTTCGGTGTCGGCGATCAGCTCGAAAGGCAGTTCCAGCTTGGCCTTGAAATCGTCGTGGGACTTCATGTTGTCACGGGAGACGCCAAACACAGTGGCACCGGCCTTGACGAAGTCCTTGTATTTATCGCGGAACTGCATGGCCTCGGTGGTGCAACCGGGGGTGTTGTCTTTCGGATAGAAATACAGCACCAGAACCTGACCGAGATGGGAGGTGTTGGAAACCTTCAGACCACCGGTGGCGTTCGCTTCAAATTCGGGGAGGGGTTTGTTGAGAACGATCGCCATGGATTTTTCGATTCTGTGAACTTGGAAGGAAGTGCCAAGGATGGGTTGGGCAGCGTGTGAAGTGTTCAGACTGCATGGCACCCGAAAAACGTTATTTTACCGCGAAACGAATTTTCCGGATCAGACAGAAAACCGGCAAAGGCAGAAGAAATCAGTGAAGCTCCAGGAGCAGGGCCGCCAGCACTTTGCGTCCTTCGCTGGCCAGGATGTTGTAGGTACGGCAGGCAGCGGCCGTGTCCATGCTCTCCAGTCCTACGCGGGCCTCTGCAAACGGGGCCAGCCATGCAGCCGGAGGAAAGCTCAGGCGCCGGCCGGTGCCCAGGAGCACCAGTTCTGCGCCGCAGTTGGCCAGTTCAGCCAGATGACCGGCAGTCAGCTGTGAGAACTGGCGTGGCGCCCATGTCCTCAGGGGGTGCTCGGACAGGCTGCTGACAATCACCGACTGCGTGAAGCGCTGGTCATCGATTTGCAGCCATTCCTCGGAGTAGGCGCGTACCAGCGGGGCGCTGGATTTGTCGGGCTGGAGTTTCATCAGCTGAGAGGGAAGTTTGCCGGGAAAACGGCCTGTTCTGTGGTCAAATTATAGGTTTTCCCCTGTTTGCCCATCCCCGGAGGGACTTTGAAACCCGTTCAGAAATCCGCCAAGCTCGCCAACGTCTGCTACGACATCCGTGGTCCGATCATGGACCGCGCGCGTCAGATGGAGGAAGAGGGTCACAAGATCATCAAGCTCAACATTGGCAACCTGGCGGTTTTTGGTTTCGACGCGCCGGAGGAAATACAGCAGGACATGATCCGTAACCTGCCCAATTCGGCGGGCTATTCGGACAGCAAGGGGATCTTTGCAGCGCGCAAGGCCGTGATGCACGAGACCCAGAAGCAGGGCATCAAGGGCGTCACGCTGGACGATATCTATTTGGGTAACGGCGCCAGCGAACTGATCGTGATGGCCACCAACGCCCTGCTGGACAACGGTGACGAGCTGCTGCTTCCGGCTCCCGACTACCCGCTGTGGACAGCGGCGGCCAGCCTCTCGGGGGGCACGCCGGTCCACTACCTGTGCCAGGAGTCCAACGGCTGGATGCCTGATCTTTCCGACATCCGCGCGCGCATCACGCCCCGCACCAAGGGCATCGTGGTCATCAACCCCAACAACCCGACGGGGGCGTTGTACTCGCGCGAACTGCTCGAAGGCATCGTGGCGATCGCTCGCGAGCACGGCCTGGTGATCTTTGCCGACGAGGTCTACGACAAAGTGCTTTACGACGGCGTGCAACACACGCCGATCGCCAGCCTGTCAGAGGACGTGCTGACGCTGACCTTCAACTCCCTGTCCAAAAGCTACCGTTCCTGCGGCTACCGAGCCGGCTGGATGGTGGTTTCGGGCGACAAGAAGCCGGCGCAGGACTACATCGAGGGCCTGAACATGCTCTCGAACATGCGCCTGTGTGCCAACGTGCCTGGCCAATGGGCCGTGCAGACCGCGCTGGGTGGCTACCAGAGCATCAATGAGCTGGTGGGTGAGGGGGGGCGCCTGCGCCGCCAGCGCGATCTGGCTTACGAACTGATCACCGCCATCCCGGGTGTGAGCTGCGTCAAACCGCAGGCGGCACTCTACATGTTCCCGCGTCTCGATCCCAAGATTTATCCGATTCAGGACGATCAGAAATTTTTCCTTGATCTGCTCGAAGAAACCCGTGTCATGCTGGTGCAGGGCACCGGTTTCAACTGGCCCGAGCCTGACCACTTCCGCATCGTTTTCCTGCCCCATGAAGACGACCTGCGCGAAGCCATTGGCCGCGTGGCCAAGTTCCTTGAAAGCGCGCGCAAACGCTTCGGCACCGACAAACTCGTTGCCTGATTTTTTCCAAAGGGCCTGCAAAAGGCCCGTCAACCTGAGCTACTCACCATGAAACCCATCCAAGTCGGCCTTCTCGGCATCGGTACCGTCGGCAGCGGCACCTTCACTGTCCTTCAACGCAATGCGCAGGAAATCCAGCGCCGCGCTGGCCGGGGCATCGAGATCACCATGGTGGCCGACCTGGACGTGGCCCGTGCCAAAGCCGTGGTGGGCGAGGGCGTGCAGGTGGTGGATGACGCCCGCAAGGTGATCGCCAACCCCGAGATCGACATCGTGGTCGAGCTGATCGGCGGCTACGGCATCGCCAAGGCGCTGGTGCTCGAAGCCATTGCCGCCGGCAAGCATGTGGT
>Ga0255220_1000037_pt1 | contig 50432 bp, 53 predicted proteins | sample Miss_Colum_RepB__FD_188423 | JGI IMG/M metagenome (GOLD analysis project Ga0255220, IMG submission 188423) | Freshwater microbial communities from Mississippi River, Louisiana, United States - Miss_Colum_RepB_8d | ecosystem: Environmental > Aquatic > Freshwater > River | place: USA: Louisiana...
ACCTCTATACTTTTGGGCGCACTGAGTCGCGGGCGCGCGGCGAAGGTAGCAGAGAATATTCGCAGCAGACTCAGCGAAGCGACCAGCCTGGAGGAGCTGTCACTGGTTTGTCCACGCAACATCTCCACGGCCCCCTATCCAGAGGATGGCAGCAGCTGCTGCACCATGCCGAGACGGCCATAAAAGACAGCAAGAAGTCCAGCGTGTGATCACTCTCGGGAACGCTGCAGCCACGCATCCAGGCGCACAATCTGAGCCGGGGTGAAACGCAATCCAAGCTTGCTGCGCCGCCACAGGATGTCCTGTGCCGTATGCGCCCACTCCTGCTCCTGCAGATAGACCACTTCGCGCTCATGCAGTGCGGCCCCGAAGTCCTCTCCCAGATCCTCAAGACAACAGGCGTTGCCCAGCAGTGCTCGCGTGCGCGTGCCGTAGTGTCCCAGCCAGCGTTCGAGCAGGGCCGGAGGCACCCAGGGGAAATCCTGTTGCAACACGCCGCGCAGAACCTCGCGGCTGCTGAAGTCACCTCCCGGCAGCGCGGCAGTTGCCGTCCACGGGCCCGACATGTCCGGGAACACCGCGCGCAGCCTGTCCATGGCGCTCTCTGCCAGGCGTCGGTAGGTGGTGATCTTGCCCCCGTGAACTGTCAGCAAGGGCGCTCCCTGACGATCAAGCGTGAGCGTGTAATCGCGGGACACCCTGGAGGCGTTCGCTTCGTCGCTGGCCAGCAGAGGCCGCACGCCGGCGAAGTCATGCAGCACATCGGCAGCCGAGATCTTGCGCCGGAAGCATTCGTTGCTGATGGTCACCAGATAGTCGATCTCGGCATTGGAAATCTGTGCGCCTGCGGGATCCCCCGCGAAGTCTTCATCGGTGGTCCCGATGAGGGAGAAATCCTGTTCATAGGGAATCACGAACACCACACGCCCATCGGCATTCTGCAGCAGGAATGCCTGCTCCCCCGGATGCAGCCGCGGCACCACGATATGACAACCCTTGACCAGACGGACTCGCTCGGCGCCGCGCCCGGGCAGCACGGCATGCCCGACCTGTTCCACCCAAGGGCCCGTGGCATTGACCAGGGCACGCGCGCGCACCTGCCGCCGCTCACCCGTCAACGTGTCTTCCAGAGTGACCTGCCAGAGACCCTCGTCGTCCTGCGCCTGCGCCACCCTGGTTCGCACGTGCACGCCGGCTCCCTTCTCTTGCGCCAGCATGGCCAGCAGCACCACGAGCCGGGCATCATCAACCCAGGCGTCGGCGTATTCGAAGCCATCGATCAGGCTTTCCACCAGCGGACTGTCAGTGCCGAAATGCAAGCGGCGGGAGGCTGGCAGCGTGACACGACGACTGAGAGAGTCATACAGGAACAATCCGGCCTGAATCATCCAGCGCGGACGCAGATGCGGGCGATGCGGCAGCTGAAAACGCATGGGCGTGATGATGTGCGGCGCATTGCGCAGCAGAACCTCGCGTTCGGCCAGTGCCTCGCGCACCAGCCGGAACTCGTAGTTCTCGAGATAGCGCAGACCGCCATGGATGAGCTTGGTGCTGGCCGAGGAAGTGCCTGAAGCCAGGTCATTCTGCTCGCACAGCAGCACATCGAGGCCGCGCCCGGCCGCATCGGCCGCAATGCCCGCACCATTGACGCCACCGCCGATGACCAGCAGATCGTGAATTGTGGAACTCGGAATCATGAGGGTAGTATTGCCTCGCATGCAGGCTCTCGCGGACGTCTGCCTATCATACGCAAGCCTCTCTCTCGTGGCCTGCACGAACTCCGGAACATTCTGTGATGAGCCGCTACATTCTTGCTTTCGACCAGGGCACCACCAGCAGTCGCGCCATTGTCTTCGATGCCGAAGGACGCCGTCTGGGCCTCGGCCAGGAGGAATTCACTCAGCACTTTCCGCAGGACGGCTGGGTGGAGCACGATCCGGAAGACCTGTGGCAGAGTTCGCTGCGCAGCGCTCGCCAGGCACTGCGCAGCGCCGGCATCGATGCCACTGAACTGGCGGCCATCGGCATCACCAACCAGCGCGAGACAACGCTGCTGTGGCACCGGCAGACCGGCAAGCCTGTCCATCGCGCCATCGTCTGGCAGGATCGACGCACCAGCGCGCTGTGCCAGCAGATCAGCCAAGCACTGGAAGCTCGCGGGCAATCCGGCCTTATCCAGGAGAAGACCGGACTGCTGCTTGACGCCTACTTCTCGGCCAGCAAGATCCGCTGGCTGCTCGACCATGTGCCCGGTGCGCGCGAGCAAGCGCAGCGCGGCGAACTGGCCTTCGGCACCGTCGACACCTTCCTGCTCTGGCGCCTGACCGCAGGCCGCAGTCATCACACCGATGCCAGCAATGCCTCACGCACTCTGCTTTTCAATATCCACGAGCAACGCTGGGACGACGAGCTTCTGGCACTCTTCGACATCCCTGCCACCCTGTTGCCAGAAGTGCTCGACAGCGCTGCCGACTTCGGCACCACGGCACCCGAAATCCTTGGCGCCGCCGTGCCCATAGCGGGTATTGCGGGCGACCAGCAGGCCGCCGCGTTCGGTCAGTGCTGCTTCGAGGCGGGCATGGCCAAGAGCACCTATGGCACGGGATGTTTCCTGCTGCTCAATACCGGCGACAAGGCGCTGGCATCACGCAATCGCCTGCTGAGCACCGTCGCCTGGCGGCTTGATGGTCAGGTCACCTATGCACTGGAGGGAAGCATCTTCATGGCGGGAGCGACGATGCAATGGCTGCGGGACGGCCTGCACCTGTTCAAGGACGCCGGGGACACCGAAGCCCTGGCGCGGCAGGCGCATGCCGACTCCTCTATCATGTTCGTGCCGGCCTTCACCGGGCTTGGCGCGCCCTATTGGGACGCCGACGCGCGCGGGGCGATCTTTGGCCTGAACCGGGACACGGGCATACAGGAACTGGTGAGTGCGGCATTGTTGTCCGTCTGTTATCAGACGCGGGACCTGCAGGAAGCCATGGCTGGGGATGGCGTCCGGCCCCAGACACTGCGCGTGGACGGCGGCATGGCCCGCAATGACTATGTGCTGCAGAATCTTGCCGACCTGCTTGGCTGCCAGGTCGATCGCCCCGTGATCACAGAGACTACGGCCCTCGGCGTGGCCTGGCTGGCAGGGCTGCAATGCGGCATTCACAAGTCACTGGACGAGATTGCAGGACACTGGCAGTTGCAGCGCTCCTTCACCGCGCAGAAAGACGAGGCCTGGCGCAATCAACGCTACGCCATGTGGCAGGATGCCGTACGCCGAACCCGCAGCAGGCTGGAATGACTTGCAAGCCAGCGGCCGTTGCGCGACATTGCCGCTGGCACAAGAACTGGCGCGACACAGACGCCCGCATACCATCAGAAAGGAACTTCCCATGAGCGACAACAACACTTCCATACAAACCACTGCATCCCCCGCAGGCAAGGCGCTCGTCGTGGCAGCCTGGGCCAGCCTCGCCGTCGGACTAGGTCTGGGAGGCTACGCTCTCGCAGCCTCGCTGGGCGTCTGGGTCGGTCTGTGGGACTTCCGCGCCGGCTTCGACATGCTGCGCTTCGTCAATGCCAGCGCTGACTGGGCCGCATGGATCACCCTGGCCGTCAGCGTCGCCATCTTCCTGGGCACGCGCAAGCTGGCACCCGAAAAGACACAGCGACTGACCACGCTGGCTGCCATCGGCTGTGTCGCCTGCGTCCTGGCCTATGTCGTGCCGGAATCCTACCGGGCCCCGGAGGGAACGCCACCGATTCACGACATTACCACTGACACCGACAACCCACCGCAATTTGTTGCCGTGGCTCCGCTGCGCGCCAATGCCCCGAACTCCGTGATCTACGGCGACCAGCCCAACTGGGACGCCACACGCATGGCGGCGGCACAGAAGCAGGCCTATCCGGACATCGTGCCGCAAGTCTTTACCGAGTCGAAGGAAGAGATATTCAACCGAGTCCTTGCAGCGGTGGACACGCTCGGCTGGGAACTCGTGGATCAGAACCTCGCGGATGGCCGCATCGAAGCGACAGACACCACCTTCTGGTTCCGCTTCAAGGACGACGTGATCGTACTCATCAGCGAGACGCCGCAAGGCACCGTCCTGCAGGCGCGTTCCAAGTCTCGCGTCGGCGGAAGTGACATCGGCAAGAACGCCAACCGTCTGCGCGCTCTTTTTGCCGAGCTGCAGTGATCACTGACCACGCCGAGGTCTGCCCCGCTTGCGGGCGTGGTTCAAGCGCTTGATGAACCACATCCGCAGGGCGGGGATATCGGTGGCCAGCAAGGCGACACCCAGGGGTATCATCCAGAACCCCAGCACGGGCAGGAAACCCAGCATTCCCGCAAGAATCAGCAGAATGCCAAGAAGCCCGCGCAGGATTGGCGGCAAATGTCTCTCCCCGCATTTCATGAACAGGTAGGACGACGCCATCAGGCGGCGTCTGCGATTGCTCTGTGCTGTCTGTTGCTGTCGCATGTTGTGTCCGCTCGCGGCACCCGGGAACGCTGTGCCTGATGGTGTCGCCCTGTGGTATTCTGCCCGCCCGAATCCAGCAAGCCCGCCAGGTGCCCTTTGTCCAGAACCCGCCACATGCTGCATTTCTTCCTGATTGCACTGAGCGTCCTGATCCTGGCGCAGCTTGGCAGCTACCTGGTCAATTCGCGCATTCCTTTGGGCAGCAGCGTGGAGTGGAGCACCTTCATTCACTTCACGCACATTCGCAACATGGGGGGCGTCTTCGGAATGTTCCAGGGCCATGGCTGGATCTTCGGCCTGTTCAGCCTGCTGCTCATCAGCGCACTGGTGGTTTACCTGTGGCGAGGCCGCCACATCGAACCTCATGAGTACATCTGTTTCGGCTTCGTCGTCGGCGGAGGGGCTAGCAATGTGCTGGATCGACTGATCTACGGCAGCGTCGTCGATTTCATCAACGTGCAGCACATCCCTTTCTGGCACTACATCTTCAATACCGCAGACGTGATGGTCCATGTGGGCCTCTGGCCGCTGCTCTATTTCAGCCTGTTTCCCGGCACATCCAACCCGTCAGATTGAGAACGCAGCTCCGAGGTTTGTCAGCTCTGTGCATAGCGTGCATGAGCGGCCGACAGTGCCAGCCCGGTCTGTATCGCCGCGCCCGCGCTCGCCAGCGAGTCCTCCAGGGCGGCCAGGCAAAGCAGCACATTGCGCCGGTTGCAGGCATGGCCCATCAAGCCGATACGCCAGATTTTCCCCGCCATGGCGCCAAGACCTGCTCCTATCTCAAGACCGTGATCGCGCAAGAGGCTTGCACGAATCATCGCCTCGTCAACCCCCTCCGGAACCATCACCGCATTGAGTTGCGGCAGCCGCCAGTCGGGAGCAACGTGAAGTGCCAGACCCATTGCCTCAAGACCGCTAACCAGAGCCTCGTGATGCAGGCGATGGCGCTCCCACGCGGCGCCCAGCCCCTCTTCAGCGAGAATGCACAGGGCTTCATGCAGACCGTATAGCGCGTTGACGGGAGCTGTATGGTGATAGCTGCGCCGCGTCCCGCTGCCCCAGTAGTCCATGATCAGATTCATGTCCAAAAACCAGCTCTGCACCTTGGTTCTGCGCGCGCGAATGCGCTCTGCGGCACGGGGACTGAAACTGACAGGCGAAAGTCCAGGCGCACAGGACAAGCACTTCTGTGATCCGGAATACACCGCATCCACGCCCCAGAGGTCGATCTCCACCTCCATGCCCCCCAGAGAGGTGACCGCGTCCATGACACACAGAACCCCATGACGGGCAGCCAGAGCGGCCAGACTCTGTGCATCGCTGCGAACGCCTGTGGAAGTTTCGGCATGCACGAAGGCGAGCAGACGCGCATCAGGGTGTTCGCGCAGTGCGGCCTCCACCTTGTTAGGGTTGACCGGCGCGCCCCAAGCATCCTGCACCAGGATCGCGGTTGCGCCGCAACGCTCGACGTTATCCTTCATTCGTCCGCCAAAGACACCGTTCTGGCACACAATCGCCTTGTCACCCGGTTCCAGTAGATTCACGAACACGGCTTCCATACCCGCTGAACCTGGCGCAGACAGCGGCAAGGTCAAGGCATTGGTAGTCTTGAAGGCGAACTGCAGCAAGGATTTGATTTCATCCATCAGCTGGATGAAGCTCGGATCAAGATGACCGATTGTGGGGCGACTCATGGCCTGCAGGATGCGGGGATTCACATCGGACGGGCCGGGACCCATTAGAGTCCGCTGTGGTGGATGAAAGGACTGCATGATTTCGACCTCCCAGAAACGACAAAGCCGAGTCAGACCCGGCTTCGTAGGTGATGGCGATGAAGACTCTCAGTCTTCGGAATCGTCCCCGGCTGCACCTGGACGATCAACCAATTCGACATAAGCCATGATGGCGTTGTCACCAGGGCGCATACCGCACTTGAGAATACGGATATAACCACCAGGGCGCTCGTTGTAACGCGGACCCAACGCAGTGAACAGTTTGCCCACAGCAGCCTTGTCACGCAGGCGATTGAACGCCAGACGACGATTCGCCACGCTGTCGCTCTTGGCAAGCGTGATCAGTGGCTCTGCCACCATGCGCAACTCTTTCGCTTTGATCAGGGTTGTCTTGATGATCTCGTGCTCAACCAGCGAAACAGTCATGTTGCGGAGCATCGCATGACGGTGGGATGCATTACGGCTGAGTTGACGGCCACTTTTACGATGACGCATAGCTTCTGATTCCTATTCTTACCTTAGCGCCCGACGGCACTTGGTCACACTGTGTTTAAAATCTCGATTTAATTCCGGTCGTCGGAACGCAGACTGGCGGGCGGCCAGTTCTCCAGACGCAGTCCAAGGGACAAGCCTCGGGTCGCAAGCACGTCCTTGATCTCCGTCAGGGACTTCTTGCCGAGGTTCGGCGTCTTCAGAAGCTCGACTTCCGTGCGCTGAATCAGGTCACCAATGTAATAGATATCCTCGGCCTTCAGACAGTTCGCGGAGCGTACAGTCAACTCCAGATCGTCGACCGGGCGCAGCAGGATCGGGTCGATCTCGTCTTCCGGCTCTTCCGGCGCATTGGCTACCTGGCTTTGCAGGTCGACGAATACCGCCAGCTGGTGCTGCAGAATCGTCGCGGCGCGGCGAATCGCCTCTTCCGGTTCGATCGTGCCATTGGTGCGCAGATCAATGATCAATTTGTCCAGGTCGGTGCGCTGCTCTACACGTGTGCTTTCCACAGCGTAAGACACTGTCGTGACTGGCGTGTAAGACGCATCGAGGAACAGACGACCTACCGCACGAGTCTCGTCGTCATTGGACACGCGGGAGTCCGCCGGCGCATATCCACGCCCTTTGCGCGCCGTCAGGCGCATCTTCAGTTCACCAGTGCTGTTGAGATTAGCGATAACGTGCTCGGGATTGACTATCTCCACATCGTGGCCAACCAAAATGTCACCCGCGCGCACAACACCGGCACCCTTGGCGCTGAGAGTCATGACTGCTTCGTCCTGGCCGTTCAGGATCACTGCTACACCCTTGAGGTTCAACAAGATCTCGATCACATCTTCCTGGACACCCTCGATGGTGCTGTATTCATGCACCACACCGTCGATCTCCACCTCTTCGATGGCCGCTCCAGGCATGGACGAAAGAAGAATTCTTCTCAGCGCATTCCCGAGCGTATGACCGAAGCCACGCTCCAGAGGCTCCAACACCACCTTGGAGTGGAAGCGGTCAAACTCTTCTACTTTGATCAACTGCGGTGTCAAAAAATCCGACAATGAAATCTGCATGGAATCACCCTTCGCAATTAGTGTCCTTACTACTTGGAGTAAAGCTCAACTATCAAATTTTCGTTAATGTCAGCAGAAAGGTCGGCGCGATCAGGTTTGCGGCTGAACTGCCCTTCCAGCTTGTCGGCGTTCACATGGATCCAGTCGGAAGGACTGCGCTGCGAGGCCAGTTCAAGTGCGGCCTTGATTCGCAGTTGTTCCTTCGCCTTGGAGCGCACGGAAATGACATCACCGGGTGACACTTGATACGAGGGGATGTTGATGATGTCGCCATTCACAAGGATTGACTTGTGCGTGACGAGCTGTCGGGATTCGGCACGCGTGGAGCCGAATCCCATACGGTAGACAACGTTGTCCAGACGCGACTCGAGAAGTTGCAAAAGATTCTCGCCAGTAGCGCCTTTCATACGGGCAGCTTCCTTATAATAGCCGCTGAACTGCTTCTCGAGCACGCCGTAAATGCGACGGATCTTCTGCTTCTCACGCAGCTGCACCCCATAATCGGACAGTCTGCCCTTGCGGATACCGTGCTGGCCGGGAGCATTCTCGGTCTTGCACTTGCTGTCCAACGGACGCACACCGCTCTTCAGAAACAGGTCTGTTCCTTCACGACGAGCCAGCTTGCACTTGGGGCCTAAGTAACGGGCCATATAATGTCTCCTATGTTCTTATCTGTTGGAGATAAGCCACTAAATTTCATGAACCTGATCAAGGTGATGACAAACTGACAGTGCAGGCTTACACACGTCTTTTCTTGGGCGGACGGCAGCCGTTGTGCGGCATCGGCGTCACGTCAGTGATGTTGCTGACCTTCAGACCACAGCCATTAAGGGCGCGAACGGCAGACTCACGACCTGGGCCAGGACCATTCACCTTCACATCCAGATTCTTGAGACCATACAACTCTATTGCTGCCTTGCCTGCACGCTCGGCAGCAACCTGAGCTGCGAACGGAGTGCTCTTGCGGGAGCCGCGAAAGCCGGAACCACCGGAGGTCGCCCAGCTCAATGCGTTGCCCTGACGATCCGTGATGGTAACGATGGTGTTATTGAAAGAAGCGTGAATGAACGCGATTCCATCCACCACCGCCTTGCGGGCTTTTTTCTTCACTGCTTTCGCTGCTGCTGCTGGCTTGGCCATAATTTATTCCTGATTCAAATGACTGCTTCAATCGCCCTACTTTAGCGGTCCCTAAGATGCAGGGCCGGGAGGCTGTTCGTGATCTGCTTACTTGCGAATTGGCTTGCGTGGGCCCTTGCGGGTGCGCGCATTGGTCTTGGTACGCTGCCCTCGCACGGGCAACGAGCGACGATGGCGTATTCCTCGGAAACAACCCAAGTCCATCAGCCGCTTTATCGCCATTGACAGTTCGCGGCGCAGATCGCCTTCTACGGTGAACTTGGCCACTTCGGCACGGACACTGTCCAGCTGCTCTGGAGTAAGCGCGCTTGTCTTGGTGTGCGGAGCAATACCAGTATTCGCACAAATGAGTTTCGCCCTGGTAGCACCGATTCCGAAGACGTAGCCAAGGGAAATCACAATATGCTTGTTATCCGGTATGTTGACACCTGCAATACGTGCCATATTTTTACTCCACTTTAGTTTTTGCTCACGCGCCCGACGCGCCAAGGGCCAAAATTACGGGCGGGAAAGATTATACTCTGACCACTGAAAAATCAACCAAACGACTTCAGCCCTGACGCTGCTTGTGTCGCGGCTCGGATGAACAAATCACTCGAACCACGCCGTTGCGCTTGATCACCTTGCACTTGCGACATACTTTTTTGACTGATGCTCTGACTTTCACTTCAACTACTCCCTCTCATTCGAGAATTCGGCTCACCGCGGTGAATCCCGCCGCAAGACCTGTCAATCAAAGGCCTCCGCGGCCGAAACTGCCCAGGTTCGACTTCTTCATCAGCGAATCGTACTGATGAGACATCAAATGCGATTGCACCTGGGACATGAAATCCATACTGACCACCACCACGATCAACATCGCCGTGCCACCCAGATTGAACGGCACATTGGCCATCATCTGGAAGAAGTTCGGCAACAGGCACACGATGGTGATGTACACAGCGCCGAACATGGTCAACCTTGTCAGCACAAGATCTATGTACTTTGCGGTTTGCTCACCAGGACGAATCCCCGGAATAAAGGCGCCTGATCGTTTAAGGTTCTCCGCCACGTCTTTCGGATTGAACACCAGGGCGGTATAGAAGAAGCAGAAGAACACGATCATTGCACTGAAGATAATGATGTACAGCGGCTGACCCGGTCCTATCATCAAAGCCAGATCCTGAAGCCATTCCGCACCTTCCGACTGACCGAACCACTGGCCGAGCGAGGCCGGGAAAAGCAGGATACTGCTTGCGAAAATCGCGGGAATCACTCCAGCCATGTTCACCTTCAGCGGCAGGTGACTGGACTGCGCCGCATACATGCGATTGCCCTGCTGCCTCTTCGCATAGTTCACCGTGATGCGACGCTGGCCGCGCTCGATGAACACTATGGCGCCAATCACCACTACTGCAATGATGCCGACTACGAACAGCAGCAGGCCGCTGATCTGACCTTCGTATGCTTGCGTCAGGGAGTTCCCGATAGCGCCCGGCAGACCCGCAACAATACCAGCAAAAATCAGCATCGAAATGCCGTTGCCGACGCCTCGCTCGGTGATCTGCTCACCCAGCCACATCATGAACATCGCGCCCGTGACCAGAGAGATGATGGCCGTGAGAGTGAAGCCCATACCCGGGTCGTAGGCCATGGGCGCCAGCAATCCGACTGTCATACCTGTTCCCTGGACTGTAGCCAGAACAAGAGAACCGTATCGCGTGTACTGAGTGATCTTGCGACGGCCCGACTCGCCTTCCTTCTTGAGTTGCTCCAGCTGAGGGCTCACAGCGGTCAGCAGCTGCATGATGATCGAAGCGGAAATGTACGGCATGATGCCGAGCGCCACGATACTCATGCGTTCAAGAGCACCGCCGGAGAACATGTTGAAAAGACCGAGGAATGTGCCCTCGTTCTGATTGAACAGATTCGTAAGCTGGTTCGGGTCAATCCCGGGAACAGGAATGTGTGTCCCGACACGGTAGACAAACAATGCAAACAGCAAGAACAGCAGGCGAGCCTTCAGCTCGCCCAGTCCTGCGCCAATCTTGTCGGGATTGATAGTCGGTTTGATCGCCATTGAGCTCTACTTAGTCCTTGGCGCCAGCTTTCTTTGGAAGCTTCTTCCCGTTCTTGCCAACGTTGTGAACGACCACTAGATCAATGACCTTTCCACCTGCTGCTTCAATCGCGGCACGGGCACCGGCAGTGACTTTCAACCCTTTCAATGTGAGTGCCTTGCCGACATCCCCAGATAGCATCACCTTCACACGACGAATGCTGGCCGTTATCAAGTTTGCTGCGCGCAAGGCTTCCAGATCGATCACCTCTGCAGTCAAGTTCGCCAGCTCACTGGTGCGAACTTCGGCAGTGATGCGCCCGATGCGAGAAGTGAATCCATACTTCGGCAGACGACGCTGAAGGGGCATCTGGCCGCCTTCAAAGCCTGGACGAACTCCGCCGCCACTGCGAGCCTTCTGCCCCTTGTGTCCGCTACCGCAAGTCTTGCCCAGGCCGCTGCCAATGCCGCGACCAACACGACGGCGTGACTTGGTACTGCCAGGCGCGGGGCTCAATGTATTCAGGTGCATGACTTACTCCTCGCCTTCGACAGACAACATATAGCGGATCTTCGTGATCAAACCACGGTTTGCCGGAGTATCCAGAACTTCGACTGAGTGGTGCATATGACGCAGGCCCAGAGCCTTTACGCACTGACGGTGTCTTTCCATGGTGCCGATCAAGCTGCGGACCAGGGTCAATTTGATGTTTTTCGATGCCATAACAGTTAACCCAGTATCTCTTCGAGAGTTTTGCCGCGCTTGGCCGCGATGGACTCAGGCGCGCGCATGTTTTTCAGACCTTTGAACGTTGCATAAACCACGTTCACGGGGTTGGTGGAGCCATAGCACTTGGCCAGAACGTTCTGGACACCGGCCAGCTCCATGATGGCACGCATGGCGCCACCGGCAATCAGACCGGTACCTTCGGATGCCGGCTGCATGTAGACCTTTGAAGCGCCATGGCTGGACTTCACAGGGTACTCGAGTGTATGACCATCAAGAGACACAGTAATCATGTTGCGACGAGCCGCTTCCATGGCCTTCTGGATTGCCAGCGGCACTTCTCGCGCCTTGCCACGACCAAAACCCACACGGCCATTGCCGTCGCCCACTGCAGTCAGCGCGGTGAAGCTGAAAATGCGACCACCTTTCACCACTTTGGCGACGCGGTTCACCTGGATCAACTTCTCCTGCAAACCTTCCTCGTTCTTCTTTGCGTCTTCTTTAAATGCCATTTGTCACTCAACCTTTAGAATTCAAGCCCGCCTTCACGAGCAGCTTCGGCCAGAGCCTTCACTCGGCCATGGTAGTCGTAGCCAGCCCGGTCGAACGCAACCTTGCTGACACCTGCAGCCTTAGCTCGCTCCGCTATCATGGCGCCGATCTTCGTGGCAGCCGCGACATTCCCGGTGACTGTCCCGCGCAGAGACTTGTCCAGGGTAGAAGCGCTTGCCAAGATCTCAGCGCCGCTCGGAGAAATAATTTGCGCATATATGTGACGCGGCGTGCGGAACACACACAGACGATTCACATTCAGCTGACTGATCTTCGCTCTAGTCTTGCGCGCTCTTCGGAGACGCGCCTGCTTCTTTACATTCATAGTCTCAAGCCTTATTTCTTCTTAGCTTCTTTCCTGTAAACGTTCTCGTCGAGGTATCGAATGCCCTTGCCCTTGTAAGGCTCCGGCGGACGGAACTCGCGTATTTTGGCCGCAACTTCACCTACCAACTGCTTGTCTGCGCCGGACAGTACAATCTCTGTGGGCGTTGGCGTTTCCGCCGTCACGCCCTTAGGTACCACAAAATCGACAGGATGAGAGAACCCCACCGAAATATTCAGCACGTCACCCTGAGCTTTGGCACGATAACCCACGCCCTGGAGCTGCAATTTTTTCTGGAAGCCTTGGCTCACACCAGTGACCATATTGCTGATAAGCGCACGGAAAGTACCAGACAGCGCATTCGCCTGTCGTGAATCGCCCCTTGCAGAAACCCGCAGGGAATCTCCCTCTCTGGAGACCTGAACAGCACTGTGCAATGCCAGCTCAAGAAGGCCTTTGCTTCCCTTCACCGAGATCCGGGCGTCATTGATAGTCGCCTCGACCCCCTTGGGCAATCGAACCGGGTTATTCGCTACTCTGGACATAGTCTTGCTCTACTTACCTGATAACAGAATGTTCGTTTAGAATACTGTGCACAGCACTTCGCCGCCCACGCCCGCTTCCCTTGCCTGCTTGTCAGTCATCAGGCCCTTGTGGGTGGATACGATAGCAATGCCTAGACCGCCACGATTCTTGGGCAAATCGTTCTTGCTACGATAGATTCGAAGGCCTGGCTTGCTTTCACGCTTGATCTCTTCGATCACCGGACGCCCCATGTAATACTTGAGATCTACTGTCAGTACGGCCTTCTTGTCTTCTTCCACCACGGCGAAACCAGCAATGTAGCCTTCGTCCTGCAGAACACGGCAAATTGCCACCTTGCTCTTGGAGGAAGGACAAACAATCTTCGGCAGTTTCGCCATCTGGGCGTTTCTGATCCGTGTCAACAAATCTGCAATCGGGTCGGACATACTCATAATTTTCTACTCCGCTTTACCAGCTCGCCTTCGTAAGTCCAGGCACATCGCCACGCATCGCAGCCTCACGCAGCTTGTGACGGCACATGCCGAACTTGCGGTACACACCATGGGGACGACCAGTGATTCTGCAGCGATTCTGCTGACGAACCGGGCTGGCATCGCGCGGCATCTTCTGCAGCTTGATCTGAGCTGCCCACTTGTCGTCGTCACTTGCGTTGACGTCGCCCAGGATCGCCTTGATTGCAGCGCGCTTGGCAGCAAACTTGGCAACGGTATCCGCACGCTTCTTTTCACGAGCGAGAATCGATTTCTTCGCCATCTCAGGACTCCTTGGTATCCGGTTTTGCCACAGTACCTTTGAAGGGGAAACGCAGGGCTGTGAGCAGCGCGCGACCTTCTTCATCAGTGCGGGCTGTCGTTGTAATCGTGATATCCAGACCACGCAGCTTCTCTATCTTGTCGTAGTCAATTTCCGGGAAAATGATCTGTTCGGTCACACCCATGGCGTAGTTGCCACGACCGTCGAAGGCCTTCGGACTCAAGCCGCGAAAGTCACGTATACGCGGAATGGCAACGCCCACCAGACGCTCGAGAAACTCGTACATGCGCTCTCCGCGAAGCGTCACCTTGCAGCCGATGGGCCAGCCGGCGCGAATCTTGAAACCTGCAATCGACTTGCGCGCCTTGGTAATGACGACCTTCTGACCGGCAATCAACGCCAGTTCATTGGCTGCGTTCTCGAGAACTTTCTTGTCGCCGATCGCTTCGCCAACGCCCATGTTCAGGACCACTTTGGTGATCTTGGGAACTCGCATCGGATTGTCATACCCAAACTGCTTAGTCAGGGCAGGAATCACTTCTTTCTTGTAAAATTCTTTCAACTGAGCCATTTGGGCAACCTGAATTATTCGTTAATCAATTGCTTTGTTGGTGGACTTGAAAACGCGCGACTTCTTGCCGTCCTCTTCAATCCTGAAACCTACACGATCGGCCTTGCTGGACTCCGGGTTGAAAATCGCGATGTTGGAAATGTCAATCGCTGCCTCCTTTTCGATGATCCCACCTGCCTGTCCGGCATTCGGATTCGGCTTGGTGTGACGTTTAACAACGTTCACGCCAGCGACTATCACCTTGTCAACTCCCACCAGGCGGGAAACCGTACCGCGCTTTCCCTTGTCCTTGCCGGCGATCACAATCACTTCGTCATTGCACTTAATCTTTCGCATTTGCGCGGCCTCGATCTCTGTCTCTGTCCTAAAGCACTTCGGGTGCCAGTGAAATAATTCGCATAAACTTTTCTGAACGCAGTTCACGCGTTACCGGGCCAAATACGCGAGTACCGATAGGAGCCTGCTGGTTGTTCAGCAGAATCGCGGCGTTGTCATCGAACTTGATGAGGGACCCGTCACCGCGCCGCACACCCTTCTTGGTGCGCACCACTAGCGCCGTGAGCACCTGGCCTTTCTTGACCTTGCCACGCGGAATCGCTTCCTTGACGGTCACTTTGATCACGTCACCGATACGAGCATAACGACGGTGCGAGCCGCCAAGCACCTTGATGCACATCACTCGCTTCGCACCACTATTGTCTGCAACGTCAAGGTATGACTGAACTTGAATCATCGATTCTCTCCGAACCCTTATCTGGATATCGCTCAAGCGATACGTGGATCAGTGGATCCACAAACTCTTTCTATCCGGCTGTTAAACTTCGACCGCTCTTTCGTCGATGGAAACCAGCGCCCAGGTTTTGGTCTTGGAAATGGGACGCACTTCCTTGATCGTCACTGTATCGCCTTCGTTGCACTCGTTATTCGCATCGTGCGCGTGCACCTTGGAAGAGCGGGTAATGTACTTGCCATATACCGGGTGCTTCACGCGGCGCTCGATCAACACAACGATGGACTTGTCCATTTTGTTGCTGACAACTCGTCCGGACACTGTGCGTCCGACTTTTTCTACCGTAGTTTCACTAAGCGACATATTCAGGACCCAACTTTCTGTTTTTCGGTAATGATTGTCTTGATACGAGCGATCTCCTTCCGAATATTGCCGGAAAGGTGCGTCTGAGCCAGTTGTCCCGTGCTCTTCTGCATTCTGACGTTGAACTGGTCGCGATACAGCGAATTGAGCTGCTCGTTCAGCTCAGCAACAGATTTTTTACGCATTTCATTAACGTTCATCACATCACCGTCCGCTTAACGAAAGTGGTGTCGAACGGCAGTTTAGCTGCCGCAAGCTGGAAGGCTTCCCTGGCCAGCGTCTCATCCACACCTTCAATTTCAAACATGATACGGCCCGGTTGAATCTGCGCTACCCAGTACTCAACGCTACCCTTGCCCTTGCCCTGACGCACTTCAAGCGGTTTCTGAGTAATCGGCTTGTCCGGGAAAACGCGAATCCAGATCTTGCCACCACGCTTCACATGACGGGTCATGGCACGACGGGCAGATTCGATCTGACGTGCAGTCAGGCGACCACGGGAAATGGCCTTCAGTCCGAAATCGCCGAAATCAACATTGCTGCCGCGATGGGAGAGGCCGCGATTACGCCCCTTCATCATCTTGCGAAATTTTGTACGCTTAGGTTGTAACATCGAGCCTACCTCTACTTAGACGTCTTCTGCGCCGCCGGGACAGCTTCGTGAAGATTCAACACTTCGCCCTTGAAAATCCAGACCTTGACGCCGATCACCCCATAGGTAGTGGTCGCTTCGGAAGTGGCATAGTCAATGTCGGCACGCAACGTATGAAGTGGAACACGGCCTTCCCGGTACCACTCGGAACGAGCAATCTCGGCACCGCCAAGACGACCACCAACCTGCACCTTGATACCTTCTGCGCCCTGGCGCATAGCATTCTGGACAGCACGCTTCATGGCGCGACGGAACATCACGCGACGCTCAAGCTGCTGCGCGACACTGTCAGCCACCAGCTGGGCATCCAAATCGGGCTTGCGAATTTCTTCAATGCTGATGTGCACGGGAACGCCCATCTTTGCAGCCAGTGTGGCACGCAGGGTTTCCACATCTTCACCTTTCTTGCCAATCACGATGCCCGGACGGGCGGTGTGAATCGTGATCCGCGCAGTCTGCGCCGGGCGCTCGATATCAATTCGCGACACGGAAGCGGCTGCTAACTGCTTACGCAGGAACGCTCGTACCTTCAGGTCTACCAGCAGATTCTCGGCGTAGTTCTTGCCTTCCGCGAACCAGACAGACGTATGCTTCTTGACGATACCAAGCCGAATTCCGGTTGGATGTACTTTCTGACCCATCCCAATCTCCTACTTGTCGGCTACTTTGACGGTAATGTGGCACGTGCGCTTGAAGATTCGATCTGCTCTTCCCTTGGCACGCGGACTTATCCGCTTCATGGTCAACCCTTCGTCGACATAAATAGTTGATACCTTCAACTCATCCACGTCGGCACCTTCGTTATGCTCGGCATTCGCTATTGCTGAATCCAGCACCTTCTTGATTAGATCTGCACCCTTCTTAGGACTGAAGGTCAGCAGCTGCAATGCCTCTTCCACGCCTTTGCCACGAATCTGATCGGCAACGAGCCTGGCCTTCTGGGCCGAGAGCCGTGCGCCCTTCAATTTAGCTACCGCTTCCATCTTGATTTCCCCGTGTTAGCGCTTGGCTTTCTTGTCGGCCGCGTGGCCCTTGAATGTACGCGTCAACGCAAATTCGCCCAGCTTGTGACCAACCATATCTTCGGAAACAAATACCGGAACATGTTGATGGCCATTGTGCACAGCAATAGTCAGACCGATCATGTCGGGAGAAATCATCGAACGTCGTGACCAGGTCTTGATGGGACGCTTGTCGTTGTTCTCCATCGCCGTCTGCACTTTCTTCATCAAATGAAGGTCTATGAAGGGACCTTTTTTCAGTGAACGTGGCACTTTTAATTCCTCTGTATATGGGCCTTATCGGCTGGCATTTCTGCGGCGTACGATCATCTTGCTGGTACGCTTGTTGGTTCTGGTCTTGTATCCCTTGGTAGGAACGCCCCACGGAGAAACCGGGTGTCGTCCGCCGGATGTACGACCCTCACCACCGCCGTGCGGGTGATCCACCGGATTCATCGCAACGCCGCGAACAGTGGGTCGAATGCCACGCCAGCGCACCGCTCCGGCCTTGCCGAGTGAGCGCAGGCTGTGCTCAGCGTTGGACACCTCGCCAAGGGTTGCGCGACAGTCAGACAGAATCTTGCGCATCTCGCCAGAACGCAAACGCAGCGTCGCGTAGTTTCCCTCACGCGCCACCAGTTGAGCAGAGCCGCCGGCACTACGTGCAATTTGCGCACCCTTGCCCGGCTTCATCTCGATGCAATGTACAGTACTACCCAGCGGAATATTGCGTAGCGGCAGACAGTTCCCAGTCTTGATGGGGGCATCTTCGCCGGACACGATCACATCGCCAGCAACTACCTTCGCCGGAGCGATGATGTAGCGACGCTCCCCGTCGGCATACAACAAAAGAGCTATGCTGGCTGTACGATTCGGATCGTACTCGAGTCGCTCAACTTTTGCGGTGATACCATCCTTGTCACGACGGAAGTCCATTACACGGTATTTCTGCTTGTGACCACCACCAGCGTGACGACGCGTGATGCGACCCACGTTGTTGCGACCACCTGTCTTGGCCTTTGTGGCCAGCAGCGGACTGAAGGGCTCGCCCTTGTGCAGATCAGGGTTCACGACCTTGATGACAAAGCGACGACCTGGAGAGGTTGGTTTACATTTTACGACTGGCATGACCTATAACCCCTTCTCAGCCCAGCTCCGCAAAGTCAATTTCCTGACCTTGCGCCAGCTGCACATAAGCTTTCTTCCAATTGGATTTCTTTCGGATGCTGCCGCGCGCAGTGCGCTTGGTTTTACCCTTGACATTCAAAATCTGCAGCCCAGTGACAGAAACCTTGAAGATCCTCTCCACAGCTTCCTTCACCTCAGTCTTGCTCGCATCATTGATGACCTTGAAGGCCACCTGATTTCTGGTTTCAGCCATGATCGTGGCTTTTTCAGAAATGTGCGGACCGAGAATGATCGAATAAAGTCTGGCCTGATTCATGACAGCATCTCCTCTACTTTCTTCAACGCAGGAACTGTCATCAGCACTTTCTCAAAGCCGATGAGACTCACTGGATCAAGACCCGCCGCATCAAGCACATCCACCTTGTGAAGATTGCGCGCAGCAAGAAACAGATTCTCTGCAATGTCTTCGGCCACGATCAACACGTTGTCGAGCGACAACTCACCCAGCTTCGCCACCAGATCTTTCGTCTTGTGAGAGGAAACGGAAAAATCTTCCACCACCATGAGGCGATCCTGACGAATCAGCTCAGAAAGAATACAGGCCATGGCACCGCGGTACATCTTCTTGTTCAGCTTCTTACTGTGATCCTGGGGACGCGCGGCGAACGTTACACCGCCAGTACGCCACAGCGGACTTCGAATGGTACCGGCGCGCGCGCGCCCCGTGCCCTTTTGGCGCCACGGTTTACGACCACCACCGCTAACATCCGAGCGAGTCTTCTGCTGCACAGTGCCCTGTCTTGCGCCGGCCAGATAAGTGGTTACTGTCTGATGTACAAGAGTTTCATTGAACTCACGCGCGAAGGCCGCATCCGATACAGTGACTTTTTCCTTACCCGCTTCATTGCCGGGCTTTGCAATACTCAATTCCATTGCTTACCCCCTGGATACCGGATGTTTGACAGAAGGACGAATGATGACACTGGAGCCTGTCGCACCCGGTAGAGCACCTTTGACCAACAACAGGTTATTCGCTACGTCTACTTGTACAATCTCGAGACTCTGAGTCGTGACACGAGCATCACCCATGTGACCAGACATCTTCTTGCCCTTCCAGACACGACCAGGCGTCTGGCACTGACCAATGGAGCCAGGCACACGATGTGAGCGCGAGTTACCGTGCGTGGCATCCTGCATGTGGAAATTGTGACGCTTGATGGTGCCCTGGAAGCCCTTACCCTTCGATGTGCCGGTGACATCGACGAGCTGACCAGGAGCAAAGCGCTCAACTGTCAGCTGCGCACCGGCCGAGAACTCGGCGATCTCAGCAGCATCAGCACGGAACTCCCAAAGACCTTCGCCTGCCTCGGTACCAGCCTTAGCAAAGTGTCCAGCAAGAGACTTGGGAACGCGAGACGCCTTGCGCTCGCCAGTGGTGACCTGAACTGCGGCGTAACCGTCAGTCTCCGGAGTCTTGATTTGAGTCACTCGATTAGGAGCAACTTCGACGACCGTAACAGGCACGGACAGCCCTGCTTCAGTGAAAACGCGGGTCATGCCGCTCTTTCGACCGACCAATCCAATTGACATTTTATAAACCTCATCGTGTACGGGGCTGAAACCCGCTATGGCTGCTTACGCATTACACCATGTTTGCCGCAGAGCACTTCAAAGCGCCCGCAAGCATGCTAATGATCAGTTTTCCTGATCTTCTCTCGCGCTGCCGCAAACTAGGCCCATCTCAGACTGATGTGTCAAAGACATCAACCCAGGCTGATCTGCACCTCTACACCAGCCGCCAGATCCAACTTCATCAATGCATCTACTGTCTTTTCCGTAGGCTCAACAATATCCAGCAACCGCTTGTGCGTGCGGATCTCATATTGATCACGGGCATCCTTGTTCACGTGCGGCGAAATAAGAATGGTGTATCTCTCAGTGTCAGTCGGCAGCGGAATAGGGCCCCGAACCTGGGCTCCCGTACGCTTGGCAGTATCGACAATCTCCTGAGTAGACTGATCAATCAGCCGGTGATCAAAGGCTTTCAGCCGAATTCTGATGCGCTGATTTTGCATCTACTTATTTCTCCAAAGACTTTCAAAATTAAACAGTTACTTGCAGGACCATAGTTCCGGACCAATACCGAAAAAATGGAAGCGAGATTCTAAAGTCGATACAAAGACAAGTCAAGAAAAGAAAACAGAAACCCGAGTTCGCACCAATGCAATCAGGTAAAAGAATGGCGGGTTCATAGGCTCCGCCTTCCCATCTCGATCAAGCAATAATCTTAGCCACAACTCCCGCGCCTACAGTACGGCCGCCTTCGCGAATCGCGAATCGCAGACCATCATCCATTGCGATCGGGTTGATCAGAGTCACAACCATCTTGATGTTGTCACCCGGCATCACCATCTCTACGCCTTCAGGCAGCTCGCACGCACCAGTCACGTCCGTCGTGCGGAAGTAGAACTGTGGACGGTATCCCTTGAAGAACGGCGTGTGACGACCACCCTCCTCCTTGCTCAGAATGTACACCTCTGCCTCGAACTTGGTGTGCGGGGTGATTGAGCCCGGCTTGGCCAGCACCTGACCACGCTCCACCTCCTCACGTTTGGTGCCTCGCAGCAGCACACCCACGTTCTCGCCAGCACGACCTTCGTCCAGCAGCTTGCGGAACATCTCCACACCGGTGCAAGTTGTCTTGGCTGTGTCCTTCAGACCTACAATCTCGATCTCGTCACCCACCTTCACAATGCCGCGCTCAACTCGTCCTGTCACCACTGTGCCACGGCCAGAAATGGAGAACACGTCCTCGATTGGCAGCAGGAACGGCCTTTCAACGTCTCGTACCGGATCAGGGATATACGCATCCAGCGTCTCCACAAGCTTGCGCACGGACGGAGCACCAAGCTCAGATGTATCGCCTTCCAGCGCCTTGAGTGCAGAACCGATCACGATCGGCGTGTCGTCGCCAGGGAACTCGTAAGTCTCCAGAAGCTCACGAACCTCCATCTCCACCAACTCCAGCAACTCAGCGTCATCTACCATGTCCGCTTTGTTCATGAACACGACGATGTAGGGTACGCCCACCTGACGGGACAACAGGATGTGCTCACGTGTCTGCGGCATAGGACCATCCGCGGCAGACACCACCAGAATCGCTCCATCCATCTGCGCCGCACCTGTGATCATGTTCTTCACATAGTCAGCGTGCCCCGGACAGTCAACGTGGGCGTAGTGACGAACCGCAGAGTCGTATTCCACGTGAGAGGTGTTGATCGTGATACCACGCTCTCTCTCTTCTGGCGCATTGTCGATCTGATCGAAGTTGCGCACTTCACCACCCCAGGTCTCGGCGCACACTTTGGTCAGTGCCGCAGTCAGTGTGGTCTTGCCGTGGTCCACGTGACCAATCGTGCCCACATTCACGTGCGTCTTGTTCCTTTCAAATTTGCTCTTCGCCACGATTAAACCTCTTCAATTCTTTGATAAACGGACTTTGTCATTTCAATCAGCGCGAATCAGTGTCGCTGTTACGCGTTTCGGCTGCTGATAATGCTTTCCTTGATATTGTTCGGCACTTCCGAGTACTTAAGGAACTCCATGGTATAGGTCGCTCGCCCCTGAGTTGCTGATCGAAGGTCGGTGGCATAGCCAAACATTTCGGAGAGCGGAACCTCAGCATTGATGACTCGACCACTGGGGCTGTCATCCATACCTTGAACAGTGCCACGGCGACGATTGAGATCGCCCATAACGTCACCCATATTCTCTTCGGGCGTCACAACTTCCACCTTCATGATGGGTTCAAGCAATGCGGCGTCAGCCATCAGCGCGCCTTTCTTCAAAGCCATGGAACCGGCAATCTTGAACGCCATTTCACTAGAGTCCACATCGTGGTAAGAGCCATCAAACACGGTGACCTTCATGGCCAACAGGGGATACCCGGCGAGCACACCGTTCTTCATCTGCTCTTGGACACCTTTATCGATAGCTGGGATGAATTCCTTCGGAATAACACCACCCACGATCTCATTGACAAACTGGTAATCTTCATCGGCAGGAAGTGGCTCGAGGCGGAGCCAGCAATGACCGAACTGACCACGTCCACCGGACTGCTTGACGTGCTTGCCTTCCACTTCCACCTTCTTCTTGATGGTCTCGCGGTAGGCTACCTGCGGCTTGCCGATGTTCGCCTCTACACCAAACTCACGTCGCATGCGGTCAACAAGCACGTCGAGGTGCAACTCGCCCATACCAGCGATTATGGTCTGCCCTGACTCTTCGTCGGTCTCCACACGGAAGGACGGATCCTCCTGAGCCAGCTTGCTCAGCGCAATACCCATCTTTTCCTGGTCGGCCTTGGTCTTGGGTTCAACAGCCACGGAGATCACAGGCTCCGGGAAGTCCATCTTTTCCAGCGTGATGATGTGATCCGGGTGACAGAGAGTTTCGCCGGTGGTCACGTCTTTCAGTCCGATAGCCGCGGCGATGTCACCAGCAAACACTTCCTTAATCTCGTCACGATTGTTTGCACGCATCTGCACCATTCGACCAATGCGCTCACGCTTGGACTTCAGAGGGTTGTAGACGGCATCACCGGAACTCAATGTGCCGGAGTAAACGCGGAAGAAAGTCAGCGTACCCACATATGGATCCGTCGCGATCTTGAAGGCCAGTGCGGCGAAAGGCGCGCTGTCGTCGGCCTCACAGGTTCCCAGAGTGCCGTCTTCCTTCACTCCCTCAATAGCCTTCACTTCTGTCGGCGCAGGGAGATACTGAATAACTGCATCGAGCACAGCCTGAACGCCCTTGTTCTTGAAAGCGGAGCCACAGAAGGTCGGGACAATTTCGTTGGCGAGAGTACGCTGACGCAGGCCGGAAATGATTTCCTCCTCGGTCAACTCGTCACCACCGAGGTACTTGTCCATGAACTCATCGTTGGCTTCGGCCGCAGCTTCGATCATGTGCTCGCGCCATTTGCCAGAGGCCACCACCAAGTCCTGAGGAATGTCCTTGTATTCGAAGGTCATACCCTGATCGTGTTCGTTCCAAATGATGGCCTTCATCTTCAGCAGATCGACCACACCCTTGAAATTATCCTCCGCACCAATTGGCAACTGCATTGGAACAGGGATTGCGCCAAGCCGCTCACGAACCTGCTTCACTACTCGAAGGAAGTCAGCGCCAGTGCGATCCATCTTGTTGACGAAGATCAGACGCGGTACGCCGTAGCGGTTAGCCTGACGCCATACGGTTTCCGTCTGTGGCTGCACTCCGGAAGACGCACAAAGAACTACCACTGTGCCATCCAGTACACGCAGGGAACGCTCCACCTCGATGGTGAAATCCACGTGTCCGGGAGTATCGATGAGATTGAAGCGATGCTCAGGAAACTGCTTGGCCATACCAGACCAGTAGCAAGTTACGGCAGCAGAGGTGATCGTGATGCCACGCTCCTGCTCCTGCTCCATCCAGTCCATGGTGGCAGCGCCGTCGTGGACCTCACCCATCTTGTGAGACACCCCTGTGTAGTAAAGAATTCGCTCACTGGTGGTTGTCTTGCCTGCGTCGACGTGCGCGCAAATGCCAATATTTCTATACCGGCTCAAGGGAGTTTTTCTGGCCACAATCGTACCTTCGATAATATTAAGTGAGTTGAATTCTGGAAATCAGAAACGGTAGTGAGAGAACGCGCGGTTGGCTTCAGCCATACGATGCACGTCTTCACGCTTCTTCACGGCGCTGCCACGACCATTGGCCGCATCGGAGATCTCTCCAGCCAGACGCAGGGCCATGGACTTCTCGCCACGCTTGCGGGCATGCTCCACCAGCCAGCGCATAGCCAGAGCGGCTCGACGCTCGGCGCGCACTTCCACCGGCACCTGGTAGGTAGCACCGCCTACGCGGCGAGACTTCACTTCAACCATCGGCGCGATCGCGTCCAGCGCCTTCTCGAAAACCTCGAGCACATCCCCGCTGGTATGCTTCTTCACTGTCTCGAGTGCACCGTAGACGATCTTCTCGGCAACTGACTTCTTGCCGTCTTCCATCACATGGTTCATGAATTTCGCGAGAATCTTGCTGCCATACTTGGCATCAGGGAGCACTTCACGCTTGGCTACAACTCGTCTTCTTGGCATGACAACCTCTTCGGATTTCAGGATTTCCGGGATTCCCGATCACGGGGATTCGCAACCGACACCCGGCCTTACTTGCTTGTATTGAACTGAAGCGACCCACGAGGGCCGATCCAACTTACTTCTTCGGGCGCTTGGCGCCGTACTTCGAACGACCCTGCTTGCGGTCAGATACACCAGAGGTATCCAGACTGCCGCGAATGGTGTGGTAACGCACACCAGGAAGGTCCTTGACTCGACCACCGCGAATCAGCACAACCGAGTGCTCCTGCAGATTGTGGCCCTCACCGCCGATGTATGAAGTCACTTCATAGCCGTTGGTCAGGCGCACACGACATACCTTTCGCAGTGCCGAGTTCGGCTTCTTGGGGGTGGTGGTGTATACACGAGTGCAAACACCTCTTCTCTGAGGGCAGCCCTGCAGCGCCGGCACGTCGCTCTTCGCGACTTTGCTCTGTCTGGGTTTGCGAACTAGCTGGTTGATCGTGGCCATTCATAACTCCTGCGTACGCATACTCTTGTTTAAGTGCACCAGCGCCAGAACGCACCGGAAATCAACTGTTTTTACTGACAATTTTCTCGATAGATATGATCAGGTTCATATCCGTAGATCGGGACTGAGCGCTGACACCTCCCGGTAAAAACCGCGAAGGCACCAATCGTCTTAGCTTACCCGGAATAAAGGATGCCGGAGTGTAAAGAGCCCGCACCCCTTAGTCAACCTGAAATCCGCCTGACTTCAGCCCTCGCCTTTCAGGGCTTGTGTCAATGCTGCTTCCACATCGCTCGCGCTGACCGTGGTGGTTTCGCTGGCGGCCGCTTCTGCTGCAAGTCGCTTGCGGGACTCGTGGTAAGCAAGACCAGTTCCTGCCGGAATCAATCTGCCCACCACAACGTTCTCCTTCAAGCCTCGCAGGTAATCACGCTTGCCGGTAACTGCAGCTTCGGTCAACACACGCGTGGTTTCCTGGAACGAGGCCGCGGAAATGAAGGACTCGGTCGCGAGTGAAGCCTTGGTGATACCGAGCAGCATACGATCGAAACGAGCTTCCACCTTGCCCTGCGCGCGAAGTCTGTCATTCTCCTCCGCCACCTGGGTCAACGTAACCTGCTCCCCCTTGATGAAGGAGGAATCACCCGTTTCGGTGATCTCCACCTTGCGCAGCATCTGACGCACAATCACCTCAATGTGCTTGTCGTTGATGCGAACGCCCTGTAGTCGATAGACCTCCTGCACCTCATTGATGATGTACTGAGACAGCGCCTCCACACCCTTGAGTCTAAGGATATCGTGCGGAGAGGGCGGACCATCGGACACGATCTCACCTTTCTCGATGTACTCACCCTCGAAGACCGTCATGGTTCTCCACTTCGGAATCAGCGTTTCATAGAAGCTGCTGCCGTCCAGCGGGTTGACACCGTCCTTCGGCGTGATTATGAGGCGACGCTTGCCCTTGGTTTCCTTGCCGAAAGACACTGTGCCGGAAATCTCCGCCAGAATGGCAGGCTCTTTCGGTTTGCGTGCTTCGAACAGATCTGCCACTCGCGGCAGACCGCCCGTGATGTCGCGGGTCTTGGAGCCTTCCTGCGGGATACGCGCGATAACATCGCCGATATTCAACGTGGCACCGTCTTGGATCGCGATGATTGCATTGGCCGGCAGGAAATAGTGCGCAGGCACGGTTGTGCCAGGAATGCAAAGTTCCTTGCCATCCGGTCCGCGCAGCGTCACAGCAGGTCGAAGTTCTTTCGCCGCTGAGGAACGCTCAGCCGGGTCGATCACTGAAAGGCTTGAAAGGCCGGTGATCTCGTCAGTCTGTCGACGAACAGTAATGCCTTCTTCCATATTGGCGAAGGCAACAGTGCCAGCCACTTCCGAGATGATCGGGTGAGTGTGCGGATCCCAGGTAGCGACGACTTGCCCAGCGTCGACTTTAAGACTCTTGTCAAGAGTGATGACAGCACCGTAGGGCAGCTTGTACTTCTCTCGCTCACGACCGCCTTCATCACTGACAAGCATTTCACCGGAACGGGACACCACCACCAGATTGCCAAGGATGTTCTCGACGGTCTTCATGTTGTGCAGTTGGACCGCACCCTTGGTCTTGACCTGCACGTTGTCCGCGGCAGTGGCGCGTGACGCCGCACCACCGATGTGGAACGTACGCATGGTGAGCTGGGTACCTGGCTCACCGATCGATTGCGCTGCAATGACACCGATGGCCTCACCAACATTGGCGATGTGACCCCGCGCCAGATCGCGCCCGTAACAAAGGCGGCAGATGCCGAAGCGGGTCTCGCACGTGATGGGAGAGCGCACATGCACTTCGTCGACACCAAGCGCATCCAGTTTCTCGATCAGACGCTCGTCGACCATCACGCCGGCTTCAACAATCACTTCACCTGTCTGCTCATTGACGACTTCGCGAGTCAGTACGCGCCCCAGGACTCGATCGCCCAGCGGGGCAATGATGTCTCCACCCTCGATGACGGGACGCATGACCAGCCCATCAGTGGTGCCACAGTCATGCTCGGTGATGACCAGATCCTGAGAGATATCCACAAGACGACGGGTCAGATAGCCGGAGTTCGCTGTCTTCAACGCCGTGTCCGCTAGCCCCTTGCGCGCACCGTGTGTAGACGTGAAGTACTGCACCACGCTCAAGCCTTCGCGGAAGTTCGCGGTGATCGGCGTCTCGATGATTGAACCGTCAGGGCGGGCCATCAGACCACGCATACCTGCCAACTGACGAATTTGCGCTGGCGAGCCACGGGCGCCGGAGTCGGCATAGATATACACAGAGTTGAAGGATTCCTGGCGCTCTTCCTTGCCCTGCTTGTTGATGACAGGCTCGGTTGACAGTCCATCCATCATGGACTTTGCCACCAGATCATTGGCTCGAGACCAGATATCAATCACCTTGTTGTACTTCTCGCCCTGAGTTACCAGGCCCGAGGCATACTGGTTCTCGATCTCTTCCACCTCAGCATCTGCCTGGGCGATGATCGCTGCCTTCTCAGCGGGGATCACGAAATCGTTCACGCCGATGGACGAGCCGGAGCGCGTGGAATACCGGTAGCCGGTGTACATTAACTGGTCGGCGAAGATCACTGTCTCCTTCAAACCCACATACCGGTAGCAGGCGTTGAGGATTCCGGAGATCTGCTTCTTGGTCATCTTCTGGTTGACCATGGAGAACGGCAGGCCGGTGGGCACGATGTTGAACAGCAACACGCGACCTACAGTTGTATCCACCATGCTGGTAGAGGTGACTTTCTCACCTTCCGCGTTGGCCGAGGTGCTGGTGATGCGAGCCTTGATGCGGGCCTGAAGATGTACGTGACCCGTGTCATAGGCACGCTGTACTTCGGCTGCGTCCGCGAACACCATGCCCTCACCTTTCGCGTTCACTCGAGCGCGAGTCATGTAGTAAAGCCCCAGAACCACGTCCTGAGACGGCACAATGATGGGTTCACCGCTCGCGGGAGCGAGGATGTTGTTGGTGGACATCATCAGAGTGCGGGCTTCGAGCTGCGCCTCCAGTGTCAACGGGACGTGCACCGCCATTTGGTCGCCGTCGAAGTCGGCGTTATAGGCAGCGCAGACCAGCGGGTGCAGTTGAATGGCCTTGCCCTCGATAAGCACAGGCTCAAAAGCCTGAATGCCGAGTCGGTGCAGCGTCGGTGCACGGTTGAGAAGCACCGGGTGTTCGCGAATGACCTCGGCGAGAATATCCCACACTTCGGCCGTTTCGCGTTCCACCATCTTCTTGGCGGCCTTGATCGTGGTAGCGAGACCACGACGCTCTAGCTTGCCGAAAATGAAGGGCTTGAACAGTTCAAGCGCCATCTTCTTGGGCAGACCACACTGATGCAGCTTGAGCGTCGGACCTACCACGATCACGGAACGACCGGAGTAGTCCACACGCTTGCCGAGTAGGTTCTGACGGAAGCGACCCTGCTTGCCCTTGATCATGTCAGCCAGGGACTTCAAGGGACGCTTGTTGGAGCCGGTAATGGCTCGGCCACGACGACCGTTGTCCAGCAACGCGTCTACGGCTTCCTGCAGCATGCGCTTCTCGTTGCGCACGATTATGTCCGGTGCGTTCAGGTCCAGCAGGCGCTTGAGGCGGTTGTTGCGGTTGATCACGCGACGGTACAGATCGTTCAGATCGGATGTCGCGAAGCGGCCGCCATCCAGCGGCACCAGAGGACGTAGATCCGGCGGCAGTACTGGCAGAACGGTCAACACCATCCACTCAGGCTTGTTTCCAGACTCGGAGAACGCCTCGAGCAGCTTCAGACGCTTGGAGAGCTTCTTCAGTTTCGTCTCGGAGTTGGTCTGCGGAATCTCCTCACGCAGTCGCGCAACTTCCGCGTCCACGTTCATGTCTTTCATCAGCTGTTGCACAGCCTCGGCGCCCATCTTGGCATCGAACTCATCGCTGAATTCTTCCATGGCCTCATAGTACTGCTCGTCAGTCAGCAACTGGCCCTTCTCGAGCGTGGTCATACCGGGATCGGTTACCACGAAAGATTCGAAATAAAGGATGCGCTCGATGTCGCGCAGCGTCATGTCAAGCAGCAGGCCTATACGGGACGGCAGCGACTTGAGGAACCAGATGTGTGCCACCGGGCTCGCCAACTCGATGTGGCCCATGCGGTCTCGACGCACCTTGGACAACGCCACCTCGACGCCACACTTCTCGCAGATCACACCGCGATGCTTGAGGCGTTTGTACTTGCCACACAGGCACTCGTAGTCCTTTACCGGCCCGAATATCTTGGCGCAGAACAGGCCATCTCGCTCAGGCTTGAAAGTACGGTAATTGATGGTTTCAGGCTTCTTGACCTCGCCGAATGACCATGCACGAATCATTTCCGGTGACGCCAGGCCTATGCGAATGGAGTCAAATTCGTCTGACTGAGACTGGGACTTAAGCAACCCTAACAGGTCTTTCATTCTGTATCCTCCGCCCGGCGCACAATGGCAACAGGTTTCAAAAAATCACTTGTTCGTCGTGTTACACATAAAAATCACAACTAGTGGCTGCCGGCGTCAAACTGAACGCCGGCAGCTCAGACATCACTTGCCCGACACATCCAGTTCCATGTCGATGGCAAGCGAGCGGATTTCCTTAAGCAACACATTGAACGACTCGGGCATTCCAGGCTCCATGCGGTGATCGCCATCCACGATGTTCTTGTACATCTTGGTTCGACCAGCGACGTCGTCGGATTTCACAGTCAGCATTTCCTGCAGGGTGTAGGCTGCACCGTAAGCTTCCAGTGCCCACACTTCCATCTCCCCGAAACGCTGACCACCGAACTGCGCCTTGCCGCCCAGGGGCTGCTGCGTCACCAGACTGTAAGAACCCGTGGAGCGCGCGTGCATCTTGTCGTCAACAAGGTGATTCAACTTCAGCATGTACATGATGCCGACGGTAACCTTGCGGTCGAAGGCGTCACCAGTACGACCATCGTAGAGCGTGACCTGACCACTCTCGTCCATGCCGGCAAGTTTCAGCATCTCCTTGATCTCGGACTCATCGGCACCGTCGAACACAGGTGTTGCCATAGGCACACCGCCGCGCAGGTTATGCGCCAGCTCTAGTATCTCCATGTCGTTAAGCACATCGAGATTCTCCTTGCGACTGCCGACCTTGTTGTAAATTTCGTCCAGCAGCTTGCGAATCTCGGCTACCTGACGCTTCTCTTCGAGCATCCGACTTATTCGATCACCCAGACCCTTGGACGCGGCCCCGAGATGCGTCTCGAGCACCTGACCCACGTTCATGCGCGAAGGCACGCCCAGTGGATTCAGCACGATATCTACAGGGTTGCCACTCCCGTCGTAAGGCATGTCTTCGATGGGCATGATCACGGAGATCACACCTTTGTTGCCATGGCGTCCGGCCATTTTGTCACCTGGCTGGATGCGACGCTTAATGGCAAGGTACACCTTGACGATTTTGAGGACGCCCGGCGCCAAGTCATCGCCCTGTGTAAGCTTGCGCTTCTTGTCCTCGAAGCGATCGTCCAGCTCCAGACGACGCTCTTTCAACTGCTCCTCGGCGCGCTCGAGTTGCTTGTTCAGCTCCTCCTCGGCCAGACGCAGCTTGAACCAGTCGTCGCGTGGCAAGGCATCCAGATATTCCTCCGTCAGTGTGGCACCCTTCTTCAGGCTAGGACCTCCTGCCACCGACTTGCCGAGCAAGGCACTGCGCAGGCGATGGAATGTGGCGCCTTCGACAATGCGATATTCATCGTTGATGTCCTTGCGCACCTTGGCCAGCTGCGCACGTTCGATTTCAAGAGCGCGCTGGTCCTTTTCGAGACCATCACGCGTAAATACCTGCACATCGATGACCGTACCCTTCACACTGGTAGGAACACGCAGGGAGGTGTCCTTCACATCCGAGGCCTTCTCACCGAAGATCGCGCGCAGCAGTTTCTCTTCCGGCGTCAGCTGTGTCTCGCCTTTGGGCGTGACCTTGCCTACCAGAATGTCACCGGCGTTCACCTCGGCACCGATGTAAACCACACCGGACTCATCGAGCTTGCTCAATGCGCCTTCCCCGACATTGGGAATATCAGCGGTGATCTCCTCGGAACCCAGCTTGGTGTCACGCGCCACGCAGGTCAATTCCTGAATGTGGATCGTGGTCAGCCGGTCTTCCTTCACGACTCGTTCTGAAATCAGAATGGAGTCCTCGAAGTTGTAGCCGTTCCAGGGCATGAACGCGATGCGCATGTTCTGACCGAGCGCAAGCTCACCCATGTCAACGGAGGGGCCATCAGCAAGAATGTCGCCACGCTCCACCACGTCACCCTGCTTCACCAGCGGCTGCTGATTGATGCAGGTGTTCTGGTTGGAACGGGTGTACTTGGTCAGGTTGTAGATATCGACACCCGCCTCACCCGCCTGTGTCTCCTCGTCGCGCACGCGCAGGATGATGCGCGATGCATCCACGCTTTCGATCACACCACCGTGTTGTGCCACAACGCACACGCCGGAATCACCTGCCACATTGCGCTCGAGACCGGTACCCACCAGTGGCTTTTCGGAACGCAGTGTCGGAACTGCCTGACGCTGCATGTTCGAACCCATCAGCGCGCGGTTCGCGTCGTCGTGTTCAAGGAACGGGATCAGCGCAGCGGCCACTGACACCATCTGCTGCGGTGCGACGTCCATGTAGTTGATTTGGTCGCGCGGCATCAATGTCGTTTCGCCCTTGTGACGGACCGTGACCAAGTTGTCAACGAAGCCGCCATTGGCGTCCAATGGCGCACTCGCCTGTGCAATCACAAACTCGCTTTCATCAATCGCAGACAAGAAATGGATCTCGTCTGTCACGCGATTGCTCACGACCTTGCGATACGGGCTTTCCAAGAAGCCATAAGTGTTGGTGCGTGCATAGGTTGCCAGCGAATTGATCAGACCGATGTTCGGACCCTCCGGCGTCTCGATAGGACAGACTCGTCCGTAGTGCGTCGGATGCACGTCACGCACTTCGAAGCCGGCACGCTCGCGTGTCAGACCGCCTGGCCCGAGAGCCGATACGCGACGCTTGTGCGTCACTTCAGACAGCGGATTGTTCTGATCCATGAACTGGGATAGCTGACTGGAGCCGAAGAATTCCTTGATTGCAGCCGCCACAGGCTTGGCATTGATCATGTCCTGTGGCATCAGCCCCTCGGAGTCCGCCATGCTTAGGCGCTCCTTCACGGCACGCTCCACGCGGACGAGACCCACTCGGAACTGGTTCTCGGCCATTTCACCCACAGAGCGGATGCGACGGTTGCCCAAATGATCGATATCGTCCACCACTCCGAAGCCATTGCGAATTGCCACAAGTGTCTTGAGGACATCCACAATGTCGTCGGTGCTGAGCACCGGTGAGCCTTCTGTCTCGACGCGACCCAGTCGTCGATTGAACTTCATGCGACCCACGGCAGACAGATCATAACGCTCTGCGGAGAAGAACAGATTCGAGAACAGGTTCTCAGCGGAATCCTTGGTGGGCGGCTCTCCCGGTCGCATCATGCGATAGATCTCGACGAGCGCCTCGAGACGAGTGGTTGTTGAATCAACACGCAAGGTATCGGAAATGAACGGACCGCAGTCCAGATCATTGGTATAGATCGTCTCGAAATCCTTTACGCCCGCCTTCAGAAAGCCAGTCACCACGTCATTGGTGATCAAGGTATTGCACTCAAACAGAACCTCACCGGTATCCGGATCAACAATATCCTTGGCCAAAGACTCGCCCAGCAGAAACTCTCGTGTCACCTTGAGTTCGGTCAGCTTAGCCTTTTCCATTTGACGGATATGGCGGGCAGTAATACGACGACCTTCCTCTACAATTAGCTCGCCCTTCTTGTCCCGAATAGGGAAGTTTAGCACTTCGCCGCGCAGGCGAGATGGGACCAGGTTCAGCACAATGTCCATGTCCTTGCTCGTCACCTTGTAGGTGTCGTTCTCGTAGAACATGCCCAGTATGTCCTGGGAGGTGTAGCCAAGGGCGCGAAGCAGGACTGTCGCGGGCAGCTTGCGGCGACGGTCAATGCGCACAAACACCATGTCCTTCGGATCGAACTCGAAATCCAGCCATGAGCCACGGTAGGGAATGATGCGTGCCGAGTACAGCAGCTTGCCTGAACTGTGTGTCTTGCCCTTGTCGTGATCGAAGAACACGCCGGGCGAACGGTGCAGCTGCGATACCACAACGCGCTCTGTGCCGTTGATAATGAATGTGCCGCTCTCGGTCATCACGGGTATCTCCCCCATGTAGACTTCCTGCTCCTTAATGTCCTTGATGGTCTGCGTCGTTGATTCCTTGTCGAACAGAATCAAGCGCACCTTGACACGCAGAGAAACGGAATAGGTGATGCCTCGCAGCTGGCATTCCTTGACGTCGAATGCGGGCTTGCCGAGGTCATAGCTTACATATTCGAGTATGGCCTTCCCGGAGTAACTGACAATCGGGAACACAGACTTGAACGCAGCGTGGAGACCTTGATCGAGTCTGTCCTGAGGAGAGACATCGGCTTGAGTAAATTGACGAAACGAGTCGATCTGGGTGGACAAAAGATATGGAATATCCATTGCGCTTGGCAATTTACCAAAGTCTTTACGGATACGTTTTTTTTCTGTATACGAATAGGCCATTAGTGTTTTTCCTAACAAGTGTGTACTGGTTGGTTCAAGCGAAGGCAAGTCGTGCCGGAGTTCGCTCAAACTGTCAGTACATGTCTAAACTTCAGTCCACCCACCTACTGTGTGGACACCCCCGCCACCGAATAATTCATTGAATCAAACAAAATCACTTCAAACGCTATTGGCTAAAAACTGAAAGCACAGAGATCGGACAGAGATTCTCCCTGCCCGATCCCGATGCTTCAAACAGACGCAACTGGCTTACTTGAGCTCAACAGTAGCGCCGGCTTCTTCCAGTTCCTTCTTCGCAGCTTCTGCGTCAGCCTTGCTGACACCTTCCTTCACTGTGGAAGGAGCGCCGTCAACTAGATCCTTGGCTTCTTTCAGGCCCAGACCTGTCAATGCACGAACTACCTTGATTACGTTCACTTTCTTTTCACCGGAAGCTTTCAGAACGATGTCGAACTCGGTCTTCTCTTCCACAACAGCTGCCTCGCCAGCAGCAGCGGGAGCTGCAACAGCGACTGCAGCAGCTGCAGAAACGCCGAACTTCTCTTCCATTGCTTCTACCAGCTGTACCACGTCCATTACTGACATTTCAGCGATAGCATTCAGAATATCGTCTCTAGACAGAGCCATGACTCCAATCTCCTACATAACTTGATAAATTTAAAAACGGTTTAGTCGCAAACAGTATTAGGCTGCTTCTTTCTTTTGGTCGCGAATTGCGGCAACAGCACGTGTCACCTTCGACGGAACCTCGTTCAAGGTTCGTGTCAACTTCGTTACCGGGCCCAGCATCACACTCATCAACATGGAAACTGCCTGATCATAAGTCGGCAGATTCGCCAATGCGTCGATCTGGTCGGCACCAAGTAACTTGCCACCAATTGACAGTGCCTTGATCTCGAACTTGTCATTACTCTTGGCAAAACCTTTGAGCACACGCGCGGCGGCTCCGGGATCTTCCATGGAGAATGCAAGAATCGTGGGACCAAACAGCGCATCCTTGATGCAGTCAAACTCTGTATTCTCCACCGCTTTCTTCAGCAGTGTGTTGCGCACGACACGCAGGTATACATTGTTCTGACGAGCAGCTTTTCTGAGCTCTGTGAGATCGCTTACAGTGACGCCGCGGTAATCGGCAAGCACTGCAGACAATGCACTGGTAGCAGCTTGATTGACCTCTGAGACGATTTGCTTTTTGTCTTCCAGTCTTATAGCCACTAGATTTACTCCTGATTGGAGACCTGTTGCCAGGCTCCGCATTTGTTTTGCCTTCCAGCAGCAGCAGAGCCGCTTCCGAAAGAACTTGAAACTGGTGGATTGGATTCAGCCAGAAAACTGAACCGGGATTCACCATCTGCGTAGGTTTGATTAAGTGTTGAGTCAACTGCACACGACACGCCTACGGTCTTTGACAGCCTTGCCGATGCGCAAAAACACCGGCAAACCCCCAAAGTCATTGACGGACAGAAGCCGCCTTAAGCCTTCAAAGTCGATTGATCAATCATGATGCCAGGCCCCATAGTGGATGACAGCATCACTTTCTGAACGTAGATACCCTTAGAAGAGGCTGGCTTGGCACGCTTGAGGTCAGACAGCAAGGCTTCGAGGTTGCCCTGTATCGCAACTGCGTCAAAGCCGATCTTGCCTATTCCGCCGTGGATGATGCCCTTCTTGTCAGTACGGTAGCGCACCTGGCCGGCTTTGGCATTACGAACGGCACTGGCTACGTCGGCAGTCACCGTGCCAACCTTGGGGTTCGGCATCAAGCCGCGCGGACCGAGTACCTGACCCAGCTTGCCCACGACGCGCATGGCGTCTGGTGTCGCGATGACCACATCGAAATCCATGTTGCCCGCAGAAATACTGTCTGCCAGATCATCAAAACCCACGATGTCAGCACCGGCATCACGCGCCTTGTTGGCATTTTCGCCCTGAGCAAACACCGCTACTCGAACAGTCTTGCCTGTACCATTTGGCAGGAGCGTGGAACCACGAACTACCTGGTCGGACTTGCGAGGGTCGACGCCGAGATTGATGGCAACGTCGATGGACTCCTTGAACCGGGGGGACGCAAACTCGTTCAGCAGCGCTACGGCTTCTTCGATCGTATAGGCCTTGGAGGAGTCGATTTTCTGATCGATCAACTTTCGCTTTCTTGTTAGCTTGGCCATGTTGTTACACTCCCTCAACTTCGATTCCAGCACTTCTGGCGCTACCTGCCAGAGTACGCACTGCTGCATCCATAGACGCAGCTGTCAGATCAGGCCGCTTCTGCGTCGCGATTTCCACCAATTGCTCTCGAGAGATCTTTGCGACTTTCTCAGTGTTGGGACGTGAACTGCCCTTCGTGATGCCCACAGCCTTACGAATCAGCACAGATGCCGGGGGCGTCTTGGTAATGAACGTGAAACTGCGATCCGCATACACTGTGATGACAACAGGAATCGGGAGGCCGGGTTCGAGGCTTTGTGTTGCCGCATTGAACGCCTTGCAGAATTCCATGATATTGACGCCGCGCTGACCCAGTGCGGGACCTACGGGCGGACTAGGATTTGCCTTACCTGCAGCAACCTGCAGCTTGACATAGGCGGTTACTTTCTTAGCCATTTTTCTATTCTCCTGGTGGGTGATATCACCCGCACAGATTCGATAATCGAATACTGTCGAGCTCCCCGCGGGCAAGAAATTCCGTCAGGAACTCCAGCCACTTCGTCTTCACAGCAACATGACAAGCATGAACGCTGCATATATTCGAGAACGTCCCTTCTCTACCGAGCACTACGTCCTGAATTCTCAATGCAAATCAGGTTTTTTCAACCTGGCTGAACTCAAGCTCCACTGGTGTGGAGCGACCGAAGATCAAAACTGCAACACGCAAGCGGCTCTTCTCGTAGTTCACTTCCTCAACTGCGCCCGTGAAATCGTTGAACGGCCCATCTATGACACGCACCATCTCGCCCGGCTCATAGATGATCTTGTGAGTGGGCTTGTCCTGCCCATCTTCAAGACGCTGCAAAATCTTCGCAGCCTCTTTCGCGGTAATTGGCGCAGGCTTCTCGGCCTTGCCTCCAATGAAGCCCATGACCCTGGGAGTTTCCTTAACCAAGTGCCAAGTATCGTCATTGAGCTCCATTTCCACGAGAACATAACCAGGGAAAAATTTCCGCTCACTCTTTCTTTTCTGGCCAGCCCGCATCTCGACAACTTCTTCCGTTGGCACAAGGACCTCACCAAACAGGTCCGCCATGCCAGACAAGGCAATGCGCTCCCTGAGCGCATTCATCACCTTCTTCTCAAACCCGGAATAGGCGTGAACTACATACCAACGCTTCGCCATCTGACACCCTCTAACCTATGATTCCAGAAACAATCTCGTTGAGGCCCCAGTCTAGCAACCAGAGCAAGAGAGCAACTATCACTACCACCACCAGCACGATCATGGTGGTTTGAGTTGTTTCCTGACGCGTAGGCCAGACAACCTTGCGAATTTCGGAGCGCGCATCAAGACACAAGGACATGAACGCACTTCCTTTTTCTGTCTTGACCGCCAACCAGATCGCAACAGCGGCCAGAATAAGCAACCCGATGGTTCGATACAAAATTGACTCGGCTGCAAAGTATGAATTGGCATAGACGCCGACAGCCACAATAACTGCTACAGCGGCCCACTTCAGCCAATCCAGCTTGTATTCGTGATCACTTACTTTTTCGGACATGGTTTTTGAAACTCGGTCAGCCCGAATCTATACCCGGGTTAGCCTTTACGGCTGACTTCAGATCGATATGGCTCTGCACAATGTGGCAGGCCAGGAGGGAATCGAACCCCCAACCTGCGGTTTTGGAGACCGCCGCTCTGCCAATTGAGCTACTGGCCTGTAATTCCTTAAGATAAGCAAGCCGAAAGCCCGGGGACGGACATTTCGGCTTGTTTCACTACCTGTTACTACACTCGATCAAGCAATAATCTTAGCCACAACTCCCGCGCCTACAGTACGGCCGCCTTCGCGAATCGCGAATCGCAGACCATCATCCATTGCGATCGGGTTGATCAGAGTCACAACCATCTTGATGTTGTCACCCGGCATCACCATCTCTACGCCTTCAGGCAGCTCGCACGCACCAGTCACGTCCGTCGTGCGGAAGTAGAACTGTGGACGGTATCCCTTGAAGAACGGCGTGTGACGACCACCCTCCTCCTTGCTCAGAATGTACACCTCTGCCTCGAACTTGGTGTGCGGGGTGATTGAGCCCGGCTTGGCCAGCACCTGACCACGCTCCACCTCCTCACGTTTGGTGCCTCGCAGCAGCACACCCACGTTCTCGCCAGCACGACCTTCGTCCAGCAGCTTGCGGAACATCTCCACACCGGTGCAAGTTGTCTTGGCTGTGTCCTTCAGACCTACAATCTCGATCTCGTCACCCACCTTCACAATGCCGCGCTCAACTCGTCCTGTCACCACTGTGCCACGGCCAGAAATGGAGAACACGTCCTCGATTGGCAGCAGGAACGGCCTTTCAACGTCTCGTACCGGATCAGGGATATACGCATCCAGCGTCTCCACAAGCTTGCGCACGGACGGAGCACCAAGCTCAGATGTATCGCCTTCCAGCGCCTTGAGTGCAGAACCGATCACGATCGGCGTGTCGTCGCCAGGGAACTCGTAAGTCTCCAGAAGCTCACGAACCTCCATCTCCACCAACTCCAGCAACTCAGCGTCATCTACCATGTCCGCTTTGTTCATGAACACGACGATGTAGGGTACGCCCACCTGACGGGACAACAGGATGTGCTCACGTGTCTGCGGCATAGGACCATCCGCGGCAGACACCACCAGAATCGCTCCATCCATCTGCGCCGCACCTGTGATCATGTTCTTCACATAGTCAGCGTGCCCCGGACAGTCAACGTGGGCGTAGTGACGAACCGCAGAGTCGTATTCCACGTGAGAGGTGTTGATCGTGATACCACGCTCTCTCTCTTCTGGCGCATTGTCGATCTGATCGAAGTTGCGCACTTCACCACCCCAGGTCTCGGCGCACACTTTGGTCAGTGCCGCAGTCAGTGTGGTCTTGCCGTGGTCCACGTGACCAATCGTGCCCACATTCACGTGCGTCTTGTTCCTTTCAAATTTGCTCTTCGCCATTTTGATCGCCTCTACAAAATTTTTGTTCGCCCTACGGACACACTACTAATAACTTGAACTAGCGCTGATCGCCCAAATTACTAGCACCCTCAATTTCCCACCTCGTGCTCAGATGCCACAATGCACTGAGTCACAAATCTGGTGCTCACATCCGGATTTGAACCGGAGACCTCTTCATTACCAATGAAGTGCTCTACCTCTGAGCTATGCGAGCCAGACACTAGTAATAAACAGCTCGAACTGAAAGCCGGCTTGCGTACTGACACCCGCAGCTCTTCTGCATCACCAGAAGCCACTTTCTCAAGACCTGTTGATTAAATCCTGAACCTCGTCTTACACAAATCCACACAATCGCACAAACCAAGCATCGCCTTCAAAACTGGAGCGGGTAGCGGGAATCGAACCCGCGTAACCAGCTTGGAAGGCTGGTGTTCTACCTCTGAACTATACCCGCCGAGACATTGCGCTGGACTGAGGCGCTGCATGAATTTGGTGGAGGGGGGTGGATTCGAACCACCGAAGCTCGCGCGTCAGATTTACAGTCTGATCCCTTTAGCCACTCGGGAACCCCTCCTACAAGAGCCTCGATACCACGCAAGGAACCTGGGCGTCTTAATCAGAGGCGGCATTCTAAGGGAGTTGAATATCTTGTGCAATCGTCTTGCAGATTTTTTCTAGAAGCTCTGCAGCCGGCTCAAGCTTTGCAAAAGACACTCGCAAATCCTCAATAATTCCTTCAAATTCAAAAGGTTGACTTGCAAGCCATAGTTGCTCTTCCTGCTGCCCCTCTTCCCTTAAGGTAACGGGAAAGCCAAGCGCTTCCACCTGCTCCTTCACATTCAACGCGTTGCGCTGCTCCGAAAACAGCCCGAGAGCAATTCCGTTAGACAGCTCGCCTCTGGTAATCAGAAGTGTCTCAATCGACAGATTACGCTCAGTAAGTGAAGCGCGCAGATTTTGGAGATTTTCGGCTGCAGTGTCGCGATCACGATAGGGCGACAGATACACTCTATAGGCTGGAGACAACTGAAGCGTTCTGACTTGAGTCTCCATAACAATATTTGGCGAAACTGCAGCAATTACGGATTCTGCAATCTGGCGAGTGGCAATCGGGCCAAACTCCAAGCAAAGCTGGTTCGGCGCAGCTTGAGCAGGCACCGAGAGCTCATCTGCTGACTCCCGGTTAACCAAAACTTCAGGCGACTTTGCGTAAGGAACCAGGTCCCGAGCTGTCAAATCTCTTAGCAGCGTGATACTCGTTGGGGCACTTTGGCTCGCAACAGGCAATGCCACTGGCTGCGAGTTCCTGTTTTCCTTGGAAAGCAGAAAGACGCAAACCGCCATCAGCAGATTAGCAAGAAGCAATCCAAATACCACGCCTCTCATGAAGTCACTCTCGTCCAGAATTACGGCAGCGCAACCTGAAGACCATCAAGTACAAGATCCTCAACATATTCATGATCCAGACCATGTCTCACCAAATTCCTTGAAAGTCCAACTCCATCTCCACCGGTAATGATGACTTTAGCCGCACCTTCAAAGTTGCCGCGAGCCTCCGCCATTACCCATGCACACAACATTCGAAGGATCCCGTTAGTGACTGCAGCTTCCGTATCGCGCCCTGGCGAGCACTCATACCAAGCTGGCTTGCTGTAAGCAGGAAGGGTTGTTCCTCTGGACAGGCTTTCCAACTGCAGTCCAATTCCCGGCACTATATAGCCACCCAGATGCATTCCTTCCGCGTTGATGAAATCCAAGGTGGCGGCGCTACCGCAATCGATAACCAGCAGCGCCTCGGCCGGTCGACGCCTGCGAGCTGCAAGCATCGCCAACCAGCGATCTGCCCCCAGCTTTTCAGGCACAAGGTAACCATTGATCAAACCTGCCCTTTCGGATGCAGACACAACAAATTCTGGTTCAACGCAAAATTGCCGCTGCAAGAGAAGACTGATTCGCGCATTCCATTCGAGATTTCTTACCGAACAAATGCGGGCTCGCAATGGTTGTGCGGCAGCCAGTTCGCGCAGAATATCGTCGTCAAGGCGCGTATCCACCCCCCTTTTAACTATGCGACCTGATTGATCGACCATACGCCACTTCACCCGAGTGTTGCCTGCATCCACCTCCAGAATCATCTACAAACCCCTGACAGAAGGAGCGAGCTCTCCCCCTGTTACGCTCTTGTGTCCGTCAACAGTCTCTAGCTGTAGGGCACCTCTACCGTTCACGCCGAGAACTCTGCCCTCAACCCATCCAGCAGGGCAGCCAATCCTGACCAGATGCCCCTTGTAGGCATCAATCGCCTCCCATTGCTCCTTGAAGCCCGCAAATCCCCCAGACTCGAATTCGGCAATACCATGCTGCAATTCCCGAATAAGATTCGCCACAATCAGGTTGCGGTCCGGAACTGCAGAGGTTCCTTCCGTCAAGGCAGCAACAGGCTGATCAACTCGTGACTTGAGCGTCGCGGAAACCCGGACATTAATGCCTACACCTATCACAATCTTGCACGGACCCGTAAGGTCTCCGGTGATTTCTACAAGGATGCCAGCCACCTTCCTCAATTCTCGCAAAACATCGTTTGGCCACTTCAGACTGAACCCTGTGTAGCCCGACGCATTCAACGCCCTGACCACCATCACCGCCACCGCAAGACTCAACCCTTCCAGCTCTGCCGCACCTCCTGCAAAAGTCACGAGCATAGAAAAGTAGATGCTGGCTCCAGCTGGACTTACCCAGGATCGACCGCGTCGACCACGCCCCTCGGACTGGTGCTCCGCAACGAATATGCCGTACTCCTGACCGCTCCGAGCAGCTTGCAGTGCATCCCTGTTCGTGGAAACTGTCGAAAATTGCACACTCAAGACCTCTGTCCAGCGCTCGGCATCTCCTCCCAACTGAGCAATTATTTTCTGCGAGTCAAGAAGGACCATCGCCGCAGGCAGCCTGTAGCCTTTTCCAGTAACCGAATGGATATCGAGGCCGAGACCTCTTAGTTTCTCCACCTGCTTCCATACAGCTGTTCTGCTGATGGACAGGTCTCGCCCAATCTGCTCGCCGGAGTGAAACGCCCCGTCGGCAAGTATGCGCAGCAGCGGCCGCAATTCCATTGACTGATACCCGAAGAAAAACGATGGATTCCAGGACACTCAGCCTTTAAATGAGACTGGGCAAGTACAGTACCACGACACGAAGGGGAATACCGACGGACTTCAAGAAGTGATCAGGGCGCCTCGCTCAGCCTCATCCAGGCGATAAACATCTCGTCCCAGACCTGGTCACCCCAGCGAACCTCTTGAGTGGGGTCCGGGTTAAGCGAGTTAAGCGCAGAATTGTCGAATGCGCCTTCCGCCACGATGACAGTGCCGGCTGGCAGCAACTTGGGATCACGCAGTTTGTAGATCATCTGCCAGTTGTGCTGAAAATTCGGAATGGACAGCAAATCCTCGCTGCTGCCGTCAGGATATTCGGCGCGATACTTCACGCGCTTGCCACGGTAATGCATGTGCGGAGCGATATTGTAGAGATACGAGTTCGACATGATCTGCGCTCTAGCCACAACGACGTGATCCGCCGCGCCAGGAGGTATTACGAACTCTCCGTCCATGACAGCGGTTCTCGTTAAGGGTAGCGCCGGCGGCGTATCGTGAAAGTACAGGCCCATGCGGGTTACATCGGTAATGGGCTTGCCAACGGTGGTGTAGTGGAACTGCACCACGAAGCGCATGTCCTCCTCGAGGAGAATTCCGGTGTTTTCGTCAAAGGTCACGTACTCTCTACCGGGAGCGTAACCTCCGAAATTGGTTCGACTTCCCCCGCCACTCTGATTCTGACGCTGCTGCCTCGCATCCTGGGTATAGGCCACAACGTGATGGAGAGTCGACTTGTCACCGATGTCGAATTCATACGCCCTGACCCAACGATCCCTATCCAGACCGATCTCAACGGGAACAAACTTGTATCCCAGGACACCTGTTGCTGGTATCTCTTGCGCGGGAAACTCGACAATAAGATCGGGCTCGCCCAAGGCCCATTCGGACTCGACAGGCGGAAGACTTGCAAGCGGATCAACACCCCCATCGAACAACGAACCCTGATCAATCCAGGAAACAAGAATTGCCTTCTCTTGGTCTGTTATTAAATGCACGTCTTCGAATCGGTCCACGAAATAGTCGTCGATCTGACCAGGTGGCATACGCCTCGTCATGAGGGTTTCACGGATCATCGGCGCCCACCCTTGAATAATCTTGTGGCTGCCCATTGACCACGGCGCGACACCACCGTCCCGATGACATCCAACGCATCGACGTTCAAGAACAGGCACCACATGCCGGGTGTATGACACGTCGGCAACTAGCCCGCCCTGAGCCGACGCATATTCGATCGCTTCGCCGGACTCCCACGGTATATCACTAATGGGCTGACTTCCCCGGGATACAGCTGACAGGACTTCATCGAGGTAATTACGAGACTGAAATGCTTTTTCTGCCAAGTCGGAATCACCTCTGCGGCTATCGATTGCGCCGCGATAGAGAAGCGTCAAGTTAGCAGCATCAATGACCAAAACCTCCCCCAGAAACTTCACCCCAAGGGAACGGGATACCAGCTGAGACGCGTCCAGTAGCACAGGAAAGACGTCTACCATTGCTCCGAGCTCGGTTATCACATTGGAACGACGATCTTCCGGCAATGGGTCAATCAGTAGGAACCTGACACCCCTTTCTTCGTACCGGTCTCGCAAGACACTGAGCTTTTCAAGCGCTGAAGGCCCGCTGAGACTCTTTGTGCCATAGACGTACAAGACAACAGCTTTGTCTAACGAATATCGCGACAGTTGATGGAATGAGCCGTAGTGATCAAGCAAGGCAAAGTCTTCAACCTTTCGAAGAGTTGAAGACTCTGCAATTGCTGACAAGAAGAACAGCAAGAATGGAATGAAGTACCGAGACACCTTCATGAGCCGCCAGATTATCAAGCTCACACACGAGCATGTGCACAATGATAAGTCAACGAACTGAGGCAGCCCGTTACACAGGCGAAAGATATTGTGATTGTTTGTAACGTACCCTCTCCATACATGGCGCCGCATTCATGTCAGTCATTAGCCGCGTAGTAGGTCCAATACCCCATGAACATTTCCTCCCAGCTCTGCAGTCCAAATCGCACCTCAGCATCCGGATCGGGATTCGCAGGATTGTAGGTCGAATTGTCGAAAGCCCCAGTGACATGAACCCGGGTCCCAGCCGGCAGGTACTTGTGCTCAGAAAGCTGGTACGTTGGCTGCCATGCGTAACTATAGTTCGGCACATTCAGCAACTCCTCTCGTGTGCCGTCCGGAAATTCAACAGAAAATCGCATATCCTTGCCTCGGAAGTGCATGTGTGCGCGCAGTCCGTTGACAACTACTGGCTCTTGGAACACATAGCTGGCGCGGACTTCGTGATTGGAGGCGTGCGGAGGGATCACGAAGAATCCAGCCACTGTTCGCGTCAGGTTTTCGTGCGCTGGCGGCTCGTCATAAAAGTACATTCCAAGCGTCGTTTGATCCGAAGTCGCACGCCCATTTGTTGTGAAGTGAAACTGCATTGACAGCTTGTGGCCGGCAGGAATCAAGACACCGGTATCTTCGGGAAATACCATTGCCTCCACTTTCCCTGGCGCGTAGCCCTCAAGGAATCTGCTTGCCACTGTCGACGTAGGATTAGACTCCCCACCATCGAAACTTTCATTCGGCGCCGTGACATACGTCAGGAGGTGATGAAGTACCGTCTCATCACCTGGAATGAACTGAACTGCCTTAACCCACTTGTCCTCGGTGAAGGGAAGTGCAACATCGACATTGATGTATTCCAGCACTCCTGTTGCAGGAATCTCTTGCCTGGGAGACTGCACGATGAAATCTGGCTCACCGAGCTGCCAAGACTTTAAATCCGGGTAGCTCAAATTGCTTAACGGGTCTACCTGAAAAATCCCGCGCGGCGCACCGGCATCTATCCAGTTGACCAAGGTCTGCAGCGACTCGTCAGAAATGTAGGCAGCGTTGTTGAAGTGCCCCACAGATGCATCGACTTGCATTGGAGGCATCCGCTTCGTTAACAGGACCTCTCTGATCATGGGTGACCAGCCCTGCAGCATCAAATGACTGTCCATGGCGAACGGCCCGATACCCCCCTCACGATGGCAGTTGGCGCAGTTTTCGACGATGACCGGAGCCACTTCCGTCGCATAGTCTGGGACTTCAGAGCCGGCTAGTGTGACAGCGCCCATATCCAGAGCACATCCAGCAACCTCTTCTACAAGGGTGTCCACTGCGGTATTGGCCGCTGCCACCTTTATCTGACTGGACAAGGCCCCTCTTACAGAACCCCGATAAACGACGGATAGTGTCTGGGGATCGAGTACCAGAACCTCGCCTGCTTTTGAGACTTTAAGGGTCTTCGCCACAAGCTGACTGCTGTCCATGAGTATGGGGAGGTCCACAGACTCTTGTTCCACGAAGGCCCGAACCGCTTCCGGGTCATCGCCCGCAGAGTTGATCAGGAAAAAGGTTACATTTGTGTCCGCCAGTTCAGATCTGAGGCCTTCCAGCGAAGACAAGTCGGCTTGGCTCGCTTCGCAGGCAATGGAATGGGAAAACAGAACGAGCGCTTCGGCGTGTCCATAACGGCTGAACTGGTGAAACTCACCCGTCTGATCAAGCAGTGCGAAATCTCCGACTCGCTCAGGTGACGCAAATACAGCCTGGCCAGGCAACAACATCAATGACAACAATACCGTTCTGAAGTACTTCATTTCTCTCTCTCCCCAAAAAATCATCGCATCGGCGTATCTAGATACGGATGAAGGCCGCCGGCTGTATCACTGCAGACGCAAGACCATGTTCGGTCGCGCGACCAATCAAGATCTGCGATAGCTTCTCGTCGACGCCGACGTGCCGGGCAGTCTACTTCACCCTGATAGTTCTATTCTGCATAATCGATGAAGCGCGAGGATTACACGGCCGAAGCTGTTGTATGGGGACATTACTAATCGTGCCACATTGAGGGCAAAAACGCTCTCAGACTTAGTTGGAATCCATCCATGAAGCAGAAATTCAATTTGCTGCTCGCAGCAACAGCCATAGCGGGTTCACTGGGCGCCGGAAACGGATTTGCACAACTGGACAACCCCAACATCATCCCCAACCCCTACCAAGTCTCGCCCGACATTTGGGCCGAACTGCCAGACGGCAGGACATGGGGAGCTACTAGTGCCGTTTATCACGCGGGCAACGGAGGCATATGGGTAGCCGAACGCTGTGGAGGCAATGAGAACTGCCTAGACACTCCGGAAATCGACCCCATTCTTCTGATCGATGGAAACGGAAGAGTGATCAGGAGCTTCGGGGCGGGATTGCTGGTTTGGCCGCATGGAATGTTTGTCGACGTTGAGGGCAACATTTGGATTGCTGATGGAGGGGGCGATCCCGTCCGCAACAAGGGACATCAGGTGCACAAATTCAGTCCAGACGGGCAATTGTTGCTGAGTCTCGGATTACCGGGAATTTCAGGCAAGGGAAATGGCGTGTTTGACCAGCCAACAGATGTGCTGACAACACCTAATGGGGATATTTTCGTTGCAGATGGACACCGCTCTGGCGGAAATAACAGAATTGTAAAATTCAACAGCGCAGGTGAATATCAAATGGAGTGGGGAGGCACGGGAGCAGGCCCTGGTCAGTTTGATGTTCCTCATGACCTGGCTATGGATTCGAGCGGGCGCCTCTTTGTCGCTGACAGGGGAAACAGCCGAATACAGATATTCGAACAGGATGGCGCTTGGGTCGAGACCTGGACACAGTTCGGTCGACCTAGCGGTCTTTACATTGATGAAAACGACACGCTCTACGTCGCTGATTCCGAGTCCAATACCGGCCCTGGCCGCAATCCAGGGTGGTATAGAGGAATCAGGGTGGGAAGCGCAACCTCAGGTTTCGTCGCTGCATTCATACCAGACCCGAATACTGGCCCGGCGAATGGCAGCAGCGGAGCAGAGGGAATTACCGCAGACACCAATGGAAACATCTATGGCGCTGAAGTCTCGCAGCGAATACTTCGACGGTACTCTCGGGCGCCCTGACTCCTTTGAACCAAAAGAGCAAGGACGACCCCATCATTGATTTCAGGCGGCAACCTTCTTACCCTTCGCCTGTGTCTGTTCGCTGGCAAGATCCAGCCTTCTAAATATGATATTCATCACCCACAGCACAACACCCGCAACAACCAGCAATATCCCCCACTGGCCCAGCCCTACATAGAAGTCGGAATTCATCATAGGCCAGCGGATATCGTACTGCAGGAGTGCTGCGAACCGCTCCGCCATCCAGTGCCAGGCACTGTGGGCCACAAGCGCAGAAAGCAGAATAACTCCAACCTTCTCGGAGGGCAGCTTCCGAAAGAGTAAGGCAAGTAGTGGAACAACCACAAAGAGTACCAACAATTGCCCAAGTTCGACTCCCACGTTGAAAGAGAGAAGAGCCGTGATCAGATAACCCCCAGCGAACTGCAGACTCTCGGTCAATAGGAAGGAGAATCCGAATCCATGCACTAGACCGAAGCCGAATGTCACCAACCAACGGGCTCTCTGGTCGAAGCCAACTATGTTCTCGAACGCCATGTAGACAATCGACAAAGCGATCAAGGTCTCAATCAAGGGAGGGAACCACAACACGGAAGGTACCACTCCCATTACGGAACCAATCAGTGTGATGGAGTGCGCCACTGTGAAAGAACTGATGACTGGCACAAGTGTGCGGATGCTGCGCAGAGGAATAACCAGGCACAAGAGGAATAGTAAATGGTCGGTCCCTTCGAGGATGTGCTCGAACCCTAAAACCACAAATCGCCATGAAGCTTGAAACCAGCTGGGATCGAGGTAAACAAGCCCCGGATTACCAACGAAGCTGAAGGCGCGCTCAGCCCCACTTGGCAACACGTAGCGAAAAACGGTGTTCGTTTCCACCCCCAAACCGGCGAGGCGAGGATCGATGGAAAAACGTGAAGAATCCGACTCGATCCTATAGGTTACCAGAAGATCAAGCATTCCCTGACGCCAGTAGAGATCGATGCTGTCGTCAATCTTTGGACGGTTGATGTTTTCCATCGCCTGATCATAGGAGTTGAAGGAGCGATCTGATGGCAGAGACACTCGGACCTTGCGGAGGGTGTAATCTGTCAACAGGTTATCGCCCTCAAAAAGCTGCACCGAGCCGATAACATATGTGTAGGCAGCTGTCTCAAGCGCATTGTCCGCCTCGGAAAAGATCAGCGATCCCGGAATGCCTCTGGTCGGAAAGTCGATTTCACCCAGCGCATCCATGGGGACGCGCATCAGAACCGAGAGCTCTGAGCCTGCGGGCTTGATGAAGGCCTGCACAGCGACTCTCAAAGGAACATCATCGGCAAAGGCCTGCTTGGTGAAACTCCCAACCAGAATCACATACAGCAGAAAACCAGCCAGGCGCATCGCGGGACCAGTCTTCACATGACACACCGAAAACATTTTCATGTCCTTGTAACTATTGAAAAAATAGAATTTCAAGATCTATTCGCGCCGGAATTCCGGGCAATTTCGCACCGGCAAAAAGGTATTTTACGAGTATACTGTCCGGCAATTAGTGAGTATACTGCACACCGGTCTAAAAAAAACAAAGCCTCAGTAGAGACTTACCCCCGGAGGAAGAAGAATGACAAGACATATCAAATATGCAGCAGGAGCCACTTTTGCAGTTGCACTGGCTGCCATCGGCGTTAGCCAAACCCAGTTGCAAGAGCCCGCAGAAGCAGCTAGCTCAATGATCATGGCTCCCGCTTTCGAAGTGGATCCGTTCTGGCCCAAGCCGCTCCCGAATCAGTGGATTCTCGGTCGTACCATCGGTGTAGACGTTGATGCCAGAGACCACGTCTTTATTGTCCACCGAGACCAAGACTCCATGTTCGGTGGCGCCACTGAAATTGGCCTCAAGCTGGGTGTCAGTGAGTGCTGCACTCCGGCACCACCCATCATTGAATTCGATCCTGAAGGTAATGTAGTGAATGCATGGGGCGGCCCGGGTGAAGGGTTCGTCTGGCCTGCGTCGAATCACGGTATTGATGTTGCGCCAAATGGCAATGTCTGGATCGGTGGTAACGGCGGCGGCGACTCACACGTACTAGTATTTACAGGTGACGGACAGTTTGTTGCTCAATACGGCGAGCCTGGCAACGATACTGACAGCAACAGCACAACGCACTTCTCCCAAGTAGCTGAAGTTGCGATCGACGCAGAAGCCAACGAAGTGTTCCTCGCCGATGGTTACCGCAACAAGCGCGTGGCCGTGCTCGATCTGAATACTGGTGCATTCAAACGTTACTGGGGTGCATACGGCAATCGCCCAGTTGACGAGCGAGTTGACTACACTCCCGGCGCACCCTTACCGCAGCAGTTCCGCGGTCCCGTTCATTGTGCAATTCCCTCCAACGACGGCCTGCTCTACGTGTGTGACCGCGGTTCGGATCGAATTCAAGTGTTCCGCAAGGACGGCACCTACGTTAAGGAAGCGCAAGTTGCGCCTCAAACACTAAACCAGGGCTCTACTTGGGATATCGACTTCTCCAAGGATCCCGAGCAGAAGTATCTTTATCTCGCAGACGGCCAAAACTTCAAAGTGTACATTATTGAGCGCGAGACTCTGGAAGTTCTGACCAGCTTTGGCCACGGTGGTCGAGGCCCGGGGCAGTTCTATGCACCGCACAGTATCGCAACTGACAGCCAGGGCAATATCTATACAACCGAAACCTATGAAGGTAAGCGCGTACAGAAGTTCGTCTATCAAGGTCTGAAAGAGCAAGCACGCGGCCACCAAGGCGCCCCTTGGCCTGCAAGCGAACTTTGATCGCTTAGTAAGTTAAGCTTGGGTTAACAAGCCACCGGTCAGCGTTAGCTACTGGTGGCTTGTTCATTTTGGCTCACGCGGAAGTCTTTCGAGCACCAGTACCAAAGAACAACCTTAATACGAAAAGGAGAAATCATGAAAGCTATGCCGCTGTACTGTGTCATTTTGGCAATGTTGGTTATGCCCGTGTCATCTAGCCTGGCAGCTGAGGAAGTTCGTGTTGCATACGAGTACAAGCAAAATCCACAAGTCGATTTCAGCAAGGCAACTAAAGGCCCACTAAAAATATCGAAATTCACAGATGCTCGAACGGTTGGGGATTCACGAACTTTGTTCGGGACCACGATAGCAGAGCAGCCTGTTCCTGACATCGTTAGCGACGCATTGATTCAAGCCGTTACTGCCGGGGGGGCCACTTTGGTAGAAGAAGGCCAAAACCTCACTCTGGACGGTGAAGTCACTGAAGTCAGCGTAGCGGAGAAGGAGGGCGCGCACGAGGTAACTATTCGGACTCATATAACGTTGCGCCGCGGCACTCAGACAGCATTTGATACGGTTATATTCGGTCGGTCATCAGGTGCTAGTCTTGATGAGGCGATGCGCGCTACTCTTGACAAACTTGTTAACTCTCTAATTCTCGATGACTACTTCCTCATGGAGGTCCTTTAAAAGATGTGTTTACGGAGCTGGCGCTGGATATGTTCAGTGTCAGTGCCGAATAACTTCAATCTCTATCTGAGCATTGCAGCAATAAAGCGAAGTTCATGG